>Ga0208297_1000041_pt1 | contig 351764 bp, 340 predicted proteins | sample LMS_cellobiose_e_FD_187367 | JGI IMG/M metagenome (GOLD analysis project Ga0208297, IMG submission 187367) | Rumen-fistulated moose microbial communities from Alaska, USA - LMS_cellobiose_enrichment (SPAdes) (version 2) | ecosystem: Host-associated > Mammals > Digestive system > Stomach >...
GGTAGCAGTAGATACCAGACTAAAGAAACTGAAGTTTGGGCGATTTCTTCTTGCTGGTTATTTTCTCCTGCTTCTATCTGGCGATTTTATCCCGCTGTTTTTGGGTTGTTTTAGCCTGTCGCTAACAATACGCAGAAAATGAATAAATAGCACTATAAACTTATAAATCAGCTCCCTTTCGACTGTTTTCGTTCTTACCTAACCTTGTGTGAAAAGTAAGATCAAGACTCTTTGCAAAGAAGCTTATCCTTGATACGTAACATTACCGTAAAAGAGATTTTAGAAGTTTTTTTCTCCATAAATAATACTCTTGCACGATTACATCACACTGGGTAATCTGCTAATGGAAAATCATACCCCTATCGAAAAAAATACACTCCGAAGAGTGTACCGTTTCGATTGTATCAAACTGCAGTCTAAATAAGTCACTCGTTACCGATGTTGATACAATTAGTATTTCAACTTAATTCTTTGTTTTAAAATAAATTATATCAGTAGTTACTTTGCAGGTATTCCTTAATATCAATAGATTATATAGCATGGTAAGCAAATAACCCCGGCAAGACTAGAAAACCTAATACCCTTGGAGAGATGTTTGAAAGAAAGAGAATTAAAACACTCTATCCTTCAGGAACGCCAACCAACATAGATGTGATTGACCAATAATCAAAGCTCTGCATTCTTGAGATAACGAAGATAGAAACAAAACAATATAAGGATACAAACAAACTACACTATCCATCAGTTCTGCAACCTGCGACTGCTGTTTTATGCTCATCAGATGCATATCGACTGAAAGACGGATCTCGAACTTGAGAAGTTCCAGGTCATCCAGGAACTTCTCAAGATTTTCCCTTTTGTTCTCTGCCCTGTTGGCCCTGTATATGCTCCTTACCAGTTCTATGCTATCCCTCTTGATGTCCTGTCCCAGCGTATACTTGTACTCTCTGGGGAACTCCTTAGTATACTGGAACAGCATCAGCGTGAGGCTATAGCAATCTCGATAGACGGGTAACGTTGTATATAGGGCCATCCAATCTCCTCCTAAATAGTTAAATAGTTAAATTGTTGAATAGGTTAGAAATCCCGGAGAGGACGTACCCTGCGTACGTTGCTGCGGTAGTGGGCGTTCTGGTTTCCATCGTTGAAGTTCTGTCCCCACGCGTAGTCGGCGGTGTTGTTGGCCTCACTGGACGACCAGTAGTTGGCGTCGTCAAAACCACCAATGATATCCTTCTGTGCATACATCTGAGCTAGCTCATCCTTACTTGGGAGGAACCAGTCATCATAACCTCCGTAGGATAGATCGGAACAGAGCTTTGCAGCATAATTTGCTTCTGTTCCCGATCCACTATAGCTTGAATATGCGGCAGAACCCATTTTATTGACCAGCAATTCTGTATTGCTCGAACCTGTTCCGATAGCAGTTCCTGTACAATTAGATGCGTTGTATGTGGTCGAATCATTTACATAATAATTGGTTCCACTTGGACGATAATATCCGAATATATAATATCCACTTGCATCGGCAGGTGCAGCTTCAAGGTATCTCCAGCCATCGGAATAGCTGCCCTTGTCATAGAAGACGATGCCTCCAGCAGGACCTGTGTCACCTACTGCATAGGTGGTTTCGGTTTCACTTGATGAATCGTCATCATCACATGAAACGAAACAGAACATTGCCATTGAGACAATAAGAAGAGCAATGATGAGTTTTTTTAACATACGTTTTCCCCTTTTATTAAATTTGTTCATCAAAACTGACTCTTTTTAGAGTACTCCCACCCGTATAGAAATTCAACTTTTTTGCGTTTTCAGTCATCTGCTTCTTGTCTAGAATCATTACATACCTCCAACAGCACGAGATCTACGTGCCCCAATCCAAGCAAACAAACTATTGATGCAGAAATATATCAGGATTGAAGAAACAATATCCCCCCTATTAAACAATTTTGCAGGATAAAAAAGGACAGAACAAGCAAATAACGACATAAGGTAAATATTTTTATCTAAAAAAACGGATTCGTAAATATTACGTAAGAAATATAAATGCGTCTTCAAGAATATTGACCTATAAAATCTAATACTCTTGCACGATTACAACACGCTTGGTAATCTGCTGATGGGCCTTCATACCCCTATCAAGAAAATACATACCCAAAGAGGGTAAAAGGCTCAATTGTATCAACCAGCAGTTTAGATAAGCGACAGACGGGAATCGAACCCGCATCACGAGCTTGGGAAGCTCGGATAATAACCACTATATGACTGTCGCAGATATGTAGATTCTACGAAAGGTAGGAAAAAGAGTAAAGACAAAAATGAGGACTCCGAAGAGTCCCCATCAATGCTTGACCGTTCGATCAATGCATCATATCGAGATCTATCTCGCACATGATTGCAGGCATGCCGCAGCCCCAGCTCTCGAGAACCTGTGGGTGGACCTCGCCGAAGAGACCTACCTCCTGTCCATCGATAACTATCCTTGCGCATCTGCCAGGGATGAAACGTCCATCCTCTCCTACTGCAGCAAGCTGATACTCCTTCTTGAGGAAGTACATCAGTGTCTGAATGAGAGAACATGCCTCATTGTAGCCTACCTGGTTGTCTGCATACATGAAACCAAGATGATTCTTGGTAACTGTACCACTGTTGTCCCTCTCGTCCTTGTAGCAGACCTTGCCGATCTCGAAGATCTTATGAGGGTATGCTGCGTGGCCGGATACGGATTCCGATTCCATCAGGGAAGGCATGATAGAAGGTCTTACGACCTCGTAGTTCTCGCTCATTGGATTTGCGATGAATACCACCTTCTCATCGGAGATGTGCATGTTGTCTACATACTCCTTCCTTGAGCCGAGGTAGTTGTACATCATCTCCTGGAAGCCAAGACCTACCATCAGAGTCTTCACCTTTCTTGCATACTCTTCAGCTGGGCTTACAGTGCCCTTTGTGAAGGCTGCAGGAAGAACTGGAGCGAAGTTCATCAGGCCGTGGCCGATCATCACATCCTCTGTGATATCTGCAGCGTGCAGGAAGTCGTTCCTGTACTCTGGGCAGGTGATGGAGATGACTCCATTCTCGCACTTTGAAGGAACGCCCATCCTTGTGAGGGATGCGACGCACTCCTTGTCATCGAGATACTCGCCCATCTTCTTCTCCACCTCTTCGAGAGTGCAGTCTGGAGCACTCTGGAAGTAGTATGGAACTGTCAGCTCTGTTCCGTACTTCGTCTCCTTTGGAAGCTTTACCTTTACAGGGAGAATCTCGAAGCCCATATCTGCCATATCACAGCTCATGATGGATGCAGTAAGAAGAAGGTCGTCAAGGATAGGACCGGACATCTCTATGAAGAGGTCTGTATCGCCGACCTCGACTGCACCTACATCGGCACTGTTGATGACAGGTGGGAAGGAGAGTGTCCTTCCATCGTCATCATAGAGGTATGGGAAGAGCGGCTTGTCCTCGACAAGGTGCGCATACTCGATTCCCTTTGGATGCTTCTTCAGTATCTCCCTGAGAGTCATCCTCTCTTCAGAGTGGAGAGGAACGAAGCTTGTCCTGTCCGGATCTGCACCCTTGTAGTGGACTGGGTACTTGATCAGGTTGCTTCTGTAGATACCGAGTGCGATTGTCTTTCTCTTTCTTCCGAAGTTGAAGCAGAGCTTCTCCTGCGAGTTGATAAGGGCAAGCAGGATATCCTCGGTCACCTCCCTGCCTCTTGCGGCAAAGGCGATGGAGAAGTCCCTGATCCCGATTGCAGATGGGTCGTCGATGATCATCCTCTCTCCACTGTCCTTTGTGACATCCTTGGAGGAGAAGAAGTCGTACTTCCTTATCTTCCCTGTCTCGTAGGTGCTGAGGGCTCTTGCAACACCGGCAGCAGACCAGAGGTCCGGGCGGTTCGTATCGTTGAGCTCGATCTTCACAGTACCATCTTCATGGCCATCCAGCTCTGCCTTTGCGACAGGGAAGATGTCCAGCATCTCGTCATCTGTATATGAGCGACCACAGAGGTCGAAGAATAGTTTTTCGGATACTTCAATCTTTGGCATCTTAGTTTCCCCTTCTCATTCTTACGCTTTCGATATCTGGAGTGAACAGCTCTCTGATATCGGAAAGGCCAAGGTGCATAAGGGCCATACGGTCGATACCGAGACCCCAGGCCAGTACTGGGCAGTCAAGTCCGAGAGACTTTGTCACCTCAGGGCGGAAGATACCCGAGCCACCGAGCTCGAACCAGCCAAGCTTTGGATGCTTGATGTGGACCTCGATACTTGGTTCAGTGAATGGGAAGTAGCCTGGTACGTACTTTACCTCTTCGGCACCTGCGACCTCCTCTGCGAACATCTTGAGAAGACCGAGCAGGTTCTTCAGGTTCACATCGTCACCTACTACGATACCCTCTGTCTGATAGAAGTCTGCACCGTGGGTAGCATCGACCTGGTCGTATCTGAAGCATCTTGCGATACCGAAGTACTTTCCAGGAATACTTGCCTTCGGAAGCTGGTGTGCAGAAAGGACCGTACCCTGGCTTCTCATGACCTGTCTTCTTGTGAACTCGTGGTCGAAGGTGTAGCCCCAGCCTCTTGAACCGGTGTCTCCACCATCCTCATGTGCCTTTGCTACCCTGCTGAGCCATGGCTCCTCGATTGCGCGGCAGTGCACTGGATCCTTGATGTAGTAGACATCGTGGATATCTCTTGCAGAGTGGAACTGTGGCATGAAGAGTGCATCTCCATTCCAGAACTCGTTCTCCACAAGTGGTCCGTCGAACTCCTCGAAGCCGAGGGAGACAAGCTTGTCCTTTACCCACTGGAGGTAATCGCCATAGGCGTTGGTCCTGCCGGGGATTATCCTGGATGTAGGAGCATTCAGGCCATATGGGCGGAATGAACCGTTCTTCCAGGAGCCGGATGATAGCATCTGAGGTGTGAGAAGACCGAACTCCTCACCTGTGATGTTCGCCTTGATAAGGGCATTCTTTGCAGCATCACCGGTCTCAGTGAGAGTGTAGACTACATCCTCCTTCTCGATCAGCTTGAAGGTGGAGGAAGCGGCGCCCCTCTTCTTTGCAAGTGTGGAGATGACCTTCTTCTCCTCAGCTGAGAGAGTGTCCTCTCTGAGCGGTGCAGCTACTGCCTTCTCCATAAGGCCTCTTGCGGCCTTGATATCGGCAGGAACCTCATCTGTTACAAGCTGGGCCTTTCTCTCTTCGTTGAGTCTTGCGGCCTTTGCCTTTGTCAGCTGGCCAAAGGAGGAGCCGACATCGCTCTGCTCGAGCGAAAGGGCTGCTGCGATCTCTGGGAGTGCAGCTGGACCGTTATCCTTGAGGAAGTTGAAGATTCTCTCTACAGGGAGGCCATTCTTGCACTGTTCATTGCCTGTCTCCGTGAGTTCGTAGAGAACGTACTTCTCTCTGCTCTTCTCTACCAGGCACTCCTTTGCACTGAGCCAGGAGAAGGCCTGATTGCACTGTCCGACCTTGTAGTCGAGCTCCCTGATAAGACGCTCTGCCGTGATATCCTCACCAAGTGCGACATGTCTCAGGACCTTGACTTCGAGCGGATGCAGATTCTTTACATCGATATCCATATGTTTTGCTCCCAATAAGTCTAAAGCATGAAATGAAATTTCATTGACTCAACAATAATAGTGTCTATCGCGAAAAAAAGGAAGACACCCCCTCTATCACGAAAGCAGGGCTTCGAGGGCCCTGGAAACATCCTCGGCCTGAGGGATGCTCGAGGCCTCCAGAGTCCGTGAAAATGGGCTCGGAGTCTCTGCTGCAGATAGAATCGAGATCGGCTTCTGAAGGCTTCTGAAGCACTCCTCGTCAGCTGTGATCAGGGCAGAGACAGAGGAGCCGACAGACCCAGAGAGGTTCGTCTCCTGGACGATCAGCACACGGCCGGTTCTCCTTGCACTGTCGAGAATTGTCTCTCTATCAAGCGGTCTCAGAGAAAGGAGGTCCACAACATCGACATCCATGTCGCCAACAGCCTCCATTATCGTCTTCACGGAGTGTGCATAGCCGATGACTGTGGCCCTGCTTCCCCTTCTGAGGTATCTGGCCCTTCCAAGAGGAAACGAGGAGCTCTCGTCACCGCACTTTCCAACTGATCCATACAGCGACTTGTATTCGACGAACACGACAGGATCCGGGTCCTTTGCAGCCTCCTTGAGAAGCGCCTTGAATGTAAATGGATCCGAAGGAGCCACCACCTTGAGACCAGGAATTCCTATGAAGAGATTCTCGAGAGACTGGGTGTGCTGGCTTCCGTGTCCGGTTCCTCTTCCCATCGGTGCGCGCAGCACCATGGGTACATTGAACTGGCCTGCAGACATGAAGCGTATCTTTGCTGCATGGTTAACAAGTGCATCTGAAACGAGAGTCGAGAAGTCTCCGTACATTATCTCCACGATCGGATGCTCGCCCATTGTGGCAGCTCCCACTGCCATATCTGCAAAGGCCTCCTCGGAGACTGGAGTCTCGAGCACCTGGTCCGGATACCTATCCAAAAGTCCCTTCGAAACTCCGAAGCAGCCTCCGTATGCACCCACATCCTCCCCGATCAGAGTCGCCCTCTCATCAGAGGAGAGAATCTCTGAAAGTGCCTCGTTTATAGCCTCTCTGCAGCTGGCAGAGTGCGTCCTGCCGACAACGACCGGAGTATTTCTCACAGGTGTCTCTGCAAGTGAAAGCAGCTCGTCTTCTGTCAGGATATCGTCCTTTTTCCCATATGCTCTCTCGAAGGCCTCCTCGACAGTTGAGGTTGCCTCCTCTCTCAGCTTTTCCATCTCTGCTTCGGAAAGACCAAGCGACCTTTCCAGCCTGAGAATCGGATCCTTCTCCTTCCAGAGCAGCTCCTCCTCTCTTGTCCTGTAGACTCTGCCATCGTTCTTGCTGTGGCCGCACTGTCGATAGGTATCCACGACCACAAGACAGGGTCTTCCACTTTCCACGATATGCTTCCTGGCACTGGAGACAGTCTCCTTTACTGCATGGTAATCATTTCCGTCTGCAGTGTAGGCCTTCATAGAGTAAGCTGCTGCGCGCTTCGATATATCGTCTATCGCGACCATCCTCTCTGAGGATGCCGACATGCCGTAGTGGTTGTTCTCGCAGTAGAAGAGAACAGGAAGCGACCAGACGGAGGCCAGATTCATGGCCTCGTGCACGACTCCCCTGCTCGTTGCACCATCGCCAAGGATCGCAACGGCAATTCCATCTCTCTTCTGCCTCTTCAGGGCAAGCCCAAGGCCGACTGCGAGGCCGACCGAGGAGCCAACGACTGCCGAGGAGCCGAGGTTGTGGTGCTCCCTGTCGCTCATGTGCATGCTGCCGCCAAGACCGGAGCAGAGTCCGTCTCTTGATCCGAGCATCTCGGAGAACATTCTCTCGATCGAGCTACCTGTAGCTATATTGAAACCGTGACAGCGGTGTGTAGGGACGATCCAGTCGGCATCGCAAATGCCCTCTGCAAGCCCAACGTGGCTTGCTTCCTGCCCTATGTTCAGATGTGTTGTTCCATGCAGAAGTCTCTTGGAAAAGAGCTCCTGGAGCTTCTCTTCAAAGGCCCTGCTTGTCAGCATGAGCCTAAGTGAATCGATTGACATGTGATTCTTCCCTCGAGGATGTAGAGTCCTCTAGAAATTGTTGTTGTTTGCTAAACTATATAGCTAATAGGATTAAGTTGCAAACACTATCCCTACCCCTTTTCAAGTCGATGATAAAAACATTACAATAGGCACTGTCATAATTCCATATCTAACGGAGCTACTAATGGCCAAAGCACTTTCACTTCCTCCATTGACGGAGGATCTTGCTCAGGTTCTTATCGATGCAGCAACCATCGATAGACGTGTCACAGAGATTGCCAACCAGATAAACAAAGACTACAAGGACATCACAGAGCCGCTCATTCTGGTAGGAGTACTGAAGGGTTCATTCATCTTCCTCTCCGATCTCTGCAGGAAACTCACAGTACCTCACATCGTCGACTTCATTGCAATCTCATCCTATGGCAAGGGTGGAGAGGTCCAGGGCAACGTCCGCCTTCTCATGGATGTAAGAGAGGACATTTCCGGCAAGGATGTTCTCATCGTGGAGGATATCCTCGACAGTGGAAACACACTGGCATATCTGCAGAGGAGCTTCTCGACCAGAGCTGCCAAGAGCGTCAAGATCGCCTCCTTCCTGGACAAGCCGGATAGGCACAAGGTCGACCTGAAGCTCGACTACATGGGATTCACAATACCAGATGTCTGGGTCGTCGGATACGGTCTCGACTACAAAGAGAAATACAGGACACTTCCATACATTGCAGAAATGTATCCAGTCCACTAAGGAGAGATAAGAGAAAATGGCAGAGGAAAAGTTCTATGTCAGCTACAACACCGTCCACAAGCTCGTCAAGAGCCTTGCCGAGAGAATAAAGGCCAGTGGCTTCGACCCTGATGTGATCGTTGCGATCGGCTCGGGCGGATTCATTCCTGCAAGAATCATCAAGACCTTCATCAACAGACCTATCTTCGCAGTTGGAATCTCCTACTACGGAATAGACAACAAGCACAAGTCCCACCCTACCAAGATCCAGTGGATCGACGAGGTCGCCGACCAGCTCAAGGGCAAGAAGGTCCTCCTTATCGACGAAGTGGACGATACAAGAGCAACCCTGGGCTACTGTGTCGGAGAGCTCCTCAACTACGATCCGGATGAGATCGCAGTGCTTGTACTTCTCAACAAGCAGAAGAAGAAGGATGTGGAGTTCCCACCTGAAATCAAACGCTACTATCCTGCAATGGAGATCGGTGACCAGTGGATCAAGTTCCCATGGGATGCCGATGATATCGAAGAGCATACCGAGATGGAGAAGGAGATGCTCGACAAGAAAGGGAAGAACCTATGAGCAACGTAACTGCAGTAATCGGCGTCCAGTGGGGCGATGAAGGAAAGGGTCGTGTCGTAGACTATCTGGCAAAGGATGCCGAGATCGTAATCCGTTTCCAGGGTGGTGACAACGCAGGTCATACAGTAATCAACGAGCTCGGAAAGTTTGCTCTGCACATCATCCCATCCGGTGTCTTCAACCAGGATACGATGAACATCGTCGGAGCAGGCACAGTCGTCAACTTCGATACCATGCTCGGCGAGATCGAGAATATCGAGAAGACAGCCGGAATTGAGGTGAAGAACATCTTCATCGACCGCAGGGCACACCTTATAATGCCATACCACTGCCTGCTCGACGGAGCCGAAGAGGCAAAGAGAAGCGAAGGTCAGAAGATCGGTACCACAAAGAGAGGTATCGGACCATGCTACTCCGACAAGGCCTCCAGAAGCGGTATCAGGGCAGGAGACCTCCTCGATGAGGAGTGGCTCAGAATGAGACTCGAGATGGCCCTTCCAAGGAAGAACAGAGATCTCGAGTACTACGGTCTCAAGACCTTCACAGTCGATGAGATCATGGCAAAGTGCAAGGCCTGGAAGGATAGATTCGGCGACTACATCATCGATACTGTTCCAATCGTCCGCGAAGCAGTCGAGTCCGACAAGAAGATCCTCCTCGAGGGCCAGCTCGGCATCATGAGAGACAACGACTGGGGCATCTACCCATACACCACCTCCTCCAACCCAACTGCAGCAGGTGCCGCAAACGGAAGCGCTGTTCCTCCATCGAAGATCGGCAAGGTCGTAGGTGTTATAAAGGCCTACTCTACAAGCGTAGGTGGCGGTCCATACATGACAGAGCTCTTCGATGAGGATGGACAGAAGCTCAGAGATCTTGGACATGAGTACGGTGCTACCACCGGTCGTCCAAGGCGCTGTGGCTGGCTCGACCTCGTAGCAGCAGACTACGCCTGCTACATGAACGGCATCACAGACCTCGCACTTACCAAGCTCGACATCCTCGATACCTTCCCAGTCATCAAGGTATGTACCGGCTACATGATCGAAGGAGAATACTACAACCACCTTCCAGATACACTCTTCCAGGAGAAAGCAAAGCCGATCTACGAGGAGTTCGAAGGCTGGATGAGCGACACTTCAAAGGCCAGAAAGTGGGAGGACCTTCCACAAAGAGCACAGGAGTTCGTCCTCATGGTCGAGAAGAAGCTCGGAACCAGAATCACCTACGTTTCAGTAGGACCGGAGAGAGACCAGCTCATCGTAAGATAAGCATCATGATCTCGTACAGTGAGGGCCGTTGCAGTGCAATGGCCCTCTTCTTTTCCTCGATGCTCAGAGATTCTCAAGCTCCTCCTCGCTGATGCCGGCCACGCTGTTCTTCGTATATTCGATACAAAAATCCATGCCTATCTTCATCACCGCGATATTCATGAGACGACCGAGACCATCTACTGCCTTGATATCGAAGATGACCGGGTTGTAGCGCAAGGCTGGATCCTCGCTCCTCGGGCGGCAGCTGATTGTCGAGATGCTCTTGTCACTTAGGCATACCCGCAAAAACAGATTGACGACATCAAGGTCGCTTTTGAAGACCTTATAGAAGACCTCATCATTCATCATGGTCCTTTTATACATGGACTCATCCGATTCTCTCTCGAAGCTTCTCTTTCCCATGGATACCTCCTTGAAATTGTCATATATATCCAGCTACGAGAAAAATTGGATTACTGTTCTCGATCTTCCAGACGAATCCAATCAGTAGATGAAGGACCATTTTGGTTATATACTCATTGACATGACAGAATTCGACCACAGCACATTCATTTCACCATTCACATGGCGCTACGGCTCCGAGGAGATGAGGACCATCTACTCAGAGATTCACAAGAGAGAGCTTCTTAGAAGGGTCTGGATCGCACTTGCGAAGGCAGAGGCAAAGGCCGGCCTTGTTACAGAGGAGCAGATCGCAGAGCTCGAGGCGCATGCCAGGGATATAGATGTGGCCAGGGCCACAGAGATCGAGAATGAGATCAAGCACGATCTGATGGCCGAGATAAAGACCTATGCAGAGCAGTGCCCCAAGGCCGGTGCGATAATCCACCTCGGAGCCACCAGCATGGATATCCTGGACAATATGGATGCCGTGCGCTTGAAGGAGGCCCTTTCGCTTATAATCGAGCGCACAAAGGCTCTTCTCAGGGCCTTTGGCGAGAAGATGGAAAAGTACCAGGACTACGCCTGCATGGCCTTTACACACCTCCAGCCAGCTGAGATCACCACGATCGGCTACCGCTTTGCACAGACAGCACAGGACCTTCTGGATGATCTCGAGGAGCTTGAGATCGTCCGCAACAGGATCCGGGGAAAGGGAATGAAGGGAGCTGTCGGAACCGCTGCAAGCTATGCAGAGCTTCTGAAGGATAGAGGAATGAGCGCAGAGCAGCTCGAGGATTCTGTCATGGCAGAGCTCGGTCTGAAGGCCTACGATGCCGCAACCCAGATCTACACAAGGAAGCAGGATCTCAGGGTCCTCTCTGCCCTCTCCGAACTCTGCTGCACCATCTACAAGTTCGCAGCCGACTTCAGGATCATGCAGAGCCCACCTATCGGCGAGTGGTCGGAGCCCTTTGGAAAGAAGCAGGTCGGCTCCTCTGCAATGCCATTCAAGCGAAATCCGATCAACTGCGAGAAGACGGATTCACTGACACGCTTCGTCTCCTCACTCTACCAGACTGCCTGGCAGAATGGTGCCACTACCTTCCTTGAGAGGACGCTGGATGACTCTGCGAACAGAAGAGTCTTTCTTCCTGAGGCCTTCCTGGCAACAGAGGAAGCTCTGCTTACGATGACGAGAATCGTAAAGGGAATGAATATCCATGAGAGTGCTGTAAAGCGCCTTATGGACTCCTATGGCCTCTTTGCAGCAACAGAGCGTCTTCTTATGGAGCTTGGAAAGAGAGGCGCAAACAGGCAGGAGATGCACGAGGTGATCAGAGAGGAGTCCCTCAAGGCCTGGGCCGAGGTCCAGGAGGGACGTGAGAATCCTCTGCTCGAGTCGCTCTGTACTGACACGAGAATACTCGAGTATCTGAAGAGGGAAGAGATAGTTGCCCTGCTCGATGCGAGAGAGTATACAGGAGATGCCTCGAAGAGGACAGGAAAGGTCCTTGAGAGAATGAAGAATCTCTGATAGTGGACGGAGCCTGGGCTCCGTTCCTTTCATATGAGCCTGAGTCCGAATCTGAAGAGGAAGAAGTAGACGCTCATCCTGACAAAGCGGCAGCAGCAGGCAGGAAGCACCTTTCTCGGATCGAGACGGAAGGCTCCCACAGCCATTGTTATCGTACTGAAAGGAAGAGGAAGACAGGATGAGAGGATGACAAAGAGTACACCGTACCTCTGTATATAGCTTCCCCACCTTGATTGGGCCTTTGCGCACATCCTCTCTATGAAGCTGACATTTGCAAGCAGATAGCCCATCGCATAGCTTGTCCAGCCGCCCAGAACGGATGCACATCCGATTACAGGCACGATCCTGAACCACTGCATGGAAGCGACCACAGGGAAGATGAAGTCTGGAGATAGTGGGAGGATGAGAAGGTCGACAAGGTAGACGTAGAGGAAGATACCGAGAGTGCCGAAGTGCTCCTCTATGAAGCCTACGATGGTCATGTAGCGCTCCATTCCAAGCCCCTTGAGGAAGATGTAGAAGCCTGCGTAGATCAAAATGATCGGGATTATGCCAATTCCAACGATCTTTCCCCAGGGAAGCTGCTTGTTCCTTTCAGCCATCGATCAGCTCTCCAAGAAGATTTCTGAGTTCATCGAGCTTTTCCAGGCTCGCAGAGCCCTGATAGAGAGGACCTCTTCCACCACCCTTTGCGCCGACCTGGGCAAAGTGCGCTCTGAAGTTCCTGAAGACCTCTGGATTCTCTGTCCTTACAAGCCAGTTGAGCTTGTCCCCATTCTGGTATAGGGCTGCGTAGCTTCTATCGACTGTGATATCCTGATAGGAGGAGAGTGGCACAGCTGAAAGGAAGACCTTCTCTCCCTTTGCAAGCGTCGATTCTGCTATGCTCTTCTCCATTCTGACAAGTTGATACTTGAGATTTGATATCTGCTCTGAAAGAGCGGAAACTGAAGAGACGAGACCATCCCTTGGGCTTGAAAGCTGCTTGGAAAGCTCCTTTATGGTCTGTGCATTGGCCCTTCTTTCATTTCTTGCTCTCTCTGCAGTTCTCCAGATGGTCCTGACATGTCCCCTTATCTGTTCTGCTCCTGCATAGCTTATCTCCCCGATCTCGCCTGTAGTTCCAGTGTGAAGGCCTCCGCAGGCTATTCTGTCCACATCCTCGATGACGACAACGCGGACATCGCCCTCGACCTTTATCGAGCGCCTCATGCCAAGCGCTTCAGCCTCCGTATGTGAAAGCTCGAGATAGTAGACCCTGTGGTTCTCGCATATTGCCCTGTTCGCCTCATCCTCTATCTGGTAGAGGGTCTCTTCCGGGATATCCTCCCTATCTGTCTCTATCGTCAGGATATCCTCGCCCTGGTGGACTGCAAGGGTTCCGATTCCGAATTTCGAGAACATGAGGCCTGAAAGGAGGTGCTGTGCAGTGTGCTGCTGCATGTACTCGTACCTGTGTTTCCAGTCAAGGACGATCCTGACCTCATCACCTTTGCTGAAGGAGGATGCATCCATCAGATGGAGAATATGCTCGCCTTCGTGGATGGTATTGGTGAATGGAACACCATTTATGCATCCCCTGTCACCTGGCTGTCCACCACCCTCTGCGTATGCGATGGTCGCTTCGAGTACAAGGCCCTTTTCCGTCACCTCGGCGACACGTGAGTCATACTCTCTCAGATACGGTTCATCATAATAGTGTTGTTCTCTCATCTGGCTTCTCCTTATCTGAAGATACTACAGGAAAGCCATATTTCCAACCTTTCCATATCGACCACTTTTTATTATCTTTAGACAGTAAGGAGTCAAAGCGATGTCAAAGATTAGATCCGCCTGGGAGATAGCCCTGGAGAAGACTGAAGATATAGTTGTGGACAAGAAGAAGATGCTGTTCGATGAGGCAGTAAAGCAGGTGAGAGCACTTGCAGGAGCATACCTCAATGACGATGGCTCGGCCTCGGAGGTTGTAGAGAAGCTCAACGCACTTGAGAAGAACGAAGCTCTGAGAGAGGGTCTCAAGACCACTATCCTCCAGAACCTCAACCTGCCACAGGAGACGGTACTTACAGATAGGTATGAGAGGGTTGCAAGCCTCGCAAAGCTCATTACAGAGAACCCACAGGCCCTGCAGCTTCTCGATCAGGTGATCGGCTTCATAAAGCAGTATCCGGAGCACAGGAAGCAGCTTCTCGATCAGCTGAAGGAGCAGTTTGCGCCGATGATGCAGCAGCAGGGTGAGCAGTATGGTGGCATTTCGGCAAGTCCGGAGAACAATCCTGAATTCCTGAAGATCGCACAGCAGCAGCTAGAGAAGCTTTCGAAGCAGTATACAGATACTCTCGAGGATGCAAAGGAGCAGCTGAAGGAGCTTCTGTAACAGAGGATCGAAATGAAGAATGGCAGCCTTTCCGGCTGCCATTTCTCTACTCCTCTTCTACCTTTATTATCTCTTCGAATACATCTATCAGTGGCTGATAGTCTCCATCGATCGATGCAATCGAGGCTTCAAGCATCCTATCCGGATCGGCCTCGTCCCAGTTGAAGAAGTAGCCTGCCCTCTTTACAAGACAGACGAAGAAGAATCTAATTGCCCTGCCGTTTCCATCCCTGAATGGGTGGAGAGCCTCAAGCTCTCCCATGTAGAAGGCAAGCTCGTTTATGAAGTCCTCACGGTCATCGATATCCTGAAGATAGTGCTGTTCCGAAAGTCTCTTGAAGATATCGGCAATCTGCTCATCAAGATACTGTGGAAGGCAGAAGTCCCTGCTCTTGGAGACAGCGACCCTTCTGATCATTCCTGCTGATGGGTAGATATCACCGAAGAGTCTTTCGTGGATCGTCTGGAGGTAAGAGAACGAGAAGTTCATATCCAGAGGCTCGGCAAGCAGCTCTGCCATCCTGGCACAGACGAAGAAGAGCTCGACATCGATCAGCTGCTTCTTCTCCCTGATATTGAAGTAGTTCACAAGACACTTGGAATCCGGGTAGGTATCCAGTTCATCGTAGACTGCCTGATAGTTGGTATCAAGACCCTTGGATGCTATGTATTCATCGATGACTGTAGAGGCATCCGAAATCTTCTCGAGGACCTCCTCGATCTGTTTCTCCTGCTCCTTTGTAAAGGGAGTGCCACCTTCAAGTTCAACGGTAAAGCGAACAAAGTCGATGCTGTTCTGCACCTGGCTCTTTTTCATCTGCTGTTTTTTCTAAACCTCTTCTATTGTCCAGCTAAGTGTACTGTGGCCGGGAAAAGCTCCAGTACCATCAATTAGAAAATAATATTAATAAAGTAGAGATAGGTCAATGACAGGCACCTATCACTATATATATACAAAAAGAAGCTGCCCGAGGGCAGCCTCCTTCGACTGTATTCCGATCCGATAACCTACTTGAACCTGTAGGTGAGGAAGGCCTTTCCACCAGCCTGCTTGTCCTCGGACTCGAACATGTATACGAAGTATCCTGCAAGGCCAAGACCGACCCTTCTGGAGAGCATGTATCTTGCAGATGCCTGCAGTGTGATTCCGAGATCTGTGCTGTAGCCATCTCTGATGACATCATCCTCGATGCCCTTGATGACCATCTTGCCGTTTGCACCGAGAACGAATCTAGGACCGACTGCAACGCCGATGACAGCCTTCTTTCCAAGGTCGAAGTGGGTTCCGAGCAGAGCCTCTGCATAGAAGGCCTTGTCCCAGGTCTCAGGCTTGTAGAAGTCTCCGATATTCTCCTTGAGGAACTCCTCGAAGCCCATTGTAGGACCACCGAAGCCGCCGAGGTTGACGATGAAGTCGACCGGCATGCTCATGATATTCTCGAAGTTGAGAGAGAGTCCTCCGTTGACAGCGTATCTATCGTTGGCGACCTTTGCCATTGCACCGCCCTCAAGACCGATGAGGAAGCGGAACCTGCTTTCTGATGCCTTCTCTTCTGGAGCAGGTGCAGCAGCTGCCTCTTCCGGAGCCTTAGTCTCCTCTGCAACAGGAGCTGGCTCTTCGACCTTTGTCTCCTCTACAGCAGCAGGAGCTGCGTCCTCGGCCTTTGGAGCCTCTTCGACTACCTCGGCTGGAGCCTCCTCTGCAGCAGGTGCTGCCTCCTCTACTGCAACTGCACTCTCTGCGGCAACTACTGCTGCATTGTCGGCAGTATCATCGACGAAGGCCTCCTCCTCGACGAACTCCTCCTCTGCAACTGGCTCGCTGTATGCGACTGCAGATTCGGACCACCAGATTCCATCGTAGGACTGCTGGAGATAAAGGGCATAGCTCTTGGAGCCATCCATCTTCTCGGCGGTAAAGGATGTCACATCGCTTGGAACTACGGTCCAGGCATCCTCTGCTTCACCATCGATCTGATAACGGAAGCAGGTGACCTCCGGATCGATGTTGAGCCACTCCCATGTGATATCGACCTCAGCAGCAGCAAGCGGGCCTGCTACCATGAGCAATGCCGCAAAGAAAAGCATAATTCCCTTAATTCTATTCATAGGTTGGAAGACACCTCCACTCGAAATACTGTTATACAGAGTTAAGTATAAGTAAGTACGCATTTTGTCGCAAGACACCTAGCACAAGGTTTGCCTCTTCATTTAATATATTTTTCATGAAAGAAGTAAGAACAGCAGCAGTTTTCTGCGGATCGACAGCAGGTACGGACCCACTGTACGAGGAAAAGTCACGAGCCCTTGGTCGGGAGATGGCAAGAAGGAATATCACCCTCGTCTACGGTGGTGGCTACCGTGGCCTGATGGGGTATGTGGCCGAGGAGTGCTCGGAGAATGGAGGCAAGGTCATCGGCGTGCTTCCGGAGGTATTCAACAAGAAGAAGGTACTCTCGAAGGCAGTCGAGAGCGAGCTGATAATAGTGCCCGACATGCATGAGAGGAAGAAGAGGATTTACTCACTCTCCGATGCCTTCATAATCCTTCCAGGTGGAATCGGTACGCTGGATGAGTTCTTCGAGATCTACACCTGGCGCCAGATTGGCTACCATGACAAGAATATCGCAATCTTCAATATCAATGGCTTCTACGACTCTCTGCTTCTTCACCTTGAAAGGTGCGTAAAGGAGGGCTTCCTGAGAGAGATAATGCTCTCGTCGCTCATCGTCGAGACCGACGAGAAGAGACTTCTGGACAGACTGTCAGAGGAGACCGAGGCCATCCCACTTAAGTATTGATGAAAAAAGAACAGCTGGCATCGATCTTGGCCAGCTGTCTCTTTCCCATAGGACCAGGAACTACTTCTCCCAGAGCTTTTCCGGGTAGTAGCCGCTCTGTATCTTCTTCCTCAGTTCATCCATTACTATCTGCTTGTCCTCTGGATAGGTCATGCCGAACCACTTCTCTTCACTGGTGAGTACCTTTATGGTACCAAGTCCCAGCTGGACGAGCTTTCCTGAGGCGTTCGGAAGCAGGCACTCTGCCTTCTCTGCCCTAAGGTTCTCCCTTTTGAACTCCTCCCAGTACTGGTCGAAGTACTCTATGACCTTCGGTGTGAAGCCGAAGAAGTTCATCGAGACGATCTCGTTTCCGCTAAGCATCACATCAGTACCATCGAGGTGTGATACGATCCCGCCATCTGCTGTATATTCGATCTTGGTATTCTCGACCATCGTCTCGAGGTAGCCATCCTTTACAGAACAGACACCGCGCGAAACAGAACCGGACTTCGACATCGTATTTCCAAGCACATAGCCTACCATCGCATGGGCAGTATCGTCGTTCCTGAGGCCCGAAAGATAGGTACCCATCGTCTCATAGGCGCTTCTTCCATAGTAGTCGTCTGCATTGACTACAGTGAAAGGAGTATCCAGCTTCTCCTTTGCACAGAGCAGTGCGTGGATGGTACCCCAGGGCTTCTTTCTGCCCTCACTCGCCCTCACCTCCTCTTGAGTCATGAGAGAGTCGAGAGACTGGAAGACATAGTCGGCATCCATGTTCCTTGCAATGCGGTCGAAAAGTCTCAGCCTGAAATCTTTCTCGATATCCTTTCTTATGATGAAGACGACCTTTCCATATCCAGAGGTCATGGCATCGAAAACACCGAAATCAAGAAGAGTCTCTCCATGGAGACCTACCGAATCGATCTGCTTCACGCCACCGTAGCGGCTCCCCATTCCAGCAGCAAGTACAAGTAAAGTCGGTTTCATAAAAACACCTCTTTCCATCAGATTCTACAATGGTTTGGCATGATAAGGCAAATCAAATGAAAGCCCCATCTTCTTCTTGATGTCCTAAGAAGAAAGATTTACGTTGAAAAAAGTAGAAGAAACAATCCGGGAGGTACATATGGATTTCAGAGAGGTAGTAGGCAGAAGATACGCCTGCAAGAAGTACGATGGCAGGGCTGTAGACAGAGAGATTCTCGAAAGGATACTGGAAGCTGGACGTCTTGCGCCGACGGCCAAGAATCTGCAGGAGCAGCACATCTATGTACTCATGAGCGACGAGAGTCTTTCAAAGGTCGACAAGGTGACACCCTGCCGCTATGGCTGCAGGACTGTCCTCCTGATCGCATACGACAGTGAGAATGTCTACACATACCCAAGGTCCAAGAGGACCTCGGGAACAGAGGATGCAGCTATAGTTGCGACCCACCTCTGTCTTGCTGCAGCGAACGAGAACGTCGACAGCTGCATAGTGAACAACTTCGATGCAGAGGAGGCAAAAAGGGAGTTCGCTCTGCCGGAAAATGAAGAGATACTCATGCTCCTCGATCTGGGCTATGCTGCAGAGGGCGCAGGTCCTCTTGCCAACCACTTCTCTAGAAAGCCTCTTTCCGAGACTGTCACCTGGAGATAGGGACTATACGACGAAGTAGTCGTACTCCCAGGCCGGCAGGCACGGAGAGTGCCTCATGTAGAAGCGGTAGTCATCCCTCATGGAAGCAATGATTGCGGGCAGGACCCAGAAGTCATCGATGCGATGGTATGCAGAGAGGACCATTCTGGGCCTGTAGGTCCTTATTGTGTATTCAGCACCTCTGAGTCCCTTGGCTTCATTCCCCTCTATATCGAACTTCAGGATCGATGCCCTTCTTCCAGAGAGGATGTTGTCTATCGAATCGAATTGTAGCCTTTCTCCACTCAATGCAGCAGCATTCGACCCTCTTCCCCTTTTCTGGAGAAAGTGTCCCTCCTCTCTCCTGTCGCTTATGCCTATATTGTATGTTTCACAATTCGAAAGTGTGCCTGCGTAGGATTCAAGGCGTCTGAAGTTCCTTCTTTCAGGCTCCACTGCATAGATATGCTCGTAGGTAGTAGTAAATGAAAGGAATCTTCTGATCGTGTCCCCATTGTAGGCACCAAGGTCCATGAAGGCCTCATCGGGGCCGATATCGAGAAGCCTCCAGTTGTCCTCATCTGAGGACTCGCACTCCAAAAGTGGCTCGATCCTGGCACTGAGCCTGTACTCGATCTCCTTCGAAAAGACCCTTCTCGACTCATCGTCAGCGAGAAGAGATAGGGCACCCTCTATATCCTTCAGGTGCTTCTCATAGTACTCGGTGTCGAACACTTCGCCCTCGGGCGAGAGCAGTATGTCCGGTGCGTAGAAATCGCATCTGGAAGCGATGCGTCTGATGTTGGCAATGACTGCAGGGTCGTGGCTTCCAAAGCCAAGGACCACTACCATCTCCTCTCCGAAGATATGCAGTGCCTCCTCGAAGGAAAGGACCCTGTAGTTCCTGAAGCTCCTGCTTCGGACAAAACCATCGCTGGCCATGCAGCCTGATACTCTGGCACCGTGACGATCCAGAAGGTCTATCACCCTCTCTGCGGCATTGCCTGTCCCATAGAGAACTATAGGTCTTTTGGTTCTTTTGATGAAATGCCAGAAATCTTCCATGACTGAATCCTAGCACATAGAAAGGAACAACTCCAATCCGAGGACTGGAGTTGCCATAATGGAATGAGAAGCGATATCAGAAACCACCTGCGGCCGATGAGGGAGGAGCGAAGATGGATTCGACCTGTTCTGTAGTCAGCTCGACGCCGAATACTGTTTTATAGTAGTCCTTTGCAATTGCAGTGAGGTCCATGTCTGCAAACCTCTCCGGGTAGATTGCCTTTGCCCACCAGAGCAGAGAGACTGGTGCATCTGCACCTGGAGTATAGGATCTGTACATGCCAAGTGGTGTCTTGTAGACCCTCCTGTCCTGTACGGCCTTCACAGCAGACCAGTCGTCATTGCCCATTGCGTTCGTGTAGAGGGTCTCAGGCTGTGCGGCAGTGAAGTTCGTGATCACGATCGCATCCGGATTCCAGGCGTAGACCTGCTCCATGGTAGCTGGAGAGGAGTTGTCCTTCTCGAGCTCGCTTGCAACGTTGATCGCACCGACTGCATCGCACCACCACTGTCCGAAGAAGTGCTTTCCCGAGGTAAGCATTGTAGATGGGCTGTACTGGAAGAGAACGAATACCCTTACTCTCTCCTCCTCGGGAATATCCTTGACCCTGTTCTGGATCTCGTTGTATATCCTGTAGCTGTAGTCATGTACTACCTGGACCTTGTCAGCATCCTCCGGGAAGAGCTCTGCAAGCAGCTCGATCCAGTGGTCAAGGGTCTCGATGCAGTCGTAGTCCCACTTGTTGACTGAGATGCCTACAGCAGGAATACCGGCATCGCCAAGCAGCTTCCTTGCGGCAGCATCGCCACCATTGATGAAGACGATATCCGGGTTCTTCTTCATCAGCTCCTCGATGTTGATCTGACCTGTCACAGAGGAGGTATCGACGTTGAGGATCTCCGGATAGAGCTGACCGAGAAGACCATTCTGTGCTGCTGTCAGAGATGGCTTCGACATGGCGACAAGCTTGTCGGCATTGTTGAAGAATACTGTGATGACAGATGGAAGAGGATAGATGTTGTAGACACCGATTCTTTCGATATTGTCAGGCACCTCCACCTCTACGCCCTGGTGATCGACAACAACATGTGCTGCCTTCTCTGCACTCTGGACCTCCGAAACCGGCTGTGCAAAAAGACCAGCTGCACAGAGAACGAACATCAGGTAAATGAGAATTCCTTTCATATATTTCTCCTTATCAGACAGTTCAAGCTGGATGCCCCGATACCTATACAAGTGAAATCGGCACGACATCCCTTACAAGGCAGTCTTCAGTCTGGATCTCGCTTATCACGGCCCGAACTCCGAAAACTCTTTCGATGTTCTCCTTCGATATGGCCTCCGAGACCCTTCCGAACAGCGCCCTTCCATTCTTTCCAAGCATCAGTGCCTTGTCGGCATACTGGAGCGCATGCGCTGGAAAGTGCGTATTGAAGAGACACGCAACCCCACTTCGGACGAGAGATGAGAGCGTCTCCATCACCATGAGCTGGTTCCTGAAGTCCAGATTTGACTCCGGTTCATCGAGAACTATCACTTCAGGCTCCCCTGCCAGGGCCCTTGCGATCAGGACCATCTGCAGCTCGCCTCCGCTTATCTCGGCGCACCTCTTGCCGACAAGGTAGTCGATTCCCAGGCGCCCCATGCACTCTATTGCTATCGTCCTGTCCCTTTCAGTCGGCTGTCTGAAGAATCCGATCCTAGAGCCCCTTCCCAGCAGTACCATCTCCTCTGTGTAGTAGTTCGGAGTATCTGCCTTTGCCTGTGGAACGTATGCGACAGATGAGAAGAGTTCACGGGGACTCATGGTCGAAATATCAACGCCATCGAGGGTGCTTCTGCCACCCTGCCAGCCCAGAAGCCCCATAGTGCACTTCAGAAGCGTCGTCTTTCCTGCCCCATTCGGGCCGAGGATTGCAACAAGCTCTCCCTTCGAGACCTCATAGCAGACCTCATCGAGGACTCTCGTCCCTGCAGGATACGAGAAGCTTCCATTCTCGACTCTCAGCGTGCTCATAGTGTCCAGCCTCCATTCTTTCTCATCAGGTATATGAAGAACGGAGCGCCCACGATGGCAGTGAGCACACTGATCGGAATTTCGGAAGTTGCCATCGTTCTGCTGAGCGTATCCACGATCACAAGGAAGGTCGCACCAATGGAAATCGAGGATGGAACCAGCCTCTCATGGCTGTTGCCAAGTGCCATGCGGCAGATATGGGGCACGATGAGACCGACCCAGCCTATCTGGCCGCACATCGAAACGCAGGATGCAGTCATTGCAGTTGCTATCACAACGACAGCTATCCTGAGCTGCCTGATATCCGTTCCTGAGGCCTTCGCCTCATCATCTGACAGGGGAAGGATGTTGAGTCTCCATCTGAGGAGGAAGAGGAGCACTCCACCCAGGATGATCATAGGGGAGCCGAGTGCAAGGGTCGAATACCCCTTTCCGCTCATGGAGCCCATGAGCCAGTAGGTTATGGATGGAAGCTGTGTCTCGGTATCCGCAACATACTTCACAAGCGAGACAAGCGCGTTGAAGAGGGATCCTATTATGATGCCAGAGAGCACAATCGCCGTGGTTCCTCTCCCCTTCTGCTTTCCACAGATCCAGGTGAGGGATACGGCCACGAGTCCGAAGAGCAGCGCCATTATCTGGATGCCCCTCAGGCTGAAGCCCATCAGTATCCCAAGACAGGCACCGAACGAGGAGCCGGAGGCAACACCGAGCGTGTCCGGAGTTGCGAGAGGATTTGCAAAGAGGGACTGGAAGGAAAGGCCGGCAAGCGATAGTCCGGTTCCGGCAAGCATGGCAAGCACTATCCTTGGAAACCTTATGTTCCAGAGCACCTTCTCTATCTGAGCAGAAGCCATCTCTCCCAGGCCGAACCTGGAAAGTGCAGATGAGACGATGACAGGAACCGGGATGACCATCCTGCCAAGGCAGAGAGAGAACAGCAGAGCAGCTACAGGCATGATGGCAAGAACAATGTACGTCCCTATTTTGAATTGACGATTAATATGATGCCCCTTTTGTTAGTCAATGCTAACTATCATGACTCTAAAGGCTTTCGACCTCTTGGTCAATACCATTCAGCTCCTTTTCAGAAAAGTGGAAGTGTTGCCAGGGCCCGAGATGCAGCCTCCACTGCAAAGCGCGATCTCTACAAGATCAGCTTGAGGTCTTTCTCCTCTTCTCCATGAAGAGAAGAGAGCAAGTTCGGCTTCTTTGATACCGCTGTAGCTGATGGCCGAGGAGGGATGAGAGCAGAAACTTCTCACAGCATTGCTGATTCCATTTGTCCGTGAAAGCGGTGAGAGATCCTCATCCCTGCTGCTATCGCTGTTCTTCGAAAAAACGATACCTTCAGCGATGAACAGCATCTCCAGCTCCGAGAACAGAAGGACACTGTCCACATTCGCATTCCTGGAACACTCTGAGATCTTCGCAAGACAGGGCCCGATGAAGATGATCCTTCCATCTCTCTCCTCCTCCTTGCAGAGTGCAGAGGTATACTCGACTGGAGTTTTTGCACTGCTGTGCTTCTCTTCGATGACGGGAAGAAGCCTGAGTCCAAGCTCCTTGATGCTTGCACAGCACGATGTGATCATCCAATCTGAGCATTCAATGCAGTTTTCAAGCTCCTTTCCTTCGATTTCTGCCATCATCCGAGCTCCGAGCTTCACATTCACGACCCTATTGAAGCCCACCCTTCTCAATGCGGACTCGAGCTCTGCATAGGAGGCATCGAACTGTCCAGTGATGGATGGAGCGACTATTGCAGTGACCCTCTCTCCACTCTTCAGGATCTCAAGACTGCGAAGCAGCTCTGTTCTTGCATAGGATGTGAAGCCCTCTTTCAGGCACCTGCCACAGTAGATGCATGAACTTTGTCTTATAGCTATATTTCCACTCCTATCGAGATAGAGAGATCCGGTCGGGCAGTCGGGCAGGGAGGATGCTGTGCAGAGGGAAGCAAGAATCAGAGGGAAGGTCGGCCTTCTTCCGCACTTCTCGATTGCACTCTCCAGGCTTTCTTCCAGACTCTCGGCACCTAGGTACGAGAGTATGAGGTTTCTCGCTTCCCTGGCAAAGGGTGCAAATCTTTCAGGAAGAGAGCATAGCTCTCTCATCCTGCCAGAGAGCACATGCCTTATCACCTCTACTCCTACTTCTTTTTGAAAAATGTATCTATCCATCGCTTGCCGGTACTTGTATCTTTATCATTTTCCCACTAGATTAATCAATAAGTTAGATTCAACTAACTCAATAGGGGTAACATTTGCGCAAGATAGCGATATACGGCAAAGGTGGAATCGGCAAGTCGACTACTGCAAGCAACCTCTCTGCGGCACTCAGCACTATGGGCTACAGAGTAATGCAGATCGGGTGCGACCCGAAGAGCGACTCGGTAAAGAATCTGATGAATGGACGGAGGATTCCCACAGTCCTCGACCGGCTCAGGGAAAAGGGAAACGATCCGATAGCGCTCGAGGATATAGTCTTCGAGGGCTTCAACGGAGTTCTCTGCGTGGAAGCAGGAGGTCCGACTCCAGGTATCGGCTGTGCTGGCAGAGGAATCATAACCGCCTTCGAGAAGCTCGACGAGCTTGGTGCAAAGAAGAAATACAGACCAGATGTAATCATCTACGATGTACTTGGGGATGTCGTCTGCGGAGGCTTTGCAATGCCGATACGAAACGGCTATGCGAAGGATGTCTTCATCGTCACATCCGGAGAGATGATGGCTCTCTATGCCGCATCGAATATCGTCAGAGCGATCAGCAACTTCAAGGAGCGCGGCTACGCAAGATGCTCGGGTCTCATCCTCAACGAAAGGAGGGTCGAGAACGAGAGAGAGCTCGTTGACAAGGTAGCCTGTGAGATAGGCACAGAGGTGATCTCCTTCATTCCTAGGGACCCTGCTGTACAGATTGCCGAGAATCAGGGGAAGACCGTCATAGAGGCCCTTCCCGATTCGATGCAGACCAAGGCCTATCTTTCACTTGCCAGGCAGGTACTCGAGCTGAGCTCTGATGAAGAAGATATCGACGAGGAGGATGAATTCTCATGAAATGCTCCTGTGCTGAATTTCCAAGGACTCTGCACTATGAATCTCCTGCCCACGGAGGCTGGGGACTTGTAAGGATGGCAGGCCTTGTTCCGGATGTGTACATGCTCTTCTATACTCCAGCAGCCTGTGGGCGTCACAGCTCGCTCGGCGCCTATCAGAATGGAATAAAGGACAAGGTCTCATACCTCTTCCTAAGCGAGGAGGAGATAGTCTCCGGTTCGTACGAAAAGCAGCTCGTACCTGCAGTGGATGAGCTATTGAGCGCATTGCCCAAAAGGCCGCGCTGCCTTCTCTTCTTCGGAGGCTGCATCGATGACTTCCTCAGCACGGACTACGATGCACTTGGAAGTGAACTTGCACAAAGATACCCTGATATCAAGTTCCGTTTCTGCCACATGAATCCGATCCAGCTGGACTCGAAGAATCCACCTGGAATCACACTATTTACGAACATATACAGCATGCTTGAAAAGCGTGAGAAGCGCAGACAGATCAGCTTTCTCGGCAACAACAATGTACTCGATCCGGAGAGCGAGATATACACTCTATTGAAGCTGCATGGAATCGAGTACAGGTCCCTTCCCGACTCGAAGGATTTCGATACCTTTCTCGAGATGGGTTCATCATCACTGAATCTCGTGCTCTCTCCAAGATGTCTCCAGAGTGCAAGGAAGCAGCAGGAAGAGCTGGGAATTCCATACATGCCTTTCCTCCCCTGCTATGATCCGGATCTCATCGAGACCTTCTACAGGAACTTCAATGAGAGACTTGAAATGATAAGTGGAAGGAGAATCGTCTTCGACACATCCGAATACAGAAGCAGGGCCGAAGCAGAGCTCAGAGAAACAGCTGAGCATCTTGGTTCTCGGAGGATAGCGATAGACTTCCAGGCAACTGTAAGGCCAGTGACTCTTGCAAGGACACTTCTAAGGTACGGCTTCAACGTCTCTCTGCTTGCAGTCGATGCAGTCTCTCCCTTCGAGAAGGAGAGCTTCGAGTATCTGAGAGAGAACTACCCAGAGCTTGAAGTCGTGAATCCACTCCACCACGATGCTCCAAAGTACGAGTACAGATGCTTTGGCGACTCGCTCTGCATCGGCTTCGACTGCGGCTATATGGTCGGCTCCGAGCACATTGCAGACCTGCAGGAGGACAATGGCTTCTTTGGCTTTGCTGGAATTACAAAGCTAATGGCAATGCTGAGAGAGGCCCACGACAACAGCTCGGATGTCAACAGCATCATCAGGGAGGCAAAGCTGGTCATATGAGCAATCTGAATATCTATCTTCCACCCTTCACGCCGGACTACTCCGGCTGTTCATCGGCCCTTTACGAGCTTGGTGGCATGATAATCCTCCACGATGCATCCGGCTGTACTGGAAACGTTCTCGGATACGATGAACCGAGATGGGAGAGTGCATCCACATCAAGGGCCATGGTCTTCTGTTCGGCATACAGGCACCTTGAAGCTGTACTCGGTCAGGACGACAAGGTCATCGACAGGATAGTAGAGGCCGCAAACAGCCTGAAGCCCAGATTCATCGCCCTGGTCGGTTCTCCGGTACCAATGCTCGTCGGCACCGATTATGTGGGCATGGCCAGAGAGATCGAAGCAAGGACCAGCATCGCCTCCTTCGGCTTCGACACAAAGGGTCTCGAGTTCTACGACAATGGCTACATGAAGGCGACGATCGCTCTGCTCAGGCGCTATGCAAGAAAGCTTCCGACTGTCAGAAGAAGCATCAACCTTCTGGGCCTCACGCCGATAGACTTCGGCTACAGAGGAAACGACAGAGCAATCCTTTCACTGCTTGAAGAGAATAGGATAGCTGTCAACTGCTCCTTCTCGATGAACTTCACACTTGAGGAGATCGGCACAGCAGGACAGGCAGAACTCAATGTCGCACTCTCGGAAGCAGGAGTTGAGGTTGCACTCTACATGATGAAGGAATTTGGAATTCCATTCATTTCTACAGTTCCCTATTCGGATGGAAAGAGATTCATAGAGGATATAGAGAACGCTTTCCTGGGAAGAACAGCTGAAAGGGAGGTCGAGATATACAACTTCGACAGAAGATTCCTCATCATAGGTGAACAGGTCTCCTCAAATGCACTGAGGCGCGAAATAGAGATAAGAAGCGGTATCCGGACAGATGTGGCCATCCTATTTTCCCACAGGCCCGAGCTGCTGAGGAAGGGTGACTACAGCTTTGTCCAGGAGAAAGACATAAGGAATCTCGTGAACAGCGGAATGTATACCGATGTAGTTGCTGACCCTTTGATAAAGCAGCTCATACTGCGAGATGATGTGGCCTTCCATGAGAATGCATCTGTTGCTGTGAGCAGCAAGTTCCACTGGGATGAGGTAAGGACTCTCGTGGGTCAGGAGATGGAGGATTTCATTTCAGAAATGGTCTGAGAAGCTCCTCGACAAGCTCTTCTGAGCTGTCAAGCGAATCGAAGGTCACATAGAATGAGTGGTCTGCATCCCAGCATGGTCTTGTCGCATCGTGGCTCTTTCTGTACTTCTCATAGTCGGAGACTACCTCCTCATCCCTATAGGAGCCACGGCGCTTCAGCATCGAAAGGTGAAGAGCTGGACTGGGTGCAAGATATATGGCAAAGACCTCGATATCAAGCTGATGCTGCTTTCTGAAGGCCTCGAAGAAGCCTGGATTCCTGACCTCTCTTGTCAGAGGAGCAGAGAGTATGACATCGTTGCCAAGCTCTAGGTTCTCGATCACAGGAGCCCAGAGGGTTGCATAGCTCTCATCTCGCCAGCTGCTGTAGAAATCCAGCCGGCTTTCACCCACACCCATCCTGCTCTCGATTCCCCTCAGCAGAGGCTGGACGACAGTGTCGTAATCGATATATGTGATATGGAGTCTTCTTGAAAGACTTCTAGCCCTGCAGGTCTTTCCCGAGCCTGGCTGTCCTGAAAATATGTACAGTCTTGGTCTTCTTGTCATTTCAGCACTTCAACTATGTTTCTTGCCGTTGTTATATCGGTAATGAGGGTATTTATGAGATCGCACTTCAGAAGCCCGATGATCGAGTATACCTTCTGGAAGCCGGAGGCGACCGCTATCCTCGACTTCACGCTCCTGATGGTGTCGAGGTCTATTGCGTACCTGCTCGGACTCTTCGGATTGAGTATGTGGCCATCTGAGTCGAAGAAGTAGTTGATATAGTCACCTGGGATATCGTCGCTCGAGCTGTATGACTCGCCCAGTATGGCCCTTCTTACTTCAGGGTCTCTCGAGAGTGGAACACCGACACCGCCTATGATGACATCAAGGCGTTTCCAGATACTGGAAACATCGTTTCCCTTGTCATCCCTGACGCTGTCGATGAACGCATCATCCTTCCTGCTTCCCCAGTTATCCTGGAAGTTCTGCGGAAGCTCGAGGTAGCTGTAGTAGCTACCAGAGTCGTGTCTCATGGTGTGGTCGTTGATGTAGTTCGTGACCGGATAGATAGTCCAGTTGGTCTTTCTATCCATGCTTCTGGTCCTGAAGTGGGAGATTTCGGACATCGTCTTTCCCATTCCAACACCTACGTTGAGACTTTTGTTCGTGAATGAGTTTATCAGATAGTCGCAGGCACCGTCGACCAGGAACTGCATCGACCTTCTGGGATCCGAGGCACTCGGAACAAGCACGAGCTTCTCAAGCCCGAAGGCCTCCTTGAGGTAGATGGAGCACATCTGCTGCTCGTTCTGGTCGACAAAGGGTGCGTTTATGGTTATCTCGACGATTCCACGCTTCTTTGCAAGCTTGAGATACTTGCCGACCTGCACATGGCTGACTCCAAGCTCAGCTGCCAGATCGGTCTGTGTCTTTCCGTTCCTGTAGTACGCAATCGCTATTCTGAATAGTTTCTCATCACTTACCATCTATCAGATTCCCTGTTCGATATGGGTTGCCTTCCTGAGTGCACACCTCATACCGAATTCAACGGCCTTTTCAAGCTCGTTTCCCTCAAGCAGGGAGTGTGTCATTGCACCGGTAAGTGTATCGCCACAGCCTATGGTGTTGACGATCGGGAGATCTGTTTCAATGCTCGGAATGACAGCCAGATCGCTGCCATTGTAGACCCAGGTATCGTACTTTCCCCTCGTGATTACTGTTCTGGTGCCATACTTCTCATAGAAGCTGCGAGCAAGTTCTCTGACCCTGTCATAGGTGGAACCATCATCGCTGTTCTCATATAATACCACATCCTTCATGAACGTGGCACAGAACTCTGAGAGGTTGGGCTTGATTATCGAAGGACCCTCCTTCAATGATGCGATGAGGTCATCACCCTTTATATCAAGAACGCTCAGCTTGCCTGACCTTCTGCACTCCCTGACCATCCTTGGATAGAGGTCTGCAGAAAAGCCACTGGCCTTTGTTCCGGAGATGACGACTGCATCGAAAGCAGGAAGCTCTCTCATGAAGAGCCTGAAGAACTCCTCCGAGGCCTCCGGAGAGACCTCGCGGGCCTCTTCGACAAGCTCTGTCGAGGTGTGGTCCTCCTCGTTGATTATCGTCGTGCAGGTCCTGATATCGGCAGGAACACGGACAAAGCGGATATCGATATTGTCTCTCCTGCACAGAGAGAGGAACTCTTCTGTGCGTGTGCCACCAAGCTGGGCCATGCTGGTCGCAGGACGGCCCAGGTCGTTGATGACGCGAGTAACATTGATTCCCTTTCCCGAGGCGATTTCCAGAAGTCGGACACAGCGATTCACTTCATCCACATGGAAATTCCTGAAGACCATTATCTTCTGGAATGTTGGGCTGAGACAGATTGCCAATACCGACTTCATGAAACTCTCCTGAAAGATATCTATAGTGATCAGGCCTTGCCTGCAGAGCCCATCACATCGATGATCTCGCTGCAGATCGAAGAGACCTTTGCGATGACAAGCTTGCTGACAGCTCTTGGATCCTGCTTGCTGGCCGGGTCGTTGTAGCCGGCAACGGATGGATCAAATACACCGTGGACCTTGAGTTCGGTTCCGACGTTGATCTTCCTGACACCTCTTCTGATGGCCTCTCTGAAGTCATCATATGGGACACCTGTGCCACCGTGCAGTACGAGTGGGCAACCTGGAATCAGCTTGTTGATGGCAGAGATTCTTGGGAAGTCGAGCTGTGGCTTTGCCTTGTAGAAGCCATGAACTGTACCTACAGCAACTGCGAGGCAGTCGATTCCTGTGAGGTTGACGAACTCGAGTGCCTTCTCAGGCTGTGTGAACATGACGGACATGTCATCGACTACGATATCGTCCTCCTTGCCACCTACATGGCCGAGCTCAGACTCTACTGTAACGCCATATCTTGCTGCGTAGTCAACACAGTAGCAGGTATCGGCAACATTCTCATCGAACTCCTTCTTTGAAGAGTCGATCATTACGGAAGTAAAACCATTATCCACGCATCTCTTGAGAAGCTCGATATCTGTGCAGTGGTCGAGATGGAGGACCATATCGATACCGTAGTCAGCCGAAATACCCTCTGCCATCTTGACGACGGCCTTCTCGCCCATCACCTTGATGCCACCGGTCGTGGCCATCGCAATGACTGGACTCTTCTTCTCAGCAGCTGCCTTTGCAATACCGACGAGATTGTCAAAGCTGAAGAAGTTGAAGGCTGGTACAGCATAGCCGCCCTTCATTGCCCTCTTCATCTCATACTTCATGGTTACTAAACCCATATTTTCCTCCTAAAGAGCATCGCTCTTGATTATCTATTCCAGTAGCTTTAACTACTATAACAATTTCTCTGCTTTTACCATAGGTAGAAATCTCTCGAAGTCCTGCCCTAGGCACATCTGTGTTCCCTCTCTGGAGAGTGTACCTGCTGCCATTGCAACTCCATAGGAGAGCATCTGGCCCTCGTCCAGACCTCTCTCGTATGCCATGGCGATACCGGCGACCATGCTGTCCCCTGCACCCTGGGTGCACTTGATATCGACATCTGGAGTCCTGCAGTACCAGGCGCCAGCTTCACAGACCATCAGCGCACCCCTCTTTCCAAGCGTGATGCAGATGTAGCGGCAGCACCCCTCTCCGACCACCTCCTGGGCCCTTCCGATCATCGTTTCCAGCTCAGGATTCTCTGGATGGAATGCTGTGTCGAACTCGTACTCGTTCGGCTTTATCAGAAGAGGATGTGCCTTCAGCCCCTCCAGGAGAAGAGGGCCTTCTGCATCGAGGATGCATGGAACACTCTTACCTGATGCAAGCTCTATCAGCTCCCTGTAGGCTGTATCCGGAAGTCCCTTGGGAACACTTCCCGAAAGAACTGCAAGGTCTGCACCCTCTACATATTCAAGGAAGAAGGCCTTGAAGGCCTGCCAGGCTTCACTGGAAACGAAGGCTCCAGACTGGTTCACTTCGGTCGTCACATCGGTATCTCTGTCCCAGAGCTTTATGTTCTCCCTTATGCTTCCATCCACTACGATATTGTCGTATTCGATGCCAAGAGAGCGAAGCGATGTCATGAAAAGCTCGGATCCACCCCTGTACAGCAGGCCGCAGGTGCGAACTGGGACACCGTTCTGACTGAGAGCGAGAGATACATTTATGCCCTTTCCTGAGACATCCCGCCTATCTGTTACGATGCGGTTCATGCCTCCGACCTTGAGTGTGCGGATCATGCAGGTGCGGTCTATGCAGGGATTCAGCGTGACGGTTACGATCATCTCTTATTCCTTGACACTGCCTGCTACCTTGTTGATGAAGAACTCCTGGGAGAGGTTGAAGAGTATCAGTGCAGGTATTGCGATGATCACACTTGTCGCCATCAGACTGCCCCAGTCGTTCATCTCATCACCCTTGAAGGTCGTCAGACCTACAGTAAGAGTGAACATGACCTTCTTTGTGATAAGAGAGGATGCGATCAGGAATTCCTGCCAGACCTGGATAAATGTGTATACTCCAGTTGCTACGATTCCAGGTGTCACTATCGGGAAGAAGATATGATAGAGAATCTGGAGCGTGGAACAACCATCGAGCTTTGCTGCTTCCTCGAGAGCCTGTGGAACATCCTTGTAGTAGCCGGACTGCAGAATGATCGAGACAGGCAGCTGGAGTGCGATGTATGGCAGCACGAGAGACTGAAGCTTGTTGTACATTCTCATCTTGGTACATAGCAGGAAGAGAGGAACAAGGAGGACCACTACAGGGAACATCTGTGTTATTCCAAGCAGCCTCTTCAGGGCTTTCGAGCCCTTGAACTGCAGTCTTGTCAGCGAGAAGGCGGCAAGGCTTCCGATCAGAGTCGTACAGACGACTGTTGTCACGGTCACCTGCATACTGTTCTTGAAGAAGTTCTGTACCTTGTATCTGTTGATGGCCAGCATGTAGTTCGAAAGGTCTATCTTCCTTGGAATGAACTCAGGTGGAATGACATATATATCGAGCGTCTCCTTGAAGGAGGTGCAGACTATCCAGTAGAACGGGAACAGGATTATGAAAAGCATCACCAGGGCCAGGAAATAGATGAGGATACTGGTTCCAAGAGGCCTTCTGTAATGCAGCTGATTACTTTTCATTGTACCTCCTCCAGACTGATGCGAGAGTCTTGAATACTATGATGATTGCGAGCATTATCGCGAAGGCGATTACGCTCATCGTCGATGCATTGCTCAGCGAGAAATAGGAGAAGGCCTCCCTCTGGATGAGAATGGACATCGTTGTCGTCGTCTCTGCCGGACCACCATTGGTCATGACCTTCATGATATCGTATGCGTTGAAGGTCCAGATGAAGCAGAGGAATATACAGGAGAAGAGAACATCCTGGATGAATGCAAGATAGACATACCAGAACATCTGCAGAGGATTTGCACCCTCCAGCTTGGCGGCCTCCACCTGATCGGTAGGTATTGTGCACAGCTTTGCGTAGATCATCAGCGTGAAGAATGGAAAGGCACGCCACACATTTGCCATGATGGCCGCGACCATCGACAGAACGCCGTTGGAGAAGAACGAGAAGTTCTGGTCCACCAGATGCGAACTTCTAAGTGCCCAGGTTATCACACCGGCCTTCTCGTTCATCATAAGAGAGAAGATATAGCCTGTGATTACCGAGGGAAGAATCCATGGAATCAGGATGAACGACTTCAGAAAGTTGCTTCCCTTGAAGTTCGAGAAGAGCAGGAATGCACAGCCGACTCCGATGAATATGGCAAAGAAGAGGTTCACAACGGTCCAGACACCTGTTCTGGAGACTGCTCGCCACATCCTTCCCTCGTGCAGCATCTTCACATAGTTGTCAAAGCCCACAAAGGGTCGCTCTGTGGAAGCGAGACTGTAGTCGTAGAAGCTGAGCAGTAAATTGTGCAGCATCGGATACAGCAGGAACACGCCTATCATAATGAATGCCGGCGCGACCAGCATATATGGCAATATCGATTGTCCTAGGGATTTCTTCATGGTCCACCTTCTGAAAACTGGTGTCCTGCTCAGCACAGGACACCATTGTCTCAACCTGTTCTATATCAGTTGATAGTATCGAGGAGAGCCTGGACCTCCTTGTAGCCGATCTCGCAGGCCTCTTCTGGTGTGATCTCGCCGAGCAGACAGCGGGCATATGGTCTTGACCAGGTGTCGAATACCTTTGTAAGGACGCTGGTAAGAGCGACTGGATACTCTGCCTTTGCAATCTGTTCGCGGAACATGTCGTACTCTGGGACATTGTATGGAGCATACTGGTAGGCTCTGGAATCAGCTGGGAGACCACGGCAGATCTGACCCTGCTGCTCTGGCTGGAGAGCCCAGGTAAGGAAGGCCTTTGCGCCCTCTGGGTTCTGTGCACCGGAACCGATGGACCACATGTAGCCGCCCATTGCAGAACCGTTGACACCAGAAGGTCCAAGTGGCATCTCAGCAAATGCGCAGTCCTCTCTGTTTGCGAACTTTGGAAGGACGGACTTGATCTGGGATGGAGTCCACCAGAGCATCAGGACCTTGCCCTGTGCGAACCAGGATCTGGCTGTGGAGTTGTCGAGGTTGCCATCGTGAGGCATGCAGGCGTACATCTCCTGGGCCCAGTGCATGTAGTCGACAGCCTCTGGAGTGTTGAGCTGACAGACATACTTGCCATTCTCGTCGACCTTGTAGAGCTGGATGCCCCAGCAGAGCATGAAGCCACCAAGGTCGTATACGCAGAATGTGGTCCTGTTGAGACCGCCTGCCATTGCATAGTAGCCCTTCTCGAAACCGGCCTTTGCGATCTTCAGTACATCGTCGGTCGTCTTTGGTGGCTCGAATCCGAGCTCCTTGATGAGCTTCTGGTTGTAGGCAAGAATTCTGCAATCCGGATCGAATGGGATGCCATACCAGTGGCCATTGAACTTGGAAGCGTTGACAGCCTTCTCGGAGTAGTACTTCATATCGAGCTTTGCAACTACGTCATCGACAGGTGCAACGACATCGCCAGCTACGAACATTGGAAGTGATGAGTGGTTGACCATGATGACATCGTAGTCGTTACCGGTCTTGTGGGAGAGAAGAGTCTGGGCGTCGAGCTGATCGTACTCGATGGTCTCGAACTCAAGGTCGTACTGAGGATAGGCCTCTTCGAACTTTGCCTCGATGTTGTTAGGTCCGATCTTCTCATCCATCGATGATGTCCATACCATGATACGGACAGTGGATTTCTTTGCTGGCTGTGCAGCACCCTCGGAAGCACCCTGGGCGAACAGAACGGAAACAGCAAGCATAGCTACCATTAGAACTAGCAATCCTTTCTTCATTTTTTCCTTCCTTTTTTACTTTCATTTGAGTTTTAGTTTCAAATGTAACTTTTTTACTATATTATCTAGCGCCCAATTCCAGCAGTCAAGCATTTTTAAAAAAACAGAAATCGACAGTTTGTCGACTTGAAAAATGGAACAGAAAGCTTCTCTTCGATGTAGGTATCAGTATGAGATACGAAAACAACACACCATTTCCAATGAAGGTCATGGAGCTTCCGCTATTCGACCGCCCACGCGAGAAGATGGAAGAGAAGGGACCCTCTGCCCTTTCGGACCTGGAACTGCTTTCAGTTCTTGTCTCCTCAGGAACCCAATCAAGGCCGGTCTTCGAGATCGCCACCGACCTACTGGCCCTGCTCGACAGGAAGCCGGAGGCCTCGATCGAGGACATGCTCAAGATAAGGGGGCTTGGCAGAGCGAAGAGCACCCAGGTCGCAGCGGCCATCGAGCTTGGCAGAAGAAGGACGAGAAGGAACGGAGTCCAGATAACCTCTCCCAGGGATATCTACAACGAGGTGCGCCACTACGCATACCGATCGCAGGAGCAGTTCATCGTCCTCTCGATGAATGGAGCCCAGGAGGTGATCGACATCTTCACTGCCACTATCGGCCTTGTGAACAAGACACTGATACATCCTCGCGAGGTCTTCTCCGAACCCATCAGAAGAAGAGCTGCGACGATTGCGATTGCACACAACCACCCCTCTGGTCAGCTTGTTCCCTCAGAGGAGGATATCAATGTCACGAATCGCCTAGTTGAAGCAGGAAAGATACTCGGAATCAAGGTTCTGGACCATCTTGTCTTCACAGCTGAGGGCTACTACTCCTTCCTGGAACACTCTCTTATCTGATATGAAAAGCCCTCTCTCATCGGATTCTGCAAACAGAGGCAGTGGGATAAAGAGAAAGGCCCTACCCCCTTTCGGAGCAGGACCAGGAGGTAATCCATGAAGGCCATCAGGAAAAGGTCCGTGGAAGCAGCAGGCTGATTTCAGGAATGAACGATACGAGCAGAAGTGCCAGTATCATGCATCCATAGAATGGCAGTGTTGCCTTCACGACCTTTTCCATTGGGGTCTTTCCAACAGCTGAACCAATGAAGAGAACTGCACCTACAGGTGGTGTCAGGAGGCCGATTCCACAGTTCAGGATGACCATGATGCCGAACTGGATCGGATCGAGACCGCATACACCTGTTGCGATCGGAAGCAGGATCGGAGTTGCGATCAGGATGATCGGAGCCATGTCCATGATACAGCCGAGAATCAGGAGAATGAGGTTCAGCAGCAGTATCAGGACAATCCTGTTGTCTGTCAGGGAGACTATTGCCTTTGCTGCCAGATCTGGAATGTGGAGCATTGTAAGGCAGTTTCCGAAGATAGCGCTTGTCGCAATGAGTATGAGCACGATCGAGAGTGTATTGACGCACTCATCCAGTGCCTTCCAGACACCCTTCCAATCGAGTCCCCTGTAGATGAATACGGAGACTATCAGGGAGTAGACGACTGCAATGGCTGCCGATTCGGTTGCAGTGAAGACGCCGCAGACGACACCGACAACTACGATCACAACAGCGGCCAGTGCCCAGATGGACTGGGAAAGCTGTCTGAAGAATCCTACGATATTGAAGCGCTCTCCCTTTGGGTATCCTCTCTTTACGGATATCACGTAGGAGCCTACCATGAGCGTGAAGGCAAGGAGCGCTCCAGGCAGGTAGCCTGCCAGGAAGAGGGAGCCAACGGAGATTCCGCCTGCTGTTGTTGCGTAGATGACCATATTGTGCGAAGGAGGCACAAGCAGTCCCTCACAGGAGCTTGTGATCGTGACAGCAGTAGAGAAATCGGAGTCGTACCCCTCATCCACCATCATTGGGATCAGGATGGAGCCCAGAGAGGCTGTATCGGCAGAGGCCGAGCCGGAGATGCCGCCGAAGAAGTAGGAGGCGACGATGTTGACCTGTGCAAGGCCACCGCGCATCCAGCCGACCAGCGAGTTCGCCAGCGCTATCAGCTTCTCCGAGATACCACCAGAGCCCATCAGGACACCCATCGTGATGAAGAACGGAACTGCCATCAGGCTGAAGGACCAGATGCCCTTTACCATGAGTCGGCACACATCGTTGAGATTTGCTCCCATCACACTCATACAGGCGACAGAGGCAAGTCCTACTGCATATGCGATCGGAAAGCGCAGGAAGACCATCAGGAAGAAGCTTCCAAGCAGTACTGCAACAGCCAGTGAATTGGTCATATCACTTCTCCTCCTTTATAAAGAACTTCTTGGCATCGTTGTACAGTGCCTCAAGCTCGAACATTATCATTGCAAGCCCTGCAAGCGGCACAGGAAAGTACATCCAGAACTTGGAAAGCCAGGTAATCGAGATGTAGTAGCCACGCCCTCCGAGTGTCGTTGCATAGCGCCAGCCGATGCTGAGCATGATGAAGCCGAGGAGCATCACAAAGAGGTCTGCCAGAAGGTCGAGAAATGTGAGTATCGTCTGTGGAATGTACTTGTCGAATGCAGTCATCCTGATATGTGCACCCCGCCTGATTGCAAGGGCAGCCGAGAGTACTGCCATGTAGGCCATGCATGTAAGAACGACCTCCTCCGACCAGGCAGGATCCTTCAGGAAGGGAATGAACCTGTTGAACATACGTCCTGCAACAGCATAGGAGGTGATACATATATCTATTACAAGCAGGAGCTTGCAGACCACGAGAGTGATCCTGTAGACCCAGTCATAGACTGGTCTGATCCTGTCGAGAGTATTGAAGAACTTTTGCATAATTTCCCCTATTTTGAGACATCAGGCCGATGAAAGGGATGCCCGGAATCCAGACATCCCCTCCTTTCAGCTGTTTTGTTCCCTACTTTGCAAGTGCCTGGATCTGCTGGTAGAGAGCTTCCTGTCCCTTGATGCTGTTTGCAATTACATCCTTGCATGCATTCTGCCATGGAGTCTTGTCGGTGATATCGACTACGTTGCAGCCTGAACTCCTGAGTTCGGCAAGGACCTTGTCCTCGGCATCCTGTGAAATCTTCTGGTTGTATGCCTGAGCAAGCTTGCCTGCTTCCATGATCGCATCCTGCTGTGCTTTTGTGAGCTTGTTCCAGGCATTGTCGCAGATGACTACCTGGATTGCGCCGAGTGTGTGGCCGTCGAGGATGAGGTTCGGAGCGACTTCAGGGAAGGCATTGGACTTGTAGTTGGCAATTGGCTGCTCTGCGCCATCGACAACGCCGGTCTGGAGTGCAGAATAGAGCTCGCCGAAGGAGACGACTGTAGGAGCAGCGCCAAGGCCCTTGACCATACCGGTCATGACCGGGTCGTTGGAGACTCTGAGCTTGAGGCCCTTGATGTCGGCGATCGACTTGACCTCGGTCTTTGTGAAGAAGTGCCTGAAGCCCTCCTCACCGTAGAAGATACCTCTGATCGGGAGCTTGATCTCCTGTGGCTCGTTGAGGAACTCCGGTGCGAGAGAGGAGTTCGCAAATGCCCAGAAGTGCTCTCTGTTCTTGAAGGCGAATGGGATTGAGAGAAGCATCGACTTCTTTGCACCATAGCCGGTGAGAGCGAATGCGGAGATTCTGGACATATCGATCTGGGTGCCGCCACCGAGGATGGAGTCAAGGACATCGTTCTCGGAGCCGAGAACACCAGAAGCCTGGATGTCGATGATGACCGAACCGCCAGTGAGCTTCTCTACCTGCTCCTTGAAGTAGGTGCCTGTTCTGCCAACGATGGTATCGAGGGGATTTACCTCAGCATAGACGAGAGTCACCTTCGGATCGGTTGCGACGTTGCCGGTGCCCTCCTTGGCAGCTGCTGGTTCTTCAGAGCTTCCATTTGCGAATACAGATGCTGTCAGAGACAACAGGATCAAAAGTGCGACTAGAGCCTTTTTCATTTATTTTCCTCCTAAAGAAAATCGGTCTGGTTTCTGTTTCAGGAACCCTCTGTTCCGTCAACAGCCACAACCTAAACCGACTTTTCAGGAGCGCGCAATCGCCACCTAAAAAATTTGAAATTCTTCCAAAAAAATGAAAAATCCGCCTTTACTGGCTCCTTATCTTATCGATAAGGAGGGCATTTTCGCCAGTAAAATCATCATAGACGACCTCCATCGCCCTTCTGATTCTCTCCTGCTCCTCATTGGATGGAAAGGTGAAGACAACACCCAGGCTCTCGAGCTGGGCGAAGGCCTTCTGCTCCTCCTCCTTCCAGAGCTTTCTCTCGTAGAGGCCGCTCTCTCTGGCGCACTCTCTTACTATCTCGAGGTACTCGGGACCGAGCTCCATTATCTCGTTCCTGGCAGCTCTGCTCATGACGACCATCTCTGGAAGACGGAAGTGCTCGTCCACGAAGAAGTATCTGGCCGGCTCGAAGTGTCCTGTGTAGAAGTAGCTCGGCATGTTGTTCTCTGCTCCATCCACCTTGCCCATCTGCAGGGCCGAGTAGACATCGCCATAAGGAATCTGCACTGTATCGGCTCCGAGGGAGGAGACCATGCTGCTCAGGATATCGTTCTCCTGCACCCTGATCAGAAGACCCTTCATATCCTCGAGCGAAGAGATTGGCATCCTTGTATAGAAGCTTCTTGCACCTGCATCGAACCAGCAGAGTCCGAAGACCCCGATCTCCTCCACCTGGGAAAGGAAGTCATCTCCGATCTTCCCGTCGAGGACCCTCCACATGTGATCCGAATCGGTATAGAGGTATGGGAGCATCAGCACATTGAGCTTCGGATAGTATGCAGAGAGGGTTCCAAGCGAGAATCTGGCAAAATCCAGACCTCCGAACTGTATCTGCTGCAGGCACTGCACCTCACCTCCGAGCTCTCCGTTTCCATACACCCTTATGTCTATCTTTCCATCGGTCCTGGCATAGACCAGCTCGGCAAAGTACCTTGCGGCCTTTGTTGTCGGAAAGTACTCCGGCTGGTTGTCTGCATAGCGCAGCACAAGGTGTCTGTCATCGTTCTTGCCATCTCCCTTCTGGCATGAAAAGAGCAGAGAAAGAACAAGAAGGAGAAGCAGCAGTCTTTTCACTGTCCACCTCCTCTCTGAAGGGTTCTCCTGTACTCTGTAGGAGTCATCCCTGTCCTCTTCTTGAAGGCCCTTGTGAAGTAGCTTCCGCTCTCGTAGCCGACCATCTGTGCTATTTCGGAGGCAGAGCGGAGAGGGTCCTTCAGCAGCTCCTTGGCGGCATTCACCTTCAGATCGGCAACATAGTCGACGAAGTTGACACCTGTGCATCTCTTGAAGAGAGATGAGAGGTAGGAGGAGTTTATCTGGAGTATCTCGCTTACTGAATCCAGCGAGAGGTCGTACATCATGTAGTTCTGCTTCAGGTACTTCTGGACCTTGGATATTATCTGGTTGGCCTTGTCGCTCTTGTCCGACATCTCGTCAGGATCGACATCCGAACCGATGCCCTCTATCTGTCTCTGCGCCTCTATCTGGGCAATCGTCTTCCTGACAGAGCGTATCACCTCGATTGCCTCCACAGGCTTCAGGATGTAGTCCGAGGCACCAAGCCTGACTGCCTCATGTGCGTATTCGAAGAGGGAGTAGGCTGTCACGAAGATTATCTTCGTTCCAGGCCTGTGGGATACTATCTCGCGGGCAGCCTCGAGTCCTGTAAGACCGGGCATCTCGATATCCAGAACTGCGATGTCGCAGGACCAGAGGTCCGCTATGCTCAGGGCCTGCTTCCCATTCTCAGCGACCTTGACCTGCACATCGCCCTTGAAGCACTCGGTGATGGTGACCTCGAGCAGGTTCCGCTCGATGTATTCGTCATCAGCTATCAGTATCTTGATCATCGTCCTCGTCCTCCATATCTGCAGAATCCACTATGTATGGCATCCTGAGTGTGACCCGGGTCCCCTCTCCAATCCTGGATTCTATCTCAAGTCCGCTCTGGCCACCAAGCAGTCTCAGTCTCGCAGCCACATTGTAGAGTCCTATGTGCTCACCCTTTTGCGATGGATCCAGAAGCCTCGACCTTATCTCCTCGAGCTTTTCAGGCTCGATTCCTATTCCATCGTCCACGATATCTATCCTGAGCATATCGCCACTTCGGGTTATATCCACCTCGGCACTTCCCTTCTCGACCTTCCTGGCAAGGCCATGCCTGTAGGCATTCTCGACCAGAGGCTGGAGGATGAATGAAGGGACTATGGTCTCCGTCACCTCTATGTCCTCGTCAGCGTGCCAGGAGAAAGAGAGCCGGTCTCCGAATCGTGCCCTGTAGAGGGAGGCAAGCTCGGAAACTATGCCCAGCTCCCTGGAAAGCAGGACCTTGTCCTCATTGCTTCCGAGTGCATATCTGTACAGTCTTCCGAGCGACCTCAGAAGCTCCTCGGTGCTCTTTGCTCCCTCACTGCTGGCCGAGTACTTTATGACATTCAGAGTATTGAAGAGAAAGTGCGGGTTGATCTGGCTTCTGAGCTGCTGAAGCTTCTCCTGCTCGAGCAGATTCTGCAGCGTAAGCTTCTCATGCTCCGCCCTGTTCTTCTCCTCGAGCAGCTCCACCTGGCGCTTCATCGACCGCTTCATTCCGTTGAAGGCGCTGGCCATGTGCCCTATCTCGTCGTTCCGGGAGGCATCGACATCGGGGAGAGAGAAGTTCCCATGACTTATCTCTACGGACTGGCTGGAAAGCACCCTGAGCGAGGTAAGCAGCCTGAGCAGAGAGACAAGCAGCATCAGGCCGAAGAGAATGCAGATTGCAATAGAGAAGGTCATGAAGGTGTTTACTCTCCTGTTGCTCTCCATCATCTCGGCGTTGGCCTCCATGCTCTCCAGGATCGCATTCTCGAGAAGCTGCTGCGCATATGAGTGGAGATAGGAGGTACAGGTCACATACCTGTCATAGAAGAGACTCTTGGCCCTCTCGGTCTCGTTCGTGTAGATGTATCTGCTGACATGTCCATTGAGAAGCTTCCAGCTGTCGAAGGTGTTCTCAAGAGAGTGGTAGAGGGCCAGCTGCTCCCTTCCCTCACTGTCGGACACCTCTATGTTCTTGAAGAGATCCTTCTCCTCCCACATGTGGTTCGAGAGCACGGCAACGAAGCTGGCAAGGTCTGTGTACTCCCAGCGAAAGTTCTCATAGTAGTTCAGTATCTTCTCGCTGTTTGCCAGGAAGCGGCTTATGTCCTGGACATTCTCTATTCTCTGCTGCTCCGGAAGGAAGATGTACTTTGCACGATAGTAGGAGAGACCCAGCTGAAGCAGAAGGAAGCAGACGAAGACTGCAAGGAACAGAATTATCCTTGCAAAGAGGCTCAGATGAGGTATCTTGTATCTTTTCTTCGCTTCGGCCATGGAAATAAGGATACCATCATTTCAACAATCGATGGAAATACATTATAATCACAGCATGATTATTGAGTGCTATCTCGATGAGAGGACCTTTTCTGCCTTCACAGGATTCGATATATTCACAAGACGCAAGCTCTGGAAGAACCCTGTCAAGTTCGCCGTTCTCATGACGCTTCCTGCTCTGATCTGCTTTATCAAGGCAGATATCAGAGGAGCCGTAATGCTTGGCACTGTCCTTCTGGCAGTCGGCTGGGGAATGCCGGTTCTGTATCTCCTGAACTTCTTCCTCTCTGTCAGAAAGGCCGCAAGGGACCAGAAGCTCGATCCTCCAAGACTTGTCTACACCGTAGAGCTTACGGAGGCCAAGGATGGAATCCATGTAGAGAATGAGAAGGAGAAGGCCACCTTCCTCTGGAAGAATGTCTTTCACGCCTATCGGGCAAAGGATTGCATCTACCTCTACATCACAGACAAGAGGGCCTTCCTGCTTCCTGTAGAGGATGAAGAGACCTGGCTGATGATACTCAGAAAGCTGGGAAGCGACAGGTGCACAGCACTGTAGAAGCCTTGTCACCTGCCCTCAGAACAGGAAAGCTTCTCCTTTCGACTCAGGAGAAGCTTTCATCATTCTGCTAAAAGAAAATCTGGAATCTCTATGTGCTATCTGGTGTGTCTTTCCTTCAGCACCTCTGTTACATCATCCAGAGTGCAGCCCTTCTCCTCAAGAAGTACGAGGAAGTGGTACATCAGGTCGGCACACTCTCCAAGGAAGGCATCCTTGTTGTTGTCCATGCTGGCAATTACCAGCTCGACCGACTCCTCTCCTACCTTCTGGGCGATTCTGTTCAGACCTCTCGAGAAGAGGTGGTTGGTGTATGAGCCATCCTGTGGAGAGTTCCTTCTGTCCTGGATGACGCTCTCGAGGTATGAGAGGAACTGTGTATTCTCCATTGCATCGGGGTTGTTGACCTCTCTGAAGCAGGTATCTGCACCAGTGTGGCAGACTGGACCATCAGGAACGGCCTTGACAAGGAGTGTATCTCCATCGCAGTCGATCAGGATCTCTCTTAGGTGGAGGAAGTTGCCGCTTGTCTCTCCTTTTGTCCAGATTCTCTTTCTGCTTCTGGACCAGAAGGTGACAAGGCCTCTCTCCATTGTTATCCTGTAGGCCTCTTCGTTCATGTATCCCAGCATGAGCACACGGTTGGTCACTGCATCCTGTACGATTGCCGGAACAAGTCCATTACCTTTATCGAAATCTATTGTCATCTATCTCTCCGATGGAAAGCAATAATAGAGTACTGAACTCTTTTTGTAAATACGAAAAAATCCCTTTTTGTTCTGAGTAACTTCAAAGACAGAAAGGGATTGCAGAATCAAGTTGAAAACTTTCAGAGTCTGACTGGGATCTGCCTGGAGTGAAGGAAACGCTTCAGATCCATTATATCGATTTCATGATAGTGGAAGATCGAGGCAGCAAGACCTGCATCCGCACAGCCCTCCGTGAAGACCGCTTCGAAGTGCTCCATCGTACCTGCGCCACCCGAGGCGATAACAGGAATCGTGAGGCTCTCGCTGATACGTCTTGTGAGGTCGAGAGCGAAGCCTGACTTGGTCCCATCGTGGTTCATGCTGGTAAGCAGTATCTCACCGGCTCCACTCTCCTGGGCCCTCTTTGCCCACTCTATCGCATCTATTCCAGTAGGGGTCCTTCCTCCATCGAGGTAGACCTCCCAGCCCTCAAGGCCTTCCTTGTTGAAGGCATCGTTGCGCCTTGCATCGACTGCGCAGACGACGCACTGCGAACCGAAGTGGTAGGCAAGCTCCGTAATGAGCTTCGGGTCCCTCACGGCCCTGCTGTTTATCGATATCTTGTCGGCACCTGCATCGAGGATCCTTCCGACATCCTCGACGCTCCTGATGCCCCCTCCGACAGTGAATGGGATGTTTATCCTGTCAGCGATCCTTCTTACAAGTGGAACGAGCGTATCGCGCCTTTCGACTGTGGCGGTTATATCCAGGAAGACCAGCTCATCTGCTCCCGCCTCGCTGTATCTTGCTGCATTCTCTACAGCATCCCCAGCATCGCGGAGCGAAAGGAAGTTGATACCCTTTACAGTTCTTCCATCCTTGATATCAAGGCATGGGATTATCCTCTTAGCAAGCACTCTCGACCTCCCTAAGCTTTTCAAGGCTTATCCTGTTCTCATAGTAGGCCTTGCCTACGATCGCACCATAGACTCCTGTCTCCTTCAGCCTGTAAAGATCCTCGACTGAAGAGACCCCGCCAGAGGCTATGAGCTTCAGTCCGGGCTCCCTGGACAGAATACTCTCATAGAGACCTATCGATGGTCCCTGGAGCATTCCATCCCTTGAAATATCGGTACTGATACAGTACTGGATACCCTTTTCTGTGTAGGATGAGATGAAGGATGAGACTTCAAGACTGCTGTCCTCAAGCCAGCCGGAGGCAGAGACAAGGCCATTTCGGCAGTCAGCTCCAAGGATGAGTCTCTCGGGGCCGAACCGCTCTATCCACTCCAGCACGAGCGCCCTGTTCTTTATCGCGATCGAGCCGCATGTGACCTGATAGGCACCTGCATTGAAGGCAGAATCGAGCGCCTCTGTGCTCTTCACACCACCGCCGAAATCTATTGTGAGAGAGGTCCTCGATGCAATCCTCTCAAGTGTCCTGAGGTTGACGATGCACCCCGCCTTGGCACCCTCCAGGTCTACAAGGTGGAGTCTTTTCAGACCAGCTCCCTCGAAGAGCTTTGCAGCATCAAGTGGATCGCGGTAGTAGACTGTCTTGGTACTGTAGTCGCCCTTCGAAAGGCGGACAGCCTCCCCTCCGATTATATCGATAGCTGGGATGATCAGCATCACTGCACCTCCAGTTCAAGGAAGTTTCTGAGAATCCTCTCGCCGACAAGGCCACTCTTTTCCGGATGGAACTGGCAGCCGAAGAAGTTTCCCCTTCCCATCGCTGCTGTGAATGAGATTCCATCATAGGTGCACTCTGCAATTGTGCCTTTGCTCTTCGGTACATAGTATGAGTGCACGAAGTAGACGTAGCTTCCACTCTCTATTCCATTGAAAAGAGGGGAAGAGGCAACCTGGATGCTGTTCCAGCCGATGTGCGGAATCTTCACGCCGACACTCTCTGGAAAGAGAGAGACCCTGTTGTCGAAGAGACCCAGAAGGTCCACATCTCCCTCCTCGGAAAAGGCGTTCATAAGCTGCATTCCAAGGCAGATTCCGAGAAAGGGTCTCTTTACTTTGCAAAGTGTCTCTACCAGCCCCCGCTTCTCGAGTTCGATCATTGCGCTCTTCGCCTGGCCGACACCTGGGAAGATGACTCTGTCGGCAGAGAGTATCTTCTCCCTGTCGCAGGTCAGCTCGGCCCTTTCGCCAAGGCGCTCAAGTGCGCAGAGGACAGAGCGCACATTTCCAGCATTGTAATCCACTACTGCAGTCATCAGAGGACTCCTTTTGTCGATGGAAGCTCCCTGGATCCGGGAATCCTCCTCACGGCCATCTTCGCAGCTCTGGCAAAGGCCTTGAAGATCGCCTCCGCCTGATGGTGTGTATTTCCTTCGCTCACCTCGATGGAGAGGTTGCACTGGGCCGCATCCGAGAAGGACTTGAAGAAGTGCTGGAACATCTCTGTCGGGAAGCCACCGACCTCCTCTCTTCTGAAGTCGACCTTCCAGAGAAGGTATGGTCGCCCAGAGAAGTCGATTGCACAGGTGCAGATGACATCGTCCATAATGAGGATATCGTGTCCGTATCTGTTGATGCCCCTCTTGTCACCAAGCGCCTCTTTGAAGGCAAGGCCAAGGCAGATTCCGAGGTCTTCCACAGTGTGATGCTCATCGACCTCCAGATCTCCGGCTATCCTTCCCTCTATATCGCACCTCGAGTGCTTCACTACCTGCTCGAGCATGTGGTCGAAGAAGCCGACTCCGGTTCTGAGGAGGCCCTTTCCACTGCCATCGAGGTCGATAGAGAGCGAGATCTGTGTCTCTCTTGTATTCCTCTCCAGCTTCGCTCTTCTGTGCGCAAGCGACTTATCCGGCACAAGGAGTGAAGAGATATCAAGCCAGGAAGAGAACCTTCTGGCCTTTTCAATGCCCTCAGTCCTTCCTGCAAAGATCAGCTCATCCCCTTCTCTTCCAGCGACGAAGGAGTTCTCGATATCGAGCTCGCTTTCATCGATTGCATCCTCGAAATAGATATCCTCGCCCCTCAGCGTTCCGATCTCGCTCTCTTCAAGAGCCAGCTTCCCCTCAAGGAGGACAAGCTCGAGCTCTGTCTCTCTTTCGATGCATCTGAGAGCCTCGAAGACATGGGGTAAATACCTATTGGACCCGACCTTTATCGCATCACTGTAGACATAGAGTACTCTTCTCTTCTGCATCTCAAAGCTCCTCCAGGGCTGCAAGCAGTCTATCATCCTCTTCGACAGAGCCCACTGTGATCCTGAGACAGTTCTCGCAGTTAAGCTCCCTGCTCCTGTTTCTCACAATTACACCCTTCTTCTGAAGACCAAGATATATTTCATTTGCATCGACGACCTTCACAAGCAGAAAGTTTGCATCGGAGGGGTAGACCTTCACGACCTTGCTGCTCCTTTCAAGCAGCCTGGCAAGTCTCTCCCTCTCCTTTATCGTGTACTCGACCCCCGCTCTGACACTCTCTGCATTCGCAAGGGCCTTCAGCGCCTCAAGCTGAGATGGAAGTCCAAGATTGTATGGGTACTTCACGTTGTACATGGCATCGTGTATCTCGGAGGAGCACATTGCGATTCCGACCCTTGCCCCTGCAAGCCCCCACGCCTTCGAGAGGGTCCTCATCAGAACGACTCTCTCGTTCTCAAGCACAAGGGAGGCGGCAGACTGTTCTCTGGAGAAATCGCCATAGGCCTCGTCGACTACAGTGATCGCACTGTTGTAGGAGGCTATGCTTCTGATAGTCTCAAGAGGAACTGCATTGCCGGTCGGATTGTTCGGTGTGCAGATGAAGAGAAGCTTCGGAGAAAATCTGTCGATGGCACTCTTTACAGCTTCGACATCTGGAAGGAAATCCTCATCGAGAGGAATCATATTGACCTTTATATCGTTTATGGAGGCAAAGACCTTGTAGGCTCCATAGGTCGGGCCAAGCAGAAGCACACTGTCCTTTCCTGGATTGCAGAAGATCCTGAAGAGAAGATCGATGATCTCATCGGAGCCGTTTCCGACTATCGTGCTGTCATACGGAAGGCCTAGCACCTCCTCCAGAGCCTTTCTCACGGTACTGGAACGGGGATCCGGATATCTGTTGATCTCTCCGGGGAAATCGATGTACTTCCTCCAGGATTCGTTCGCATCGAGATACACCTCGGCACTGCCTTCGAACTCATCCCTGGCACAGCGATATGGGTCCAGGGAGACGATGTTCTCTCTCATGAGATTCTTTACACTCATCTTGTCCTCACTCTTGCGGCCTCGGCGTGTGCGCTGAGGTTCTCGGCCTCTGCCATTGTGATCACGGCAGGTGCCAGACTGTTGATTCCAGCCTTCGAAAGGCACTGGAAGGTTATCTTCTTCACATAGCTGTCGACGCTGACACCAGAGGAGGCTGTCGCGTGTCCACTAGTGGGAAGCGTGTGGTTCGTACCGGAGGCGTAGTCACCTGCAGACTCAGGCGAGTACGGTCCGAGGAAGACAGAACCGGCAGAGACGACACGCTTTGCCAGCTCGTCGTAATTTGACGTGTTTATGATGAGGTGCTCAGGTGCATACTCGTTTGCAATCTCCATCAGCTTCTCATCGCTGTAGAGTGCAATTGCAGCAGAGTGCGAAAGGGATGGGAGCATGTACTCCTTCCTTCCCAGCTTCTCGAGCTCCAATGCAAGACAGGAGTCGATTCTCTCGAAGATTGCTCTGGCACTCCCCTCATCCTCTGCCCGTATGAGCAGGATGACCTGGCTGTCCTTTCCATGCTCGGCCTGGCTCAGAAGGTCTGTTGCAACATAGAGAGGATCTGCATTCTCATCTGCGATGACCATGACTTCGCTTGGGCCTGCCACCATATCGATTGCACAGAAGGAGGAGACGCGGTTCTTTGCAAAGGCGACGAATCTGTTTCCAGGTCCGAATATCTTGTCGACCCTCTCGACGCTCTCCGTTCCATATGCAAGGGCGGCAATTGCCTGCGCTCCGCCCACCTTGAGGACCCTGTCGACACCGCACCTTCTGGCAGTATAGAGGACGATTGGGTCCACTTTTCCCCTCTTTGCTGGAGTTGCAAGCGTCACGCTGCTGCAACCTGCGACCTTGGCGGGGATGCTGAGCATGAGAACTGTGGAAAAGAGAGGTGCAGTACCTCCAGGAACATAGAGTCCGACCTTCTGGATCGGAACGATCCTCCTCCAGCACCTGACACCCTCCATCGTCTCGACGCACTCGCCCTTTGCGACCTGCGCAGTATGGAATGCAGTTATGTTCCTGTATGCGACCTCGATTGCGGCCTTTATCTCGTCGCTGACAAGGCTCTCGGCCTCAGCAAACTCCTCTTCGCCTGCAAAGAGCTCATCGAGGATGCTCTGGTCGAACCTCTCCTCGTACTCCCTCAGGGCTGCATCGCCCCTCTTCACGACATTGTCGATCACTTCATCGACGATAGCTGCTACAGCACTGTCATCGGCAAGCGAGCGCTGGAGCAGCCTCGAATAGACTCCCTTTTCGGGATCCAGGAACAAAGGTATTGTGCTCATAGTCTACTCCGTCATCTTCTCGATATTCAGAACGAGGATACCCTCGGCTCCGATGGCCCTGAGGCTCTCGAAGACCTCCCAGAACCTGTCCTCGCTGACAACTGACTGTACAGAGACCCAATCCGTATCCATCAGTGGAGTGACTGTCGGACTCTTCATGCCTCCGATTATCGCAGCAGCCTTCTCCAGGTTCTCCTTTGGAAGGTTGAAGAGCACGTACTTCTTGTGCTTTGCCAAGTTGACAGCCTCCATTCTGGTAAGCAGTCTCTGAAGAATCGCCCACCTCTCGGGATCCTTCTTCTCCATCTCTGGAACAGCGATCATGACAGCAGAGGTTCTGTAGATGACCTCGACCTCCTTGAGACCATTCATCTTCAGTGTGGTTCCTGTACTTACGAGGTCGCAGATGCAGTCTGCGATTCCGATCTGCGGAGTTATCTCGACAGAGCCGGCCACCTCGACGAAGGAGGCATTCACACCATTGGCCTGCAGGATGTTTCCGGTAATGCGCGGATAGCTTGTGGCGATCCTCTTTCCCTCCAGGCACTTCAGTCCTGTGTACTCCATCTCGTTCGGAACAGCGATCGAAAGGCGGCACTTTGCAAAGCCAAGGTCCTTGATCACATCGAGAGAGTATCCGGACTCGTCATATCCATTTCTTCCGACGATACCGATATCGGCAACACCATCGGCGACCAGGGTCGGGATATCGTCGTCTCTGACGAAGAGGAACTCAAGTGGGAAGTTGGATGCCACGTCCCTCAGGACTCTCTCATCGACACCGAAGTCGATTCCACACGCCTTGATGATCTCCTGACTCTTTTCGCTGAGTCTTCCCTTCTTCTGAAGTGCTATTCTAAGTCTCTTCTCTTCCATATCCTTGTTTCTCCCTACCTCTTAAAAAACGAAAACCTCCGACATGCGGAGGTTCTATATTTTCATGCAGAAATCCAGCCATGCCCCTGATGGTGTCATCGAAAGTGATGGTGAATGTGGTGCTGTCTGGTGATCATGGGCAAATTCTAACAACATCGTGACAAAAGCGTCAATGTCTTATTCATTCTTTTCAGTGAATTCCGCCTCTGCAACATTCTGCTGTGGATTTGTGCCCATAATCGTATGGACAAGGCGCCAGGTCCTTATGCCCCACACTACATTCAGCGCACCTATTATCACGGCACCGACACCGATGATTGCCAGGAATCCGGTGCTTATGAAGTTCGGGCAGAGGAACATTATCACAGAGAGGATCAGCGAGACGATGCCTGTACCGGTGAAGCCGAAGCCGGCACTTGCGGAGTAGAGTATCACAGACTCCAGCAGCTCCGAAAGCGCAGATATGAGCAGCGTGATCGCAATGATGTAGACGATCCAGACCCCAAGCTCCTCTCCACTCCTACTGGAGGCCATCATTACAGCAAAGACACCTACTACTATATTCAATGCCGACTTGAAGAGGTTGAGAGAGAGCGCAAATGGGCTGATTCCTCTGAGCCTGAATGTGGCAAGCAGTCCAAGTGCTCCGTTGAAGAGGGTATAGAGGCCGAAGCCCATTACCATGATGACTATGGCCTTTTCTGTATTCAGCAGTATGAAGAGTCCAAGACAGACCATCAATGCGCCTGTAACGATCCAGGAGTAGTACTTTTTCATCTTTTACCTCCTTGCCTACATGTCGCTTTTATTATAGCGTTCAGGAATGAAGCAATACAGAACCCTGATGATCGACCTCGATGGAACGCTATTCGACTTCGGTGCTACTGAAAGGATAGCATTAAAGGAGCTCTTCGACCACCTTGGAATAGCGTGGGATGAAGCGAACAGGACAATCTACCACGAGAAGAACAACCAGTGCTGGCGAGATTACGAGAATGGCCTCATTACGATGGAGATGCTGAAGATACGGAGAATCCGCGACTTCTATGAAGCACTTGGAATCGAATCGGATGTCGAGAAGGATTCTGTTCTCTACATCGAATTCCTATCCAGGCATGGAATTCCGATCGATGGGGCTCTGGAGACTCTCTCCAGACTGAAGAAGAAGTACCGCATCGTCCTCATAACCAATGGAATAACGAAGATACAGAGAGGACGTCTCAGCTGCATCAGACAGGAGGAGTTCTTCGATGATGTGATAATCAGCGAAGTCATCGGGGTACAGAAGCCACAGAAGGAGTACTTTGACTATGCAATGACAAAGGCAGAGTGCCCCAAGGCAGAGTGCCTTGTAATCGGAGATGGACTCAATTCGGATATAAAGGGTGGCAGGGAGTACGGCCTTGATACCTTCTACCTGCATCTGGGAAAGCCCAATATGGCGAAGGAAGGCGAATATACCTACGAAGCCGACAGCTATGAGAAGCTGCTTTCCATGCTCTACTGCTGAGTGCTGTCGACGCTCACAAGCTCGATATCGAAGATAAGCAGCTGGTTTGGACCTATGACACTGTTTCCATAGCTGCCATAGCCAAGCTCCGGATGGATCCAGACTCTTATCTTCTCGCCCTCCTTCATCAGCGAGACAGCCTGGGCAAAGCCCGGAACTGTCTGGGCAAGATTCATAGTAGCTGACTCACCGCGGGAGTATGAGGAGTCCTTCACGGCTCCGGAGAGGTCCATAAGCTGGTAGTCCACTGTGACTGTAGAGGTGGAAGTAGGCTGCTTCCCATCGACTGAACCCTCTCTGAGCACCTCATACTGGAGCTTTTCTGAAACGCTCTTGACTCCAGTCCGCTTTGCATTCGCACTTAGGAAGGATTCGGCCTGGGTGAGATTCTTCACAGCCTCCTCCTTCATATGCTTGTCGGCCTCCTCATACAGCTTCTGCTGGAAGGAGCTGAGGATCTTCCTGCTCTCTTCATCCGTAAAGAGGCAGCTTCCGTTGTAGGCATCGAGGACACCCCTTGCAAGGTACTCGAGATCGACTTCACTGTAGTTCTGCTTGAGAGTAAGTGCTATCTGGTTTCCATAGACGTAGCTGAACTGTCTTGCAAGCTCAGTGGGCCTTGATAGTGATGAAAGGGAGTCGTCAGGAGCCTTGGAGGTGGATGGATGGCTCTGAACGACTGGAGGCTCGACCTTCTTCTCTGTACAAGAGAAGACTGTAAGCAATAATAGAGATAGTGCGACCAGAAAAGCAGCAATACGCATGTTAGTTCCTTCCAGCCCCCACCCAGACTGAACTAACTTTCACTATACCAAACGTCTGTAATAATCGTCAAACAAAAAGGGCGCTAGGTAGGTAATTTCCCCTGCTGTCCGCCATGCAGATCGTCGGGAAATTCTCGACTTCAAGTGCCAGAAGCGCCTCTGGGCCAAGCTCAGGCCAGGCGACGACCTCTCTCTTCTTCACACACGAAGCATAGAGAGCTCCACAGCCTCCAAAGGCCTGGAGATAAAGTCCTCTGTACTCCTTCACTGCATCGAGAACGCTCTGTGCCCTGGGTCCCTTCCCTACCATGACCCTGAGGCCCTTCGATAGCATGAGAGGAGCAAATGGATCCATTCTCTGTGCAGTAGTCGGCCCGCAGGCTCCTATCACATACCCTTCCGGAGCCGGAGAGGGTCCCATGTAGTAGATTCCATTTCCCTCGAAATCGAAGGGAAGCGCCTCGTTGCTGTCGATGAGATTCCTGAAGCGCAGATGCACCTGGTCCCTGCCCACATAGAGTCGCCCGGTAATCAGGACCTCGTCTCCCACATTTATGCTTTCAAGCTCTGCTTCACTGAACGGAAGGTGCAGTACTGCCATCATAACCTCCAATTACTCTCACACTTGCCTTTCTATCGGCCCAGCAGTTCACGCTTAGTGCAACAGGAAGACCTGCGATGTGCGTAGGTGCATATTCGACTGCAATCGAAAGGCAGGTAGTATCCCCACCAAGACCGCCAGGTCCGATTCCAAGTGCGTTGATCTCTCTCTTCAGTCTCTCTTCCAGGGCCCTGTATCTTGCATTGCGGTTCCTCTTTCCTGCATCCCGGATCAGGGCCTTCTTCGAAAGCAGTGCGGCCCTGTCCATCGTTCCGCCGACGCCGACACCCAGGAAGCAGGGAGGACAGGGCTTTCCGCCCGCCTTCTTCACCATCTCGAGTACGGCCTTGACGACTCCCTCCTCTCCTGCTGTCGGATTGATCATCCTGACCGAGCTGCAGTTCTCACTGCCAAAGCCCTTCAGAAGGAAGTGGATAACTATATCCTTTCCGTTCACAAGCTCGTAGTTGATCACCGGAGGAAGATTTGTCCTGGTATTCTCTCTATCGTATATCGGTTCCGAGACGACGCTCTTTCTGTAGAAGGCGTTCCTGGCTGCACTCCTGCACCCCTTGATTATCTCCCTTTCAAGCAGTGCAAGGCTGCACCTTGCCTCCTTGCCGATCTCGACCCAGACGTAGAACATGCCACAGTCCTGGCAGAGTGGGAGAGCTGTCGTGCCGGCAACCTCGATGTTCTGGACTATCTTCTCCAGAACGAGTCTTCCCTTGGCATCGCTCTCGCTTCTGAGAGCGCTCCTGATGACCTTCTCGACATCCTCGGGAAGGATACGGACAGCACTCGAGAGTGCATTCTCTATACTTTTGTGAAGTTCCATGGGCAAATGTTAGCACAAAAGGAAATCAGTTAGGAAGATGATAGAGCAGGCTGTTGACACTGCCAAGGAAGAGGTAGCAGAAAGCAAAGCCCATTATGAGACCGAGGCTATCGGCTGCAAGGTCCATCATGCTGCAGTCCCTGCCGACAAGACCCTGGATCATCTCCATCGCGAAGCCGAAGACAAGACCTGCTGCAAACAACAGCAGCAGCAGGAAGGTGATGCTGTTGGCAAGATGGACAGAGGAGTCATTCTCATCGCCTATGCTCTTTTCAAGCGGCATGAAGGAAAGGTACATCGAGAAGCCAAGGGCCGCATAGGCAATCGTATGCAGGAACTTGTCCGAGGTGGCATCGGAAAGGGTTTCCGGGACAATTACAAGAGAGAAGCAGACAATGGCAAGAATACATACTGCCATCAGCACAAGTCCCAGCCTTCTCAATATGTTCGTTATCTTTCTTGCCATCAAAAAGGAAAACAAGCACCTCTTCGGAAAGTAACACTATCTTTCAAGCAGACTTCCCTGTTTCCAGCCATTTTTCGACATCTCGGCTGCAATCATCGAAAGAATATCTCTCTTGTCCGGAAAGTGGCGCGGATAGACAAGTCTCGCCCTTGTCGTCTCGCACATCAATCGCTCTACGACACACTCCGGATGCAGATGTGCAAGCATCAGGGATACATCCTCGACATGGCGCCTTACAGAAGAGGGAGCGATGCACCCCTCTTCGAGTAACTCCCTCTCGAGCTCTGTGCGGTATGTGATGTGCAGATTGTGTATCTTCACAGCCTCCACAGAGAGAGTGTTCAGCAGCCCGATGCCTTCAAGATAGGTACTTCTCGTATCGAAGGCAGGAAGGAGCAGAAGATGTGTGCAGACCTTGAGACCATGGCGATGGAGGCGCTCTACTGCAGCGATGTAGCACTCCCTGTCATGCCCCCTGTTGACTCTTTCAAGTGTCCTGTCGGATGCACTCTGAAGTCCTACTTCGACCCATACCTCCCTCTCCGGTCCCTTGTAACCCGCAAGCAGTTCGCACACCTCATCGGACAGGAGGTCAGGCCTCGTCGAGACAACAAGCTCGCAGAAGGGTCCAAGTGAGAGTGCATGGTCATAGATTCTCCTGAGCTTTTCTACAGGAGCGAAGGTATTGCTCCAGGATTGAAAGTACAGAGAGGCCCTCTTGGCCCTGTAGCGGTAGCGGATGAACCTCTTTCCTCTCTCGATCTGCTCCTCTATGCTATCAAGCCTTTTCAGAAGTGCACTCTCGGCCCTCTCTCCCGACTTCTCCTCGCCTCTCTGATAGACAGCAACAGCTCCAGTGCCATCACAGTAGATGCAGCCTCCGCTCCTGTCCGGATTCCTGTTGGGACAAGAGAAGCCGGCATCTACACCTATTCTGTAGACGCTCTCGCCCCAGCGGGAGCGAAGATACTCACTGTGCGTATACCAGGGATAGCTCATCTGAAACGGAGCCTGAGAGAGAGGTCGCCCTTCTGTGAAATTGCCATGGACAGGCCGTAGTAGCCAAAGCTTTTCCTGAAGCCAAGCTCGGTATAGAGGCCATATCTTACCTCCTCGAGATACTTGAAGAGGGCCATCTCGTCCTCACTTCCTGCAATATCGAAGCTCCTGTGCTCCTCTCCGATATTTATAAATGGACCAAGAGAGAAGCAGAGGCCATGCATGGATGGGAAGGTGTGCTCGTATAGAAGCCTTGCAGATATGTAGTCCTTGTTCAGGATGCCGAAGTCATCCGAGAAGTAGGAGGATGAGAGCTCGAACGGAAAGCGCGAGAAGAAAAGAACACCGGAAAGATCGAGAGAGCTTCTGCTTTTAATTCTGAATCGCAGTCCCACATCTCCACGAACAAGATACATGGCCCTCTTTCGATAGCCCAATCTGTACTCGCCGCTCGCTCTGAATGATAGGCCATACCTTTCAAGTGTATTCGTCTCCAGTATCCTTCCGTTGATGAAGGCGTATGGGACGTAGAACTCCTCATCATCCCAAAGTCGCGTAGAGGAACCGACGTTCCTCTCTCTGCCGAGGTCGTAATACTCGACCGCAGCGCCAGTATAGAGAACGATGTCCCTAAAGACTCTTCCTCCATAGCGGAAGGCTGCTCCTGCGGCCAGATCCTCTGTCGGAATCCTATCGTAGAGATACCAGGTGCTGATTGCCGAAAAGCCGCCCACTCCTCCCCAGGCAGAGTACTCCATGGAAAAGTCCCTGAAGAAGGGCACTCTTATGCCGAGCATTCCCTTGAGATTCTGACCTGCACTCAGGCCTCCCACAAGATAGTGGCAGCTTCCAGAGAGCGAGAGCGTCGGACCATCCGATATTCCGAACGAGAGCTTTCTATCGCCCACTCGCCCTGGGACCGAGTGCACCGAGATGACACCATCGAGGAAGGAGTAGGCTATCTGGGAAAGTCCAGCCCAGCTCTTTATCGAAGAAAGGACCTCTCCTATCTCGATCGTCAGCTCCTCTGTGTACTCATGGCCTACGAATCTTCTGAAGAGTGGATAGTAGGACTGCAGGTCTGCAGGAAGCTCGATCCTGTCGATTCTCCTGTAGCTCTTCTCCAAGTAGGCTTCAGGTCTGCTTCCCTTATTTCCTACCCTGCTCTCTATCTCATCTAACAGCTTCTGGTTCTCTCTTACGAATCGCTTTCCCGCATCCAGTATCTCTCTCTCCTTTCCGAAGTCCAGTACAGTGAAGTCGGAAAGCTCGGGAATGAGTACATAGTCTGCATACTCGTACTCCCTGTTCGCATTGAGCTGTGTGTTGAGGATTATGAACTGGGTCATGGTCCCCTTCAGGCTCTCCGTGTCGAAGTCCAGTCTTGTGGATTCATTCACATCCACTGCAATTACGATATCGGCGCCAAGCTCCCTGGCCTTCTTCGCTGCCAGATTGCTGACCATGCCTCCGTCGGACAGATACCTTCCATCGGAGAGCGCGTAGGGAGGAAAGCCTACAGGAAGTGAGATCGTGCCCCTGAGCGCATCGAAGAGCGAGCCCTTGGAAAGGACTACGCTCTCTCCTGAGAAGAAGTCCATCGATATCGCATAGAAGGGAATCGAAAGGTCCTTGAAGCTCTCATTCCTGCAGATTGCACTGTGTATCAGAGTATTGAGTCTGTCGTCATTCAGGATCGAATTCTGGTCTCCGATCGAATAGATATTCTCGGGATAGAAGTCGTAGGCGGGCGTTATCCTTGATGAAAATGGCACACTCATGTCGAAGACTGCAGAGGTGACGTCAGTCTCGAGGATGTACCTCTCGAGCTCGCTTCCACTGTAGCCGCTTGCATAGAGGCCTCCCACAAGACCGCCCATGCTGGTGCCTATGACAAAATCCGGATAGATTCCCCTTCTCTCCAGCTCCTCGATCACTGCAATGTGCGCATAGCCCCTTGCTCCTCCACCTGAGAGGACGAGAGCAACCCGGTCAGCGGCTCCAAGGGCAAGCGATATGCAGAGAATCAGAGTGGAAAGAAGTGCCTTTTTCATCCGAGACGAGATCCTACTATCCCCTTGTTCCCATTGAGGAACGAAAGGCTGTCCATCTCCTTCTTTGTCGGCAGCTGGAGACGGTCGACATAGAGGTATCCAAGTCCTGTTGCGATCTTGAAGCCCCTCTTCTTCTCATGGCAGACGACGGTACCTGGGGCCTCTGTGCACGGTGTTCCATCGATATCGAATACAGATCCGGAAACAGAACAGAGGTATAGAGGAGTTCCATTGTAGCTGGTAACTGCCTTCGGCCATGGGTAGGTCGCACGAATCTGTGCATGCAGCTTTCCTGCGTCTTCTCTGAAGTCGATGAGGCCATCCTCCTTCCTTATGAAGTCGGCCCAGCTGCTCTCTCCCATCTGCTCTACCGTTTTCTTCTCTCCGTCGCTTGTGAAGACAGAGAGTGCGAGCTCGGGCACGAGGTGAGATACCCTCTCTTCAAGCGTCCCGTTGGTCTCTGTTCCATCGAGCTCGAACTCCTTCTGCAGGTAGAGTCTTCCCTCGTCACAGCGAAGTGCAATCTCCTGAAGAGAGACAGCAAAGCTCCTGTCTCCGTTTCTTATCGCATAGAAGAGCGGCGATGGTCCTCTGTACTTTGGAAGCGCAGAGGGGTGTATGTTGCATGTGAATGAGAAGAGAGAGAGGAACTTCGGCCCGAAGATCTTTCCATAGCAGAAGGAGACGAGCGCATCGCACCCATGCTTTCCAACCTCCTCCCTTGCTGCAGAACCCAGGTGCTCTGGCTGCAGCACTGGAAGGCCGAGGCGCTCAGCTTCGACCTTCACAGGGGAGGGAATCAGCCCCTTTCCCCTCTTTCCTGGTGCATCCGGAGCTGTCAGGACAGCACCAACGAGCTCCTTCCCGGCCAGGGCCGTAAGGGTCGGGACTGCGATCTGACCTGTTGCTGCAAAGAGTATCCTCACCTTCCGAACCTCTTCTTCTTTCCCTTGTTCCTGTTCTTTCTCTCGAAGAGACGGACCATCAGATCGTGCTCATCCTGATCGAGACGGTCGATGAACAGCTTTCCATAGAGGTGGTCGTTCTCATGCTGGATGACTCTGGAAAGCAGGCCATCTGCCTTGAGTGTGAAGGCCTTTCCATTCACATCCTGGGCGTGGATCACGATATGGGAGGGTCTCAGGACATCATGATAGACACCGGGTAATGAAAGACAGCCCTCCTCATAGTGCACCAGGTCTGGACTGGTCTCCAGTATCTCCGGATTGATGAATGCGATCCTCTCATCCTCTCCTCTGCGTGTATCGACTACGAAGATTCTCTTGCTGACACCTACCTGAGGTGCGGCAAGGCCCACGCCTTCTGCCTCATCCATCGTCTCGAACATGGCATCGACAAGCATTTTCAGTGCGCTGTCGAATTCTGTTACCTTTGTCGTCGGTTCAGTGAGCACATCCTCACCAAGCTTGTATATTTCTAGCATGGTATAAATTTAACAATAACAATGTGATATTTCAACATGAGGCGAATCTTTTAAAATATCGGCAATAGTGATAAAACGTTACCTATTATGTTCCATACATTGATCAAGTGCATGATAGAGATTGCCATAATGGTCGGCTTCGGCTATCTGATGAGAAAGAGGTTCGTCAGCGACAATACAGTGAAGGAGCTCTCGTCCATTCTCATAAACATAACCCTGCCCTGCAGCATTCTTGCCTCTTCGGCCAGGGAGTTCTCAAGTGAAATCGGAAATGGAATCATCCTCTGCCTCCTGTGGAGTCTCTTCTACTACGCCTTCTTCCTGCTTGCAGCCTTCATATTCTTCCGTGCAATAGGAACAGATGAAAGAAGGAGAGGAATCGCAACGACCTCCTCTGTTTTCAGCAACTCCTCCTTCATAGGCTTCCCGATTGCAGAGACGCTCTACGGCTCCACAGGTCTGCAGTATGCGGTCGCGAACAACATGTTCTACACTCCGTTCATGTTCTCCTTCGGAATAAGACTCTTCTCACCGACCCGCCTTTCGGGAAAGGACTTCATAAAGAAGATGCTATCTCCTTCGATGGTCACCTCAATCCTGGGTATAGTCCTTTACTTTGCGCAGGTGAGATTTCCTGCAGTCATACACTCCTCGCTTTCATCGATAGGCAGCATGACAGTGCCGCTTTCGATGATGATAATCGGAGCCGGGCTCGTTGGAGCCGATATCAAGGCGATATTCTCGGACTCTCTTGCCTATCTGGTCTGCTTTATCCGCCTTATCGTGGTCCCTCTCATCCTCGGCCTCATAATGTACCTCTTCAGGATGCCGATACTCGTGATAGATGTCTGCGTGCTCATCGCAGCGATCCCGGTCGGCTCCTTCAATGTAATTCTTCCGCGACAGTACGGTGGAAATGTAGAGTTCGCAAACAAAACGGTACTTCTGAGCATGGTCTTCTCACTTGTCACGATACCTTTTGTTCTGACTATAATTAACACACTATTCACAGGAGCCTGAAACAATGCAGAACCTTTCAAGAAGAACCGAGAACTTCTCCGATTCCACTATCAGGAGGATGACAAGGATTGCAGCCGGATATGATGCGATAAACCTCTCCCAGGGCTTCCCGGACTTTCCACCACCGGCAGAGCTCATGCAGGCGATGGAGAGAGTATCCCACCAGCCAGAGTACCAGCAGTATGCAGTGCTCGCAGGCAGCCCGCTTCTTACAGCTGCTATTGCAAGAAAGTGCTCCCACTTCATGGGAATCGACATCCCACAGGAGGATGTCACGATGACCTGCGGCTCCACTGAGGCCATGACCAGTGCAATAATGGCAATCACGGATATCGGTGATACAGTAGTTGTCTTCAACCCATACTATGAGAACTACATCGCAGAATCCCGCCTCTGTGGTGCAAAGGCACTCTATGTCGACCTCAACAGGGATTCGACCTTCTCACTCGATGCAGAGAAGCTCGAGGATGCACTGAGGCAGCACCCGAAGGCCCTGATCCTCAACAACCCCTCGAACCCCTGTGGCAAGGTATTCACATACGAGGAGCTGAAGACGATCGCAGAGCTGGTAAGGAAGTACGACGTCTATGTAATCACGGACGAGACCTATGAGCATATAGTCTACGCACCGAACAGACATACCTACTTTGCATCCCTACCAGGAATGTATGAGAGGACGATCTGCTGCTCCTCCCTCTCCAAGAGCTACTCGATAACAGGCTGGCGCCTTGGCTACACGATTGCAAGGCCGGAGATAACGGACAGGATCAGGAAGGTGCACGACTTCTTCACGATCGGTGCGGCCCACCCACTTCAGGTCGCTGCAGTTACAGGCCTCGAGATGCCGCAGAGCTACTACGATGACCTGATCAGGAAGTACACAGCAAAGAGAGAGCTGCTCTGCTCCGGACTTGAGACACTTGGCCTCAATCCTATCTGGCCTCAGGGCTCATACTTTGTAATGTGCGATATCTCCAGCTTCGGCTACGAGAGCGACATGGACTTCTGTGTCGATATGATCGAGAAGGTCGGCGTTGCCGCTGTGCCATGCTCCATCTTCTATAACAGCCCGGAGAACAGATTCATCCGCTTCCACTTTGCAAAGCTGGACGAGACTCTCTATGCAGCACTCGACCGACTTGAGAGGATCAGGATACTAAAGAAGTGAGAGTGGATCGATATCCACCTCGACATATACAGTTCTGGGCACCTTGTAGAGCTCAAGGGCCCTTCCTGCCAGGAGTGGAAGCAGACTCGCAGAAGAGGAAGAGATAAGGATCTGAAAGCGGTAGGAGTTGGCCTTCTTTGCAATTATGCAGGGCTGGATACCGATGATCCTGGGTCGCTTCTCCTTCTCTATCGTCATCGTGATCCTTTCGATTATGCTGCCAAGCTCCTGGGCCGAGGACATTGCCCTCTCTTCGCTCTTGCTTCTCACTGTGAGTGCAAGCAGTCGCGTGTATGGAGGATAGTCCAGAAGCCTCCTGATATCGAGCTCCTTCTCGTAGAACTCCTTCGTACGGGAGAACATGACGGCCTTGATGGCCTCATCCTCGCTTCTTCCGGTCTGGATTATCACCCTGCCATCATCCTGATACCTGCCAGCTCTTCCGGCAACCTGCTTGAGAAGTGCAAAGGTCCTCTCCTCTGCCCTGAAGTCCGGAACGGAGAGCGTACTGTCTGCGTTGATAACACCGACAAGCTTCAGGGAAGGAAAGTTCAGCCCCTTTGCGACCATCTGGGTTCCAAGCAGTATATCTATCTCTCCCTTTCTGAAGCCATCTATCACCCTCTTCGCCCTCTCTCTGTCACCGCTTATGCTGTCAGTGTCGAGGCGCTCCACAACTGCAGAAGGAAAGAGCTTGGATACCTCCTCCTCGACCCTCTCCGTGCCGAAGCCGGAGACAGAGAGGTCTGTCGAGCCGCACTTGGGACAGACGGTCCCCAGCTTCTCAGTGTAGCCGCAGTAATGGCAGTACATCTTTCCAAGACTCTTGTGATATGTGAGTGCTACCGAGCAGTTGGGACACTCTGCAACGTAGCCACAGGAGTTGCAGTGGTAGTAGTATGTGTAGCCTCTGCGGTTGAGAAAGAGTATTACGCCCCTCTTCTCCTTGAGGCAGTCCCTTATCCCCTGCTCGAGGTAGCGCGAGATGCTTCTCTTCTCTCCAAGCAGGCTGACGACCTCGACCTTCGGCTCTGCACCTCCTGCGACGCGGTATGGCATGTCGATCCTCTTGACGAGGTTCTTCTTCATCATGAGGTAGGCCTCCATCGAGGGAGTTGCCGAGCCCATGACCATCGTCGCACCGCACCTTGCTGCACGGTACTGTGCGACCTGGCGCGCGTGATATCTTGGAGTGCTGCCGCTCTTGTAGCTATTCTCATGCTCCTCATCGAGGATTATGAGGCCAAGCTCCCTGCAGGGGGCAAAGACCGCTGACCTTGCTCCTATGACGAGATCTACACGGTGGTGCATTATATCGTGCCAGTACTTCAATCTCTGGCTGGGTGTAAGTGCTGAGTGCAGTATTGCGACCCTCTTATTGAAGCGGGCCATGACATCCTCGGCAAGCTGGTGAGTGAGCGTTATCTCGGGAACGAGATATATGACCTGCTTTCCCCTTCTTATCATCTCCTCTGCAGCTCTGAGATAGACCTCGCTCTTTCCTGAGCCTGTCACACCGAAAAGATAGTAGAGGCCTGGACCTGAGAGTATCGTCCGAAGCGCCTCCTCCTGCTGGTAGTGGAGCCTTTCAATTGGAACGAAGCTGTCTTCGGAATCGAAGATAGAGCTTTCGCTCTCCCTCTTTCCCGAAGGTATCATCAGAGAGAGTACCTGACCGGGAGTGCACATATAGAAGGAGGCCATCCATCTTGCAAGGTCCACAAGCTCGTCCGTAAAGACCGCCTCCTTGTCGACGACCTTCCTTATCGGTCTTATCTCATAGTCGACATCAGTCTCCTCAGAGGTCGATAGCACATAGGCAGTGACTGTCCTGTTCTTGAAGGGAACAGTTACTCTGAAGCCCTTTTCTACGACCTCACGGCTCTCATCGTATCGGTATGTGAAGGTGCCCTCTACAGGCAGTGGCACAAGGCAGGTAAGGAACATCACGCCTTCCTTGCTGCAGCTCTGCGCTCTGTGATGCCTGCAGCGGAGGCTGCAAGCCTGAGATCGTCCCACACAGCTCTCTTGAGACTCTGGTCGCCGAGCACCATATCAGGCGAATAGGTGACGAAGGAGGGAACATTTCTGTACTTAAAGCCTCTTCCTCTCTGCTTCGAGATATCAGGATCTCCTGTCGCTATCAGGCTTCCTGCCTCCCCGAGGAAGACGATTGCCTTCGGAGAGAGTGCATCCACCTGTGCCTCGAAGATCTTGACGCAGTCCTCAGCAATCTCGAACTCTCCACCTGGGCACTTGATCACAGAGGTCAGATGGACCTCTCTGTTCTTCTCAAGGCAGAGTGCCCGGATCCAGCTCTCGAGGTATGCCATCGAATCAGGATACAGGTAGGAGCCATCTGGAAGACGCTTGTCGACAACGAACATTATCAGAGGATGAGAGGTCCCGACTCCAGGGTGGTCCTCTGGAAGGCGCTGCTGCCAGAGCGGACAGGAGTGGCAGTTGAGATAGCAGTCGCGTACCAGTGCAAGAGGAGAAAGGTTTCCCTTCTGCACACTCCTTCTTGCAACAGGAGCGGGCTTTGGACTCTCCTCCTGCCTGACTGTGACAACATATCTCGAAAGAGGAAGTCTTTCGGCAAGAGGGTCCCTTGATATTGCCCTTTCGGCCTCATCCAGTAGAGAGAGGAAGTAGCTATAGGCATCTGCGTTCATTCCACATCCTCCTCGAACCATCTGTACTCCTCTTCATCATAGCTTATCCTCGATAGATAGAGGCCATCCGAGACTGCAGTCTGCAGTGCCTTCGACCTCTGTCTGCTCTCGAGTATATCCCTGAAGGCCTCAGCTGGTGAACCGTTCTGGCCAAGGGAGAGCATCGTTCCGACCATGCTCCTCACCTGGTGGTAGAGGAAGGCATTTCCACAGACTGTGTAGACGTAGACTCTCCTGCCATAGATATCCCTCTCCTCGCTCCAGAAGGACTCGTAGATGTCCCTGAACTTCGAAGGACAGTCATCCCGGGCAGAGCAGAAGGCAGTAAAGTCGTGGGTCCCCTTTATGAATGAAGCGTATGAGTTCAGCAGCTCTATTGGAGGAAGATGGTGCACGCCTGCGATGTGCCTTGTATCGAAGGGAAGCATATCCTCCTTCGCCTTCACATAGTACCTGTACTCTCGGGCCATGGCAGTAAAGCGTGCGTGGAAGACTCCAGTGCACTCCTCTGAGGAGAGGATCCTGACGCTCTGTGGAAGCTTTGTGTTCAGTGCAACTGCATACTTCTCTGCCGGAATAGTAACAGTCCTTGGGACATCGAAGTGCGCCACCTGGCCCAGGGCATGCACCCCGCGGTCCGTTCTTCCACTTCCGAGCACGGCAATCTCAAGCCCTGTCAAATCATTCAGGGCCCTCTGTATCGTGTCCTGGACGGAGACGCCATTATCCTGGCACTGCCATCCATGGAAGGCCGAGCCATCATAGCTGATCGTGAGCTTTATTCTTCTCTTGTCCTCTGGAACAGGTTCGACCTGTGGTCTATGCCAATCACTTCTTGCCATCGGCGGGACTCTTACTTTCTGGAGAAGAGGATCTTTACCACATCAGGTCTTGCCGCTACTGTGAGCGAGGCATCCTTGAACACCTTGTTGTTGTATGTGAGCACCACAGGCATCCTTGCGATTCCGCTCTCCTTCACGGCCGAGAAGTCTGCAGAGGCCACGATATCATCAGGGTCTACAATGTAGATCAGCTGATCGTTTCCGCTGATCACAACACTGACCGAGGATGGAATTGTGGATTCGGCTATGATCGAAGAGTCCTGCGGCATCGTGACATCCAGTGGAATGACAACGGTCCTTGCGGACATGTTGAAGTATCTGACAGAGACGTAGATCAGGATTGCACAGAGCAGCGAGAGCAGCTTCGGAACCCAGCTTGTCAGGAAGTTCGCAGTGTAGGAGGAGGGCTTATTTGCCTGCTTCATCTTTTTCCTCCTTTTCCAGATCCTGTGGTCTCAGGTCGTGATAGTTGAAGAGTGAAAGGAGGACCTTCTTGATGGTCTCCTTCGAAAGGTCGTAGTAGATGTTGGCGTTGTAGGCCAGAGAGATTGCACCACTTTCTTCGGATACGATGATGATGACGGCATCGGACTCCTCGGAAAGACCAAGGGCCGCACGGTGCCTGGTTCCGAAGGAGGCCCTTATGTTGGTCTGCTCAGAAAGTGGCAGATAGCAGGAGGCGGCAACGATCCTGCCACCCTGGACTACTACAGCACCGTCGTGAAGCGGAGTATCGTGGTCGAATATTGTGTTGATAAGTGCGGATGAGAGCTCTGCGTTCAGTCTGGTACCGGATTCGATGACCGTCTTGATATCGGTATGGCGCGGGAAGATTATAAGTGCACCACGCTTCTTCTCTACCAGGGATTCGCAGGCAACGAGAATCGAATCGATCTGGTCTGCTGTCGTATTCTGGCCGATACGGAAGAAGCGGCCTCTCCTGGTAAGGAGAGTGGAGAACGATCTTCTAAGCTCTGGGTGATAGAGGACACAGAAGAACATGAAGAGCGGCAGCGTTGCATATCTGTATATGAGCAGCAGCAGCTCGAAGTTGAAGATATGGCAAACTCCAAAGCCAAGTGCATAGAAGATTACAATAGGTACGACCTGAGTGGCCTTTGTGTCTGCAATGGCCTCGTAGAGGAAGTACAATACCCATGCCAGTATCAGAATCTGCACGCCATCGCGCACATAGTCCAGAATCATGGCAGGATCACCTAAAATCCACATCTTGAATCAGTCCCTTTTCTCGGTCCAGCCCAGTGTTCTAGACACAGCCTTTCTCCAGAGTGCAATCTTGTCAGAACGCACAGTCTCTTCCATGCCTGGGGTCCATCGGATCTGTTCCTTCCAATATCTTGACAGATTTTTCCTGTTTTGCCAAATGCCAATGCTCAGGCCTGCAGCATAGGCTGCACCCAGTGCCGTTGTCTCTATCACCTTCGGTCTGATCACAGGCAATCCGAGCAGGTCAGCCTGGAACTCCATGAGCGGAGCCGAATTGGTGAGACCGCCATCGACCTTCAGTGCCTTCAGGGCGATTCCACTGTCCTTCTCCATCGCCTCGAAGATGTCGTACGCCTGGAAGGCAGTGGCCTCGAGGACAGCTCTGCAGATGTGCGATCTGTTGACATAGCCTGTGAGACCTGCGATTACACCGCGTGCATCGCTCCTCCAGTATGGTGCAAAGAGTCCAGCGAAGGCCGGGACGATGTAGACGCCTCCGCTATCGGGAACCTGGGCAGCGAGCTCACTGAGCTGTGGAGCATCCTCCACGAGCTTCAGGTTGTCGCGGGCCCACTGCACGAGAGAGCCTGCAACTGCGATCGATCCTTCGAGCGCATAGATCGGCCTCTCGCCCTTCACCTGGAATGCGACTGTGGAGATGAGACCGTATCTGGAAAGACAGAGCCTTTCACCGGTATTCACGAGCATGAAACAGCCGGTTCCGTATGTGCACTTTGCCTCCCCTGGCTCGAAGCAGGCCTGGCCGAAGAGTGCAGCCTGCTGGTCTCCCAGGATTCCGCAAACAGGGATTGCAGAGCCGAAGAGAGTGCACTTTCCATACACCTCTCCGATAGATGGACGTATCTCTGGAAGTGCCCTCTTTGGAATATCGAAGAGATTGCAGAGCTCGTCGTCCCACTCCAGTGTGCCGATATTCATCAGCATGTAGCGGGAAGCGTTTGTGACATCGGTCACTATCTGCCCAGTCAGCTTGTAGGTGAGAAAGCAGTCGATCGTGCCGAAGATGCACCTTCCACTCTCTGCCTTCTCTCTGAGGCCAGGAACATTGTCGAGCATCCACTTTATCTTGGAGGCAGAGAAGTAGGGGCTGAACAGAAGCCCGCTTCTCTCTCTGAGCCACGACTCCTCGACCTCCGTTCTGAGTCCATCGATTATATCGGTGCCCCTGAGGTCCTGCCAGACGATGGCCCTGTGATAGACCTCGCCGGTTGCGGGATCGAAGGGTATTACAGTCTCTCTCTGATTCGTGATTCCAAGTGCTGCGACTTCACTGGCAGAGATTCCTGCCTTCTGCAGTGTCTCCCTTATGGTCCTTACAGTATTCGTCCAGATTTCATCTGGGTCATGCTCGACCCAGCCTGGCTTCGGAAAGTACTGTCTGTGCTCCAGCTGATGGTACTGTACTACTACCCCATTCTCATCGAAGAGCAGGAATCTTGTACTGGTCGTTCCCTGATCTATGGCACCTATGTATTTCGTCATGGTCTTCCTCTCTGAAGAGGAATTATAATGCATATTCTCTAGCAATTGGGCATTTTCTGCGCTCGGACGATATCACTCCTCATCTCCATCGTCATCGAAGCCATCATAGCCAAGTTCCATGCTGGAGGCCTTTCTGACCGGAAGCTTCCTCACTTCGAAATCGAGGCCCTCGTCCCTCATCAGCTTCTCGGGTCCAAGGGTGACCTTCACACCCGAATCGAACTTTGCAAGAGTCCTTTCAGCTGCCTTCATGACATCCTCTCGCGTCATGGCAAGAAAGCGCTGGAATCTTCTCTCACGCTCCTCGTCCGAGACCTCATAGAGGTAGCGCCTGAAACCGATCATGGACTTCTGGCCTGGCGCAAGTGGTCTCAGATAGGTCCCGAGAACCTGAAGCTTGGCATTCTCGAGCTCCTCCTCTGATAGAGTGAAGTTCTCGAGACTCCTCCTGAAGGCCTCGTAGGTGCTCTTGATGGATGGGTCGCGATAGCTTGTGAAGCCTATGAAGCCCTCCATTGTGTCGACCCTTGCCGAGACGCCGTAGGCACCACCCTCTCCCCTGACGCTCTGCCAGAGAGAACCGGAAGAGATAACATTGCACAGAAGCTCTTCAGCCTCCAGACAGCCATCACCCCAGCTGGAGGAGAGAACTGTCACTGCGTTGTAGGAGACGAAGGATGAGAGATCGTAGAGGCAATCGAGCTTCTTTGCAGAGATACCTCTTTCAGCAGGGACCACAGGATCTGAAGGAGCAAGCCTTGAAAGGAATGCAGCGGCCCTCTCTCTCTCCCTATCCCCCTGTCTCTCTTCACAGGTTATGTGGATAGTGTACCTTCCCCTCTGTGAGAGGAGCGAATAGAGACGGACCATATTCCTCTTGGCCTCTGCCCTATCGAGTGTGTCGAAGAAGCTCCAGGCAGTAAGGCCCATCACCGCTTCTCCGAGAGTAAGCGAGGGTGTCAGAGGTGCAGAGGAGGCGTAGGCAGCATAAGAAGAGCCAGAGTATTCCACATTCTCCGAGTACTCTCCAAGAATATCGTCGATCGACATCCTTACAGCCTCGTCATCATCCATCTCAGCCTCAGAAAATAGAGTATATAGGACATCGTACGCCTCCTCGACCCTATCCTCCAGGCACTTCATTCTGAAGACCATCATGGAGCGCACCTTGTCACTCGAGCTTCTTCCGGTCTCAAGATAGAGCCAGTGACCGCCTGTTGCGAGGCGCAGTCTTCTGTGGATCGAATCCTTGTCCGCATCGCCCTTTATGCCCACAAGGGAGATCGCCCTTGAGATCAATGTCATGTACCTCAGCTCGTCGACCGAGAGGTCGGCAAGGTCGATTGCGATATCTATGTAGACGATGGAGCCAGTGAGCTGCCTCTGGACCAGGATACCATCCGAGATCTCCTGTTCTATGTTCTCTGTTCTTGCAGGAATATCCTCAAGGTGCAGCTGCGGGATTGTGGCCTTCGCCTCCCTTGAGTCCTCCTCCTTCAAAAAGCGCCTTGCGTTCCTGTCATCCTCTGCACTGTATGAGGAGGCGATGCTCTGTGCGTATTCATTCAGAAGCTTCGTCTCCTTGTCGAGATAGTCGCTTTCAGGCTTCACATAGAGTGAAAGCCTGTGAGGATTATTGATGAGGTTGTCCTCGATCCACTCCTCGAAGAGGCGCGGATTTGCTTCAAGGCGCTTCTTCAGCTCGGCAAGCTCTCTCTTCGGGTGGAGCATATCCGATGGGTTTCCACCCCGCTCCCAGCCTCTGATGCACTTGGAAAAGAGTATCGTACCGTTTGGAATACCTCCAGGAATCTCCTGGAGCGTGAACTCGTATCTTCTGATCGAGGACTCTATGATATCCGGATTGATGCCATCCCTGACGATATCCCTTAGAGAGTCGAGGATGAACTCCTCCGCCTTTTCTGCCTTCTCCTCTGTCAGGCCGGTCATGCCAACGGCAAGAGGAATCTCGTAGAAGTCCGGACTGATTCCGCTCTGCGAGGAGATATCCTTGCCGATTCCAGAGTTGAGGATGGCCTTGTGAAGTGGGCAGGAGGGAGATCCAAGCAGGATATCGACAAGCAGATTGAGAAGAGTCATGTCGCTGCGGTCGTCACAGTGGCACCTGGTAAGCCAGGAGACCATCAAGGTCCCCTCCGTCTCTCCATCGCATGCAGCGGATGGAAGCGTGAGTCTTCTGGGTTCTGTCCACCTTCTGCTCTCTTCCACACGTGGCCTGAAATCAGTGCTCTCTGCTGCCGAGAGATACCCTTCGAGCCTTTCGAGGACCTCTTCGATATCTATATCCTTTCCATAGAGGAAGAGTCTGCAGTTGGAGGGAGTGTAGAACCTTCTTGCAGTCTCGAGATACTTCTCGTATGAGAGTCCTGCAATCTCGACAGGTCTTCCACCCGAATTCTCCCTGCAGGGTCCCTCATCGAACAGTCTGGCAGTGCACTCTCTTGCGACGACCGACTCGCTCTGGCTCTCATCTCCCCTCATCTCATTGAACACAACGCCATCGAAGGAGTACTTTCCACCCTTCTTCGTCAGCCTCACGCCCTCGCTTGAGAAGGAGACCTTTCTCAATAATGGCCTGAACACTGCATCCGTATATACGCTGAAGATGTTGTCGAAGTCCTTCTTCACCGGTGAGGCCGCAGGATAGACAGTCCTTGTCGGATATGTGAGTGCATTCATGTAGGTATTGCAGCTTGAGGCGGAGAGTGCCGTGAAAGGGTCCTTCACAGGATACTTCTCGCTTCCAGAGAGGACTGTATGCTCGATTATATGGAAGACGCCATTGCTGCTCTCTGGCAGTGTGACGAAGGAGTATGCGAAGTAGAGCTCCTTGTCATCTGCCTTGACATGGTAGACCTCCATACCGCTTCTGTGCCTGTAGAGAATCGCAGGAGCTGAATAGTCCTCGAGATAGCCTTCATCAATGATTTCAAAATTGTCCGATGCACCCATGAAATGAAAAGTAACCCTAAGGGTTGTCTTTGACAACTACGGCAGGAGAAAATATTCTACCAATATGTTCTATATAGGCCCCCATGTATCGATAAGTGGTTCTCTCTCGCTTGCTGCAGAGCGCGCACGCAAGATAGGCGCAAGCGGCTTCGGCCTCTTCACAAGAAACCAGAGGCAGTGGGTATCGAAGCCACTATCAAGTGAGGAGATTGTCCTTTTCAGGAGAAGCCTCGAGGATAATGGCTATACACGCGACATGCTCCTTCCACATGACAGCTATCTCATCAACCTTGGAAACCCGGATGATGAGAAAAGGAAGAAAAGCCTTCATGCCTTCATAGAGGAGGAGCGCAGGGTCTCGCAGCTTGGACTGAGATACCTGAACTTCCACCCGGGCAGCCATGTCAACCAGATCGATCCTGATGGCTGTCTTTCTCTTATTGCAGAGAGCCTGCAGGAGGCGCTGGAGAGAGTTCCCGATGTCGAGCCTGTACTTGAGATAACAGCAGGAATGGGAAGCAATATGGGCTCGAGCCTTGAAGAGCTCGCGACTATAATAGAGCGCTGTGGGAACGACCCAAGGCTCGGTATCTGCATCGATACCTGCCACGCCTTCCAAGCAGGCTACGACATCTCATCTCCAAGGAAGGCCGAAGCCTTCTTCGATCTGGTCGAGGAGAAGCTGCCAGGCAGGCTAAGGGGCCTTCATCTCAACGATGCAAAAGCACCCTGCGGCAGGCATCTTGATAGACATGAAAGTCTGGGAAAGGGTCAGATAGGATTGGATACCTTCCTCTGGATCAGCAGTCAGACGAGGTTCGAGAACATTCCGATGGTACTTGAGACGCCAGATGAGACACTCTGGCCTGAAGAGGTCGCTCTGCTTCTTCAGAGATAGTTCGTGAAGGCTGCGGCTATATCCTCTCCATAGCTTCTGAAGAGCTCTTCGTTCGCACTCTTCTCATCGACCCAGGTGACGCTTCTTATATGGTCATCGCTTGTGATGATGGAGCCATCGCCAAGTCGGTAGAAGAAGGCCCTTCCCTCAGCAGTCCTGATGTTGTTTCCGGTAGGCGGTCTGTAGACATCGTAGAGGCCGACCCTTCCCCAGATCAGGTACTTCGCATCTGGGAAGTTCACTCTCACCTGGGAGAGCACCTCCTCTTCGCTGTCATAGTCGACCCTTGTACAGACCGGTGCTATGCCCTCGTTGATGAAGTAGGCCTCGACAGCCTCCTGCGCATAGCTCGTATCCAGCCTGTTTCCTCTGGCATCGTATTCGATCAGGCTTATGACAAGCTCCCCATCCTTCACGAAGGAGCTCTTCGAGTATGTGAACTCTCCTGTTATCGATGAAGCTATCCTGTAGAACTCCTCGAAGAAGGCTTCATCGAGATACTTCAGAGCTCCTGCAATCTGCTCACTGAAGTCGAGATAGAAGTGAACTGTTCCCTCGTTCGCCATTGGAGAGTAGTACTTCTGGAAGGTGAAGTTCCCCTTCCTTCCTGTCTTGAATGGGAGGATGAAGGTCTTGTCCGCATAGCCGGAAAGCGGGAACTGTGCCATTACCTCGGCATTGACGATATTCGGATGGAAAAGTCCCTTGTGCCTGATCAGCTTGACCTTTACCGAGCCCTTCTCCGGATTTGCTCCGTAGACCTTCATGCGGATGTTGGAAAGGTATCCGATGGCCCTATCAAGAAGTGCCCTGCTTTGATACTCCTCTCTCTTGACAGGACCGGAGGCAGAGACCTCGACAGCCTCGAGGCAGTGGATCACTGCTTCCACATCGTTGTTCTCACGATAGCTTTCTGTGGCCATTTCGAGAAGTTTTCCTATCCTATCCTCTCTTGCAAGGATATCGCGGTACTCTTGCCCTCTGACACTGTCGATTGCTTTTCCCGAGGCTGATGCAAGCACGTAGCACTCATATGCGTTCTGATCCTCCATCTGCCTTGCAAACTCGTCAACGAGGACAAGCTCAGCTTCGGCCACAGAGCCAAGACTCATCAGCTCCCTGTAGTATCTTCCTGTTATATCCTGTCCTACTTCTACCGATACACTATCGAGCAGGTCGTTGACTGCTGCACCCCTGGCCTGCGACTCCATCGAGCCGCTTCCATAGCCGATGAAGTAGAGCATCCCCTCCTCTTGCGGCTTTGTAATTACCCACTTCGGAACTCCCTCATAGCGTGAGCGGACAAAGGTGACAATGCTCTGACAGGAGGAAAGAAGCAGCGAAGAGAGGAGAAGCAGGATGAAAAGCGCTCTTCTCATAATGCATAGCCTCCCTTCAGAATGATTCCGCCCTTTCTCTCCTCTCTGGTCGAAAGCCGCTCATAACCAAAACCCCAATAGAGGTGCGGGGATACAAAATGCTCGTAGCTTATCTCGAAGCCTCCCTTCAGATCGAAGCCATCGAGACTCTCAATGCCCGCATAGCAGACTGCCTTTATCCTGCTATCCTCAAGGAGTGTGAAGTGTCTGCTTGTAAGAGCTGCCAGAGAAAGGGTCGTTCCAACCCCAGCAAAGAAGGAAAGGTCCTCAGAGTCGATCCTGAAAAGTGCCTTCAGGCTCCTTATCGGAAGATTGTACGAGATGGAGGTCGAGATCGAAGAGAGACCGCCATCGGAGACCTTCACAAGACCGCATACCTCAAGTGGGATGCACTTGGAAAGGTGGAGCCCAGTCGTCTCTGCACCTATGTAGACTGGCTGGAGGACTACAGCATCCTCGCTAATGTAGTCGACATCGTAGAGCGCGATCGTCCTTCCGGAAAGGTTCTCCAATCGGAATCTGTCACGGGGAGAAACCTCGTCTGGAAGTGTTATGCTGGATCTCGATCTCGGGGTGATGTAATCAAGGCGGGGCTCGTCCATGCTGAAGGCCGGATTGTATAGAAGTACATCCCTCAGTGCCCTGTGCACATTCCTTTCCAGATTTCCCCTATCCTCGTAAAGAAGAGTCCGCTCCGTTCCTGAAAGGTCGAGTGCAAGGTGCACGACTCCACCCTTTACCTCGTAGCCTCTGACCTCGTATGGGAGCTTCTCATCGGAGAGTGGATAGTAGAGCCTTTTCATCGCCTTCTCCAGCGCTCTGGCAGTCTCTCCGGGAATGACCACCTCGGCCATCAGGGAAGCTGTGGCAAGAAGAAGAACAATGGCAATGGAAAGAAGCCTTCTCAATGCTCGGCCCACCATTGTGCAATTGCTATTATGAGATTCACGGCCTTCGACATTGTGGAGACCCCGATCCACTCCTCGAGAGAGTGGAGGTTATGGCCACCTGTGAAGATATTCGGGCATGGAGTTCCGCTCTCTGCAAGCCTTGCGCCATCCGTTCCTCCCCTGATGATCGACTCATACAGGTCAAGTCCGATGCGCTTTCCGGCCTCCATGATGCTTCTTGTCGCATCCGGAACTCTCTTGTTGGCCTCGGCCATATTCAGGTAGCTGACATGGCTATCGATTTCGACCTTTGCATGGTACAGACTCTCAACGGCTCTGCAGATTGCAATGACGTTGTCTATCCTTCTCTGGAAGTTCTCCTTATCGAAGTCCCTGATGAATATCTGCATCGATGTATCCACCTGTGTTCCTTCGATTCCAAGCACACAGTAGTAGCCATAGTGGTCATCGGTCGCCTCAGGGCTCTCTGCCTGTGGAAGGGCTGTCACGATATGGGATGCGACTGTAATTGCATTTACAAGCTTTCCTCTTCCGGAGCCAAGGTGGGTAGAAACGCCGTGTATCTTCACGTTGACTGTAGCGGCATTGAAGCATTCGAGCTCAATCTCGCCCTCTCTCTCGCCATCTATCGTATAGCAGCAGAGGCTCCTCTTTCTATCATGCGGGAACCTGTCCATGCCGCTTCCAGTCTCCTCATCCGGAGTGAAGTAGACCTCGATATCGCCGTGCTTTATCTCAGGGTGCAGGACAAGGTATGAAATGGCCTCCATTATCTCTGCAACACCAGCCTTGTCATCCGAGCCGAGCAGCGTGGTACCATCGCTGGTGATTATCTCCTGGCCAAGATACATCTCGAGGTCCGGATTCTCTTCTGCCCTTATGACAGTTCCTCCGGAAAGGAGTACATCCCCACCCTTGTAGACCATCCTCTGGGCCTTTACTCCATTGCCCATCACATCGTTCGCAGTATCGACATGGGCAATGAAGCCGATAGTGGGAGTCTCGACATTGCCCTTGAGAGTTCCCATGACGACCTGCTCCTCGCCAAGATATGTTGTGAGCCCAAGTTCCCTGAGCTCCTTTTCAAGCTGCTGAAGGAGGATGAGCTGACCTGGGGTTGTCGGTCGAACAGTACCGACCTTTCCATCGTCGCTCATCGTATCGAACCTTGTATATCCAATGAAACGTTCTGCTACGCTTTCGGTGAAATCGATCATATTGCCATTATGGCACACTCTGAATGGTTAGTAAAAGTTGATGGAATCGAATTTGAAGCAATTGAGGCACTCGGATGAAAACTGGAAGAGGCGGCCCCAAAGACAGTGATAGGCCTCCGAAGAGGCCTACCATCCTTTAGGATATGACTTCAGACTGTCTCGTCGTACATGCTCGGCTTTGCAACGCCATCATCCACGAGCACATTGCCTCGGGAGATGACGTATCTGAGCCTGTCGCCGGCGAGTATATCGATATCCGCATCCATGCCGACTTCAGTCCTTCCCTTGGAGGTGAAGCTCATGGCACGGGCAGGATTCTCAGTGACGAGCTTGTATGCAAGCGACCTGTCGACACCCTTTCCTATGATTGCATTGACAGTGTTGGGAAGCTCCCTGATCGAGCCTGCTCCCATGCCGATAAGCTCCCTCTTCTCATTCCACTTCGGGAATGAGCCGTTGGAGTCCGTTGAGAGTGTCACGTCATCCGGATATCTGTCGATGAAGCTGATCGCCTGGTCGACAGCAGCTGCGTGGCAGGTGATGTCCACATGGCCACCTATCTCAAGCCATCTGGCTGCCATATCCATCTGGTTGCCCATGTGGGTCGGATAGAGGTGCTTAAGAGGAATCGGAGTCGTCTCTGCGATCTCGAAGAGCTGCGAGATGCCCAGCTTGTCCACTCCAACGTGGAAATGGACGATGCCGCACTTTCTGCTCATCAGGGCTGCGATCCTCGCCTCGGAGGCCATCCTGATAAGCTCCTGTGTCGTTGGGAAGGAGCACCTGTGGTCTGCAATCGCGACCTTGACACCTATGATCTCGTTGACGAAGACGATATCATCGCCGATGCTGCCTGTCAGCGTCTTTGTCGGGACCTCATAGCTTCCAGTAAGGCAGTAGCCAGAAAGTCCCCACTCCTTGAAGCCCTGTATCTTTGCGACCAGGTCCCTGACAGTCCTTGTGGTTCCATCGGTACCAAGAAGTCCAACGATGGTCGTGACACCGGCCTCTGCAATCTTCTTCTCTGTCAGGGCCGGAACTCGGGATATCATTCCGGACTCACCACCGCCACCGATCGCGTGCACGTGACCATCAATGAACCCAGGATGTGCAATCTCGCCCTCGGCATCGATGACCCTGAGACCCGGAAGGGATATATCGATCTTCTTCTCGATGGAAAGTATCTTCTCTCCACCTATCAGTATGTCCCTGACTCCGATATGCTCCGGAGCGTAGATATCTGCGTTCTTGATAAGAATCATATCCATTCTCCTACTTTGCGCTGTAGCCGTTCAGAATCTCTGCAAGGCGGAGCATATCCTCATCGCTCCACCTCTGGTCGAGCTGGACTGAAAGGACGTGCGTATTGATATATCCTGCGCCTGGATACCTGGAGATATCGTCCACCATTGGTGGCTGTGGCCAGAAGGCTGTGTACTTCACATGCATCTCGTCAAGATATCTCTTCATATTCTCCCTGTCGCTACAGTAGATGGTATAATGGCTCGGGATATCATCCTTGCCGAGCTTCGTGAAGACCGGCCTCCAGCCACTGTTCGGCTTTACTGTGCTGGCAATTATCTCGAAGTGGCGGCACCTCTTTTCCCTCATGCTCTCGAAGTCGAAGTGCTTTGCGATCTCGATGGACCTCTCGTCAGAAGAGTAGGCATCGAATATCTGTCTCAGCCTGAGCTCTGTATTCCAGAAGACCTCGGAGGCCTGGGCATTCTTCTCATCGCTTCCCTCTTCGATCGCCTCCTCTCTGAGTGCCATCGAAGCATAGCGACCCCTGAGGTGCTCCTCCTCTGCTGGAAGCATCCTGACGTTGAAGGAGCCGCACAGCTTCCTGGCAACGCCTCCACATGCGATTCCCATCCACTTTCTGAGAGAACCGGCTGCGTAGTCGGAGAGCTCGTCATAGTAGAGTGGAGAGTGGGTGGTATCGAAGAGTATCTTCACACCATGCTCTCTGCACTTCTCCATGAACGAGGGATCATAGGTCAGAAAGCCGAACCAGCCACAGACGTTGATGACTGTGACACCTTCCAGGTCCTCCTCCCTGAAGAGAGGAACCATGCCATCTGGATCGACATCGTAGAAGCGAAGCCTGTAGCCGGCCTTCACATAGCAGCTGAGAACAGTCTCGCAGGTGTACGCAGGAACGTAGGCGATGCTTCCCTTAGGAGCATCGATATCCTTGAGGCAGGTGTAGATTGCACACCTTCCGCTCATGGCATAGATGATTCCCTCTTCCCTGTAGTTGTCGCCCTTTCCAGGCCTCTCTAGAGGGAACATTCCACCAATGGTCTTTGTCATCAGAAACCTCCGATAATATCCTTGTCCATTCTCCTGATTATCTCACAGGCGAGCCTGATTCCATTCTGGTAGTCGCTCCACGAGGAGATTCCATAGTGTGTATGGGCATACCTTACAGGGATGCCGGATACGATGCATGGAACTCCCATTGCACCGAGATGGATCGGTGCGCCATCTGTTGAGCCACCGGTCCTTACGGCAGTCTGGCATGGGATTCCCAGCTCCTTTGCCACATCGAGTGCGAATCTCTGGAAGCGCGGATTCGTGATCATCCTGGCATCGATATGCCTGAGCATCGGACCCCTCTTGATCTGGGTCTGTCTCTGGTATGCTGGAACGACAGTGTCGTCTGCAGGACAGCCTTCGAAGCAGATTGCGATATCGGGCTGGACGCGCTGGACTGTGATGGTGGCACCTCTGGTACCTACCTCCTCCTGGGCTGCAAAGGCGCCAACGAGGTTCACAGCAAGCTTCTCGTCCTTCAGCTCCCTGAAGGTCTCTATGATGCTTGCACAGCCCATTCTGTTGTCGAAGGCCTTTCCAACAAGAAGATCGTGCTTCTCATCGTAGGTACAGGTGACCTCAGGAACGACAGGTGCTGCAATGTCTATGCAGAAGTCATTCTCGATCTCCTCTGCCGAGGAGGCACCTACATCGATGACAAGGTGGGCAATCTCAAGAGGTGCCTTCCTTTCGGCCTCGCTCATGAAGTGTGGCGGTTTCGAGGCAACGACTCCGGGGATGTACTCTCCAAAGCGGTTTCTGACCCTCACCTGGTGGGCTGGTATGTTGGTCACTACCCAGCCGCCCAGAGTCATGAACTCCAGCTGGCCATCTGGCCTGATTGCCTTTACCATGAAGCCGACCTCGTCGGTGTGGGCATCCAGCATCAGGACAGGCTTTCCCGGCTCGTTGTCCTCTCTCTCGAGATAGAGATTCCTCAGAGAGTCCTCCGAAAATCTGCCGAGGCCCTTCGCCTCATCTCTTACAACTTCCAATACCTCATCTTCGAAGCCAGAGACGCCATTTGCGTCGCTGATCCTCTTGATAAGCTCTACGCTTGATTTCTTGTCCATATCTTCCTCTTGGAAAGGGAAAAGGGCCAAAGCTGGCCCTTTTCACCGTTTGCTTTAATGTTACTTTGTAACCTGAACCTTCTGGAGCTTGTGGTATCCGATTGGGTCGAGGATGAAGCCCTTGACCTTGTTGGTGGTACCGACTCTCATGGTATCATAGAGAATTGTAACGTTGTTGGACATCTCCTTGAGAACTTCAGCGAGCTCCTTGTAGGTCTCGAGTCTGACATTCTCATCGGTTGTCTGTCTGCCCTTCTCTACGAGTGCATCGACCTGAGGATCGTGTGTGAAGGATCTGTTGCCTGCAGGACCCTGCTGTGAGGAGTGCTCGAGTGAGTAGAAGGTGTAGTCACCATCCTTGGTGGAGGTGAACCAGCCGAAGTATGCCATGTCGTGCTCACCGGCAGAAGACCTCTGGATGAATGCACCGAACTCGAGGATCTCGACCTTGCAATCGATACCTACATCCTTGAGCATTGCCTGGACTGCCTGGCACATCTCGACTCTCTGCTGGTTGTTGTTTACCCAGAGAGTGCAGGAGAAGCCGTTTGGATATCCAGCCTCTGCAAGCAGTGCCTTTGCCTTCTCAGGATTGTACTCGTATGCGCCGACATTGTAGTAGCCGAAGACTGCTGGAGCGATGATGTTGTCAGCTGCCTGACCTGCACCGTTGTTTACAGTCTCGATGAGGAGGTCTCTGTCGATAGCGTAGTTGATGGCCTGTCTGACCTTGACATCATCGAATGGCTTCTTGTTCATGTTGAGAGAGATGTAGAAGCAGGTGAGTGATGGCTGCTCGAGAGCGATGAGGTTCTTGTCGTCCCTGATGATCTTCATATCGTTTGTAGTCATATCGTAGGCGATATCGATCTCACCGGTCTGGAGTGCGATGGTTCTCTGTGAAGCTTCAGGAATGACTCTCATCTTGACGTTCTTGGTAAGTGGAGCACCCTGATAGTAGTCGTCGAAGGCCTCCAGTACGACAGAGTCGTTCTGGGTCCAGGAGACGAACTTGTATGGACCGGTACCAACTGGAGCGGTCTTGAGGATGTCCGGATTTGCAGAAACGTAGTCCTTTGGAACGATTGCTGCATAAGGAACTGCGAGGTTTCTGAGACATGGAGCATATGGAGCATCGAGAGTTACGAATACTGTGTAGTCGTCTTCGATCTTGACTGTATCGATGAAGTCTACGAGGTATGCAACTGCAGGAGTAGCGATAGCTCTGTCGAGGGAGAACTTTACATCATCTGCTGTGAGGTCCTCACCATTGTGGAACTTGAGACCCTTCCTGATGTGGAATCTGTACTCGGTCGGGGAGACAACTTCCCAGGATTCTGCAATCTGAGGGATGATTGTACCAGTGTCGAGATCGATATCGACGAGAGTATCGTAGATATGGTTGGTAACGACAACTGCAGCAGATTCCTTGCCGATATGTGGGTCAAGGGATGTTACATCGGAACCGGTTCCGAAAACGATTGTGTCCTTGTAGACTGGTGCACCTGAAGCAGCTGCGGACTCTGAAGAGCCACCTGCGAAGAGTGCAGCAGAAAGAACAACTAGAACGACCAGAACTGTTAATGTTCTCTTCATATGTTTCTCCTCCTAGCCTTCATTGAAAGGCAATGGTTTTTCAAACAAGATTGCAGGCAACTGTGTGTCCCGGAGCGACTTCCTTCACTGGAATATCGCCCTGGCGACATGCATCGGTTGCATATGGGCATCTCTTTGCGAATCGGCAGCCCGGCTTCGGATCGATAGGGCTTGTGAGCTCACCCTCGAGGATGATCCTCTGGACCTGATAGTCCGGATCCGGGACTGGGATGGCAGAGAGCAGTGCCTTCGTATATGGGTGACATGGATTGATGAAGAGCTCCTTTGCAGGGGCCTTCTCTACTATCTTTCCAAGGTACATTACTACTATATCATCCGAAAGGTGCTTCACGACAGAGAGGTCGTGCGTGATGAAAAGGTATGTGAAGCCGAACTTCTCCTGCAGATCCTGCATCAGATTCAGTACCTGTGCCCTGATGGATACATCGAGGGCCGATACCGGCTCGTCACATACGATGAACTTCGGATTCAATGCAAGGACACGGCCGATGCCGACTCTCTGCCTTCTTCCACCATCCAGCTCATGTGGATAGCTGTTCACAAGGCGAGGGGCGATACCGACGAGATCCATGACCTCTGCGACCCTCTTCTCAAGACCTGCCTTGTCCCTCCTGTCGAAGGCCTTCTGGATCAGAAGGCTCTCGCTGATGGTCTGGCCAACGGTCATTCTCGGATTGAGAGATGCAAACGGATCCTGGAAAATGATCTGCATCTCCTTCCTGTATGGCTTCATCTGCTTCGGCTTCAGGTCCGTGATGTCCTTTCCTTCGAAGAAGACTCTTCCATCTGTCGGCTCGTGGAGCTTCAGGATGGTCCTTCCGAGAGTGGACTTTCCACAGCCTGATTCTCCTACGACACCCAGGGTCGTACCCTCATTGAGCGTGAATGAGACATCATCGACTGCGTGGAGAGTTCCTCCTGGTGTCTGGAAATACTTCTTTAGATGCTCGACACGGAGCAGTTCCTTCTTCTCTTCCATTACTTCTCCTCCGTCATGAAGCATCTGCACATATGGCCACCAGGAAGCTCTCTGAGCTCCGGATGCTCGCTCTCGCACCTTTCAGTTGCCCACTGGCATCTTGGACTGAACTTGCAGCCCTTTGGAAGGTTGGTAGGATCCGGCATCATGCCCTTGATAGGATTCAACCTGTCCACATCCACAGCCAGAGATGGCAGGGAGCCGAGCAGACCCTGTGTATATGGGTGCCTGGTCTCCTTGAATATCTGATGCAGGTCACCCTCCTCGACAATTTCGCCAGCGTACATGATGGCGACTCTGTCGCAGGTCTGCGCAACTACACCGAGGTCGTGAGTGATAAGGAGCATCGAGGTATTCAGCTTCTTCTTCAGTGCCCTGATCATATCGAGTACCTGGGCCTGGATCGTAACATCGAGGGCAGTGGTCGGTTCGTCTGCGATGAGCAGCTTGGGGTTGCAGGCAAGTGCAATTGCGATGATGACCCTCTGCTTCATGCCACCGGAGAACTGGTGCGGATACTCATTAGCTCTGTCGCGAGAGATTCCGACAAGCTCCAGCATCTGGCAGGCCCTCTCCCAGACCTCGCTCTTCTTCATCTCGGGGTTGTGGGTCCTGACTACCTCCTCGATCTGGAAGCCGACTGTGAGGACAGGATTCAGGCTGGTCATGGGATCCTGGAAGATCATGCTGATCGACTGGCCCCTTACCTTGAGCATCTCCTGTGCGCTTATCTTCAGCAGGTCCCTTCCCTCGAAGAAGACCTCTCCACTCTTTATCTTTCCTGGTGGATCCGGAACAAGGCGCATGATGCCTCTTGCAAGCGTGGTCTTGCCTGCTCCGGTCTCACCTACAAGACCGAGGGTCTCACCATCCTTCAGCGAGAGTGTTACACCGTTCAGAGCATGGACGTTTCCATCATCGGTCTCGTAGTTTATTACAAGATTCTTTACTTCAAGTAGATTGTTATCCATATCCTGCTCCTAGTTCTTGAGACGTGGGTCAAGCGCATCTCTCAGGCCATCGCCCATGATGTTCAGCGAGAGGATGGTAAGCATGATTCCAAGCCCAGGGATGACTGTAAGGTGCCAGCCTTCTCTGATGTAGGAACGGGCATTGGAGAGCATGGATCCCCACTCCGGAGTCGGTGGCTGGATGCCAAGACCGAGGAATGAAAGACCTGCGACAGAAAGGATTGCACCGGCAACGCCGAGTGTTGCCTGGACAATGAGAGGTGCAAGGCTGTTCGGGATGATGTACTTGAAGATGATCCTGAAGTCACTTGCTCCCAGGGCCCTTGCGGCCTCGACGAACTCCTGGTCCTTTACTGTAAGGACGCTTGCCCTTACTGTTCTTGCAAAGGTAGGAATATAGGATATTGCGATTGCTATGAGTACGTTCGTAAGACTGGTACCCAGTGCAGCGACGATCGCAGTTGCCAGCAGCATCGACGGGATCGCCAGAAGGATATCCATGAATCTCATGATCACATTGTCCGTTGCCTTGCCATAGTAGCCTGCGACGGCACCGAGCGTTCCTCCGATCACAGTTGCGATTGCGATTGCGAAGGTTCCCATGAAGAGCGAGTATCTGGTCGCCCAGAGCATCCTGAGGAAGATGTCCCTGCCGAACTCGTCGAGGCCGAAGATATGATCCTTCGATGGTCCCTTGAAGCGCATCCTGAGATTCTGCTTGATGACATATGCATCGTAGAATGACTTGTGCGTTACCAGATCGATAACGATCGTTGAAATTGCTATGCAGAATAGAAGAAGGATGAAGATCATGCCGACGATTGCCAGCTTGTCCTTCTTCAGTCTTCTCCAGGTCTCGACCCATAGAGACCTCTGCTTTGGATTTGAGGTTGCTTCTACTGTCTTCATACCTTGACCCTCTTGCTTGCGTTTGCCTTCTTGTACTGACTCTTGATTCTAGGGTCGACGAAGGCGTAGATGATATCGACTATGAGATTGACGATCGAGAACATCATGGCGAGGAAGACCGTAGCTCCCAGGACCATCGGAATGTCCTTGCTGTTGATGGATTCGACCATAAGTCGTCCAAGACCCGGCCAGGAGAATATCGTTTCGGTGAGCATTGCTCCTCCGAGGAGAACGCCGAACTGCAGACCTACTGCAGTGACGATAGGAATCATCGCATTTCTCAGCATGTGGCGTCTTGTGATCTCACCCTCGGCAACACCCTTTGCACGTGCCGTGGAGATATAGTCCTGGCGTATTACCTCGAGCATCGAGGAACGTGTCATTCTGGCAACGGTTGCCGCAACACCGGTTCCGAGTGTCAGAGCAGGAAGCACAAGGCTTCTGAGAAGTGGAATGAAGCCCTGCCCCATGCCCTGTGAGGGAAGCCAGCCAAGCTTGAGTGCAAAGAGAAGTGAGAGAAGGAGACCCAGCCAGAAGTTCGGCATCGAGACACCTATCAGGGAGAGTACCATGGAGATGTTGTCCAGCTTCGTGTACTGCTTCTTGGCCGAAATGATGCCAACGGGAATACCGATTGCAAGCGCAACGAGGATACCTGCAATTGCAAGCACGACGGTATTCGGGAACTTGTCTATGATCTGCGGCCATACAGGGATTCTGTTCCTGTAAGAGATGCCAAGGTCGCCATGGATCAGATTCCAGAGGAAGTTTCCGTAACGGACGACAAGCGGCTTGTTGAGTCCAAGCTCCACCCTCATCGCCTCGAGGGCCTCGGCAGTTGCCTGATCACCAAGGATGACTGCAGCAGGATCGCCAGGAGTGAGGCTCATGATGAAGAATACGATGAAGGTAACTCCTATGAGAATTGGAATCATCAAAAGCAGACGCTTAAGAATGTATTTCCACATTTGGATTCTCCTATTTGTAGTTTGTTCTTTCTCAGTATTGAGTCATATGCTACTCAGAAAGACCACACTACTTCAACAAAAAAAGACAATTTCCGATTATTATAACACGATTTGTAACAATCATGTTATCAAAATAACAGCAAAATCTCAAAAATTGCTTCTTTCTATAAAAAAATGTCCCATCATGAACTGTTTCCAGTCCAGAACGGGACAACTTTGACGGATTTGACTACTGATGCCAACGTCCCAATGGAGTGGAAATCAGCGGTAGTTGTGGAACTTGCCTCCGAGCTGTGCCATGCAGAGGACCATGTGCATGATCTCGGTGAAGTCGTCGTTGGTATATGTAAGTGTTCTTCCTGCAGTTCTCTTGACACCTGGGATCATCTCGAGCTGGTCTGCCATGACTGTGGTCATTACATCGATCTCGAGGGTGGTCGGCTTTCCAGCAAGAACGCACTTTGCTGTACCGTTCTCGACCATTGCACAGGCCTCCTTCACTGCAGCGCGGAAGACAGGCTCGAGCTTGCCTGGGCTGTAGAGCTTTGCGGAGTATCTGCCAAGGCCCTCCTTGGTGCGGACATATGCAGGTCTGAGCTCTGTGGCCTTCAGCTCCTCTTCGAGCTTGTCGTCACCTGCAACGAAGGTAAGTGGGACACCGAGGGAGGCAGCATAGTAGCTGTTGAGCTCGACCTCGCCGACTTCTACGCCGTTGATCCTTGCATTGTAGATTGCAGAGCTGCTGTAGGAGTGGTCCATGAGTGCATTCCAGGTTCCGATCATGCCGTGGTAGCCAACGAGCATCAGCATATCGTAGGAGGAGTCGAGGTCGGCAAGCATGTAGTCCTGTCTTGGATAACCCTTGATCAGATATACTCTCGGGTCGTTGTAGACACCATATGGGAGATTCTCGCCTCTTGCATGGGAGTCACAGATGCAGACCTCTTCGAGTTCTGGATGCAGCTTGAAAAGCTCATCGAGAATCCAATCCAGTTCACGGATATATGCCTTTCCTGTGCAGGAAGGATCTGTAGTCATCTCATTCCAGCTGACAAGTCCGGAAAGACCCTCTGTATCAAGGCTGATAAATACTTTCTTCATTCGATACCTCTTTGAAAATATGTTGGAAATACGCTGGTTTAAATTTATAACCCTCGGCACCGTCTTGTAAAGAACCATCAGGGTCTTAATGTCCACTCAGTGCTTCTCTACTATATTATTCCAACATATTCCGGCCATGGGCACTGCATCCCAGTTGACTTGCTATCCCATCTCCAGAAGGCTTCTTCATGAAGAGCACAGCACAATTCAGCCTGCAATCTTCTATGTAGAAAAGGAAGTGGAAGCAGATTTACGGCACGCACTCGAATCGAGGTACTGATATATGAGCTCCTCTCCCAGCTGCTGATCAGATGGTTGCGCTGCGTCTATTGCCAGCAGCAGCTCGCAGAGGGAATATGCATCCTGTTCCGGATAGTCGTGGTAGAGTCTTTCGACTATCTTCCACCTCTCTATCACATAGACGCCATTGTCGCCGTTGGCAGTATCGAGGCGTTCATACAGGTCTATTCCCACAGACAGACCATCGGGGCCGAAGAAGTTCGCGATTATCTGGCAGAGCCTTGCCCAGCCATAGCAGTCCCTTTCAGGTGGTCTTATGTCGGCCAAAATGCAGTATGCAAGGAAGGCCTCCACGCTGTCCCTTCCTCCATTCCAGTGGAGGTACACTCCAATCTTCTTCTCTCTTGTAGTTATAACAGCCCTGTTTCCCATGGCATCACCCAAGCGAGAAGCCGTACTTTGACATGAGAGGCTTCATGTTGTCGAGTACGCCGTAGAGTGCATACACGACAACGATGAGTCCGGTAACAACTGCAGAACGCTTTGCAGCAGTCCCTGTTGCAATTATCGTGGAAGCAAGCGCCCACTCCCCATAGGCTGTGCTGTATACGTTGGCAAGCCACTCGTCGAGGGATTCGAACTCCGTACCGTACTTGTAGTATTCGATCACATTGAGAATGCCACTTGCGGTTATGCCTGCAGCTACCGAGACTGCGCAGGCCGCCGACACCTTGCCCCAGAAGTAGGCCTTGGGCATGCAGGCGTAGACCAATCCAGCAGTAAGAAGGACTGTGGCCTTTATGACCATCGCCTTCAGGTCCTTGTAGAAGGCCCTCTGCTGGGCACTGGTCATCGCCCTGGAGTGCTCATCGAAGAGCTCCCTCGCCCTTGACTCCTGCTCTGCAACACTTTCAAGAAGCCTCTCATACTCCTCTTCGGGAACGAGATTCCTCGCAGCGGCCACGACCTCCTCGGCACTGGTAGCCGAAGCTACCCTGTCGGCAAAGTGGAGGTACTCCATTCCGCCACTTTCTTCAATGGCCCTGGAGACCACGAGACCTCCATCGGCACTGTGAAGCAGCATGGCATCGTCGAATTCCAGAGAGAGCTCATCCTCAAGCAGAGGAATGACATTCTCAAGCTCGGAGTCGATGACCCTTGCGACCCTGCTCTTTACTTCCTCATCGCTGTCTCCTTCTGCGGCCCCGGCCTCCAGCGAACAGCCAAAGAGCAGCCAGAGTGTGACGAAGACCAAAATGAACAGATTCAGACACTTCTGGATTCGATATCCTGCTACCATAAACATACCCCTTTTCGATGCACAGAATGCTGCTTCCAGGATATTCAATAAGTGCAAATACAGAATCCAGGAGTTGCTGCCCATCGAGTCTCTTAAAGCTTAGAACTGGCAGAAAGGAGGACTGCTGCAGTATTGTCCCATTTTCATGAAAATCGGTTGGATTGAGCGAAAAAAAATCAAAACGGATGAAAAAAGAAATGAATCCGGGTTGTATGTCTTTTCCACTACTGATATTATTTCGTCAATTTGGACAATTATGGGGCACATTATGGGTAGAAAAGGAAAGACACAGAACCGACTGGCAATGGACATGATAATCGCCATGGTCCTGGGTATTCTCGTCGGGCTTGTTTTCATGATGGTCAGAGAGAGGCTCGGAGCCGATTCAAGTACCTGGCAGGCGATCAACAGTCTGCTCTTCCAGGATATCTCGGCCAAGGGAGCGCACAGGGCTCTTGGACTCTTCTACATCTGTGGCCAGCTCTTTGTAAGGGCGCTTCAGGTCGTCATAGTTCCTATGGTCTTCACCTCGATAGTTCTTGCCATCACGGAAATCAAGGAAGCCTCGATGCTGGGAAGGATCACCGGCAAGACGATCGGCTGGTTCCTCATCACAAGCGGCATCGCACTCCTGCTTGCTGCTGTAGTCGGCTACATCTTCTACCTTGCGGGAGTCTTCCAGACCTCTGTAGAGGGAATCTCGGCCTCTTCGGGCTCCACAGGTTCCAATCCTCTCAATGTCATACTCAATATAATCCCGGTCAACATACTTGCCGCCTTCAGCGTGAACAACGGAGTTCTCTCCGTAGTCTTCATTGCAATTGTAGTCGCACTCTCGATGAACTTCTCCGGAATCGGAAAGGATTCGATGATCTACAGGCTCTGCCAGGAGGTCAGCCAGATCATCGTGCTGTTCCTGAACTTCGTCGTCAGGATATTCGGACCGGTTGCGATCTTCATGCTCCTCTCAAGGACCTTTGCGACCTACGGAATCGCATACCTGAGAGGCGCCGCCTCCTACGTGCTGATCGCAACGGCACTGCTGCTTCTATACCTCTTCGCCGGCTATCCTCTGATACTTGCAGTCGGCACAAGACTCAACCCATTCTACTTCATAAAGAAGATATTCAAGGTAGTAGTATTCGGCTTCTCGACCTCCTCCTCTGCAGCAACCCTTCCCCTGAACATGGAGACGAACACAAAGGAGCTCGGAGTCGACAAGCAGGTCGCCTCCTTCGTGCTCCCGCTCGGAATGACAGTCAACATGGATGGAACCGCAATCATGCAGGTAGTTGCCACCCTCTTCATCGCAGGCTGTGCAGGATACCATGTATCTGCCTTCCAGCTCGTCGAGATCATGGTGCTTGCACTCATTGCAAGCGCAGGAACCCCAGCAGCTCCAGGTGCAGGTGCCGTCATTCTCTTCACCATCCTTTCGGGTGTCGGCTTCACGAACGATGCTGCACTGATCGCCTACACGATCATCCTTGCCATCAACAGACCGATCGAGATGCTCGTAACAGCACTCAACTGCGTTGGCGACTCGGTCGCAGCCATCGCTGTTGCCAGAAGCGAAGGCAAGCTGGATGAGGCTGTCTACGACAGGATCAGCTGAGATATCTAGATATCGTCCTTCAGGGGAAGCCCATCGAGGCTTCCCTTTCTTATATCGAACGAGCAGGATGCGACCAGTGAAGCATAGTATTTCGCATACTGGAAAAAGCTGTCTGCAAGCAGGTTCGAATCACTCTCTGAAGCAAGTACAGGGTCTGTAATCGTAAGACGGATATCAAAAGAGAAGTTCTTTCCATATCTGTAGAGGTAGCCGAGCCTGATCTGGGTCATCACTATCGGATTGTCATCTGGAGCATCGAGTCCCCAGAGGTAGCTTAGGTCGACAAGGTTCACTCCGGCATACAGCCCACAGCCTTCAAGCAGGAAGCAGTCTGCTCCGACTGTCAGCCTGAAGCTCTGGACCGAGAGGTCTCTCGTCTCTCTCCTGTAGTACCCAAGGCCAAGAGTCAGCCTGAAGCCATCGTCGATGAATACTCCACTCTCTCCCCTTATTCCTATCCCCTCTCCCCTCATCGAGTCGAGACTCATCAGATCAAGACCAAGCTGGGCCTCAGTTGCGAAGAGGCCCAGCAGGGAGAAAAAGTGTATGAGGATTAGAATGAAACGTCTTCTCACAATCAAGAGTAGTAATGAAAAACGGGATGAAATCAGTCAATTTCATCCCACTTCAAGCGCATTTCGGTTATCTGGAACAACCAGCAGTGCCATCACTGCCTCATATATATAGAGTATCTACTCTTCCGGCCATCCGATAGCCCTTCTGAGCTCGCCTTCCCTTAGAGCAAAATCCTTGCCTGCAAACTTCACTTCGCCCTTTTCTCCTTCCACTTCAAATGTGATTCCAGTGTGGAACTCATCGACCTTTCCAAGCGAATAGCCCTCTATGGAATCCACAGGAAAAGAGTATTCGAGCTTGGCCTTTGCCACCCTGTCCCTCTTGTAGAAGAGCACGTTGCCTTCGAAGACCACCAGAAGGCCCTTGGAGAGAACGCACACAGGTCCATCCATGAAGATGTAGCCGGCCTTTATCGAGAAGAACTCCTTCGAGCCCAGCTTCCTCTCTACTTCCCGGAGGCTGACGCTGTCCTCCAGGAACCTGAAAAGAACGACCCAGCCGATCATCAGAAGATAGAGGCTGTAGTAGATGATCCTGTTCTGTATTGGAACGAACAGTATCACTGCAAATGTAAGAACAAGAAGCAGCAGAACCAGTTTCTTCAGCATTTTTTATCCTTTGCTACGAATATATCAGAAAAAAGTTGAACAAAAAACACACTTTGAAATGGAGACGAGATACAGAGAATCAATTTTTTCGGAGGTATCTATGAAAAAGTATTTTTCCAGTCTCCTGCTTCTGCTTGCAGCATTGGCGCTTCTAGTGATGGTAGGATGTGAGAGCGAGACCGACACCGAGGACATGAGGATAATCCTGGACAAGGAGGTCTCACGAACGATCATACCGGCAGACCTGGATCTGTCGATCACAGAGTACAACATCACCTGTGTAGGGCCTGACAACAAAACCCACGTCTACAACACGAGAAGGAGCACCTTCCTTCTCGAAGGTGTTCCAGTGGGCACCTGGAACATCACTGCAGAGGGGTGCAACGAGAGTGGCACTGCGCTTGTAAGAGGCAGTACCACCTTCAACCTCAACAAGACCAACACCTCTGTCACTGTAGTTCTCAACGAGCTCATCGGACAGGGTGCACTGAATCTCGTCTACACCTGGGATGGAGCAAATGTAGAGTCGCCATCTGTCGAAGTGAGCATCGAGGACCAGAATGGGAACACCTATCTTTCGAAGAGGCAGCTCGAGATATCGAACTCAAGTGCAACCCTCTCGCTCTCGGATCTTCCTGCAGGCTCCTACATAGTCCATGCCATCCTGTATGACAAGGGACTGAAGGCCGCCGGATATACAGAGGCGGTGAGAATAGTCGACAACAAGACGACCTCTGGAAGCCTGAGCTTCAATGTGGATGCACTTCCTTCGATAGTCGGGCAGCTCACGCTTGAGAACAAGGCAGGCACACCGATAATCTGCACAGTGAGGAACCTTTCATCCGGAGACCAGATACCAGCCCAGGAGAATCGCACAGTATCCCTGGATACCAGCTCCTTTTCCAGTTCTGACGTCTCCGTCTCCTGGTATCTCGATGGCAGTCCCGTCGGAAATGGGACCGAGGTCACGATCTGTCCGAATCCTGGCGAACACCGCCTGGATGTCATTGCAAGCACGAGGATGCTGGGAGCCACGGGCTCCACTTCGATCTCCTTCCAGGCCGCCCTGCTTGGAGAGAGAGGTGTTCCGGTACTGGCCAGCACAATACAGGGCAGCACAGAGCTGAAGATAGGAGGCAGGAACACAATCGAATTCCTATCCGATGGAAATGTACTGCTCACCTCGGACCAGACGAAAACTGCCACGATCTGCTCGATACAGCGCAACGAACTTGTCGCCAAGACCAGCATCAGCTACGAATATCCTGTAATGGATGCAATCCAGCTGAATGGCTGCAGCAAGATTGCACTGCTGTATGAGAATGTTCCGATCGGAGGAGAGACCAGAGCGACCAGCGCCAGATTCGCATACGACAGCTCGGCAATGACGCTGACAAAGGAGGTCGAGGGACAGGGTCTCGTCAGAAGCACACGAAGCGACATCTACCTGACGAAGGCCACAGGCCTTATCAGGAATGCAAGCTGGATGAATGGTAACTTCGGCATCTTCGGCTACACGAACCAGCCCTGGAACTACATAGTTCTCAGAAGCCTGACCAACACCGATACCCTGATCAACTCGGCAGCAAGCTACTATACAACAGGAAGAGTCGTGCATGGCTCCAATTCCACGATCTCACAGTATACGCTGATGAATGCAAGCCAGGATGGTGAGAGGATGGTCTTCGTGAACCCGGATGATGGCCACATCACCTTCTGCTGGAACGAATCGAACGTGTACATGTCTATCACCGAGAGCAGTCTCTCGCAGCTTGAGGGAGCAACTGCTGTTGCTCTTCTGCCATCCGCTTCCGGAGAGGCTGTCAGGGCAGCTGTCGCTGTCGGTCAGACCTTATACGTCTTTGCAACCGATGGAGAGAGTGTCACTTTGGTCAGTACGATCTCGAGAAGCAGTGATGAGGGCAGCAGTACCGGTACTGTGAAGATGTTCACTTCCTATGACGAGAAGTTCCTCTACTTCCTCAACTCGGGTTCATCCTCCATCAGCACCTGGAAGATAGAGAACTCTCTTCCATCCTTCGTAGGTGTCACAGGCACTGCATTCAGACCTGCAAGGGCTGCAATCTCTCCAAGTGGAGCCTATATGCTCTGCTGCGGTGCAGACAGCTCTACGATCACGATGTTCAGGATCAAAACCGAATAGGATTTATTTTACCCATATTGGCAGACATTCTTCCGCCGATATGGGTTTTTCCGCTTTTCCCAGCGGCTTGATGATATTTATTTGCATCTCTCCCTGTTTTTTCTTACACTATTCACATTAACGGAGGTGGAATGCCATGAATAACGAGATGCTAATCAGAATAACCAGGTATTACAGAGCCTTGAACAAGCTCAGGACAATAGGCCTTGAGAAGGTGTTCGCTCACAATCTTGCAGATGCTGCAGGTGTTTCTGCTGCAATCGTCCGAAAGGACTTCTCGCAGCTCAGTATCCACGGCCAGAAGCGCGGCGGCTACGAGATCGTCGAGCTGGTGAATTCGCTGGGCAAAATCCTGGGCAAGGGGGACCCTGAGAATGTAATTGTGGTCGGCTGTGGCAGAATCGGAAAGGCCCTTATCCACTATACGGGCTTCGAGAGCGATGGAATCAACATCGTTGCAGGCTTCGATAACGATATCTCCCTTCTTACCGACAACGGGAACACTATCCCTATCTTTCCTGTCTCCCGCCTCTCCGAGATGTGCGAGAAGCTTAACGTCCAGGCTGCCATAATCGCAGTACCGGAAGCTGCAGCCCAGGATACCTATGCTCATCTTCTTGAATGCAATATCAAGGGAATCCTGAATTTCTCTCCTATTACTTTGAGAGCCGTCCCTACAAAGGATGGAACCCTTCCTATTGTGCATAACATAAACATCGGTCTCGAGCTAGAGCAGATTTTCTACGAGCTCAAGTTCCCAAAGGAATAAGTAAGAGAGGCTTACAATTTAATATATCTTGCCATTGAAAAGAGATATTGCTGGCAAAGAGCACTATGTGGTTCGAAGTACGACAGCTCTTTGCCAGGATAGTAAGCCGTCAATACTTTCCTGATCCACACATCTACGGGGAAGGCCTCCATCCTATGGAATCCAAATAGCAGGATACAGGAGGCTACCTTCTTTCCGATTCCGTTTATTGTCATCAGAAGCGCCTCGGCCTCATTGTAATCAAGAGCTGGAATGCGCTGAAGCAGCTCATGCTTCTCGATTGCATCCATTATGAATCTGTCCCTGAAGCCCACCCTCAGCTCCCTGAGCTCCGAGATGCTCGTGGCCGAAAGCTCTTCTGGGGTCGGGAAGCTGTAATATCCCTTCTCGACCTCGTGTCCATAGGCTTCGGAGAGGCGGTCGTACAGCAGCTTGATCCTCTTGATGTTGTTGTTCTGCGAGAGTATGAAGCTTATGGTGCTGATCCAGGGATCCTGTCTCAGGATCCTCAGCGTCGGGAACCTCTCTACCGCCTCCTTCAGAAGTGCATCCTTGGATGCAATCTCTCTTCGTGCAGTCTCGTAATCTGTATCGGCATCGTAATAGGTCCGGAGGAAGGGATCTGAGTAGAAGTCCTTTTCGGAGGAGACCCTGTAGACCCTCTCGTTCAATACAGCCTCGTAAGTACCATCATCCCTCTTTGTCCAGCTGAAGGACTGTCCTCCTGTGAGGATCTCCTCTAATGCATCCATATAAACACCCCTAGAAATCTATCTTCAATTTTACTGCAAAATGGTCCGAATAGCCAGCACCCGAGGCTCTGTCAAAGTCCAGGGGAAGCCCATAGCTCGAGGCTGTAAAATCGCCGAGAATATCGAATGAGATCGCTGTGCTGATATCTACAAGATATCCACTGACAAGCGCCCTGTCGTATATGTACCACCTGCCACTGTAGTAGTAGCTTCCATCTGCTGCAAGTGGCATGTTCTGGTCATAGGCTGGATCGTAGAAGACCGTAGCAGAGGAGAGAGACGGATCTCCAGTAATCGGAACGGAGCCGGACTCTATTATCCTTCTTCCTGGCGCAGTTGCAGCATCGCAGAGCATATCAGAGCAATCCAAGGCGGGTTCCGTATTGAAATCTCCTATGATGAGAAGAGGGACAGAGCCGTAGTAGCGCGCAAGGAAGTTGATGTGCTGGGCAAGTTCCTTTCTCAGCTTCCTGTTCTCTTCGTCATCTCCAAGATTGCTCTTTGCATGAAGAGAAACGATGGCAAATTGCATTCCTCTCTTTACAATCTCCAGGCACAGCAGAGGTCTCTGCTCTCCAACTCGGTGGATAGATACTGAAATTGGATTTATTTTTGAGATATATCCTACCGAAATCGGATTATCATCTTTGATTATTCCATAGAAAATAAAACCTCGGCTTCTCATTCCCCTATCCAGAAGTGCCCTCAGGACCTCCTCGCTCTCCACCTCCTGAAGGATTATCATGTCCGCCTGTGAGTAGATAGTGCTCTTGAAGAGCTTCTGGAAAGCAGCTAGGCGCCCCTCATAGAGTTCCTGCGTCCACCCTCCGCTCCTCTTGAATTCACTGTACTCCCTTCCATCTTCCAGAGCATCGAAGAGATTGTGCACATTGTATGATATGACTGTCAGCGAGCTGCCTTCGCCCTCTAGCTCCTCGGAGCAGGCAGAAAACAGCAGAAGAAGGATGGATAGAAAAATAGAGATGATCATTTTCATATCATCTCTATCTACATACCAATATATATTAATGTCTCAGATATCCTTTCTGCTTGTCACGATCCTTGAGATAAGGCCATAGGAGAGGGCCTCATCTGCAAAGAGCCAATGGTCGCGCTCTGTATCCTTCCTGACCTCTTCAAGGCTTTTTCCAGTTGCTTCGGCAATGATGCCATCCAGCTTGCCTCTGAGTCTTTCGAGGATCTGCGCGTGGATATCGACATCGATTGCAGTTCCTCTCATGCTTGAAAGCGGCTGGTGGATAAGATAGGTCGAATTCGCAAGTCCGACCCTTCTCTCTCTTGGAACTGCAAGCAGAACAAGAGAGGCGGCAGAAGCGATAAGGCCGATTCCGACCATGGTAACAGGAGAGGAGATGTATCTGACGACATCATAGATTGCAAAGCCTGCATCCACATCTCCGCCGGGGCTGTTTATGTACATTGTGATCGGATCGTTCGATTCACTGTCGAGAACGAGCAGATTCCTGATGACCATGTCTGCACTCTCCTTGGATATCTCGCCTGTGAGCATCACAGATCTTGTCTTCAGGAGCTTCTCGTTGAGAGCCGGATCTACTGGGACCTCTTTCTTCTTTTCTTCACTCATGGAAACAAGTATAATCAAAAAACATTACGTTGAAAAGCGAGACACCCCATATATGAAATGTGCAACAGTATCTGTGATCGGAAGACCTTCTGCCGGTAAATCCACCCTTGTGAATACCATCTGCGAGATGAAGGTCTCGATAACTGCAGCCACCCCGCAGACTACCAGAAATGCGATCAGGGGAATCTATACGGACCAGAGAGGTCAGCTCATTTTCACTGATACACCGGGCTACCACCTCTCGGACAAGACGATAAACAGAAGGATGCAGGAGATTACAGTAAAGGCACTCGAAGAGAGCGATGCCATCCTCTATCTTGTAGATGGAACAAGGGGTGTAAAGGCAGAGGAAGAGGCGATCGCAGAGCTGCTCAAGAAGGTAAAGTCACCGAAGGTATGTGTGATCAACAAGAAGGACATCCTCACAGAGGAACAAATTGCAGATGCACGCTTCTTCCTTGAGCACAACCTTCCATCGTCCCCGATTCTCCTTGCAAGTGGAAAGGACGATGACGGTGTAGATGAAATACTGATCGAGCTCTTCAAACTCGCTCCGGAAGGAGAACTCCTTTACGGAGAGAACGAGTATACTGACCAGCCACTTGAGTTCAGGATATCTGAGATCATACGAGAAAAGACGATAAACCTCCTTTCGGATGAGCTTCCTCATGTCATCTTCGTCGAAGTCGCAGATATCGAATACAGAGAAGAGACAGGCGAAGTATGGGTCAGGGCCTTCATAAATGTAGAGCGCGAAGGTCAGAAGGGCATCGTCGTCGGCAAGGGTGGAGAGAACATCAGGAAGATTCGCAAGCAGTCGTTTGCAGAGATAAAGAGGATATTCCCAGGAAGCCGACTTTCTCTCGATCTCAAGGTCAAGGCCAAGGACAAGTGGAGGAACAACCAGGTCATACTCGACAGAGTATTCAAGGACTTCTGATAGCGCAAGAATGAAATCTCATGCACAATATGCAACAAAAGTGGCCTTTAGAGACCACTTTTGTCGTCTTTGTAGAAATATTTGAGAATCAATATCTCTTGAGGATCGGAGCAACCTTCTCCTTGCCGCAGATACCGAGGAATCCTGCAAGCTTGGGTCCCTTCTCCTTGCCGATGAGGGCAAGATAGACAGCGCGGAAGAAGTCCATGTTGTCAAGGCCGTTGTCTGCAGCTGCCTTGTAGATGTAGTTGGAGAACTCCTTGTCGCTCATAGTTCCAAGATACTGCTCCACATACTCTCCCAGCTCTCTGACAGCCTTGGCTTCAGCCTCTGAAAGCTCTGCCTTCGGTGAATCCACAGAGGAGAGAGAGAACCTGAAGTCCTCTGGGCTGAACTGTGTGATCCAGGCCCAGGCACACCTGCATCTGACCTTGAGGCGCTCAATCTGACTTGGAGTTGCATCCTTCAGGGTTGCAATTACAGTATCGATATCGCCACCGTGGATCTGCAGAAGGTTGCACAGATGTCTGAATGGAATCTGATAGGATGGCTCTGTAGGAATCTCGCCGACCTGAGATAGTTCGTAGATTCTCTTCTCCTTTGCAAGCCTCTTCTCATTGACAGGAAGCAGACCGAAGTAGATCCTTTCGCAGTTGTCATAGTCTTCATATATCTTGAGTACATCCAGATCGAATGAGATGGCGAACTCTGTATTAGGTCTAGTGGAGACGAAGAGGTAGCGGCAGATTTCCGGAGTATAGACTTCGAGAACATCGTAGAGTGAGATTACTTCACCAGAGGAGGAGCTGATCTTTCCACCACGCCCCTTGATGGAGATGAAGTCATACTGGAATGAAACAGGAGCGTGTCCTCCGAAGAGCTCGACGATGTGCTTCGAGGTATCGAAGGAGCCACCCTGCGAGTGGTGATCCTTTCCAGCTGGCTCGAAGTCGACACCCTCACGTGCCCATCTCATAGGCCAGTCGATTCTCCAGGGAAGCTTTGCATATGGAGTTGTCCTGAGATCGATAGTCTCGATCTGACCTGTAGAGTCGTCGCGGTATGTGATACCATACTCGCCATCCCAGTCGAGAACAGTAGTAGTATCCTTGTCTGTGAAGGAAGAGAAGACAGAAATCGGCCACCAATCCTCAGGAAGTGGTTCGGTCCTGCAGGAATCGAGGATTGCCTTGATCTCCTTTCTCTTCTCCAGTGCAGTTCTCATGCCTTCTGCATAGAGACTGCTTCTGTATCTCTGTGCCTGATAGAGATACTCTGGGCTTACTCCTACAGTCGGAAGGATCTTCTCGACATCCAGCTCGTTTCCTCTTGCATAGTTATCGGCCCTGCCGGTCGTATCCGGAACAAGAGTGATAGGCTTTCTGAGATAGGTCTCGAGCAGCTCTGGCTGTGGCATGTTCTTTGGCACCTTTCTGAATACATCATAGTCATCCCAGCTGTAGATGAAGCGGACATTCTTGCCCCTTGCTTTCAGAGCACGGACGATAAGCTCAACAGAGATTATCTCTCTGAAGTTACCGATGTGCACGGTACCAGATGGTGTGATTCCACTTGCACAGGTGTACAGTTCCTTCTCACCCTTCTCGCGGATGATCTTGTCGGCATATATATCTGCCCAATGATTAAGCTGATTTTCACTCATAGAAAGAGATTATGGCAAAGTAAGGTCATTTGTGCAACTGAGCACTATAGCAAAACAGTGCTCTTTGACCTATACTTTAAATGTTCCGGAGTTTAGAGATATGAAGAAGTTCCTCTCAGTTCTATTGATGGTTTTCGCGCTTTCGTCCCTCTTTGCCGAGGAGGGGCTCGCATCCTGGTACACCTCGGACCGTCCAGGTGCCATTACCGCCAATGGGGATGTCTTCGACTCCAGCGCACTGACAGCTGCCCACAAAAGCCTGAAATTCGGAACCAGGGTCAAGGTAACGAACAAGGAAAACGGCAACAGCATCGAAGTCAGGATCAACGACAGAGGACCATATGTAGAAGGAAGGATAATAGACCTGACTCCCGAGGCCGCAAAGCAGCTCGGTATCTACAGAAGTGGAGTTGCCAGGGTAGAGCTCGAAGTCACATACGAGCCCGAGAACCCGGAAACCAAGTATGTCAGCGGTGCAGAGACCGGCTGGTATACTATCCAGATCGGGACCTATACGAACATCCCTTCAGCCTATGCTGTATGCGAGAATCTGAAGAAAGCCGGCATAAAGCCAAGCCTGGAGATAGTTAACGAGACTATGGTCAGGATCAGCGTTGCAAACGTACAGGCCTACATGCTGGAGGAGACACTTGGCAAGCTGAAGGAAGCTGGAGTGAGCGAGCCTCTTGTCAAGGGTGCAAGAAACCCATACCTATAAGATGAGAAAAGGAGACCCGGATGGTCTCCTTCTCGCATGTTCACCATATTTTATCAATCAATTGTTCCATTGAGGAAGTTGATTGCGTAGGCTGCATCCATTGCTGCTGCAACTACGAGGCAATCCTCATCGATATCGAAGTGGCAGTCGTGATGTGCGACTCTGGTCTCAGGTCTTGCATCGTTTCCAGAACCGACGAAGCCGTATACTCCAGGCACCTTTATGATGTACTCTGCAAAGTCGTCACCCCCGAGAGAATAGGGTCTGTCTGTAATCACAGCACTCTCTCCAAAGAGACGGCGTGCAACCTTCTGAGCTTCGATAGAAGCTTCTCTATCGTTGATGAGCGGGCTTGTGAAATCCTTCCATTCGAAGGCAACGCTTCCTCCAAAGCTCTCTGCAATCGATATTGAGAGTCTTTCGAGCTCTTTCTTTGCCTGAGCTCTGGTATTGGGAGAGATTGCTCTTATAGTCCCCTCCATGACAGCAAGATCTGCAACGACGTTGTAGGCCCTTCCAGCTTCAAGCTTTCCGATTCCGATCAACAAGCTGTCAGTCGGATCTGTCCTTCTGGTCACGAGCGCCTGGGCAGAGACTACTATCTGGCTTGCGATGTAGAGTGCATCGACACCGCGATTCGGGACAGAGACATGTGCGCCCTTTCCTGTAACTGTTATCCTGAAATAGTCGACGCTTGCGTTGTTCGGACCGGGAGTTAGCGATATCGTACCTACATCCATTCTGCTTTCAGTGTGGATACCAAAGGTCCTGTCTGCGCCATCGAGGTAGCCGCCATCGACAAAGAGACGTGCTCCGTAGCCTATCTCCTCTGCCTGCTGGAATGTGACTCTGACAGTTCCTCCAAAGAGGTCTTTGTGCGTTGAGAGGAACTTGACAGCAGCAAGAAGGCTGGCTGCATGGCCATCATGGCCACAGGCGTGCATGACACCTTCTACTTCGCTTCTGTATTCGCATTCATGCTCCTCCTTCACAGGAAGCGCATCGATGTCAGCTCTGAGGACAATCGTCCTCTCACCCTCCAGTTCTCCCTTGAATTCGGTATATACACCAGTTTCTCCGACTCTGGAGTGTTCAAGGCCAAGCTTGTCCAGCTCCTCTTCGATCCTCTTGGCAGTACCAAACTCCTTTCTCGAGAGCTCAGGATGCTTATGGAAGTAGCGCCTGAGAGCGACAAGGTAATCCCTGTCGCTCTTTATCGCATCGAGTATCTGTTCTTCGTACATTGCTCAGCTCTTACTTGAGGCCGATGACCTGCTTGAGCTCGTCAAGAGACTTGGCCTTCTTCGAGTAGAGAGAAAGTGGAGCGATGAGTGTGTCACCGATAGCCTCGATCTTATAGCCGTTGGCTGCAATCTCCTTATTCAGATATGCCTTGTGCTGGAAGCCATTGAGGTCGATATCACCGCTGTTCAGTGCTTCGTTCGGGAGGTTGTAGGCATCGAATTCGACTCTCTCGATGTAGATTCCTGCATTCTGCTGGTCGAGAACATACTGGATTGCGTTGAGGTAGTCGTTGGAGGAGCCACAGACACCATACTTGACGACCTTCTTGCCAGCCTTGTCGGACTTGTAGCTGTCGACGAAATCGACGACTGTTGCAAGGTCGTACTCGCCCTTGTCCTCATACTTGACTGCTGGGAAGTAGGCTTCCTTGTACTTTGCAAGGAGGTACTTTGCATAGATTTCAGTGTTGAATGCCTCTGTGATCTTCCTGTAGACAGGATTGTCCTTGTCGGCGCTTCTTGCACAGACGATGTTCACGAACGGGTTGTTTCCGCTCTCATCCTGCTTCTCGATGATGACTGCATCCTTGGATGGAACGAGACCATAGCTGGTTGCGTAGGTTCCGTTGATCGTGGAGGCTGCAAAGTCATCGAGTGTGGATGTAAGTGTATTTGCAGTTGTAGGAACGATCTCGATATTGTAGATGTACTTCGTTACATCCTTGAGCTCTGGCGAGTAGCCGACAGCTGGATCGACTTCGATGAGACCTGCAGTCTCGAGCAGCTTGATTGCTCTTGCACCGTTGGTCGGATCGTCTGGGATACCGATCTTTGCAGGAGCCTTTGCATCTCCCTCCTTAGAACCCTGTGCGAAAACTGTAGCGATTGCAAGAAGTGCAACCAGAGCGATGACAACGATCTTCTTCATAATGTATTCCTTTCTATGTTCACCACCTTTAGTGGTAGATTTCGACACTATGTCCCCTTATGGGACCCTATAACAATAAAATAAAAATGGATTGGTTGAAAAGAAGTAATCATGCCCTGAACGGGCACATCATGGAGAATACAGCATACATCATGAGAACATTGTTCGACATAGCCTTACCTCCACAAAGAAATATACACGCAATATAGCAGAATGCAGATTGGATTTCAATACCCATTTGTTTAATAGGAATTAATTGCAGAAAACTGTCGAACTCCACCCACTCCTAGAGGCCAGAGCTCATTGTCTTGTGTAACCAGAAGTGATGTGCCAACCTTGAAGATAAAGGGCATGTCAACACTCCGGATGGCTTCAAGAAGACCAAAAGCGAATACCGTCCTTTCCAGAATGGAGGGATCCGCCCCGGTTTCTTCCCTAAGCCTTGAAATGTGTTCCGCTGTATAGTTTTCATGAAGTAGCATCTTCTACTTTACTCCCTTCAAGATATTTCAATAGTACTTCCTGCCGGTTACGCCTGCGGGCATATCTCAGCATCCTCACTTTATCGAGAAGATACCGTCTCTGTGCCTGTTCGTAAACATCAGGCAATTCCGCCTTGCTGAACGTTGTAGCTATGAGATTGTCAGCAGACATGTCAACGAGCATTTTCTCCAACATTATATAGTGAGGCTTACTCATACGGATCGGTGCCTCCGATATCAAATCCGTTACAATGACACTGTCTTTTGCCCAATACAGATCAAAATCACTTTTGCTGGGTTTATACATGACATTCTGAATCCCCTGTTCCTGAAGAAATCGGAAAACATAGATGCTGCTTTCCTTCTCAACCTGTATAAAAACCGTATTCTGCGCAATCAGATGGTTTAAAAACTCATTCATCAAAACTGTTTCAAAGACCGTGAACTGCACATAAGGATACTTTTCAGAAATAAGCCATATCAATCTTTCGGCAGTGTCAGAATATACCGGCACATATTCATCCTTAGTAATGCCCGAAGGCAGCGAATACGAATCATAGCCTAATCTGGTCAATGCGCCATTGCGGACCAGACCACTGATTGCCCAGTGATATGTGCTTTCAGACAAGTCTGTTTTCAGCATTCTTAGTTCATCCATGAGCTCTTTATGGCAATAGATTTTTTTATCATCTAGGCGATCAAGCACTTCTTCATACCACTGCATGATATCATCTCCTTTACAGCAATCACGCATATTGGCAATTTTAATTCATTTTTGCCGATATTCAGTATAACACTCCTCTAAATGCACATCAAAGCACATCGGCAATTTTTTGTTTTTTTCCAATGTAAGCATCTAAAAATGCCATATTTAAAAAAAGGTGAATTCTAAAGCACAACGACATCATATGTCGTAAAAGAAGAAGCACCATGAACCTGTAAAAGGAGACAGGACATGGTACTTCGACATCTTAGAGTATTTCAGGAAGGAAAAGAAAGGAGGTGTCAGACTCTATCCAGACACCCCCGAATCGGAACGCTTCAGCTTACTTCTCGCTGCCATGGTAGTGGGTTATCAAGGCCCTGTTCGTTGTCTTCCTTGCAAGGAAGGAACCGACACCCTGAAGCACACATACGCTTATGAGAAGGACGATGACGCACACATTGACGATATCCTGATGGTGCTGTCCCTGGCCGTAGTTGATTGCAAAGGAACCGATACCGCCTGCACCTACTGCACCTGCCATCGTTGTGAGTCCTATCAGCGAGATTGCTGTGATGGTCGTCACTCTTATGAGCTCTGGAACCGCCTCATGGAGATATACTCTGAAGATTATTCCACTGACGCTTGTTCCCATTGCACGTGCTGCCTCGATCTTGCCCCTGTCGATGTTGACAAGTACTGTCTCGACCTGTCTCGTATAGAATGGAACACAGCCGAAGATAAGTGGTATGACTGCACCCTTTACGCCGATACTGGTTCCGACGATGAGACGAGTAAATGGAATCAGGAAGATAAGAAGTATCACGAATGGGATTGCACGGAATACGTTGACGACAACATCTATGACCCTGAAGAGGAGGATGTTCGGCTTGATTCCATCCTTTCTTGTTACTGTGAGTATCACACCGAAGAGCATGCCGATCACGAATGCGATAACACCTGGAATCAGAAAGAGCATCGCTGTCTGCGTACAGCTGAGGATGAAGCGCTCTCTGTATGCATAGAGATTCGGTGCCAATGCCTTTACTATCTCGCTCATGCTACCACCTCCACTCTTACATTGTTATCTTCAAGATACCTTATGGCCTCGGCATATCTTTCGCCTGTGATCTTGACTATCATCGCACCGAGACCGAATTCACCGATAGTCTCGACATTTGCAAGCACGATATTGCAGTCCACATTGAACCTTCTGCTGATATCGGAGATGAGAGGGACATACGCATCCTTGAAGAAGGTCAGCTTGTATATCGGACCATCGTCACTCCTCACAGCCTTGTGTCCAGTCCTGATAAGCTCCTCGACCTTTCCCATGGATGATGTGGAGTTGACGAACTTCCTTGTAATCGCCTTCTTCGGGTCTGTGAAGATTCCATATACTTCACCCTCTTCGACAACCTCTCCATTCTCCATGACAGCGACCTTGTCGCAGACTGTCTTTATTACAGACATCTCGTGTGTGATTATTATTATCGTAAGCCCAAGCTTCCTGTTGAGGTCGTTCAGGAGATTCAGAATCGATTCGGTCGCATCCGGATCGAGTGCACTTGTAGCCTCATCGGAGAGCAGTATTCTTGGATTGTTGACAAGCGCCCTGGCAATTGCAACTCTCTGCTTCTGTCCACCTGACAGCTGTGATGGATAGACATCCACCTTGTCGCGAAGACCTACAAGGTCGAGCATCTCGAAGACCTTCTTCGATATCTCTTCCCTGCTCATCCCTGTATACTTCAATGGATATGCGATATTGTCATATACAGTACTTCTATCGAGAAGATTGAAGTGCTGGAATATCATGCCGATGCGCTTTCTAAGTGCGTTGAGCTCCTTCTCCGAGAGCTTCTTTCCATCCTTGTAGAGGATACCCTCACGGATTTCGATGGAGACATCTCCGATCGAGATTCTTCCGTCATCTGGAATCTCGAGAAAGTTGATGCATCTTACCAGTGTGGACTTTCCAGCACCTGAGTATCCTATGACTCCGTACTTCTCCCCATCCTGGATGTCGAGCGAGACATTCTTCAATGCCTGGACATCACCGCTTTTAAGATGGAAGGTCTTGTTGTAGTTCTCTATCTTTATCATATTGCAGCTTCCAATTATCAGAAATCGAGGAAGAATGTGAAGCTTCCCACGACGTTCCTGTCCGGTCCCTCCGAGTACTTGTCGCCCTTTATCAGGTATGCAATCTGGTAGCCAAGATCGATGAAATCGAAGAAGGATACAGTCACCTGGACACCGCACGAGGAGAGGTAGTTGATATCGGTGTATGTGGAGTTGTAGTAGTGTCCACTGCCGAAGCCCACATCGTAGAAGAGGTTTATCCTTGGGAAGATTCCACTCTCTCCGAGATCCGGACCTGCAAAGCGGATATCGAAGTTGTTCACTGCGGAAAGCTCGGTTCCATAGCTGTATGGGTTGAAGCCTCTGACCAGTCTGCCAAGAGAGGCAGGTCCCTGCACTGCTACAGGTATCTGATCGCCGCTCAGCAATGTGACATTGGCCCTATCGATCAGAGTGATCGAGAAGGAGTTCCTTCCATTTGCACCGAGAGACTCGATGAGTGTCTTTGCTGCAACGGCATTCAATCGGAGCATGAAGAAGTCCGCACTCTCGTTGAAGGCCTCGGGAGCAAGCCTGAAGTCGAAGGTGGCAAGAAAGCCGTCGCTTGCAGTCTTCCTGTCATCCATCTGGTCGAGCTTCGTCTGGAAGGAGATGAAGTGCCCAACGAACTGCCTGTTGCCCTGGAGGTCCGGATAGATCGCTCCACTGTAGTCGTCTCCGATATAGGAATCGAGCGATCTGACCTCGTACTTTGTCGGATTCATGCGGTTTCGACCCTTGACCATCGAATTCATGCTGGACTCGATCCTCATCTCATAGGCCAGAGTGAATGTGAAGAGGTCCTTGCTGCCCATGGTCGAATTTCCAAGACCCTGCTTCAGCCTGAGCATCCAATCGGTACGGAAGGTATCATAGATGATCGGGTCTTCTGTAATGACTGCGCCGGTATTCGCATCCAGCCAGAGCTTCCTCTGAAGATAACCTATACCGAAAAGTATCTGGAACTCCGATCTGTTTCCATCTAGTAGCTCTGGCAGATCATAGCCAAAGCCGGAAAGCAGATAGGTCGGGAGGAAGCCACCTGCAATCTCCGCATGCTGGTCCATATCGCCAAAGACAAAGTGCAGCGGCTCTGCAGCAAGTGCAGAAAGACATAGTGACAGCAACAATACCAATACGACAAATTTCTTCATGATGGATGAAATATATCACAAAAGCATTCAAATATCATAGCTTGCGATAAAAATAATGCTATGCTAATATCTCTTTGTCGGGCCCATAGCTCAGTGGTTAGAGCTGCGGACTCATAACCCGTTGGTCCCTGGTTCAAATCCAGGTGGGCCCATAGAGGAGAAGCGCTATCGTTTCTCCTCTTTTCTTTTATATGCAAGATGCAGTGGAATCTGGAAGAGGAGGAAGAGCACTCCGATACAGCCCAGAGTCAGAAGGACGTTGCGCCAGCCCAGGTGCTGGTAGATGCTGCCACCGACAGAGGAACCTATTATCTGGCCGGCCGATATCATGCACTCGTGGATCACCATCCTCTTTCCCTTGTCGATCGCGCCGACTGCAGAGTGGAATATCGAGAAGTTGTAGCAGAGCGAGAATAGGATGCCGAACAGAAAGAAGAAGACTCCCATCTGCAAAGTCGACGTCGAGAATGCAAAGACGATGCACATAAATGCGAAGAGTGCCTCGGCAAGGTATATGAGCCAGGCCCTGAAGGTCCAGAAGACCGTTGCTCCGAAGAAGATGAACGAGAAGGAGGTCGCAACTCCTCTTGTGAAAAGCAGCATGCCAGAGGTCGTCTCCCCTATCAGCATCCCCTCCTTCGCATAGAGCGGAAAGATATTCAGGATGACGGAGAGTGCTGTGTAGACGAGGAAGATTGCACACCAGGAGTCGTATCTGAGCCTTGTGCTGTGGTCCCTCTCTGCCTTCTCGAGCTCTTTGACATGACTTGCTTCTGCATCGACTGCCCTGATGCCTGGAAACAGACCTGAGACGATGAAGATAATAGCGTACACGACCAGAAGAATTGCAGCTCCGAACCAGATGCCGGCCGATGGAGCTATCGTTACAAGAAAGGAGCCAGCAACTGCCGAGATCGAGATGCCGAAGCACCAGGAGAAGTTGAAGGCAGAAAGCTTGAAGGAAAGCTCCTTTCCCTCTGTATCCCTGCTGATCCAGGTCTCCATCTGGGGCCACTGGAGCGGAAGCAGGAAGCCGTAGATTGCAAGAAGGACGAAAACGAGTGGAATGCTGGAAGTGTGCACTATAGTGATGAAGCAGGCTGCGATCGAAAGCATCGCTGCCTCTATCGTATGCCTCGGGCGGAACCTTCTGACGATCGGAGAAAAGAGGATGCACCCGACAAGGTACGTGACTGTATAGGTCCCTGCGGCCAGCCCTATTATCGTGGCCGATGCACCGAGCGAGTACCTAAGATAGTAGACCAGTGCAAGATTCACTGTACTGAAGCCCAGTTGGGCCAGGAAGGATGCTGCATTCAGGGTCCAGAACTGGACTCTCTTCTCTCTTTCGGTCATAACAGGAGTGAATATAAACTTTGCATCACTTTCATTCAAGATAACTTGAAGATAGCAAAAATGTCAGTAATAATAACAGGAGATGAAGATTCTTCTTACTTGCGACAGGTATTATCCAGCAATCAATGGTGTTACTACTTCCGTAATGAATCTGAAGAAGGCTCTCGAGCTCAAGGGGCACGAGGTCAAGGTCGTCACACTCTCCGAATCCCATGACACGAAGATCAGCGAGGATGTCATATACATGGGCTCGCACAGTGCAAGATATGTCTATCCGGATGTCAGGGCAAAGATGCATCCACAGGAGGAGTCGCTCAGACCGATCCTCGACTGGCAGCCCGATATCATCCACGTCAATACCGAGTTCTCTACATTTCTCTACGCAAGGAAGATCGCAAAGGCCACAAAGGTCCCCATGGTCCTCACCTACCATACCGACTATGAGGACTATGTCCACTATGTCCACATTCCGAAGCTTCTCGGACATCCGATCGTGAAGAGGGCTGTAAGATTCGTTGCAAGGAGGATGGAGGCGGTAATAGCTCCGACAGAGAAGACCAGGAAGATACTGGAAAACTACGACGTGAAGAAGAGAATCGATGTGATCCCGACAGGCCTGGACCTGGACAGATACAGAGAGGAGACCTCCCCCGAGGAGCTGTCTGCACTCAGAAAGCAGTACGGTATCCGCTCCGACATTCCGGCAATCATATACCTTGGCAGGATGGGAAAGGAGAAGAACCTCTCCGAGATCATAGACTACCTGTCCAGATACAATGAAAGAGAGTTCCAGTTCATCTGCGTAGGAGATGGCCCGGACCTTGGCGAGATAAAGGAGCAGGTGAAAGCCTCCTCCATCAGCGACAGGACCATCTTCACAGGCATGGTCGCCCAGAACGAGGTTGCAAAGTACTACAGGCTTGGAAACATCTTCGTCTCTGCAAGCCAGAGCGAGACCCAGGGACTGACATACATCGAAGCGCTGGCCGCCGGCGTACCTATTCTCTGCAGGCAGGATCCCTGCCTCGACGGCGTCGTCGAACAGGGCAGGAATGGCTGGACCTTTGAAACCGAAGCCGAGTTCAGAAAGTATCTCGATTCATTCCTCGCGGATCCGGAGCAGGGAAAGGCGATGGGAGAGTATGCAGCAAGAGTCGCCTTCGAGAAGTTCTCGAGCGAGACCTTTGCAGAGAAGGTTCTGGATGTCTACAGATACGCAATAGAGAACAGGAAGCTGAGAGCCTGATCAGACCTCTACAGGGTCCTCTCCGGAGTCGATGCTGTCAAGCAGGATATCCATGAGGAATGGAAGAATGTACTCATCCTTCTCCTCTTCCTGAAGTGGACCGAACTCCTCTCTTTCACCATCTCCATACAGAAAGACCTTTGGCTCCACATAGAAGCCCTTGGTTCCATAGTCGTTCTGTAGCTCCTTTACAGAGATTCCGAGGGAGGAGGCAAGGCTCCTGAGGTCGGTCTTTTCCACTGTAACAGCATATTTGTACTCGCCCCTGTACATTGCAACAAGAGCATACTGGATATACATCAGATCCTGGCCTGCAAGTGAGCGTGGAGCCTTCTCGAAGAGGATGTCGACCTCTCCTGCCCTGAATCTTCTTGCAACCCTCTCCTCTGCTCTCGGAGCGCAGGAGATATCCTCGGCAGTTATACTTCTGCTAGTCTCTACATCAATAAGCATCTCTTCCCTCCAGCAGATCCTCAAGCGTTGCACTCTCGTAGGCACTCTCCGTATATGAGAGGAGCCCCTCTGCAATCTCGCGCCCCATCGAGGCCTCCGCCTCGCTGTTCTGCCTGAACGATATCTCGACGATATCCTTGACAAGTATAGTTGAAAGCGGCCTTGCCGGTATATAGCTGATATGCCTTCTTCCCCTGCCCGATATCTCGAGTATGAAACCGCGCTGGACGAAGAGTCCAAGGTAGAACGATAGCACCTTTGGGGAGAGAGGGAACATCTTTATTATATGCTTCTGGTCAATTGGACCATTTCCCCTTCTGAAGTTCTCTCCTATTATCGCAAGGAGGTTCACGCAGTCGGAAAGCTGCTGCTCGGGGCTTGAGCCGAGTCCCTGGACCTGGCTGCTATCCGGACGGAACTGGTGGACGTAGGTCAGCTCGGCCGACATCAGGATTATGCACCAGGAAGCGTAGAGGTAGAGGAAGATGAAGAAGATGACAGCAAGAGAACCGTAGATCACAGAGTAGCTGACAAGCCCGAGGACTATCCTCTTGAAAAGGTAGGTGGCTATGTACAGAAAGACCGTACCAACAACTGAACCAAGCAGCGCAGAGCGGAATCTTATCTTCACGTTCGGCACATAGTAGAAGAGGCAGAAGAGACAGATGAGACTTATCAGATATCCACCATTCTTCTTGAAGAAACGGACTGGCAGTGGGACGCTCGCCAGCTCGCCAGAGACATTTGCAAGCATCGCATTCGCATAGCTGCTGAGCACCAGGGAGACCGAGATTATCACGGCAGTGAAGAGAAGGAAGATGAAGAAGGAACCGAAGCGCCTTACGGTTCCGGTGCTCTCCTTGCAGCAGAAGATGCTGTTGATGACCTTGTATATCTTGCTGATCAGGAAGAGCGAGGAGATGACGAAGGAAAAAAGACCGAAGATTCCGAGTCCCATCGCATTGCTCGTATACTGTGTCATCATCGAAGAGACGCTTGTGCCTATCTCGTGGCCGAATATCTCGCTCAGGAATGCGGAAAAGAGTTCGATGAAGGAGTTCACTACTCCAAAAAGCGACATGAATGCGATGAAGAAGGTAAGACAGGGGATTGCTGCTACCAGGGTCGAATACACAAGGCCGGAGGCAAGGATGGAGACATCATTGCTCGCGATGCTCTGAACAGAGCGCACAATGACGTATATGAAGTCGGCAATGGAATCTATGAAACGTTCCCTTAAGGATATCTTCTCGCTCTCAGCCATCGTATCTCGAGGTTATCCTATCAAGCCAATCGGCACAGAAGGCAGCTGTCTCCTCTCCATCCGTCTCATTGAGAATCTCGTGCCTTGCATCCGGAATGAGCTTCAATGTGACCTCGGTCATTCCAGCGCTCACATAGTTCTGATAGACCTTCTTGACTCCCTTTCCATAGCCACCGACCGGATCGGCATCTCCACTGATTATCAGCATCGGCATCGATGCATTTATCTTCTTCATGTAGGTCCTGTCATTGGCCCTTTCGATGCCATCTATCAGGTCGGCATAGAACTGCGAGGAGCAGACAAAGCCACACAGTGGGTCGTTGATATACTTGTCGACCTGATCTGCACTCCTGCTCAGCCAGTCGAACGGCGTCCTCGAATTCTTTATCCTGGAGTTGTAGGATCCGAAGATCAGCTTGTTCATCGTATTGTCCGGCATCCTTGAGCCGTACTTCTTGACATTATTCAGTGCGATGGACCTTCCAATGCTTCCCAGGATTCCTGTGGAGGCACCAGTTCCCATGATGATCGCTCCGACGAAGGCCTCTGGATGCATTGTGAGCACGGTCCTTGCGATGAAGGAGCCCATCGAGTGGCCCATCAGAAAGTGGGGAAGTCCTACATTCTCATTGTTTGCAAGGAAGTCGACAGCCCAGGAGTCGTGGCAGACTGTCATCCATCCATCGGTCTCTGCAAACCACCCCTTCTCATTCTCTTCCTTGGTAAAGCCATGACCTCTGTGGTCCTGGATGTATACTGTATAGCCTCTCGATGCAAGCATCGATGCGAAATTCTCATATCTCAGTGAGTGTTCGGCCATGCCGTGGTTGATGTGGAGAGTTGCGCGGGTCTTGCCTTCGGGACGCCAAATGCGGACGAACAATCTATGACCATCTCTCATTTCAAGATATCGCTCTTCCATTTCCACTAGACCTTTTAAGAACGATATGATTTATATATAAAAAGTTATATAACAGAAAAGAAGAGTTGCGCAATGGCTAAAATGACATATTTTGTCACTTCAGACCTCCATGGAAACAGGGAAATCACCTTCGATATGCTTTCTCTGGCAAAGGAAAAGAGAGTTGATGGAATGATAATAGCGGGAGACCTCTGTCCCCAGGATCACACCATCGCCCTCGCCATACAGAATGCACCGTTTTCTGTTCATGCAGTGAGAGGAAACTGCGACAGCCCCTGGGACTTCAGGGACCTTGGGCTTCCAATACCTCCGCTATCGGAGACAATAGTGCGCGACGATCTGACGGCTCTTGCCATCTCCCACGGCCATCTTATCTGGGAGCCTGAAGGACTGAAGAGAGGAGACATATTCATAACAGGCCACACTCATGTGCCTGAGCTCTACAGGGATGAGGATGGGATAATAAGGCTGAATGCGGGCTCCCCTTCGCGCCCCCGCTCACAGAGTGGACCTACATATGCACTCATATACCCTGAGCGAATCTGCATAGTGCAATATCCTTCGGGAAGAATACTCTCCAGTCTTGAAATCAGAGAGTGAACACAACAGGAGAACCCGAGACGGAGACGTTTCCATCCTTGCACCTGTAGCAGGTTATGGTCAGCTTACCTGCAGCAGAATCGTAATCTGCCCTGTACCAGCGAGGATGGTCGGAGCCCGAGTTTCCTCCGACGAAGGAGCGGAGCACATACTCCCTGCACCTCGAGGAGTAGCTATATGGGTCTATTCCTCTGTGGACGTGGCCCGAGAGGCTGAGAGATATCCCGCCCTGGTAGTAGGCTTCAAGAATCTCGGCCCTCTCCAGTGTATCATAGAGCGTTCCCCATACCTCGCTGATCCTTCCATAGATCGGGATATGCGAAAGCACGACCCTCTTGGTCCCACTGGCCGGTGCAACTGCCATCGCCTTCTTGAAGTACTCAAGCTGCCTTCTTCCCATCGTCCTCAGTGAGTTGTCGATCACATAGAATTCGACATCCTTGCACTTGAACATGAAGAATGAATCGGTATAGCCCAGTATGCTCTTGTAGTACTTAAGGCCTCCATTGACTGAGTCGTGGTTGCCCATCAGTGTGATCACAGGAATACTCCAGCTGCTCTCTATCGGAGAGACTATCGTGTCGTAGTACTCCTGGAACTGCTCCTTCGTCGAGTAGTCGGTAGAGTCGCCGAGAGAGGCAACGAAGTCGACATCCGTAGAGCAGTTGGCACCGAACCAGGAGATGAATTCACTGTCCGCCCTCTCGCTGTCACTTCCGAAGTGGAGGTCCGTGACGATAACGAACGAGAAGTCGCCTCCACTCTGCCTGTTGACTGTCACAGCCCCACTGTCAAAGAGGAAGGTGTTGGTGGATACGGATCCGAAGGGGTCCTCAGTAGAGATGTTCATCATCCTGTCGATGGTATCCGAGAGACTGTTCTCGCAGGAGACGAGGAGAAGGGATGCAAAGAGAAGGAGGATCAGCTTTCTCATACTTTTTTCCTCCAGATTGCATATATAGTCCTTTCATGCCTCGTGACATGAAGCTCGTTGAAGTAGTAGTCGTTCAGAATGGCGCTCTCTTCATAGCCGACCATAAGAGAGTCGCTTATCCTGTAGAGCAGCTCCCCCTTCAGCCCCCAGGTCATGTTGTATGGGACGTAGAAGGAGGTCTCCGGGACAAGAGAGAGGTTCACGAAGAGACGATCACGTATATTCACTCCGATGGTCGTATCGAAGGCAAGGTCGAAGTTGTCTATATCCTTGGCGGGCAGGTGGGCCATTCTAGTAAAGAGGAAGTAGACACCGGCCCCCTGGTCCCAGTAGATCGATACAGCATCGAAAAGTCTTCCCTCGAGGCGGAAGCCGGCAAGAATCTCGAGCTCCGTGTGGCGGGCAAAGTTCCCCTGGTTGTAGTGCATCAGCTTCAGAGAGAGGTGGTGACGGACACTCCTTTCTTCTCTGAGGAATCCATCCTTGAATATCTGCCTTGTTCTTCCCTCTCCTCTTCTGGAGGGCAGGACAATCCTGCTTCTGAGCGCAAAGGCCCTGTCATCCTCTGACTGGTAGAGCGAAAGGCCTGCAAAGCCTGTCGAGCTCAGAAAGGCGGGAGAGAGAGTGCATGCCCTCTCGGCTCCATCTATTGTAGAGGAGAGAAACGTATAGTCGCCGCGCAGCGAAAGATAGTGCTGGTCGATTGCAGAAAGACCAAGGCACAACAGAAGCAGCAGGAGGACAAACAGAAGCCTATTTCGACCTCTTACCATATTTCCTCAGCAGCATGTCGACCTCCCTGAGATAGGAGCCTGAAAGCTCCTTCTCCCTTATCTCATCAGTATAGTCGTTCTCTCCTATGTTTTCAGTAAAGAACGGTGGTATTTCTTCGAGCGTTTCGCAACTCATCTTTGCAATCACACTTCTGATCAGATCCCTGCCCTTCAGCTTTCCGAAGGAGCAGTGCAGGAGGAACTTCCTGATCAGAAAGCCTGATGGAGGGACATATCTGAAGAGTCGTTCTGCAAGTGCAACGATCTTTATCTCTGGATCGACTCCAAGCTCCAGAAGTGCCAGAGTATAGGCTCTGAAGTAGGCGTACATTAGGCCGACATGCTCGCTTGAGAAGCGGTGGGAGAGGCCGAATGCAAGGTCTGCATAGGCTGGATACGAATCCCCAAGTGCATAGCTTATCGCCATCATGAGAGACCCTCTCAGATCGCACAGTGGCAGGAATGCGTGCTCTCCGGTCATCTGTATTGCAAGGCTGTTGAGCTCCTCGCCGGCCCCACCACGGCCAGATACCTGATCAAGCAGCAGCAGAAGGTCCTCAAGCTCGGCGTGCGAGATATCCGGAAGTGGATATTCTACCTTCTTCAGTGCCTTGACATGGGCAAGCACGACACCGACCTCGGCAGCATCAAGCCCAAGTGCCATGCACCCCTCGAAGAGAGTCTGGACCGTTACAGGATCATAGAAGCCGAGATTGGCTCCGAGCTGGAGTGCAGAGAACATATCCGCAAAGGGAGTATCGAGAGTGTTTCCCGGAAAGCATCGGCCGAAGGATTCTCCCGATAGGTGGACTACGCGCGGGTCCTTCCTTCCGGAGAAGTTCTTTACTGGAGCCCATCCATTTCTGAAGGCCTCCGGAACAAGCGCAAGGTCTCCATCCCTCTTTATCCTCTTCTGGAGTCTGGACTTCTCGTTGATCTTTCCTTTCTCCAGAGTGGTGGTCCTTCCCGAGCTGATGCAGATTCCCTTCAGATTCATCGAGCCCAGGACCGCACCGAGGCCTCCATGGCCGAACATGAAGCTGGAATCGACCACCACAGATGCAAGCGGAGAGTACTTCTCTCCCGCCTTTCCAATTGCAAGAGTGCCATCCCCCTCACGGCTTATGAGGATTCTCGAGAACTCCAGAGGTGAAGAGAACCTGAACTGCTCGCATGGATTTATCTCCCTCTTGTCTGCAAGGATATCGACAAAGGAGAGTCTGTGGGCCGAGCCCTTGAAGCAGATTGCAGACAGCCCGAGCTCGCTGGCTCTCAGTGAAATGAGAGAGGTGGTCGTTGCCTCGACCCTCCTTTTGTTCCTTGGACTGATGAATGAGACTCTCAGGGTGCTTCCGCTGAAGAAGAATACAAGCTCGTTTCCATCGAGAGAGGAAAGGAACTCTCTTTCGAATTCGTACAAGCTATCAGGAAGATCTCCATGCTTTTCCGTGATGCTTCCAACTGTGAGGTCGACTTCGACAAACATCCTGTCCATAGAATAAAAATATATACGCTTTGAAAAGTTGGCGTCAATTCTTACCACTTTGCAGGAGTATGGCTGTATAATTTCAGAATGCTGAACTCGATAACGATAACAATGGATGGAAAGACCACTACCTGCAGCAAGGGAGTCTCGCTGTACGAGATTCTCCTTGATGGAATCTCGGAGAAGTACGAGGATAACCCCTATGTCGCCTGTCTTGTAAATGGCGAGCTGAAGAACCTCGGCTTTTCTCTCCTCCACGATTCGACACTTGTCCCTGTAAGACTCTTCTCTGCACTTGGAAAGCGCGTATACAGGCACACACTCTGCTTCGTCCTCTCCTATGCAGCTGCAAAGGTCTATCCGAAGAGGAACTTCATGATCGAACACTCGCTCGGCGACGGCTACTGCTTCCGCTTCGATGGGGCCTCTCCCGATGAGAAGATGATCGATAAGCTCAGAGATGCTATGCAGAGTGTCATCGACAGGAACCTCAGCATTACATACGACTCGATTCCATACCTCGAGGCGCTGAAGGTCTTCGACAGCACCTCTTTCCCAAGGACGAACTCCCTTCTCGAGACGCGCAACGATGCGACCATAAGCGTCTGCTCCCTCGATGGGTATCAGGATGTAATCTACGAACCTGTGCTTCCATCCACAGGCCTTCTGAAGATCTGGCAGCTGATGGAGTACAGAGGGACAATCCTTCTCAGATATCCACAGACCAGGGATTTCATGCAGATAAGACCATTCGAGGAGAACAGCAGACTCTTCGATGTGCTTTCAAGGGAGAGATCCGACTGCGAGATACTGAAGGTCACATCTATCGGAGAGCTGAACAAGGCGATAGAGAGTGGCAAGATCGATCGTCTGATCGAGCTTTCGGAGACGATAAGGAACAGCGACATAGACATGGTCGCAAGGGATATAAAGGCAAGAGGCAGGATCAAGGCCATCTTCCTTGCGGGCCCCTCCTCCTCTGGAAAGACGACAACCTCTCTCAAACTCTCATCCAGATTGGAGATACAGGGCTTTGCACCCATCAAGATAAGCCTGGACGACTATTACAGGCCTGGAAACAATGCACCCCTCGATGAGGAAGGAAAGCCGGATTACGAGGCTCTGGATGCACTCGATGTCCCATACTTCAAGCAGCAGCTCACAGAGCTCTTCGAAGGAAGAGCGATCCACCTTCCGGAGTACCACTTCAGGGGGCGCGAAAGAATCGACAGGAAGGACGAGACAAAGCTCAGTGAGAACTCCATCCTGATAATAGAGGGAATCCACGGTCTGAATCCTGCCCTGTCAGAGTCCTTCGACCCTGCAGGCATCTACAAGATATACGTATCTGCACTCACAGGCCTTACGATAGACGACCACAACAGGATAAGCACGACAGACACCAGGATAATCCGCCGCTGTGTCCGCGATGCCAGGACCAGGGGCTTCTCTGCAGAGAGCACACTCGAGATCTGGCCAAGCGTCGAGCGCGGAGAGAAGAACAACATCTTCCCATACCAGAACAACGCCGATGTCATGCTTTCCACCTCGCTTCCATACGAGCTGGCAGCACTCGCACCATATGCGATCTCGCTTTTAAGAAGCGTCAAGCCTAAGTCGGGAGAGGCGTACACAAATGCGCGCAGGCTTCTGAAGTTCCTCGAGCTCATATACATGGTGCCTGAGAAGCGGATTCCGGGAGACAGTGTACTTAGGGAGTTCATCGGTGGCTCGATATATGGCGCCGTGTGATTTCCAAAAGCGCCGTTTTCGATTATCATTTGGTAAAACCGACATCACCGAGGGACCTGTGAGGCGACTGATACTCTTATTCCTGATTCTGCCTGTGCTGCTGCTCTCAGGCTGCAAGTACGAGACCTACTCTCTGGATGATGATCTGGAGACAGGCCTTCCTCGCCTTGTCGTGGAAACAAAGGAACCGATACTCACAAAGACCGACTATGCGAAGGCCCAGATGGGCTACTACGAGTCCTCCTCAAGCACTGACAACATCTTTGGAGGTGCAGGAGACTCACTGCTTGACAACTGCAAGATAAGATTCAGGGGAAACACGACAAACGCAGGCACAAAGCGCCCATACAACATAAAGATAGACAAGAAGACCAAGGCCGGTGACATTTTCTCCGACGTGACGTACACATACGATGCTGATTGGAACACTGTCGATGCAGGTGGGATAAAGATAAAGAAGCTCTCCCTGCTTGCAAATGCGCTCGAACCTACGATGCTGCATAACGATATCTGCTTTGCAATAATGGGCAACGATATCGGAGCAGGTCAGCCGACCCTTCCATTCCAGTGGACCGTCAACCATGAGTTCGTCGACCTCTACATCAACAGCGAGTTCAAGGGCACCTACATGCTGACCGACAGGACCTCGAATATACCGAAGTACCTATCCTTCGACGAAGAGCAGGCCACAAGCGGTTTCCTTCTTTCTATAGATGGCCACTATGACGAGGATCCGAAGTTCAGAACTTCAGCCTACAATCTGCCTGCGATGATAAAGTGGCCGGCATACGATGACTTCGATCCAGTGCTGGACGATTCTGCCTACAGTGTGATCGTATCCCGAATAACAGATGAGCTGAATGAAAAGGAGACTGTTCTACAGAGCGGCTCCTGGAGCGATATCGAATCTGAGTTCGACATAGACTCGTTCGCAAAGTTCTGGATACTGGTGAACCTCGCCGGCTACAGCGAGCCCGAGGTCCCGCTCTCCGTCTTCTTCTATGAGATAGAACAGGACGGAAAACTATACTGCGGTCCAGGCTGGGACTTCGATATGTGGACACTCCTTGAACCGGAGAACGACCTGTATCTTACCGATAGCTGGTACTACAGGACCCTCCTCTCTCACGATGAGTTCAAGAAGGTCATAAAGGATTACTGGAAGCAGCTCAGGCTGAACGGCACCATATCCAACCGATATGAAAACGAAGCAAGCTTCACTGAAACGAGTGGCACACCCTCAGAGGATGAATACCTCTTTGCCGACTACATTGCTTCCTATGCAAGGAAGATGGGAAATCATATACAGAAGAGCTGGAATGCAAATGGAAAGGTCTACGACAACAGAATAAGCTTCCTCAACGGCCAGTTCCAGACACTCAGTGGCCACGTCTATGCCATCTGTGAATACTTCTACGACAGAGCTGAGCATATCGATCCGCTCATCGAGGCACTTTGAGGAGGACGAGTATGATAAGAAGATTCATTGCCACAGCCCTTCTCCTGCTGCTCTCTCTTTCACTATTTGCATCCTATACATGCCTGAGCGGACAGTTCGAGGTCGGCCTTGACGAGTGGCACTTCGGAGACGGCGACAAGTACCGAACAGAGGAGGTCGTGATGCTCTCTGGAATCTCGCTTGGGCACTACCACTTCAAGAACGACATGGCTCTTGGCTGGAATGCAAGATTCTCGGGCTATGTACCTGTAGATGGAAACCACTCCATATACGACACGAAGAACGATGACGCTGTTGTCGAGAAGTGCGACCTTGTGGTCCACAACCTTCCAATTGGACTTGAAGTCGCATTGGGCCTCTCGATCCAGAAGTACGGCCTCATCCTCTCCATTGACCCCACAGCCTCTCTCGATACCTGGAACTACGGCTTTCCGACCCTCTCCGTGAATCTCGGAGTCGAAGTAGAAGGTGCAATCAATCTTCCTGTAACTGAGAGGTGGAATATCCTTGCCGGCGCAAGAATCGAGTATGACTATGCCAGGTACATGATCGGCTGGGTAAGTGCTCCGATTTCAAATGGCTGGATCACAGATTACAATAGGATAGGAGTTGTTCCATTCCTGGGTGTCAGCTTCAATTGACAAGACGCCTTCTTGCATACTCCCAGCAGGTCTCCCTTCCATCCAGGCTCTTCACTTCCTTTCTCCAGTTCAGCTTGTAGACAGGGTCGCTGTCCATCTTTGCTCTGTACTTGTCTGCAAGAGGTCTGTTCATCACCTTGTCCAGGAAGAACATGTCATGCCTGTAGTATGGGAAGGCATCGATGAGCTTCCTCGCCCATGCAAACTCCTCATATGCAAGACGCACTGTGAAGTCGATCTGGAAGTAGTCTATTATCCTCTTGTGCTTCAAAGCAAAGTATGTAAAGCAGTCATCCATGTAGGCAAAGAATGGATTTCCTGGGACCGTGGCCCAGAAGTATGCACTCCAGCGGGCACCTGATACATTCCACCACTCCTGGAAGTTCTCAAGTCTTATCGAGTAGAACTGGTATCCTGCAACGATGTCGTCCAGGAACTTCCTGTCAAGGATGGCCAGTGTGGCATCCACCCAGAAGCCACCATGCTTTCTCAGTATCCTCATCCTGATAACATCGGACATGAACTGAATCTTCAGCTCTCCAGATTCAAGCAGTGGAAGCATATCCGAAAGGTCTATGTATGAGGATATGTTGTCCTTGTCGAGGATCGTCAGCTCATAGCCTTCGATGTTCGACATCCTCTCCACGCACTCGCTTACAATTGGAGGAAGCTTGTCAGCACCCTGCCACCAGAGCACCCAGAGATGTCCTGGAATCGAGCCAGTAAGCTCAGAACTCTCATTCCTGTGCTTTTCCAGGACATCGGCACAGTCCTTCTTCATGTATGAAAGAATGTTGCTGTACTTCTTCAGATGCAGAGGTCTATGCAGCAGAAGTGCATAGGAATACTTGGCTGCAAAGTTGTAGAAATCGACAGAGAACGGGAACTCTCTCTTCTTTGTCATACGCCCACCTTCGCGATTATCGATTCTGTGTAGAGTCTATCCAGCTCCATCTCCCTGAAGGACCTGTTCCCTCCTGCCTCGCAGACGAACTTGCCCTGGATAGGGACCTTCTTCGTCGCCTTCATCCTGTACCACTCGAGCTCGACATCCATGTGCCCGATATCATATGCCTGATAGCCATCCCTGAAGAGACGGTAGGAAAGACAGGTAGCTGTCATGCCGAGTGCCAGCAGGAAGAGAGTATTCTCCTTCGGAAGCCTGAGGCACTCCTTCTCTATCTGGTCTATAAAGCTGTATGCACTCTTGGATGGGCAGATTATCCTCTTTACAGAGGCGGCGTTGGATAGAAGGTCGTTGCCGACTCCGACTCTGGATCTCTCCCCCTCGACCATGACGACATTCCTGTCATTCCAGAGTGCCTTGATGCGAGTGAAGCTCAGAGAAGCGATCTCCTCCTTCTGTACATCGATCCAGGGACGTGTAATCTCAGTATCCCCATAGGTCTTGCCATCCGAGAAGTAGTGCTTCCAGGCCCAGCCCCACTTCCTTGTATTGTTCTGCCACCAGGAGGCAGCAAGCTCAGTCAGGTATGAGCAGTCGTTTATCGGGCCAGGGATGCAGACAAGAAAGCCTGGGTCATTGGACATAGCGACCTCTTTGAGCTCCCTTCGCAGGCCGAAGCTGATGCGCTGGAAGCCGGAGACCGGCAGCATAAGCATCATCGACAGCTCTCCATCTCCGAAGCGACCGAAGGAGCATCCGCTATTCTCTATGTAATCGATGGTATCCTTTCTCGAAAGGATCGTTGGTGGCCATTTACCCATTTTCAAAATACCTTTTAATAATTCTACAACATAAATGGATACAGACAATTTCTTTTCTCGTCAAATGAGGCAGACCAGAGAGAATGCAATTCATCACCGCACACGAAAATAGTCAGGTGGGTACTAGAAATAAGTCTCAAACGATTGGCATAATAGGTTAGCTGCCACACAGTGCTAAAGCACTGCAGATGCACAATCAAGAACAAGGCCAAGGAAGTCTGAAGTGATAGTACTATATATCGATCCCGGTACAGGTTCCATGCTCTTTTCCGTCATGATAGGAGTCGTTGCAACGCTGTACTTCTCATTCAGGACCATCTGGATCAAATCCAAGGGAATGCTATTCGGAAAGGGTTCCGTCTCGACTGAAAACGAAAAGCTTGTGATCTACAACGAAGGAAGACAGTATGTAAATCTCTTTGCTCCGATAGTTGAGGAACTTATAAGAAGAAAACTCCCATTCGCATATCTTTCTTCCTATGAGAAGGATCCACTGCTTGCAAAGCAGGCCGAAGGTGCCCACTTCGAGTTCATAGGAGAAGGAAACCGAGCATATGCAAAACTGAATCTCATAAAGGCGGATACAGTCCTCATGACGACTCCGGGTCTGGATGTCTACCAGCTGAAGAGATCCAAGGGAGTAAGGAAGTACGTCCATCTTGTCCATATGCCAAGCGATACTGCCACCTACCGTGTCTTCGGACTCGACTACTTCGATGCAGTACTGCTCTCTGGAGAGTATCAGAAGAGGGACATAAGATATCTGGAGAAGCTAAGAGGTCTTCCCGAGAAGGAGCTCGTCGCTGTAGGTTGTCCATACATCGACATCCTGAAGCAGAAGCACGATAGTGATACTGCAAAGGAGCACCCCTTTACAGTACTTGTATCCCCCTCCTGGGGCCCCTCCTCCCTGCTTTCGAGGTTCGGAACAAGGCTTCTCGATCCACTGGCTGGCTCCGATTTCAATGTGATAGTAAGACCTCATCCACAGTCACTCATCGTGGAAAAGGAGATGATAGAGGGTCTGAAGAAGAGGTACCAGAATAACAGCAACTTGACCTTCGATACCTCGTCCGACAACTATCCATCTCTCAGCACTGCAGACATAATGATCTCCGACTTCTCGGGAATCATCTTCGACTACACGCTCATCTTCGACAAGCCTGTACTCTACCTCTCGCAGGGCTTTGACAACAGGATATACGATGCCTACGACATCCCATACGAGCTCTGGCAGTTCGAATCCCTTAGAAGCTTTGGAATCGAACTGAAGGAGGAGGACCTTCCAAATATCTGCTCGATGATCAGGAGTGCCTCCGACAGCAGAGAGCTTTCTGAGGCCAGGGCAAAGGCACGCTCGGAGTGCTGGGCAAATCCAGGCAGGAGTGCTGCTGCAATTGCAGACTACCTCGAGTCCTGCATGAAGGAGGAGAAGTAGTCCATGATCGCAAAGATTCTCTACAACATATTCATATTCCCAATAACCGAGATAATCGAGCTGGCCTTCACCTTCCTTACATTCACAGGCAACATGGGCTACACGATCATCGGCCTGAGCTTCTTCATAACACTCATCACCCTTCCGCTCTATGCACTTGCAGAGCACTGGCAAGAAGTCGAGAGGAAGAAGACCATGGAGATGGCACCCCGCGTCAAGCTGATAAAGGAGGTATTCAAGGGGGATGAGGGCTTCATGATCCTCTCTACCTACTACAGGCAGCAGAACTACAAGCCGATTTATGCCCTGCGCTCATCGCTTGGCATCCTCATCCAGATTCCATTCTTCTTTGCAGCCTACAACTTCCTCTCCGATCTTGCAGTCCTGAGGGGTTATCACTTCCTGTTCATAAACGATCTCGGAGCACCAGATGGACTTTTGAAGATAGGTTCGATGAGCTTCAACCTTCTGCCGATACTGATGACGACCTTCAACTGCATTGCAGGCTTCATCTACTCGAAGGGCCATCCCATCAGGGAGAAGGTGCAGATATACGGTCTTGCTGCAATCTTCCTTGTTATCCTCTACGACTCTCCAGCAGGCCTTCTCGTCTACTGGACGATGAACAACTTCCTCTCTCTTGTGAAGAATGTCTTCTACAAGCTGAAGCATCCAGTAAGGGACTTCTTCATGTCAGTCATGGTCTTTGGCCTTGTCTATGGCATCTATCTCTTCATGAAGAGCGGAAACCTGATGAACTACGGAGTGCTTCTCTTCCTCACAGTTGCCATCGGCTATGCATTGAAGAGGCCTCTGGGACTCTTCTACAGACACACTCTGTACTGGCTCGAGGATGACCAGAAGAGCTGTACAGGCCTCTTCATCCTGCTTTCTGCAGCTCTTGCAATTCTCATCGGACTTGTGATTCCAGCCTCGCTCATCGCATCATCGCCTGTGGATTTCTCATTCCTCTCACCGTACAGGTCACCTGTCAGCTTCGTGATGATCACCTTCTCGCAGGCCATAGGAATGACTGTCGCATGGCCGCTGATCCTCTTCTTCCTCTTCCCGAAGAAGTACAAGAACTCGGTCCTGCTGCTCACACTGTTCTATGTCATAGCTGCGCTGGTAGACCAGTTCGTATTCCCTGCAGAGTACGGTGTCGTATCCATAAATCTTGAGATGGACTACATCAGGACCTTCTTCCAGACACCATTTGTCACAAACATCAACAGTCTATCAATAGTAGCGGCTTTCCTTTTCTCGATTGCTCTATGTGCAACCAGACTCGTGAGAAAACTCAGACCTGTAATCCTCATCCTGATCATAGGCATGACAGTTCTCTCGCTGTTCAGGATAGTCACGATCCACAGGGCCTATAGAGAGTACATTCCGATCTATGAGAGATCGATGAAGATAGAAACTGGAGACAAGGATTCGCTCGAACCTCTCCTGGAGCTCTCAAGGACCGACAGGAATGTCATCGTCTTCATGATGGATAGGGCAATAAGCTCCTACCTGCCATACATATTCGAAGAGAATCCTGCCATAAGGGAGGAGTTCGAGGGCTTTACCTTCTATCCTAATACAGTATCTGCCAGCAACAAGACACTGCATGGAACTCCATGTCTCTTCGGAGGCTACGACTACTCGCTCGACAGCCTCATGACAGAGAGAAAGGATACCGAGCTGAGAATCAAGCAGAATGAGGCGATCTCGATGCTGCCATTGATGTTCTCCAGGACCGGCAGGAATCCTTATATAGTGAATGCTCCATGGCCTAATTACGAGGATGTCTCCTTCGTTCCGTTCGAGAATGTTCCAGATGTGAAGGTGAACTTCCCTCTGAACAGATACAATGACATCTGGAAAAGGGAGCATGGCTACGATGACCTTGGCGCAAATGGTGCGGCAAGGATTCTCGAATGCTCTCTCATCAGGTACTCCATCTTCCATGTCATACCAGTTGCAATGAGAATGGCCTTCTATGACGCTGGAAGGTACTACAATACGATCAATCCGAACCTCTCATACAACGATGAGCCACCTGCATTCATGAGAGAGTACATCCTCATGGACTATCTGCCGGAGCTCACAGGAGTCAGGGATGGAAATGGTTCATACACTGCATTCATCTCCTATCTGGCACACGAGCCGTTCCTGCTGCAGGCTCCGGAATATGTCTTCAGCAAGAGTGTAGATAACAGTAGCTATGACAGCCCATTCAAGGCAAGAAAGGACTACAGTGTAAATGCCGCAAGCTATCGTTTCCTTGCCGAGTGGCTGAGGTATCTCAAGGAGAATGACCTATACGACAATACGAGGATCATATTTGCTTCCGACCATGGAAACTGGGCATTCCATCCAGACGGAGACAACCCCAAACTTCCAGATGGAAGGAACACAGTGGACAGATACAGGGCTCTTCTGCTTGTGAAGGACTTCGATGAAAGGGGTGAAGTGAAGACCGATAGTTCGTTCATGACACTCTGCGATGTTCCATATCTGGCAGCAGAAGGTGTCATAGAGGATATGACCAATCCATATACCGGCAATGCAATCGATATGGAGAAGAAGAAGAGTGGATTCTACGTCACGACGACCGAGGAGCCGGATCCTCCTGTAGACCCCTACAGATTCCCTATCAAGGAGAGCGAGTGGTTCCTGGTCAAGGACAATATCCAGGATCCTGCCAACTGGAAGCAGCAGGTTCCAGAGGGGCTCTAGAAGAACGAAGGATGTCGAGCTTTTCGGCATCCTTCTCTATTTATCAGTTGTACTTCTGGTAATCTGGATCGACTGCAGCAAGCTCTGCAACCGAATCGATTTCAACAATCTGTTCATTCCTTACTGGATGGACAGTGAGGTCTATATTCTTCAGCTGCTGGTTGACAATATCGTCCCAGAAGAGATTCTCATACTCACCAGGGTGCCTGTACGCCTCGTCTATCGCATCGCGGATTATTGCAGCATCGTCCTTTCTGAACCAGGCGACACCGCACATGTTGTACACATCGTCACCCTTCTTTCCGACTCTCGTTATCATTCCCTTCTCATCCTGATCGAAGACCCAGTCATCGGAGTGGCCCTTCACGAACTTTCCAAAGTAGCAGGACTGCTTCAATGAGACATCGAACAGCGATGGATCAGAGACGTAGAGGTCCGCTTCGCAGATGAAGCAGTCATCGCTTCCCATCACATTTCTTGCCGCATGTATCGATGAGATATTGTTTATCGTTGTATATTCGGTATTCTCGATGAGAGTCAGGTTTGAGTACTTCTCTTCCAGAGCCTTGAACTGCTCCTTCTTGTAGCCGACTACTACATATATGCGATCGACCTTGCCTGCAAGCCCTCCGATCACTGTCTCGATCATCGAGACTCCATGGACACGCACAAGTGGTTTTGCAGTCTTCTGTGTAAGTGGGGCCATCCTGGTTCCAAGACCTGCGGCCATAAGTATTGCTATCATCTTCTACCATCCCCCGAGCTAGGTATCATACAGCACAAATGGTCGCAGATATTCCCATCCTAGTCAAACGCGATTCCTGTGAATATGGAGAGAGAGAACCTGCGGTAATCCTCCTGGATGGTCGTCTCTCCCGTCCTTATCCTCCAGGTGCTCAGCCATTGGAATGGATCATAGCCAGCGCCGATGCCCAATACATATGAGATGCCATCATCATCGAAGATATAGTTGACCGTTCCCAGCACACCCAGATTCAGGCAGAAGGAGGGAAAACCTGTATCCCAGAATTCGAGACTCAGATTTGGAATGAGAGAAAAAAGGAGGTTCCCACTCTGCTTTGAAAGTCCAAGGCCGATTTCGCAGGCAAAGGGACTCTCCTGGGAAGGAAGTCTCGTGCTCTCGACCTCCACACCGAATTCATCGTCATATATGCGATGCCGTCCATTGATCGGATACTCCAGAGAGAGTCTCCAGCACCAGTCGAGAGAAGAGAAAGAGGAAAGTCCATAGCTCGCCATCGCATTCAGAGAGCCAAGGTAGAGCACCTCTTCGCTCCGGTATTCATTGTCAGGGCCGAACTTCCACTCCTGCTTCAGCATCTCTGTACCTGCACCTATGATGAGGCTATCCCTTGCCCAAAGGGGAACCAGCACTGCAGAAAGGAATATGAGAGTAGCAAAAACGAATCGTCTCATAGTGCTCCGATCTGCTCATCAAGGGTTTCAGCCCTCTTGTGCATGAATCTTTTCAGCATGTATGCCTGGCCATCCAGCGTCAGCATCTGCTCATCCACATACATTATCCTATTCGAATAGACCTTGCTGTTCAGACGATAGCTTGCAGCGATCTCTCTCTTCTTTGCATCGATATACTCATCTATATAGTCGAGGAAGCGGAAGGTATCGCAGTCGGCAGTCGAAGCATCGACATCGGATATGTATCCATCTCTCTTCAGCTGATTCCAGCAGTTCTTCAGCTTCTCTCTGAACTCAGAATGTGAGAACAGATCCTTGAAATAGTAGTCATTGACGAACATAAGGGAGTCCTGTCTGTTGTTGTGCATTATATGATCGTAATCCCAGATAGGGCCAAAATAGAGTTTTCCATCAAGGGTCTTCTGATAGAGGAACATCGAGCCGCCTGGGTAGTAGTACTCATCACTATCGGTCAGGTTCGCGAACAGGAAGACCTTGACGAATGAAGCAACGTCTATCTCTGCTTCGATTTCACTCCAGGAACCATTTGCAAGTGCCGCCATCTTGTCGTTGAAGCGATCCTCGATCTGGGGAACAATCGTATTCAGGTAGTAGCTATTGGGATCAGATGGCGTGGAAGTATATGAAACATCGTCATAGTCCGGCCACTTCACCATTATCTGCAGGTCGTAATCGTTGCTTCTGAATTTCGGTTCCTCGTCGAAGTTCCAGTCCTGCTCTACCATATAACCGAAGTTGGCCTCATCAGATGAGAAATCCAGATGGTCGACTATATTCTGAGTGTGCTCGGTAAGCAGATATGTACCCTTGTAATCATTGTTCATATACATATCCACATACCTGTGATTCACGGTCCAGTCGAAGCCGAACATCGACCTTCCATCCACGATGGGACTTCCGGCCATCGAGTGGGCAATATCATTCCTCATCATAGAGGAGTCGGCATAGTTTGTAAGAAGAATGAATCTGTTCGCTTTAAGATCGCTTCTGCTTCCATGAGTCAGTTCAGAACCGAAGATATCAGTAATTGCGACCCTTTCATCCAGCTTTATCGTATATGGCTTCTTCACACCATGCAGTGTCGAGTTTCCTCTGAGCTTCGCCTTTCCAGAGACCAGCAGGTTCCCTCCTGCAGCATCGAAGAGATTCACGCCCCCATCACCATCGAAGAGACCTGTATCTATCTTCTTGTAGTCATCCTTCGAATCGATCTTCTTCTCTGAATTTATGACGACCTTCGACAATCCAGTGGATCTGCCCTCATCGAGCGATATGGATTCAAAGCTGCAGCCAGATACGAGCAGAGCAAGGAGCAGAGATATCAAGCCAACGTGACCTATCTTCAATTTTCACCTTCCTTACCTCTCCCTCAGATAAAATATAGTAACAAAGGGAAAAAAGGTAGGGTATCCATTGATTTTTTTGTGGAGGAACAATTTATTTTGGCACAATAATGCACGTTCTTCCCTTTTCGTTAACATAAGTTTGAGTTTGACATTATCAACCAGCATTGGGATAATCAAACCATGATATCGATTCTCGTTTCCGTTTATAACATGAAGGACTATCTGGTACAGTGCCTCGATAGCGTTCTTGCTCAAACATATACCGATTATGAATGCATTCTTGTCGATGACGGTTCAAAGGACAATAGCCTTGAGATGTGCAACGAGTATGCTGCAAGGGATTCGAGATTCGTTGTCGTCCATCAGGAGAATGGTGGCCTCTCGGCTGCCAGAAATACAGGCCTGAAGCATGCAAAGGGTGATCTTATCACCTTCCTCGATCCAGATGACTGGATCCATCCGGAGTACCTTCAGCGTCTTGTGGAGCTCAAGGAGAAGTATGGCGCCGACATGTCAGCTGTAAGCTTCGTGAAGACAAGTGATAGAGCCTACAGGCCAATTCCTCAGGAGGTGACTGTAAAGGAGTTCACCGGCAGGGACTTCGTAGACAGCATGAACAGGCTGAGAAATCCTGTCGGCGACCAGGTCTGGGCCCGTCTCTATGACAGAAAGGCCTTCGATGGAAAGCAGTTCCCTCCAAGAAAGGACTATGAGGATGTGCATGTCATTCCTCGTACAGTCTACCCAATGAAGAAGGTCGTCTATTCCACTGAAGTACTCTACTACTACTTCCAGCGAGTCGATGGAATCTCGAGGCTCAAGACCAGGATAAACAGTGACCTGCTCGAAGCCTATATAATCAATGCGAAGTTCGCCCGTGAGAACAATGACAGGATACTATTGAAGCAGATGAAGCTCTTCTTCTTCACGGTCCACCTTGAAGCCGTCTACAGGGTCAGAAAGTACCACGGTGGAGACAAGGAGCAGCTTGCAAGGCTCAAGGCCCTGAAGAGGGAAATGAAAGCTGTATGAGCAACATGTGGTTTGTGAAGAATGGACTCAGAGTCGGCCGTGAATTTTCCTGGCGACTCGACCTCTATGCTCTTGCAAGCTTCATGTACATGTCCCCTTCAATGCAGTTCGAATGGCTATACAGGCTATCTGAAAAGAAGCACAGATTCATTATCGATTACCTGGAGAAGAGTCAGGCTGATGTCATTGAGAGATTCAAGGAGTATAGGGAACCACTCCAGCAGAACGAGAAGAATATTATCTGGACAATCTGGTGGCAGGGAGAAGAGCAGGCTCCACCTCTTGTAAAGGCATGCCTTGAGTCGGTCAAGAGAAACCTTGGAAACGCAGAGTACAGGATAATCACAAGGGACAACTACGGAGAGTATCTGGATCTTCCTGACTTCATCTGGGAGAAGCATAAGGCAGGAAGAATCTCATTCGCACTGCTTTCGGATATAATGCGCTTCCGTCTTCTTTCACTTTATGGTGGCATCTGGCTGGATTCCACGATCTTCGTTGGAAGAAGGATTCCGGATGAGATATTCACCTACCCCTTCTGGTCACAGCATACAAAATATGAGAAGAATGCCTACGTGCAGAAGAACCTCTACCACTTCTTCACAATAGGAGGTCTCAAGGGAAATCTACTATGCACCTTTGCCTATGAATTTCTCATAGAATACTGGAAGAAACATGATACGATAATAGACTACTTCCTATCTGACTATACGATTTTCGTTGCATACAGGAACTTCCAGACCTTCAAAGATGAGATAGACTCACTTCCATATACCAGTGAAAGACTGTATGAACTTGTCCACTCTCTGGATGATCCATACGACAGTGACAAGCTTGATGCGCTGCTTGCAGAGTGCACCTACTCCAAGCTTGACTGGCACAGGAAGTACAGAGTAGAGGCAGGTGGCAAAGAGACCATATTCGCCCACCTCACAAGAGAATTCCTGTAGGCTCGCTATCGGGAAAAGCCTTCACTGCATATTTCTTCAGATTGAATATCATATGATATTCACTTAAACTTCACTACATGGATAAAAAAGGAAAAGACAGACTGTTCTCATTATTGATAGGGACAGTAATGAAGCACTCGGTCCTGTTCATTCTGCTCACTGTCCTTCTGACAGTCTTTTTTGCATATCAGGCTACAAAGATTAATTTCACGGCCAATGTATTCAGCATGGGTGGAGTCGATGTCGATGACTACCCATATCTGCCGACACCTCCCGAAGTCCCAACAAAACCTTTGAACCTCGATGGACTTGAAGGAATAGATTTCGTCCCGCAGAAAGGTGAAGTGGTAGAGATTCCGTACAGGGACAAATCCGGCATGTCGGAAGACCCGGACGAATTCATATCGAAGTACACACCGATGGAGGAGCATGCAGATATCGACTACTCCGGAAGGAATCCAAAGACAAGATATCGTGATGGATATGTGATAATCTTCACCTCCAAGAGGATGTTCGATCCCGAGGTCCTGAATACAATCTATTCCATCAGGAAGAAACTATCAGAAAGACCAGAAATCGGGGCCTGTCTTTCACCTTTCGATTTCGTAACGGTCGAAAAGCACAAGACCAGACTCGCCCTCGTTCCAATGGCACCTGTAAAGGCCGACGAGACCTGGACAGAAGAGAGTGCTGAAATCTTCCAGAGACGACTGCTGAATGACAAGGTCGCAAAGAACTACCTCTACACCGGCGATGGTCAGACCATCATGATCTACTACATGGCCAGATGGCTCGACGACCAGTCTCTCAGTGAGCTCAATGAAATCGTCAATCCTTTGAGACAGTATGGAAGAGTCGCACTGAACGGTGGTGGCTATATAAACAATGCGGTCATGAAGTATCTGAACAGGGACCTCGTGATCCTGTTCGTTCTCTGTCTGATTGTCATTCTCGTTACATTCTACCTATCCTTCCACTCAACAAGGTCGCTACTGCTGCCAGCATCCCTGTCCATCATAGCAATCATATGGACAATGGGCATAATGGCCATGGTCGGCTATGAGATAATGCTGATGACTATTCTGACTCCGTGTCTTGTGATAACGCTGGGCTCCTCGTACACGATGCATATGCTCAGTGAGTACTACCAGGCGATGTCCAAGGGTGAAGATGAGAAGCTGAAGGAGCACTTCGCCAAGATATCGAAGACGATCATAGTTGCGATGATCACGACAGCCTGTGGCTTCCTCTCCTTCCGTGTCTGCCAGACTCCATCCTTCAAGGTCTTCGGGACCTCGGTAGCAATCGGAGTCGCAATCTGCGCCTGGCTCTCATTCACATATCTTCCTGCAATCCTGTCGCTTACCAGAAGGCCGAAGAAGAAGCAGCTCATAAGCTATTCGAGCGGCCTCATCACCAGGTCGATCTACAGAACTGGCGATATTGTATGCAGAAGCTGGAAGGTCATGATAGTGATCTTCATCCTCATCTTTGCAGTCTTCATGTATGCCAAGGATCATATAGACTTCGACTCCAACTATATGAACTATCTGCCAAGGAAGGATGAGGCTGTAAAGGATACTCTCTACTTTGCAAGAACACTCGGCAGCACCAACGTATACGAGTTCAACATCAGGGCCCCTGAGGGAGAAACAGGCTACTTCTACCGTCCTGAGGTATTGAAGGATGTCTATGCCTTCGAATGCGCAATCCAGGCAGCCGACCCGGATATCGTATCGATTCTCTCATTCACCCAGTATGTCAGCTTCCTCAACTACGTCTATTCCGGAGAGGAGGGAATTCCCGACAGGGCCGGCATGATCAACTATCTGTCGAAGACACTGACACAGATAAAGAACCAGACCGATACAGGTATTCTCAATGCAGTCATGAATGAGGATGGAACCCAGATGAGGCTTTCTCTCAGGAACTACGATGCAAAGGCCGGAGATCTCCAGACTGCAGGAAGCGCAAAGCGTATAGAGAAGACACTCAACTACTATCGATATCTGCTCCCCGCAGACTGCACAGGACAGATTGCAAGTGGTGCTTCCAGTTCCATGAGGGCTATGGATGTCATGATAGACGACCAGATGATGGCCACCTGGCTTTCCATTGCGATAATCTTCCTTATCGTTGCATTCACCCTGAAATCCATCCCATATGGTGCCCTTGCCCTTATTCCTGTCTGCACAGGCATCATGGTCAACTACATCTTCATGTGCTTCTTCCACATCCAGTTCGATATCGTGACGATCGGCTTTTCTTCCATTGCAGTCGGTGCCGGAGTCGACGATGCAATCCACTTCCTTCTGAGGTTCATAAGGAACAGGAAGGAGAGAGAGGGCATGGATGTTGTCGAACAGGTCAGATTGAATATAAGGGAAACCGGCAGGGCGATCTTCCTTACCACACTCAGCATCGACTGTGGCATGGTGATGCTTGCCTTTGCCTCCTTCAATCCCATAAAGTACTTTGGTCTTCTGATGATCGTCAGCCTTTCGGCATCGATGATTGCAACGCTCTGCATTCTCCCTGCAGTGATAATCCTCAAGGAGAATGTCCATCAGAGACTGATAAGGAATAAAGCATGAAAAGAACGATCCTGGCCCTTGTAGCCCTCGTATTGATGACCTCAACTCTACTTGCCAGCAACTACCAGAAGACCTATCTGATGAGCGATGCTGTCTGGCAGAAGACAAACAGGCTCTGTATCATGAACGGAGTCCTCGGCCCTACTCCAGTATCCCCAACAAGTGGAGAGAACATACTCAGAGCCCTGAAGAGACTCAAATACAACTCTCTCTCTGCAAGGGACAAGAGGACCTACGATGAGGTCATGGCCGAACTGAACGCTACTGCTGAAAAGGCTCAGTACAAGGATGACGAGTACGCCTTCCGAGTCTCCGTTGATGGTGCTTTGGAGGCCTATGCCTTCAACAACACGAAGAGCACCTACTACAACGAATTCTTCCTTCCGTACAAGGACAGACCGGCCATGGTCGGAGTCGAGGCCGAGATCCTCTTTGGAGACAACCTCTATCTCGACTTCAGATACGACCTCCAGGACAACTCCGAGGGCTTCTATGATGATGGCGTGAATTTCAGCAAGCACGACTACGGCTACTACTACAACTTCTCGAACTTCTCCAGCATCCTATCCCCTCGCTACGATGGAGATTGGGACATATTCATGGTCCAGAGCGATGACAACAGCCATAACATGTTCAACCACACCCCGCTGAAGGCAGGAGCCTCCTTCGGCAACAGGACCTATAATTTCTTCATCGGTCGCAACCGACAGGCCTTTGGAAATGGACAGACCGGCAATCTGGTGATAGGAGACAACTTCCCCTTCCAGGAGTTCATGAAGTTCGAGGCTGCTTCTGATTTCATCACCTACGAGCTCTCCATCACGCACTTCGACAACACGCAGGGTGATGGTACTGGTGGTTTCACACTGAATGGAGAGCATCAGAACAGAACGATGCAGAGAATCGACCTGAATTTCTCGAACCGCCTGCGCCTTGCAATGAACCTTGGTGGCATGTTCAATACCGACTCCCCTCTCGACTGGCGTCTTGTGATGCCTATGGCAATGGTCCACAACTGGGTCAACAACAAGGAGGAGGTCGAGCTGGTAGCAGGAGATGAAGGCAACAACATAATGGGCTTCGAACTCGAGTATATAATCAGGAGAGGCCTGTTCGCCTCTGCCCAGATAGTAATAGACCAGTTCCAGCTTGCAGTGGAAGAGGGCTCCACAGTCCCGAATGCGGTCGGTCTTATGGCCAACATCACAAAGTACAACCAGAAGGAGCACGGACTCTTCGAATCGCAGGCAGAGTTCATCTACACAAGTCCATTCCTGTATCTCAACACAAAGACAAGTGGAGGGAATCCCCACCATGGCTATGACTGGATTGTCGGCTATGCCTACGATGGTTCCTACTCCCTCGATTACTCCGGACATCCATTCGGTCCGGGAACAGTCGGTATAAACCTCAGAGAGACCTACTACTCCGACAAGGGGTATCAGATAGCTGGAAACCTCCTGTACAAGATCCATGGCAACAAGGGAATCAACTACGGCTACAAGGATACGCACAACCAGAATCAGGAGAGCCAGGGAGATATCGGCTGCTCATCAGATGCAATGTGGCCAACTGGACATATCGAACACACTCTCAGGTTCGATCTTGGTGTTTCCTATCCAATAAACGAAAAGCTCACAGCCAGAGTGCAGGCTGCAAGCATCTCACAGTGGAACTACCACAATATCGAAGGAGAGTTCAAGCAGAGCATACAGGGTGCCCTTGGAATCAGATGGATACTATAGCTCTCTGAATTACATACAATTCTACTATTACTGACAAAAGGATATCCTCTACTGCAAAATGATGATATCCTAAGCTTTTTTAGTCCCCGATACAGATGCCCCTCATAAAACAATGTATGACGCCACCGTATTAACATTTCAAGCGAGGATCAATCACGTAGAGGCATTGACAGGCGTTTCCTGGGGCTTTGTCATACACATATGCATTCTCTACATAATTGACAGAGACTTTCAGGGAACAGACCTATGAATACAAGGATTCGCAATATCTTTTCCTGAAGACTCAAACCCCCAATATACTCCCAACTACAGGTACAAATTCAACTGATTATTGCGCATAGCCTTTGTATTCCATTTACATGAAAATACTTCACGACAAATTTCCAAGAATCACTTCTGCAATTTGGAAATCCATATCATCATCAATATCAATAGATCTCCGCTTGTCCATGAGATAGGCAAAGCTACCACATCTATAGATATCGTGATTCTTATTGAAGAATCCAATCTTAGAGAGATATATTGCACCATTGAACCTATAGAATGTAGGCATATCCTGTCGTCGCTTACCCTTTGATTCTGCTTTTATGAAACCTTCAAGTGACATGGAATCTGGAAGAGTATTGCATTGCATTGGAGAATGATCCACCTCACAAAGCGATATGACCGAATTGGCATCCTTTTCTTCCATCGTCCTGTATGCATTCTGAATATCCGCTGCAGTTCTAAGAGGTGACGTTGGCTGGAGCAACATGAATGTATCAAAGAACTCTCCAATTGCCTCATAATTCTCAATCACCTCAGCAACTGCATCCCAAGATGAAGCTGTATCAGATGAAGTCTTCTCACTTCTAAGAAAAGGAACCTCGGCTCCATATTCTCTTGCAATTTCCGCATATCTCTCGGAATCGGTCGAAACCATAACACGATCGAACACATTAGAATCAATGGCCGCCTTAATGGAATATGCAACAAGAGGTTTTCCTGCCAAGCATTTGATATTCTTGTCCTTGAGCCCCTTAGAACCACTTCTAGCTGGAATAATCGCAATATTTCTCATGCTTCATTATCTCCTACAACAATATCATAGAAGTCCTTCTTTACAGAAAGGCCTTCATCAGCAACCTCTTTCAATATCTGAACCATTCTTGTTGAGGTAGTACCATCTCCAAAAGGATTGACTACTTTTTGACTGATTTTCCTGAACTCGGTGGTTGCCGCCTTATCCATTGCCTTCTTGATATCATCTCTCTGGGGTTCACAGTGAATGAGACAATCAGAGAAAACCCTACCTTTCTGCCTATCCCCTATATCGATAACTGGAATCTTCATTGCAGGACCTTCAGTAGTTCCACTCGAAGAATTGCCGATCATCATATCGGCATATTTCAATGCTGAAAGGTATCTCTTCATCCCAAGAGAAGAAACAACAAAGAAATTCTCTCTTTTCGATCCTTCTCTTTTCCAGACCTCGTTGATTTCATCACCACCAGAATCTACATTGGATAAAGTTATCAGATACTGGTATTGCGGATGGGAATCAAATGCTTCAATTAGTTCCATAAGCTCCCACTCAGAGGAATCCTTCTCCAAGGTCACAGGATGGAATGTAACAACACAATATGGTCTTGAAGTATCCATCCCTAGTTGCCCAAGCAATTCTTTTTTTCCAACCAGATCCACTTTGAGGCAGTTCTCGATCGCCAGGGATCCAACATTATAGACAGTAGAAGGATTTTCTCCCAACTGAATCACTCTATTCCTATAGACGTCACATGTAGTAAAATGAAGAGAACTCATCTTGGTCAGAGAATGCCTGTACACTTCATCTATAGCACCCGAAGTAGTACTGCCACCACATATATGACATATAGGGATAAGAAGGGTCGAAGCTGCTACACCAGCAGCAAACATCTCATATCGATCTCCAATTGCAATGAAGAGATCTGGGCGTTTTTTCTCGAAATAATCAGCAAATGAAACTATCAACTCACTTATCTGGAGAGCAATACCATGCCTTGAATTATCAACTATTCCCTTGATTGGAATACGTGCTGAAACTGTCAGCCCCGAAGCTTCAATCTCATCAATGGATGAAGTCGAAAGATGAGAACCAGTAACAACCAAATCCATTGCAAAGAAATCGTCAGAATCCAGAGCCCTAAGAAGCGGAAGAAGCTGACCGAACTCAGCTCTGCTCCCTGTTACAACACATACTCTCAGCTCAGGCATATGAGTTCATCCTCTCCAAAGTCTCTTATGGCATTAGTTCCAAGCACTTCGAACCATCTCATAGCAGAAATACCATTCCCCGGCCTCTTTGTTGTTATGTTTTCCTCTGTGAGAACTTCGCCCTTCTTTATATCGCGTTTTGCAACAATGCTCTTTCGAGCAACTATGATATTCTTCTGTTCCAATGGAGAGCAGACCTTCTTTCCATCACCAAGAGCAACCTCTATGTTTCGTATTGCACTGATCATTGCCTTCAGTCCATCAGGCTCGATACTTGCCTTGTGATCAGGACCATACATATTCCTATCAAGGGTAAAATGCTTCTCGATTACCGTTGCACCCATTGCAACTGCAGCTATCGGCACCTCGATGCCGATACTATGGTCTGAAAGCCCAACAGGTACATGGAACTCCTTTGCAAGTGTTTCCATGGCGCGCAGATTGACATTCTCCATCATAGTTGGATAGTCAGTATGACATTGCAGCAGTGTAATATCACCAGAACCATTATTCTTCAATATGTCGATTGCAGTGCCAATCTCATCCATTTCTGCCATTCCTGTGGACATAACAATTGGTTTATGTGTCCTGGCAATCTCCAGGAGATATGGAAGGTTGGTAATCTCGCCAGAAGGAATCTTCCAGAATGGCAGATTCAGTGTATCAAGGAAATGTACACTATCTATATCGAATGCAGTGGAAAGATAGGCAATCCCGACTTTTTTGCAATATTGATACAGCTCATAGTGCTGATCCAGCTTCAGTCTGAGCTTCAAAGCCATCTGCAGCTGAGTCTCATCTGCACCAGTCTCTCTTTTCTGATACTCAGCCTTTGGAGCATATTTTGATGTTGGATTGACCGCAGTCTGGAATTTGACGAAATCTGCACCAGCCTCTTTTGCCTTGTCTATCAATTCTCTGGCAATATCCATATCACCATTGTGGTTCACACCAGCTTCAGCAATAATTATTGTATGCATAACAACCTCGAATGATAATTATTCTTCCAGGAGATATTACTTTCCCCTGAGTTCAACAAATCTATCGACCTGCATTTCTCTTTTGAAATCCTCGAACATGCGGACAACATCGTACTTCGGTTCATATCCAAGCTCATCCTTTGCATTCTGGACATCCATTAGAATACCTCCTCCTGCAACCTTGTCGGACAGTACGACAATATCCGATCTCTTGCCTTCAGGACAGAAGACCTTTATGATCGCTTCCATCTGCTCACGAAGCGTAACAGGAATTCCTGTTCCACAATTATAAAGTCCTTTTGTCAACTTCGTATTCTCGATTGCCAGACAGAACATCTGAGCCATATCATAGACATACAGCATATCCTTGGAATAGTTCGGATCTCCCCATATTTCCAGTGGTTTTCCTTCCATGGCATTGAAAATAAGTTTATATAGAGGCCTGAGAGTCTTCACCCCCTTTGGATAAATATAATGGTTTGTACTATAGGAGTATACTGTCGGGAATCTGAATACAAACGTCTTCAGACCATACTGCTGATGATAATGCTCGATCAATTCGCAGGCAGTATTCTTGCAGATTACATACATTGCATGGTCTCCAGTATAGCTGTAGTTCCTCGGCATATCCGGTCTTACAACTGTACCAGAAGGATACTCCCACATATCGTAACAGCTGGTACTGAACAGCAATTTCTCTACACCATTCATTCGGCAGTACTCAAGTACATTGTAAGTACCATATATTATAGAATCGAGATATCGTTCAGGATGATAGCCATCCATATATGCAGGAATCACAGCAGCCAGGAAGACGACTGCATATACATCATTCTTGGGAAACTTTTCGAAATCTTCCGACTTCGTGATATCGACAGGGATATACTCAACACCCATACGGCCAAAAACATCAGCTTTCTCTCTTTTCCCAGAAGCAATTACTTCATACTCTCCAGGTAACTGTTCCTTTGCGTATTTGGTAAAATAGGAACCTACATTTCCTGTTGCGCCAAGTACAATAATCTTCTTCATATTCCACCTTCATAGCTCATCTTCGATATTGAATCATTCTACCATTGCTCATATCAAAAGTAGAATCCAGTCTCTTTCTCTCTTCGAGAAGGAATCTATACTTTTCCTCATCGAATATCATTCTTCCTACAAAGAATGGAATACGTCCATTCTTGTTGAACTGCTTCTTGAAGCCAAACAAACTATCATCAGGATCGATTCCACCACCAAGATGGAGCTTTTCTATTCCTCTTCTACTTGCCCAGCAGGCCGCCTCATACAACAGAAGATTGCTGGGAGAAAACTTCCTGAAGTCAGTATGTGTTCCGGCCAGATGATAGTGCATAAAACGGTCATTGTAGTACATTATTGCTCCAGCTATCGGCTGACCATCCTTTACGGCGTAGAATATCTTTGAATTCTCTTCTAGTGACTTCTGACTCTCAAAGTATGCTTTGTCGAAATAATAGTAATCTGTTGCATCATCTTTCTTCATGGTCTCATTGTACATGGCCATGAATGGATCATAGTCAGCAACGGGATGGATCTCTATAGTTACTCCATTCTTTATGGCTTTTCTTACCATATTGCGGTTCTTGCTATCCATATTTGCCATTATCATTTCAGGATCTTGAGTATCCATATATATTGTATCCCTGAGATAGCGATTCTCTATTACAGATGACAGAACATTCTGATTGGCAAGGATAGGATGGAATCGAAGAAATAACGATACGATACCATTTGCAATGCAATAATCCCTGATCTCGTAAAAAGCATTCTTCTGACTGGACTCTGTTAGTTGGCCATCAGTTATCGGTCCACCATATCCATATGGAGTCTCCATATCGAAATATTTCCTCTTTTCAAGGCGACCTGAGAACGCAGGAAAATTGACAATATCAGATTTCATAGCTACCAGAACGAAATGACTTTCCCTGTCGCTGTATTCAAACAAAAGAGGCTCTCCATCACCATGAAGCATGAAGGAATAGGCATATTCCCTAAGATAATAGATATCCCAGTCTCGGAAAGACTTTACGACAGAGTTCCACCTTTTGTCATCAATGGTATATATGTTCAGAATTTCAGGTTCCCCCTATAATTACCGATTATCCTGATCAGATATTCGATATGTTCTTCATCATATCTCTGGTCAATAGGTAAAGAGATCAGAGTGCTGTAGTTTTCTACGAACTGAGACCTTTCTTCTTCTCTGATACCATCAGAAGGCCAATGTACTGCACAGTATACTCTATTGTCCATCAGATAATTTCTGAACTGATCCCTATCTGGTATTCTAATAGGCAGCACTAAAGGACAGTCATTTTCACAAAGCTTCACAGCAGGCTCAACACCTATAGAACCCAGATAATCCTTCAACAGTCTATAGTTGGTCCTTCTTTTTTCTACAAGACTACCAATATCAATACAGGAGATTATGAATCGAGAAAGATCAGATATACGAAATATTTCATGCTGTTCATCAAGTCTATCCTCACAGCACGAAAATATCTTTCTGTACTCGGCATTGCAGTCAAGCTCATCCCTCAGGAAAAAGTTCTTCAGGATCATGCCTGCAATCCGTTCATTATCCTTTGATACAATGAATTCTTTCCTCTCAAGTCCCAGCCTGTCCTTTGAATAATACAGGACTCCCCCCTTGGGAATTGGCATCCATTTTCTTATACTGGATACCATGTAGTCTCCTATTGTATTCTTTTTCGAGAATATGCTCTGCGTCGTATCCTCTATAATGACAAGTCCCCTCTCTTCTGCTATTGCTTTCAATTCGGTAAGGATCTTATCGTTCTGGACGGCTCCGAAGTAATGCATCAGGAATATTGCAACTGTGCATGGAGATATTTTTTTCTCAAGATCCTCAAGATCGATGGAAAAGTCCTTGCGCACCTTATAGAATATAACGTTTTGAATATCAAAGCACGATATTACAGACTCACAGATATATTCAGGGAGAAGTATCTCTCCTTTCAGACTGGATGCAAGAAATCTTATGGCACTTCGTCCGCTATCAAACAGTTCAACATGCTCGCCAAACCCAGAAAGATATGAAAAAAGATTGTTCTCGACTCTGGAAAGACTATCCAGAGACAGATCAAATTCGCTTCCAAGCTCAATCATTCATGTCTCCGTAAAGCTTGGCCCTCATCTTTTCAAGTTCTGGAAGTTGCCCCATATCCATCCAATCATTTTCTGATACTGGATATACTGCAACCTTTCTGCCTTTCCTTCGCTGCTGCTCAATGACAGTAGGGAATCCTATAGGGACCCCATCTTCCATTTCTTCTATGACTTCCGGCTCTACAATATAGATTCCTGTATTTGTCAAAAATGAAACAAGTGGCTTTTCTTTGAAACCTTCAATCTTGCCACCTGTGCCCATTTCCACTACGCCATAAGGTATATTTATATTTTTGTACGCACAGATCATGGTGATGACATTGTGATTCTCTTTGTGGAAGGAAAGCATGCTCTCATAATTGGCAGTAAGAAGCGCATCACAGTTTGCAAAGAAAAAAGTACTGTTGAGCTTTCCTTTCAGAAGAGTGATTCCTCCTCCAGTTCCTAGAGGCTTTTCCTCGTCGTACCAGTTTATATTGTAATGATTCTCGTTATCCTTGAAGTAAGCCTTCATCAGTTCACGCTTGTAATTGACGATTATATGAAAATTGTTGCAGCTGTAGCTTTGATACTCCCTCATTATGTGCTCGATGATAGGGATATCCCCAACAGGAATAAGAGGTTTTGGCAGAACCCTGGTAAATGGATCAAGCCTTGTGCCTTTTCCTCCTGCATTGATGACAACAGGAATATTCAGAGAGGCTCTACTTCTCCTCTGTTCTATACCATCCCCATTATATACACCAATGATCCTTCTCTCTGAGTCAACTATTGGAATCGAAATATAGTTCTTCTTATGATAAAGATTCTGTGCCTCGGAAAATGAATAAGCCAGTTTGGGATTCCTGTTCGAAGCATTCAGCACGGGTTCATTCATCCCACCACCTGCCAGAAGAAAGCGACGGATATCACCATCGGTGATACAACCAGAAAGTCTGGCCTCAGCATTGACAAGAAAAAGAATACCTCCGGCGTTATTGTTTATTCTCTGCATTGCTTCAGATACAGAAAGACTTTCCTTAGCTACAAACTTATTGAAATCATCCATTGGCCAATTCCCTTAAAAGATTCTTTACCTCAGTAGAAACATATGCAATTTCCTCGGAAGTTATCTGTGTGCTGGAAGGAATGTTCAGAATTCTATCCGCATAATATGGAGCTTTTTCAAGCATGTAGGTTTCCTCTCCCTCATATGGTCGCTGCTCATTGATAAGACCCCAGATTGCTCTGGTCTGAATACCCTTCTTTTCCAATGCAGTTATTATCTCCCGCATTGAAGCTTTTATGTGTTCTCTGTCGATATTTACGGAATAGAACCACTTGTTAGAACTAGTACCCTCTCTAAATGGCATCAACGTGCCATATTCAAAACCTTCAAAGGCCTTCATGTAGAGCTCATAGTTGTTCTGCTTTCTCCTTATGAACTCTGGAAGCTCCTCCATCTGTGCTACACCAAGTGCTGCCTGAAGGTTTGTCATCCTATAGTTATAGCCGATTTCATGATGGATATAATAATGAGGATCATCCTTTGCTTGAGTCGAAAGATATCTAAGATGATCTACAACTTTTGGATCATTTGCGGTAATTGCACCGCCTCCTCCTGTTGTTATCACCTTGTTTCCATTGAAACTATAAGCTCCATAATGGCCTATTGTTCCAGCATATCTTCCGGCGTACCTGCCTTCTGTATAATAGGTTCCAAGAGCTTCAGTCGCATCCTCGATGACCTTGAGATTATATTTCTCGGCAGTGTCCATTATGGATTCCATATCTGCCATATTGCCAAAAACGTGGACTACAACTATCGCCTTGACCGCACCACCCTTGAACCATAGGACTTTACCGTCGAAGGAACACTCATGTTCACAGAAACTCCTGAGCTTGTCTGGATCCATACAGAAACTGTCATCACAGTCAATGAATACTGGTCTTGCAAACTGATATCTCACTGGATTTACTGCTGCGATGAATGTAAGAGGAGGTACAATTACAACATCTCCAGGCCCTACACCGGCATCCACCAGTGACAGATGAAGAGCTGAAGTTCCACTCTGGCAGGCTGCAACATTCTCAGTATGCAGAAATGAAGCAAGATCCTTTTCAAGTTTTGTTATATATGCGCCTCCGGTAGATACCCAACCCTGGTCAAGAGCATCATCAACATACTTCTTCTCGTTCCCTTCAAAATTCGGTATTGAAAGCGGTATAAATTTTGACATTATTCAGTTTCTCCTTACATCTTGGAATCAAGATTCTTTCCTGTCTCTATATGTTCAAAATTTGGGAGATAGTTTTTTAGGATGCCAACTATCTCATCTTTTGTTGTTTCATCTTTTTCAAAAGCTGAAGACAGTTTCTCAAACAGCCTCATAATTTTATTCCTTTCAGGAATGGGTTTATTTGTTATGACACCTAAAGCTTTTAGTCTATCCATATCTATACTCTCTTCTGTAGTATAGAACTCCTCAAAAGCCTTTTCTCCTGATGTGTTTGATATGGAATAATGGACAGGGTAAAGATTGCTTCCCCTCTTTAGATCTTCAGCCCTATCAATTGCCTCTTCATCAGAGGAACATTCCAATACCCTATATCCATTATTTTCAAGAAGAGCTGTAGCTATTCGATCGAATGTCACCATTTGTTCTTCTTCCAACTTTGGAAAGAAAATCTCCCTGTTATTTCCTAACATACAGGAAAGAAGACATATCTGACCACTTTCTTCAGGCGATACAAAATATCTTCTAACATCAGAAGGAGCACTTATTGGCTGAAGTTTCTGCATTCTGGCAATGAATCCGGCCGGTAGCGATCCATTTGAGAATGCCACATTTGCGAATCTGGCAGTCTTGACAGGAAAGCAGTTGGAATAGGAGAAAATGAGATCCTCCATGATTCGTTTGCTTGCGCCCATGATATTGACTGGATTCGCGGCCTTGTCGGTCGAGACACAGAAATACTCTTCCGGGGGAAACTCTATCAACAGATCTAATAGGATCTTTGCATGTAGTACATTATTCTGAAGAAGTGCCTCTATAGAATAGATATCTTTTTCGGATCTGACATGCTTGTGAGCAGAGAAGTTGGCAACTATATCGAAACCCTTGTGATTTCGGAACATCTTCGCAAATACAGGAGAAGCAAAATCCATAGGATAAGGTATAAACACTTCCGGTACATTAATTCCCTTAGTGCTCCTTATATCTCTTGTCAACTCAGCAAGAGCATTCTCGTTTATATCTACAACTATGAGCGAGGCAGGACGGAACTTCAGCAGCACTTTGATGAATGACGAGCCTATACTACCCGCACCACCTACAACGAGAACTGTTTTCCCTTCTATTTTCTCTGCGAGCCTATTGGCATTCATGTCAACATCTGGGAGAAACATGCTACTAGGTCTTTGAATAACATATTTCGATATGAAGCCATCCAAATCAAACATATTCTACTTCTCCATGAATATCGAGCAATCTAATATAAAAATATTACCCCATTTATATAAATAATTGAATCAACCATTGGGATAAAAGAGGTGCAATAGAACATCAGAAATAGTAGCAATACAAAAAAAGCTCAATACTCCTGGAGTATATACTTCTGAACGGGAATACAGTATAAAGATTACCTTTTTATAGCCTCTTCTAAAGGAACGCGCTCAAAAGCCTCAAGCAGACCACCCCGAGTACAATTGAAGATCTTTACATCTGTATCTTTGATAGCTTCAGCATAATTATAGAAAACATCTATCATACGATCTCCAGTGGAATAATCTGCAACACAAGTGAAGCCCAGATCTGCAATCTTTGAGTGCTGCTGAGAACACTTATAGTTACAATCCTGTCCTAAAAGATAAATCTCCTTGAAACCCATAAATATTGCAATCTGTATTGACGAAAAAATTACGCTAGGAGCATCTTCAATATATTTTTCAGGTTTTTTTGATGGATAAATTGTACCTCTGTACCTATTGATAGCCTGAGCATGAAGAATCTGATATCGATCATTGATAAAATGAATATATTTATCTGACTTTCTACTATCCATCCATACTGGATAAAAGACCTTCTCTATTTCTTCTATTCCGTCTACTCGGTCACTAAATTTAGCATATGCTAAAGTGTCTGTAAGCACATAGAAAGTGGGACGCCAGGTCGTATTATCAAAAGCATTTATGGATGAGTTTACGCTAAAGGAATACTGTCCTTTGATAAGGTCAAGATCCTCAAGCGTGAGACTAGGTCCCGTAGCAACGATAAAGCACTTTTTGTTTTCGTATTTATTTTTGAGAGAAAGGAAAATCTCAGATTGTCTTGAGAAAGCATGTTTAAATCTTTCGACATTGGCCCAGAAAGACTTCATTAGTTTGTATTTAATACTATTATTATCCATCCCCTCTACTAAATGACTTAAAAAAGCATACCCTATAAAATGATAATTTCCCTGTCAGACTATCATATATAACATAACAAGTGCAATAGTTATGTACTAAATCTCATCAGACTACCATAAGCCTCAAGAATACTAACGCAAATCGGTCCCAAATCAGCAGATTTCCCTGTTTTCTGCTGGTTTTCCTATATGAAAAATCCATGATGCATACTTTATTGGGTATATACACGATATATACCAGAGGAGGCACCGCATGGGCACGTATTCTGTTCCGGAAGAGATCAGGAAACTCAAGCCGAAGGGGACCAGCGTGAAGCCGATCAAGGGCAAATACTATGTCTATACGCACTCCCAGTCTAAACCGTCTCAAGAATGGAATGGATTTCGAGGCCCTCGATATAGGCGAGTGGGCCCTGATGCAGGGGGTTGCCTTCGCCATGCCTCTTGCAGGACGCATAGATTCGAGGATACTTAAGGATGCAAAGAAGTTCAGGATGACACGGAAAGAACTTGTATCATTCATGAAATTCCTCAAGCTCACCGATACGGGCAAGTCTGTCACGATACACAACAGAAAGAAGCGGCATAATGAAGTTGCAAAGGAACTGGGGCTGTCCTTCGATACATCTGCAAGGTGCCTGGGTTAGCTTGTGTGTATAACTTTCGCACTTGTTGTGATATAATAAAATGATGTCTACAATACCACATATCTGAAAAGAGTTTGGGAATCAAGATTGCAACCCCAGAACTCTACTAGGGAAAACACCAATACAAAAAAGCAAGGAAATCAAACAGCAGCCGAACGCTATGGTTAAATATTCAGTTCACGAAGTATATTAATTGTTCTTTCTATACCAGATTTAATATCATACTTGGGTTGCCAACCAAGCGATTTTAACTTGGTTCCATCTAATCTTGCTTTAGTTGCTACACTGTATCCAGCTGCTTCCACAGCATCAGGAACCTCGAAAACGACATTCTGTCCGTTAATTCCTGCAATTATAGAGGCCAAATCCTTCAACATAATATCACTATGCTCTTCTGCTATATTATAGGCCTCTCCATTCTTGCCACATAACAAAACTGTCAAAAGTCCAGAGACAGAATCAGAGACATATTGATAGCTATAATACTGTGTACCCGCTGACTTCAGAACTATATCCTCTCCTGCTATACCTTTCTTTATAAACTGACTGATTGCTTTTGTATCAGACATCAGCATTGTGGGCCCGTAAGAACGCGTGAATCGCAGAATAACAACATTCAGATTCTTCTGAGCTTTATATGCCTGACACAAAGCCTCGCCACATCTCTTGCTCTCTGGGTACCCTGCTCTCATAGTATTTGAGTTTATATAGCCACAATAGTTTTCATCAAAGAACTCCACATCTCCCCTATTTTCTCCATATATCTCATTTGAAGAAGCAAAAGCAAATCTTTCAGCATGATGGTCTAAAGCAAAGTCCATCATATTCTGGGCCCCGATTATATTTGTAGTTATTGTCCCAATTGGATCAGTAGAATACTGCATCGGGTGTGTATTCGATGCAAGATGCAGAACATAATCCACCTTGCCTACATCATTATAGATAAAAGGCTTCGTAACATCGTAATGGATGAAAATAAGATGACTATCATCTTTGAACATTTCAAATCGGGCCTTTGCCTTTTCTTCATTTCTGGTAAGTGCATAAACAGTACAGTTCAACTTATCGAATACATTCTTTCGCAGTATAACATCAATCAGGAAGCTACCAATAAGACCAGTAGCTCCTGTCAATAGAATACTTCGATTCATGAGTTCAGACCAAGGAAGATTCAATCTGGCAACAGCATCAAGATCATCAAGATACATCTTGTTTTCATATAAACTCATTGGGACCCCTTTATCTCAATAAAAACAATCGATAGAAGTATTGTATTTCTGCAGATTCTGATTTGTATGAGATTGGTTTACTATTTCAACCAATCACTTGTATCAGATTCCAGATAGGCTCTGAACATTTCCAAATCTGCTTTTGTAGTCAATTTGATATTCTTATCAGATCCAGCAGCAAAATACAGTCGGACTCCCAACTCGACCATCATTGTATTTGTATAATGAGAACCATAAATACCAATCTTTTTTTCAAAGGCTTCATGGTATTTTGAATCCAAAAGCCCAAACTGATATGCTTGAGGTGTTAAAACACGACGCAATGTTTCTCTTGGTATATATTTGACGGTGCTAACTTCATCGTCAATAAGAAAAATTTGTTCATTATATGGGAGTGAAGTAACTGCGTTACCATACTTCTGGGCCTTAGTTATTACATCTGTCAAGACATCATTATCTACAAACGGTCTTATACCATCATGAATGATAACAATATCATCACTTACCAACTTATCCTCAAGATTGTAAACACCATTTCTTATTGATTCCTGTCCTGTTTTACCACCAGACACTACCCATTTGAGCTTGCTGATATTGAACTGCTTTGCATAAGCAGAAAGAACATGATGCCATCCATCTATACATACTACCTCTATTGCATCAATAAGAGGATGATTCTGAAAACCTTCAAGTGTATATATGAGAACAGGCTTATCGCATACACTAATAAACTGTTTTGGGATATCCTGTCCCATCCTAGCTCCGGACCCCCCGGCAATAACCAAAGCAACATTCATTATAGTCTCCCACAAAACCCAATTGATTCGACAGTTAAACCAAACGTGAATCCTTTGTGCTAAACAATACTTTTCAAGCCTATATGTTATTATAATCAGCCTATCTTAGAGAATAATCAAATAGTACTTCAGGAAAAGATTCCCTTTAATTACCAGTCAACAAAATGATCTGAAACGAATATTGAAATACCAATATGGTCTAAGGCGTTCTCCTGTACAAAAGAATGAATAAGATCCTACCTTTATGTGCAGAATCAACTTCATTGGTTGGAATTATCTAACATATCGGGAATCTGTTAATTATCAATTCTCAGAGAATCTGGAAGAATGGGTAAAAGATTTCCTGTCTTCATTTAGTTCTGTGATTAATTATCCGTTCCCCCCCCTGCTAGCCGATTCTACTTCCTATAATATTGTAGATAGGCCATACCTACATACGCTTAGATTCCGTGTTCGACATTTAATGGATATTCTATTATTGGAGATAGACTATTGACCCCTTATTTTGCCATAGATAGAATTGGGAATACTTTATATCAAGTATTCATTGGTAGCTAATGAATAATGATTATAATGGTTAAGTAGGATAAAAATGCAGAAAGAAACAAGAGCTAACTTTTTCTTATATACAGCATATAATATTGTTAGCACAATAGCTACCATCCTTTCCACAGCACTGCTGGCTCGAAGGCTTGGTTCGAATGGCATAGGTGAATACTCTTATTTTATTTCTATAGTCTCTTATTTTACACTTTTTGCAATATTGGGAACATCAAATTATGGTTCAAGAGAAATAGCATATACTCGTGACAACAAAGCAGAATGCAGTCGCGTCTTTTGGGAAATTGTAGCACTCAGATCAATTCAGAGTTTCTTCTGTTTAGTCAGTTTTATAATATTCATTTCTTTTACTTCACTTGATTTCAACATAATGCTCATCTTCGCATTCTTTATTGTGAATGTGGCAATAGATGTCATGTGGTTCTATACTGGTATAGAGAACTTCTGGATGCAGATTGCAGTCAGTCTGACAACAAGAGTTCTTTATCTTATAGCTCTTCTCCTTTTCATAAATGACAGTAGTGATTTTTCAAAATACTGTATAATCGAAGTTCTATATAATCTTGTAACAAATGGTGCCATGTGGTTCGGCTTGCGAAAGAGAATATACTCTCCTGCCAGAATTCATCCATTTAGGCATTTAAAACCATCAATACAAATGTTCCTACCTGCTATCACAATTCAGATATACAATATTTTGGATAAGACGATGCTAGGAATAATGGCTGTAGACAACTATGATCAGAATGCATTCTACAGTCTTGCTGAAGGAATCGTAAAATCATTTCTTTTGATTGTTTCTTCTCTAACAAAAGTAACCGCACCTCATATTGCTAATCTGAATGCAAATAAAAAGACAGAAAGTATAAGCAATACCCTTTATGAGTCGTATAACATAGGTTGGCTTGTTTCATTGCCTATGGTACTTGCAATAATATTGTCCTCAGACTTCATTGTTGCCATCTACTTCGGCCCTGGATACTCTGCAGTTTCTACTCTCATCAAGCTTCTTTCTCCTCTAGTCATTTTCATTTCCCTGAGTATCGTCTCTGGCAGCCAATATTTGATTCCAACCAAGCACACAAGCACTCAGACCAAAATACTTGCTACAGGAGCCATGACAAATCTAATTCTCAATTTGGCTTTGATTCCACGTTTCCAGGCAATCGGAGCTACCGTAGCAACTCTATTTGCTGAGGGATTGAACGTTGTGCTGCAGCTTGCAGTAATGAGGCACATGAGAATAATAAAACTTGGAAGAGTTTTACTCGATAGTTGGAGAGCATATATTGCAACTGCAATCCTTGCTGTTTACTACATTCTGGTATTACCGAATTGTTCTTTCTCAATACCTGTGTATATTACAGCACTTGCCTTCGGACTGGTCCTATACATTGTAATACTCGCCATCTTGAACGAAGCTATTGCCCGCTCATTCATATTATCTATTTTGAGACGGAAACATAAAAGTAAGGAATAAACATGAAGGAAATTACAGATATCAAAGAAATCCAACAAATTGAACTGAAGATTCTGGATTATATTGTAGCACTATGTAAGCAAAATAAACTTAGATACTATCTTATAGGAGGAACTCTCCTTGGAGCCATAAGGCATAAGGGTTTCATTCCTTGGGACGATGATATTGACATCACGATGCCTAGGCCAGACTATGACAAACTGGCTGATATAATGAAAACAAATCCAGACAAAAGATATAAACTATTCCGAATCGAAGATGATAATGATTACCCTCATGGCTTCATGAAGGTTTCTGATACATATACAGAGATCAAGGAGAAATACATACAACTGGATATTACCGGTCTTGGAGTATTTGTAGATATATTCCCAATGGATGGAATTATGAGCGATGTGGATAAGGCCGCTAAATTTCACCGAAATTCATACATATGGGCTGGAACTATTGGTCACGCCCTACCGAACTATGAAGAAATGAGTATTCCTCAAAAAATCCAGCGATTCATACTTGTACTTCTTTTCTACAAACACAGAAGAAGAAAATTCGAAAAAATTGAAGCAAGATACAAAAAGTATCCATTTGATGAATGCGAATATGTTGTTAGCACCTTTGGAATACGAGGTAAAAACGAGATTCTAAAAAGAGAGAACTTTGATAGTTGCATGGAAGTTCCGTTTGAAGATAGAAAGTATATTATTCCTGTCGGATATGATACTTATCTTAGAAACATGTACAATGATTATATGAAGTTACCTCCAGAAGATCAGCGTTGTTCTCCTCATTCTCTAAAAATTTTCTGGAAAGATATAAAGTAGTATTCCTGGAATAGTATTGGAATTGTTATTGCTAACCATTAACAACCTTCACTGTTGTTAGCGACAGGCTAAAACACCCCATTTAAATTTGAGCAAAAAACTTCTTCAATAATGTAAGTTTTAAATACTTATTGTATTTCAATAAATCATCAATTATAGATTAGAATTGTAAGAGGATACGTCCAATATGTTTTGTAATTTATAATTGGGCAGAAATAATAAAGGTTGATACAATACAGGAAAGGACTATGAAGAATAGAATTTGCATAATAATCCCCTACTTTGGCAAATTCCCGAACTACTTTGATCTGTGGCTGTACTCCTGTGGAAGGAACACGAATCTCGACTTCCTGATGTTCAGCAACAACGAGAGACCGGCAGACCTCCCTGCAAATTTCACATACATCAGAGAGACCTTTGACGAGCACAGAGCAAGATTCCAGAAGTGCTTTGACTTTGAAATATCACTCGATAGTCCATACAAGCTCTGTGATTTCAGAGCAGCCTATGGAGATGTCTTCGAAAAGGAGCTTGAGGGCTACGACTTCTGGGGCTTCATCGATATGGATCTCATTCTCGGGGATACCAGCAGGTGGCTTACCGATGAGAGACTGGACTCCTACGACAAGATATATTCCCATGGCCATCTGACTCTGATGAGAAATACCAGGGATAACAACCTTCTCTACAGGAAGATGGACTATAGGAAGGTATTCACCTCAGGTTATCCCTTCCACTTCGACGAGGGCGGTGGAATTACAAAGTACTATGAGCTTCATGGCCTTAAGGAGTACAGGTCTGTCGACATGGCGGATGTACTGCCATTCAGATACCGCTTCTCCCATACTTCAGAAAAGATAGGCCGCCTACCGCAGATATACAGATACAACGATGGAAAGGCCCTCTGCATCTATCTGGATAATGGAAGGATTCAGGAGCAGGAGTATATCTATATCCATCTGCAGAAGAGACCTATGGGGATAAGGACAGAATCGAAGGACTCCTATTACATAGTTCCCAATGAGTTCGCAGATCTTGATGAAGGCGATATTCCGGCCATTCTCGAAGAGCAGAAGAAGCAGAGAATCTGCTGGCACTGGTACAGAGCCCGTTCAAAGGAGCTCTGCAACAACATCAAGAAGGGTTCTGTGAAGTTCCAGTTCCAGGAGCTGCTTGGGCGCCTTGGAATCAGGAAGTATATAGTCTACTGAAACCTAGAATGCATAGCTGCAGCCAGCTGTCAGCTGAAGGTCGAACCTGGTCTCTCCATCTTCATTTCCGAAGTTCAGTGCACCAAGAGCATATGCACTTCCATTGACAGTAATCCTATCATTCAGCTTATATTCGCCCTTTCCTCCCACGATTGCAGAGTATTCGATCTCTCCTGTCTCAGAGCTATCGAACGGATTGGCTGTACAAAGGAATCCAGGAGTGGAATCGGTACTGTTGTCGCCATAGTAGTGTGTTCTGCTGTACTTGTCGATGATACCGTGGGCCATCAGGAAGACCATTCCTTCCCAGGCATAGGAATCGAATTTCCTGTAGCCGAGCTTGAACTGAACAGCGAGAGCGTCGCTTCCGAATGCATACGAAAGATATCTCGATACATTGTATGCCGAGCCATTTCCTGTGATTCTTATTGTCGAAACATAGTATAGCGACTGGTCATTGTCATCGTAGGCACCATTTGCTCTGTGGTACATGAATGGGGATGTGTAGACAAGCTCTGCAGAACCGAAGTAGTAGCCCTCTTCTTCAGGGCTTGTGAACTTGAGGCCCAGTACAGCTCCATATGCATTCGCAGAGGCTCCCTCCTGTGGCTGTCTCGCTTCTCCGAAGACGGCAAGATCGTCACAGGCAAGCTGGAAATAGAAATTCAGGTTCTTCCTGACGGCATATGCGACTTCGATCGAAGCGAGGGAGTTTGCATTGCCTGCAATATAGAAATTATGGAGGATCAGCAGAGGGTTGAAGACCCTGTAGTCCACATCACCTTCAGAAGACTGATACATGACAGACTCGTTCAGAGTGAATGACAGTCTGTCATCGAGGCCCCTGAACTCGAATCTGTGACCGAGCATGAATCTGATTCCACCACCTGAGGGGCGCCTGTCATAGTCATTCTCTACAGCACCTGGGTCTGTAGTATTCACTAGAGGGAGATCATAGTTGTCCGGATGCTCGAAGAAGCTTGCAAGCAGCTGGTATCTGAAACTTCTGCTTCCATTGTATGTGACCGATAGATAATCATGGTACTGCAGAGTATCACCAAGCATCAGATTGCCCATCTCGCCATTGCCCCAGGAAAGACGGTCCCTTCCGACTGTCAGCCTTGCATACTCGTTACCGGTGGAGACGTAGGCCCTGTTGGGAGTATCGATATTGACTCCCTCACTGAAGATGTATGGGATGTTGGTTCCAAGCGCATGTGTATACTTTGTCGACATCTCAGTGTAGCCAGCAGTACCATATCCTGTCCTATCCTCGGTATCTCCAGGTTGGGCTCCGATGTTGATGTTTATGAATCCTGCAAGCTTGTTGCCATGGTTCAAAGTAACACCAAGATTGAATGGATCCTCTTCGAGGTCTGAAGGAATGACAGAGAATGATGTTGCATAGCTATCCCCAGACTGGAACATTGCCTTTGGTTCCAGCGCAAGAGAGAGGTCATAATTGAAGCCCTCTTTTCCATCCTTCAGACTATCAAGAAGGATTGCCTTCCTATTCGAAGTGTATTCCGAACTCGTTCTAAGATTCTCGAGAATCCTGCTGGCCTCATCCTGGCTCCATGGCCTGGTACCGGATGGCAGCGCCCTTCCCTCCATGATATACAGGGAGTCGATTTCACGATATATCGGATCTGCAAGCGATATGATTTCCTGGGCCCCTGCGAACAGACATGAAGCACAGCAACTCATTATCACGAACATAACTGCAATGGATTTCATCATATCAGCAGTATCGTTGAAAACGATAAGTCATTCAATATCCCTGAAAAGCACTTTTAAATGCTTTTGCTTCCCAACCTGCAACCAACAACGGCTTTAATTGTTTTATAGAGTGGATTTGAATTCGTTTTTATTACATAATGGTAGTCGAGAGAGGCACATAGGGTAATAAATGCGCATAGCATTTGGGTTCGACATATTCTATCCTGAGACGAATGGCGTCATAACTTCCACCATAAATCTGGCAAGGAATCTTATCGACATGGGCCATGAAGTCTACTTCTTTGTTCCAGCCGACAAGGCCTTTACCGACGATGTCATAGAGAATGGAATCAGGATAATCCGTATCAATGCACTGCCTACCTTCATCTACAAGGGCATCAAGATAATGCCGGTCTGGGGCTGGTTCCTTTCCAAGTACTTCAAGAAGTACCACTTCGATATAATCCACAACACCTCCCCCTGGCTGATGTGCATGGCACTGAACCACGCAGCAAGAAGGACCCACACTCCGGTCCTTGCAACCCACCATACACTTATAGACGATCCGAACTACATAAAGTACGCCCTCAAGAGCGATACGCTTGCCAAGCTTGCCCGCAAGCCGATCTGGCAGATTCTGTTCATCCCGTTCTTCGAGCTTGTCTGGATGGCAACAGCACCTAACCAGCAGACCTGCGACAGTGTAAAGGCCCACATGCCGAATCTAGATGTCAGATATGTTTCCAATGGAATCGACATCTCCAAATTCGACGACGAGAACTGCACCAACATCCTTCCCGAAAGCATCCCAGAATCCTGGGTCGGCAGGAATACCTTCCTCTACGTCGGCAGACTCGGCTTCGAGAAGGCGCTAGATGTGACCATCAAGGCCTTCTCTCTTGCCCATAAGCAGATTCCTGATTCGAAGCTCATCATCGTTGGACAGGGCCCAGCCCAGTATGAGCTCAAGGAGATGGTAAGGGATCTTGGAATAAGGGACAGCGTTCTCTTCACAGGTCTCATTCCGAACAAGCAGGTAATCGAATCCAGGATACTGAAGAGAGTCAACAGCTTCGTCACTGCCTCCCTTTCAGAGAACCAGTCGATGACCATAATCGAGGCAATCTGCTCAGGCTGTCCTGTAATCTGCGCAGATGTCTACAATATGACAAGCCTGGTCGACAAGGATGCCGGCTGGTACTTCCAGCCCTCCAACCCGGAGGACATGTCCAAGAAGATGGTTTCGGCCCTCAAGAATCCAGAGCTTAGGGACCGAAAGGCAGAAAATGCACTCAGGAACAGAGACCTCTACGATGGCAAGCGAGTTGCCCAGCAGTTCGAGGCTCTCTACAACGAACTTCTCAGGAAGAAGGATGAGGGCTTCTATGTGAAGAATGGCAAGGAGAAGGCCCTCTACTACAACAGGAACTACACCTAATGAAAACGAAGGGGAAGTCGATCGGCTTCCCCTATTTATCTATCTATCTTGCCCTGAATCTTTCCACATCCGAGAGCATTATTCTGGCAAGCTTGTCGGCGCCATATGTGATCGGCACCTTGTCGAACTTGTCATCGAACTCATGAAGCTTCTCAGGATTCTTCGCATAATCTATCACAATCTGGGCCTGCTTCTCGAAATCGAATGAGGCGTTCCAGCCCAGGTGATACTTCTCTATGTAGTCGGCAGATGCTAGTACTGTATAGACAGTCTCTGTAATGAGGAACGGCCTGTTCGCATAGATCGTCTCCACGATTGTATTGATACCGGCCCTGCCTGCAACGATATCCGCTGCATAGACATATTCATTCACATTTGAAACAAAACCTCTTATATAGGCCTTCACCTGAGGTGGGAACTGGCTGATGATGGCTTCGAGCCTGCTCTTCATCGTATCCCTCATTCCGCCAATGATCACAATCTGCATGGGAAGCCCAGCCTGCCCAAGGCGCTCAAGAAGTCCTGTCGTGCCCAGTCCTTCTCCTCCCAGATTCAGCTGGAGCGTAAAGAGATTCTCATCAAGCTCCAGCTTCCTTCTTGCTTCCTGTCTGGAAAGCACAGGAGACGAGGCAAGCGATGATTGCAATGGGAATGGGACAAGCTTCAGGCTCTCCCTGCTCTGGCCCTGCCTCTCTGCACTCTCCAGGCCCTCTAGAGTGGATACGTAGAATCTATCAAGACGGTTGTTGATGGTCGCCTTTGGAACAGAGAAGACATCTGTCGCAAAGTAGTAGACTGGAATCTCACTGTGACCACAGGAAAAAAGGAGGTCTGCAAGGAATCGATCCGGATATGGGTGTGTCGTGAAGATGAAGTCGGGCTTCATCTCATCTACAAGCCTTGCCATTCTCTTTGTGCACATTCGGCAGAGCCACTTCGATGCACTGTCCATGCCCTTGGTGCTATGGTCGTTCTTCTCGCTCATCCTGCGCTCGTACTTCGGCATCTTGAGCATCGTTCTCCAGTATCTCTTGTTGATCCTTCCTATCCACTTGATATTCAAGAGCTCGAAGAACTCAATGAGCACTGCATCATGCCCCATTTCGATGAGTTTTTCCTGTACTGCCTTTGCAGGGACATAGTGTCCCTTTCCTCCATCGATATAAACACACAGAGCTTTCATTCTTTCATTGTAAACGCAATTTCTGTAAAATAGCTACATATCTTTGATGCTGGTATAATATGGGAATCTCGAAAGAACAGTCTGAAGAAAGAAGCCGGAATGCAAGGAGGAACATGCTTCTGGGCTCGATAGGCCTTGTGCTTGTCTCCTTCTTCGGAGTGGCAGAAAGGGCTGTATTCATCAACAATCTCTCACAGGACATACTCGGCGTCAATACATTCCTCGCGACCTTCATCAAGCAGCTTACACTGACTGATATGACGATAAACTCGGCAATGGCCTTCTATCTCTACACCCCGCTTGCAGGCAGGGACGAGGTGAGTCTCAGGAGAATGCTGCGCTTCATACAGAAGGCATACAGGGTCCTTGGCAGCATTCTGCTTGCAGCAGGACTTGCTCTGCTTCCATTCCTGTCGATACTCATAAAGACACCTGTTCCGATTTCCACGGTAAGAATCTGCTACACGATATACCTTGTCGGTATCGTATCGAGCTACTTCCTCTCCTCCGAGTCCATAATCCTCGAAGCAGACCAGAAGTACTACATCCAGTCGATCACAGAAAGTACGCTGAGAATCATCCAGTATGTCACACAGATGGTCATACTCGCACTGACAGGGAACTTCCTCTACTACATCATCTACATAGGAGCAAGCAACGCCTTCGATTACATAGTTCTCTCCCTTATTGCAAAGTACAACTACAAGGTGGCCAGAAAGCTTCGTACTGCAGAGAAACTGGACAGGGCTACAGAAAGAAGGATATATGGGGAGCTCAGGAGCCTGTCCCTGAACCGAATCGGACAGCTTGTAAGCTACAACATCACACTGCTGATGCTGTCCATCCTGGCAGGAACGCAGATCACGGGAATATACTCCAACTACTGTCTTGTCTTCCTTGGCCTGATGGCAGTCACCAATCTGATATTCACCTCGATGAACTCCTCGATCGGCAACATGTGCAGCAGCGAGAAAAAGGAGGACTGCATTGTCTCCTTCATCGATACCAACTGCATATACCTTATCCTTATGGGGCTGATATTCTCCCCTCTTGGCATTGCATTCAACCATATAATCAGGGTCCTGTATCCAAAGGCAGATGTATTCCCACTCTACGTTGTCTTCATGATGATACTGGCGCGCTACATGATAATAGGCAGGAACATAGTCAGGGCCTTCGAGCAGGCCTATGGAATCTTCCATCAGGACTGGTACAAGACAGCACTTGAAGTAGGCCTCAATGCCCTGATATCGATAGTTCTCTACCACTTCATCGGCTACTCTGGAGTCTTCCTTGCTGCGATAATAAGCTTTGCACTTTCGTACTTCTGGCTGGAGCCAGTATGCCTATTCAGGTACGGCTTCGATGGCATGAAGCAAGGTAGCTACTGGTTCGATTACCTCAGAGTACTTGCAGTATTTTCTCTGAACACCATTTTAGGGCTGGCCCTGAGCCGCTATTTTCCCAATTCGGTCATAGGTGTCCTTCTGCTGCTTCTGACAGCTTTTATCTCATATATCCTGATGGCACTTCTCATCCTCGCAGAAAAGAGGAGCTTCTTTTTGAGGGCAATCAAGAGTAGAATGGAGAAGAGGAAAGATTGATGTACGATTATATTGTTGTAGGTTCAGGCCTGTTCGGATCGGTTTTCGCCCATGAAGCAAAGAAGAAGGGAAAAAGTGTTCTCGTCCTTGAGAAGAGAGAGCATGTAGGTGGCAATATCTATACCTACAATGAAGATGGAATCAATATCCACAAGTATGGCGCTCACATCTTCCACACCTCGATAAGGGAGGTCTGGGATTACATCAACCAGTTCGTCTCCTTCAACAACTACATCAACAGCCCGATTGCGAACTACAAGGGTGAAATCTACAACATGCCATTCAATATGAACACCTTCTCGAGGATGTGGAACATCTCCACACCAGAGGAGGCAAGGGAGATAATCGACGAGCAGAAGAAGGAGATAACAGGGAAAATAGAGAATCTCGAGCAGCAGGCCATCAGCCTTGTTGGAAGGGATATCTACGAGAAGCTTGTGAAAGGATACACCGAAAAGCAGTGGGGACGAGAGTGCACAGAGCTCCCTCCTTCGATAATCCGCCGTCTTCCTGTCCGCTTCACATACGACAACAACTACTTCAACGACTTCTATCAGGGCATTCCTATCGGTGGCTATACGCAGATAATCGACAAGCTTCTCGAAGGAATCGAAGTAAGACTGAATACAGACTTCAACGAAGACCAGGCGAAGTGGAAGAAAATGGCAGGCAGGATCGTATATACAGGCTGCCTCGATGAATACTTCAAATACTCACTTGGCCATCTCCAGTACCGATCCGAGAAGTTCGAGCTCGAGAGAGTAGAAAGTGACAACTACCAGGGAGTTGCTGTAGTGAACTACACGGACAGAGAGACACCCTGGACCAGGATAATAGAGCACAGGCACTTCGAAAAGACCGATAGTCCTGTATCCTGGATAAGCAGAGAGTATCCAGTAGATTACAAGGAGACCGGAGAACCCTACTACCCTATCAACGACAAGGCAAATACCGAGCTCTATGCAAAGTACAGAGAACTTGCTGAAAAGGATGACAAGCTGATCCTTGGCGGAAGACTTGCCCAATACGCCTACTATGACATGGACAAGACTGTACTTGCTGCCCTGAATCTTGTAAAGGAAGAACTCTGAGGCACTTGCTCAAGAAACTTTCTGCACAAAAAAATCAAAAAGGGAATAGCTATTTGAGAAGTCACTCAAGATGAGCCAATCACATGGAATTCGAACCTGACAGTTTTGATTCTTTTCGTAAATACAATCGCCTAGAGATAAAAGCAGCAAACGGAGGTCTGCCCGAATCGCTCTGGGAGACCTATTCGTCTTTTGCCAACACCTATGGGGCTGTATCATATGCGGAGTGGCAGAAAGACAGGATGGAAGTTGGAAAACAACAGGCTTGAAAGACGTTCATAAACTCAAGAAACAGTTGTGGGATACAATACACAACAAAATAAGGGTTTAAGCTGTCTCATATCGGAATCCGATGTTGAAGAGTACAATGTGAAAGGCGATGTCGTCCTCGTTATCAAAGTGCCAAGAGCATCGCGGCTTCAAAGGCCCATTTATCTCAACAATGATATTTTGGGTCAGACATACCGAAGAGACCACGAAGGAGATTACCGATGTGAAGAATCAGAAGTCAAAGCTATGATACGCGATGCTTCTGAGACCAGTTCAGACGAAAAAAAACTGAACCTGAAATTTGATTTCGACACAAATTCGATTCTTTCATATCGCAAACGATACAACATCCGCCACGAAGGGTCTGCTTGGTCAGAATCGAATGATATAGATTTTCTCATCCAGATTGGAGCTCTAGATGATGAAGGTGATGATATAAGACCAACGGCAGCGGGTCTTCTCATGTTCGGAATAGAAAGAAAAATAACAAAGGAGTTTCCTGAATACTTCCTTGACTATAGAGAACATATGATTCCCGGCATCCGGTGGTCGGATCGAATCTACTCTCAAGAATCGGAATGGTCCGGCAATGTTTTCGACTTCTACTCCAGAGTCAGTGCCAAATTGGTACTTGATATCAAGAAGCCTTTCAAGCTGGTAAATCAAGTAAGAGTAGATAATACACCATTGCATGATGCAGTTAGAGAAGCTTTGGTGAATTGCCTCGTCAATGCAGACTTTCTGCAGCCTTGGAGCGTTGTCATAGAGAAATACCCAGACAGAATCGTGATGGAAAACCCAGGAACAATCACGACAGGCAAAAAACAGATGCTGAAAGGTGGTATTTCTCAGCCAAGAAACAAGATACATTTCAAGATGTTCAATCGTATTGGCCTGGGAGAACACGCCGGATCTGGAGTTCCAGATATCTACCATGCCTGGAAGGATGCAGGATTCGAGGATCCAATCATCGAGGAAAGGTTCGGAGGTGGCACACCTGATAGAACTATCTTGATTCTCCCATTTACTCAATCGGCCAATACCGATGGAAAATCGGCCAATACTGATGGAAAATCGGCCAATATTCTGAAGAAACGTCAGCTGGAAATATTCGAAATCATGATTCCTGGAGAAACTTACAGTTCCAGTGAACTGGGAGAAAAGGTCGGGCTTGGACGATCTCAGATGAAAAAGCTGCTCAGAGAGCTTGTCGATTCAGGCCTTCTCGAGACTCAAGGAAATACTAGAGGCAGAAGGTACAGCAGGAAGGAATAGACATTGATCGATCTGAATAAACATATAGGCCACCTCTTTCGAGATGGCCCGTGGTGTGTGTTCAGGAACTTCCTGATTATTCTCAGTTGATCTTTACATCAATCCTTCTCGGCTCTGCCTTTGGAGTCTTTGGGATTGTGATGGTAAGGATACCATTCTTGTAGTCGGCAGCGATCTTGTCCTCATCTACTCCGTCAGGAAGCGAGAAGCTTCTTTCGAAGGATGGAGTGTAGATCTCTCTGACGATGACGGACTTCTTGTCATCCTTCTTCTCCTCTACGTTGCAAGAGAGTGTCAGGATGTGCTTGTCGACATGCAGTGTGATCTTGTCCTGATCGTAGCCTGCTACCTCTGCCTCGATGACATAGGCCTTATCGGTCTCGTATACATCTACTGGTGGGATTCTGTTGCTGGAGTTGTTCCAGGTATCGAAAAGGTCATTGAAAATCGGATCGAATCCGAAGAATGGGTCTGCGTTTCTATAGTACTTCATAGTGTTGTCTCCTTTAACTTACTTGTTGATGGTTACGTTGATCTTCTTGGCTTCCTTCTTGGCCATCTTTGGAACGGTCAGTGTAAGAACGCCCTTCGAGAATGCTGCTGCAATCTTCTCCTCGTCTGCTTCCTCTGGAAGTGTGAATGCTCTATCGAAGGATACCGAGTACCTCTCCTTGAGGATGTAGTGCCTCTCTTCACCCTTCTCATCCTTTGTCTCTTCGTTCTTGCTTGCGATGTGAAGCACGTGGTCATCGACATAGATGTCGAGCTTCTTCTCGTCCATTCCTGGAAGTCCGGCCCTGATAACATATTCTGAATCATTCTCTTCAATATCTACTGGTGGTATCTTTGCACTTCTAACGCCCCAGTTGTCGAAGAATGAATCGAACATCCTGTCAAGTCCTGTTTCGTTATTGTATCTCTGTAATTCGTTTGCCATATCCGGCCTCCTTTATCTGAGATTTCTTTTTACACCAATAAGTATGCAAAAGACGTGCCAAAACTTGGCATTTTCTTCTGTAATAAGGAATTAGCTCCGAAGGCATTTTTGTGATGATATCTGCATATTCCAGTTATGTGTCATTTTGATACATATTGTCGAAATGACTCTGTTTTTGAGTCAAAATGGGCTTTCATCGCCATTTTATCGCTCTCCAGACTGGGACAATTCGAACCAAGGAACTCCCTGAGAGTCAGATTCACCAGCATTCTGAAGTGGATTATATGGCTTTTTGGCGTTACAAGAATCCGCTGGCACTCACGAAAAATGGATAGAAGTGCAAGCTGTGAATCGTTTGCTCCATAGGAGACAGCAAGATTCCCATCGAACCTCCTGGCATGGAGGACAAGCGCATCCCTTTTCTCGTAGGTCACCCTATATCCCAAAGAAAGAAGATGGCGGATGATGAGGACATTGGCATCCTCGCCATGATAGAAGTATGGGATATAGAGATTCCTGCCTCCATCCTCTGCAGGGATCGGGATGATGAGGCCTGTTGCAGTGAATCTGTCAAATAGGGAACGGACCCTGTAGAAGTCCTTTATTCCACCTCTGGCCATCAGGCCCTTTATGCTGAGAGGCATCAAGGCCGAGGCCTTCACAAGCTCATATAGCGAAAGGACGTCCCTGCTGGTACACCCCTCCTCCAGCATGACCTTCCTGAAGAGGAGGTGGTCCTCGTAGAAGAAATCCTCCCCCTTGGGAAACTCGTATACAGAGAGATATCCATCCTCTGCAGGTGTCGGGACCGACACTGTATCGATGCTTGCGAGCTTTCTCACTCCATCGAGTGCAATGTAACTGAGAGGAGAGACTATTGCTATCCTGCTTGAGAGCTTCATCAATCTAAGTGCAAGTTTTTCATCCATGCACTTATCTAAAGAAAGAAACTAACTTCTGTTCCAACGAAAAAATGCTGCACCATCACTGATGCAGCACTTTTCATAGCCAGGATCCTACAGCAGATAGTTGTTTGCGCTGTCTCCTCTCCACTCCTCTACGAGAGGCTGTGGAGCAAGCTCATACCATCTCTTCATCAGCTTGAATTCAAGCTTGGCGATCCTGAGCTTCTCAAGCTCCTCTTCAGGATTCCAGTACTTCGAAAGCTCACCATAGAGTTCGTCGACGGTACTCCTGTATGCCGGATCGGTTCCGAGGTCACAGAGCTCCTTGACATCGGTCTCGATATCGAAGAGCTGCTTTGCTTCGTAGCCTGCATGGGCAACCAGCTTCCACTTGCCCTTCCTTATCATTGCAGATGGATTGTCTCCCTTTATATCGGAACACATCGAGATTACAGGTCTTGTATTCTCTCCGATCTCCTTTCCTCTGAGGTTCTCGCTGATGTCAACACCATCACAGGTCGGGAGCTGCTCGAGACCGGAATACGAGAGGAGAGTCGGTGCCAGATCGAGGAGACTTGTGTTCTCCTTTATCGCCCTTCCCTTTGGAATATCGCTTCCAACGAATACCATAGGAACTCTGCCAGCTCCCTCGTAGAAGTTCGTCTTCCAGAAGAGTCCATGCTCTCCGATATTGTCTCCATGGTCGGAGCCGTAGATGATGAGAGTATTCTCAAGACCGATGGTCTCCTCGATGGTCTTCACAATTCTTCCGACATAGCTGTCCATCAGCTCGACCAGGGCATAGTAGCTTGCTCTTATCCTTCTGACATCCTCATCCTTCACCTCTTCCATCTTCCTGTTGTCATACCAGTTCTGGATGGCAGGATGCATCTTTGCCCTCTCCTCTGCCGACATGTACGGCATAGGAGGCAGGAGGTTGTAATAGTAGTCGTAGAGCTCCTTTGGAGCGATGTACGGGCAGTGAGGACCGTAGAAGCCGACTGTCATGAAAAGTGGCCTTTCATCACTTCTGTTCTTCAGATAGTCGATCGCTGCACCTGTTACCGACTCATCATAGTCGAGTACTGCAGAGTGTCCTGCACCGGACTTTCTTATTGATGTGAGGTTCTGCCCAGAGGATCTCATGAAGTCGCCGTATATCTCCCTCTCGTTGTCTCCTCCGATGAAGCAGGGTGTGATATCACCGACAAAGCGCTTTTCAAAGCCATGTCTCTGGTCCCAGCCAACGAAGTGCATTCTTCCGCAGAGGACAGTCTCGTAGCCGCCCAGCGTGAGCCCGGCAGGAAGTGTCGGCTGTGCGGTGCGGAGATTCTGCATGTTGTTGTAGACACCATTGTGGGAGGGCAGCAGACCTGTGAGCATTGCAGAGCGGGAAGGAACACAGAGGGGAGCTGCACAGTAGCAGTTGTCCAGTGAGGTGCCTTCGCTGTAGAGCCTATCCAGATTCGGGGTCCTGACATACGGGTCTCCCTTGCAGGCTATGACCTCTGGATTGTGCTGGTCTGAGAGAATATAGATTATGTTCTTCATGGCTTATTCCTCCTGGACATCCTGCTCGATTCTAGACTCCTGCTGGACCCTCTTGCTCTTGTGGAGCACTCTGATATTTGCCCAGATCAGATAGACTGTAAGCAGGAAGATCACGATGCAGAGCGGTCTTGTGAACACATAGAAGAAGAAGTTCACATCTGCAGCCTGCACGATGGTTGCTGTTCTTACATAGTTGCTCTCGATGAGATCCCCAAGAATGAGACCGAGGACTACCGGAGTCGTAGGGACTTCGAGCTTGGCAAAGAGCACGCCCACGAGACCGAGTATGACTGCGACCACTACATCATTCATCGAGTTGTTGACACTGTATGCGCCGATAAGGGAGCACATGATGACAACAGGGATGATATATTTGATCTTCACCTTCACGATCGGTGAGAAGAGTGGTATTCCGAATATGCCTATGAGAATCATGAAGAGGCAGACGAGGAACATGCCGTAGAGGAATGTGTAGACGATATCGCCATTCTCTACAAAGAGGCTGTGTCCCGGGATGAGACCATGGATGGTCAGGGCGCCGAACATGATTGCCGAGGTCGATGAGCCTGGGATACCAAGGGCCAGCATCGGAACAAGGGAGCCGCCAACGGCTGCGTTGTTCGCACTTTCCGGAGCGATGATACCATCAGGATTTCCATTTCCGAAGGTTCCCTCCTTGTCCCTGCCCTTTGCAGAGCCGTAGGCCAGGAAGGATGCAATTGCACCACCGGTTCCGGGAAGGATACCGATGAAGGTGCCGATTGCCGAGCTGGAGAGGATGTTTCCAAGGTGCTTTGTGAACGTATCCTTTACGACCGAAAGAAGGCTTGTCTTCTTGAGGTCTATCTCGTTCTCCTCTCCTTTCGATCCGAGCTGCTTCATAGCCTGTTTGACCATCTCTGCGATGGCGAAGAGTCCGATTACAGCTGGAATAAGGTCGATACCACCTCTTAGTGCTCTCTGACCGAAGATGAATCTCATCTTGCCTGTGGCATCATCTACGCCGATCATGGCCAGAAAGAGACCGAAGGCGGCAGCGATGAGACCCTTTACGATATTCTTTCCGGTCAGGGAACCTACTATGGTCAGTCCACAGATTGCCAGAAGCAGCATCTCAGGTGGACCGAACTTTACAGAGAGACTGGCCAGGGCCGGTGCGAACAGTACAAGTACTACAAGACCTACGATCGAACCGAACCCACTGGCGACGATCGAATAGTACAGGGCCTTCCTGCCTTCACCTCTTCTGGTCATCGGATAGCCCTCGATTGCAGTACATGCGGACTCTGCGGTACCTGGAACGTTGATCAGGATACCGGAAATCGAACCACCGTAGGATGAACCGAGGTACATACCGCCGAGGAACAGCAGTCCCTGGGCCGGATCCATGGCGTATGTGAATGGAAGCATGACCGCGATGCCGATACCACCATTCATGCCAGGTATTGCACCCAATACAATTCCTATGAATGTACCGAGCAGGCTTGTGATAAGCATCCTCAGCGAGAAAAGGTTTGTGAAGACTTCAGCAAAAAGACCCACTTTACTACTCCTTGATTCTTACTTTGAAAGGAATGCTTCGCGCATTGCGAAGTCGGACTTCAGGAACTCCTGGAGCTTTTCACCAGTGAGCAGGACTGGGCACTCGCCGATAGCGGAGATGTTGGCAGTCATATCGCCCTGATAGCCCTTCTCGAGCTCTGCAACAAGCTTGTCGACAACATTCTGTGGGATACCCTTTGGACCTACGAGCATTCTCATGGCCGGGTTGTTGATATCGTAGCCCTGCTCCTTGAAGGTAGGAACGTCTGGGAATGTGGAGAGTCTGTCGCTGAGCATGATGCCGATTACGGACATGCCGTTCTCCTTTGCCTGCTTGATGAACTTTGCAGAGAGGATTGCAGCTTCGATGTGGCCACCGAGAAGGTCAGCGAATACCTTGTTTCCACCGGAGTAGACGACAGCTGTCGTATCGATGCCGAGAGTCTTGTTGACAAGCTCGTGGTCCATCTTCTGGGTTGCTGAAGGAAGACCGAGAGTAAGCTTGCCAGGATTTGCCTTTGCATATGCGATGAGGGAGTCCATATCCTTGATCTCGGAACCCTTCTTGGCAATGATGATGTTGCCGGTCGTGTTCAGAGCTGCGATATAGGTGTAGTTGTTAACGTCGATTCCGTTGGACTTGTCGCTGTATGCGAAGCCTGCAACATCCGTGTTGGAGAAGACACCGAGAGTGTATCCATCTGGATCGGCATCTGCGATATCGCCAGTTGCAACGAGGCCACCTGCAGATCCGTTGTTGATGACGACGATGGACTTGCCAAGCTGCTTTTCAAGTGGACCGGTAACGGCACGTGCCATTGCGTCAGTACCACCACCAGCTGCGGCAATTACGATGCACTGGATATCCTTTGATGGATAGTCGTCTGCGACTGCGCTCTCACCAGCACCCTGTGCGAAGAGAGAAGCTGCGAAGAGCATGAGTACGAGGGCGGAAAGAATCCTTTTCTTCATATGAAACCTCCAAATTGTATATGTGTTCGAAACTCGATTCAGACCAGATGGAATGTCCCTGTCGGACAGTGGATCTTCAATACGACCGAGAAGACAAGGTAGCTGAGGATTGCAATTGCAAGACAGACGAGAAGCGTCTTCACCACTGCCCTCCTGTCAAGCTCCTTCTCGATGAGCAGCGAGATCAGGACGATCTCGAGGTATCCGGTGATGTAGAAGCCCAGCAACTTGCCAAAAAGCGGATTGATAAAGAGCAGTGCAATCAGGATCAGTTCTCTTGCAAGCACCCTATCAAGCCTGTTGTCGTTCCTTCTCAGAAAGGACAGCACTACAAGAAGAGCACCGAGAAAGACCATGAAGCTGAAGACCACGACAAGATAGGTATTCAGTCTATCCTTGCCATATACAAGAAGCGAAATACCTCCTAAAACGGAGAGGATTCCGGCTACCGTATTCTTTCCAACAACAATCTTGCTTTCCTTTTCCATAGTTCTAGAATAGGACCTATTTTCCCGGTCAGAAAGAAAATTTTTTGCTCCAAGGAAAATATTTAGGAAATTTTTCCATTTTTATTTTTCCTTTTTTCCAGAATTTTTCCATTTTCTATTGAAAACGGACCCATTGCATCTATAATTAAAACCATGACAGGAAAGGTGACACTGAGCGATATCGCAAAGGCTGCAGGCGTTGCAGTCGGAACAGTCCACAAGGCCCTGAACGACCAGAAGGGAGTAAAGAGCGAGAAGCGGGCCGAGATAAAGGCACTTGCCGAGGAGATGGGCTATAGAGAGAGGACAAATCAGCTGAAGGAGAAGAATGTCCTGGCCCTATTTCCATCTCCACAGAAGGAGGACAGCTACTTCTATCAATATATATGGAAGGGAATAGACAAAAGGGCCTCCGAGCTCTCCGGAAAGGGACTGAATATAATCCGAGAGACCTTCGATGGAACGATCGAGGACCAGCTTGCGAAGCTTGAAAAGCTCCTTGAAGAGAAGAGAGATATCCTCGATGGCCTTGTCACCATAATCTGGGATGAGAACCGCTTCCTCGATATCATCGAGAAGTATGCAGAAAGCGGCATAAAGGTCTTCACTGTCTCTGCCGATGCCCCATTCTCGCACCGCTTTGCCTCTGTGATAATAAACCACTACAGGACAGGAAAGCTGGCAGCAGAGTACCTTGGCTCTGTGATAAATGGAAGCGGCAAGGTCATAATCACCGGAACAAGAAGGGATATCGGAAGCCATTCGCAGATCGTAAGAGGCTTCTTCAACCAGATGTCGATGTCGAATCCCGATATCCAGATCATCGAGCTGTATGAGACCAAGAGCCATCCGGAAAAGCTTGTAGAGACACTTTCGGATTTCCTTTCAGGCTTTCCAGACATAAAGGGAATCTACATCAACAACGCCAGGACCACTGCCCTGATCGGCTCCTTCCTCTCCCACAGCAAGTACAAGAACCAGCTGAAGATCGTCGGAAGCGAGCTCTTCAAGGAGTCGGTCAATCTGATGAAGCAGGAGGTCTTCTGTGCCCTCATCGACCAGCAGCCATTCAAGCAGGGCTATGAGGGAATAGAGCTTGCATACGAGACGCTTGTCCTTGAGAGCAAGATCGATACGATGAACTACATCAACAACAATCTGTACCTTCTGAACAACCTTCCCTCGGAAAGGGAGCTCTGAGGAGAGCATACCCCGCCTCAGCGGGGCATGCACAGACCTCAGACCCTATCGTATCTCCCTGTCGGGAACTCATTGTCGAAGGCCTCGAGCTGGTTCTGCAGGCTCTTCGGACTGTCGAACCTCTTCTCTCTTCTCGTGTTGAGTATGAGATAGAGTGTCGGTGTGAGCAGCAGCGTCAGGAAGGCTCCAGTTACAAGACCACCAACGAAGGTAAGTGCGATCGGCTGCATCATCTCTGCACCCTTTCCTGGGAAGAAGGCCATAGGCACCATTCCTAGGATCGTAGTGAGGGTCGTCATCAGGATAGGTCTCAGACGGGTCCTGGCTGCAGTCAGACAGGCTGTCCTTACCCTTGTCTTCCTCCTTACAAGCTGGTTGATCGAATCGACCATGACGATACCGTTGTTGACAACGACACCGATCAGGGCGATGATACCCACAATCGAGAAGAGCGAGAGCGCCTGATGCATCCAGATGTGTATGAAGACTACACCGATGAGTAGCATTGGGATGGTCGCGAATATGATGAACGGATCGACGAGCGACTCGAACTGAGCTGCCATTACAGAGTATACGAGCACGAGTGCCAGGATGATTATGAGCACAAGAGTCGGTGCATACCTTGCGAAGTCGGCCATCTCACCACTCTGTGTGATCGTGACGCCATCTGGCAGTACAAGATACTCGTCAAGGGCTGCATTCACGCTCGCCTGGACCTCTGATGATGTAAGGCCGGAAGCAGCTGCTGCAGTTACATGGTTCACTCTCTTCTTGTTCTCTCTTGTGATCGTCTTCGGAGAGGTTCCGAGCTCGAAGGAGGCGATGGAATCGAGTCTGACTGTTCCATTCTTTGCCGGAATGAGCAGAGAACCAATTGCATTTATGTTGTCCAGCGAGCTGTCGTCTATCATGACCTTGAGGTTGTATGTAGTATCGGCAGAGAATGTCGTAAGAGAGGTTGCTGTCCTGCCTGAGAGGGCATAGGTCAGTATCTGCGAGACATTGGATATGGAGACGCCGAGGTCGGAAGCAAGCTTCTTGTCGACTATCACATTGACCTTAGGTGCACCATTTGCGATATCCGTATCGACGTTGGTGGCCTCAGGGACGTAGGACCTTATGATGGATGCGATCTCGTTCACGGCTTCGAGGGTCGCATCGATATCGGATGAGGAGACCGAGATGTTGATCGCCGAACCGGAGCCAGGTCCTCTGCCTGCAGAGTAGGTCCAGGTAGCCTCCGGATTGTCCTTCATCATTGGAGAGCATACTGCCTTGATATCGTCTGTAGAGTACTTCTGCGACCTGATATCAGGCATTACTATCTCGATGGAACCGGTGTTGGAGGAGCCGACATCGAGCATGATGTACCTGTACGACTCAGCTGGCAGCTCGTCGAGCAGCTTGCCGTATATCCTGAATATCTCCTTTTCGGTGACATCCTGATGGGTACCGGCAGGCAGTGTCAGGTTCATCACGACACTGTCATCCGTCCTCATCTGCGGAGTAAGCGACATGCCGACACCAGAGAACTGTCCAAGAGAGAATGCAAGCAGCAATATGAGCAGTACTATCAGAAGCAGCTTGTGGTCGAGGAAGTAGTCCAATGCACCGACATAGAGGTTCTCGAGCCCCTTCTCGATTCCAATTGCACAGTTGTCGATGAATCTCAGAGGAGCAAACCTTATCGGCTTCTGCACCCTGGTGGAGATTCCGAGAATCGAGCCGGAGAGTGCAGGAACAAGGGTCAGTGCAACAAAGAGAGAGACCACGATGGAGATACAGACCGTGTATATCAGATCCTGGGCCATCATGCCGATCATCTCGAGCTTTCCCTTGAAGATGATAAGGGGAATGAATACGCACAGCGTCGTCAGCGTTGATGCCATTATCGCATTTGTCATGTTGTGGCTTCCGAGAATTGCAGAGGCTGCAGAGCTTCTGCCCTTCTCCCTGAACTTTACAGTATTCTCCAGGATGACAATGGAGGCATCGACTATCATACCGATACCGAGGATGAGACCGGACATCGACATCGAGTTGACTGTGATATCGGCAACGGACATGCAGGCCAGGGTCACGAGGATCGAGATAGGCATCGAGAGAGCGATGATGAAGGTCGTTCTGAAGGAGCGGAGGAATATGAAGATGATGAGGGCAGCAAGGCATACACCCTGGACTGCACTTCTTGCAACCTCGCTCATCGTCGATGAGATCATCTGGGTATTGTCCCTCTGGACAGTCAGCCTGTAGCCAGCAGGAAGCGCCTCGTTGATCTCATCGAGCTGTGCATATACGAGCTTTGCAACATCTGCAGAGTTCCTGTCCGACTCGTTCGACAGACGCAGTGTTATTGCCCTGTCTCCATCGATATAGCTTCTTCTGTAGCCGGTAGCCGTTTCGACTACAACTTCACCTACATCGCGTACCTTTACCTCTACCCCATCTATTGTTGCGATTGTAGTATCGGCAATCTCGGCAAGAGTTCTATACCTCTCATCGATGGTGATCTGATAGTTCATTCCGCTCTGGGTGAGTGTGCCACCTGAGGACTGTACATTCCTTGCAGAGAGTGCCGAGGTGACAGATGAAAGCGAAAGGCCATAGGCCTCGAGCCTTATCGGATCTACCAGCACCTTGTATTCGCTTGTGGCTCCACCGCGGACCGTTACCTGCGAAACTCCATCGATTCTCTCGAAAAGCGGCTGCGCAGAATCGGTCGCGACGTTGTACCTCTCTTCAAGAGTACCGGGACCTGTCAGGATAAGTGTCATGAAGGTACTGCTCGAGGAGACATCGAAGCGCATTACAGATGGTGTGTCTGCCCAGCTTGGCCAGTTGGAAAGCAGTCTGTTTATGACATTCTGCACATCGGATGAGGCCTCGTCGAGATCGGTCCCGTAATCGAATTCGAGGATTACGAAGCAGCTCGAGGCGGAGGCTCTGGAGGTTATTGTATTAAGGCCCGTAACCGAAGTAACGGCATTCTCAATCTTCTTTGCAATCTGCAGCTCTACCTGCTCAGGATCGACATCCTCATCTAGCGAAACTCTTACACCTATGATCGGCATATCGATCGATGGATAGAGAGCTATCGAGAGATCCTGCAGGAAGAGCGCTGCGATCACGACGATGAGAACGAAGATCATCGCAATCGTTACAGGGCGCCTTACGGAAAGTTCACTTAAAGTCATTCTTCGGCCACCTTACTCTACGACCTTCAGAGCTGCACCCTCTGTTACGGAACCCTTGACTACTACCCTGTCACCGACAGAGAGACCCTCTGTGACGACGGTCCTGTCCTTTTCGCTCTTGCCTGTTCTCACGATTCTCCTTGCGGCCTTTCCATCCTCAACTACATATACGCAGGGGTCTCCAAGGTAGGTGCCAATTGCTGTTGTAGGAAGCATGAGAACATTCTCCTCGATATCTGTAGTGATATCGAGAGTCACATACATGCCGGCCTTGAGCCTCGGATCTTTCTCTATCGAGAGGATTGCAGTGAAGGTCCTGTTCGAGGAGTTCACTGTGCTTGATATCGACTTCACTGTAGCCTTCAGCTTCTCATCAGGCCAGGCTGCAGTTGTAAATGTCGCGTTCATTCCGACCTCTACAGTCGAAAGGAATCTTTCCGGAAGCCTTGCCGTGATCTCGAGCTCCCCTACAGAGCCGACTGTTGCGATTGCAGTCGAGGTGCTGACAGTCTGACCTGCATAGACCTTCACATCGTCTATGACACCGGAAAGCGAGCTTCTGACAGGCTGCTCCTTGTACTGTGCACCTGCGACCGATGGGTCGACATATGCGATGATATCGCCAGCCTTTATGCTCTGGTTCTTCTGCACAAGAAGCTTTGTTATCTTTCCACCGATTTCAGAGGAGAGGCTGTAGCTATCGAGGGTATTCGTGATCTCGGCGCCGATGGTGGTTGTCTGGATGAAGGTCTCTGCTTCCATATCCTGGACGACGACAGATATCTCATTGGACTTCGGTCCACTCTGTCCACCTCTTCTTCCCTTCTCCTGCTGCTTCTGTACTCCGTTCACAATGTTGTTTCCTACAAGATAGGCAAGTACAAGTACCACCATAAGCAGTATCACTGTCACCAGCTTGTCGAACAGCGATGATTTCTTCTTTGAGCTAGCCATATATTTTTCTCCTCGATTATTTCAGAAGTGATGCAGAATCCACGCCGAGCGTGGTTGCCAGGGCAGATAGTGCCGTTATCCAGGTAAGATGCTGGTTGAGAAGCGATATCTCGCTTGCAAAGAGATCGGACTGGGCATCTGAGAGAGCATCGAAGGTGGCCCTGCCTCCTTCGTAGGCTGCCTCTGTCAGTGAGAGTCTGTTCCTTGCCATCTCAAGATGCTTCTCTCCCTTCGCCATATTCTTCTCTGCAGTCTCTACGCTCCTGTACGCCCTCTCTACGCTCTGCTCGAGTGATTCGAGGGTCGACTGTAGTGAAAGCTCTGCCTTCGTGATATTCGAATCTGCATTGAGAAGATTCGCCTTGGCCTTCGAGGAGGGAAGCAGATGGTCGAGTGGAAGATTCACTCCGACTGTAAGCTTTGCACTGTCATAAAGCTCGCCATCCCAGCTTGAACTCCTTCCCTTCGAATTCTCGTATGGACCTGTGATCTGGTGCCCTATCTCATAGCTTGCGCTTACGGACACTGTCGGATAGAGCGTCGTGGCCCTGAGCGCCTTGTTCGCAAGCTCCGCCTGGGTCAGGGCAATGACTGCCTGCTTGTAGGAGAGGGCCTCTGTTACCATCCCCTTGACCTCTTCGAAGCTCCTCAGAACCCCTACATCGGGAAGGGACTCCTCGACCTCGAAATCCTGGCTTCCGATGAGGTAGCCGAGAGCCAGCTTTGCATTGTCGGCCGTAGTGAGGGCATTGTCATATGCGATCTGGGAGTCATAGAGTGACAGCTCTGCCTGTGAAAGAGAGAGCGTGGAGGCCTTTCCTCCCTCGTACTGCTCCTGTACATTTCCATAGCTTCTTTCGCTATCCTCCAGATTCCTCCTGGCACTCTTCACGGCCAGATTGGCACCTACGAGGTTCCAGTAGGCGGTCCTGACCGAGTTCTCTGTGGAAGAGACACTCTGATCATAGCTGTTGTAGGCACTCTGCCTTGTCAGCGCATTGACCTTGGAATCGTAGATGTCGGAGCTGTCTATCTTCAGGCTTGCCGTTGCTGCAATTGTAGGAGAAAGCCCCATCGAATAGGTCTCATCGATTGCCGAGCCACTTACAGAGAACTCCGAACCTACGCTGAGCGAAGGAAGGTAGGAGATCACCGATGCACTTCTTATGCTGCTTTCCAGATTTATCCTGGCCACCTTAAGCGACTTGTTGTTCTCCTTTGCAAGAGCTATTGCATCTTCCACTGTGATCGTGGATGCGCCTAGCAGCGCTGCAGAAAAAAGAAGAAGAAAAACAAGAAGACTCTTTCTCTTCATGCTGTCATCCTTTGACCCGAGGCCTGAAAACTTCGATTGACAGTATAGAGAAATGTGAACGGTGTTTCGATAGTATGAACCCCACAATTCTGTGAAGAATTTGTGTTTTGCGCAGAGAAAAAAGAAATGAGGTCTATACAGACCTCTGCACAGACCTCACTTGATCTAAAATTGTCGATTTACTTCTCCAGGACAGCCTTGATTCTTCTTACACCAGCAGAAGATGACTGCTCCTTGACGATCCTGAAGTGTCCCATTGTACCTGTATGCTCGACATGTGGGCCACCACAGACCTCCATCGAGAAGTCTCCGATCGAATAGACCTTCACATCCTCACCGTACTTGGCATCGAACTGGGCGAATGCACCCTTCTCTCTTGCCTCGTCCAGTGTCATCGTCTCGCACTTGACAGGAAGGTCCTTCTCGATTGCCTCGTTGACAAGATCCTCGACCCTCTTCAGCTCCTCTTTGGTCACAGGAGATGGATGGTTGAAGTCGAATCTGAGTCTCTCGGCAGTGATGTTGGAGCCCAGCTGCTTTACATAGCCACCAAGCACAATGCACAGTGCCTTGTGAAGCAGATGTGTTGCAGTATGCAGTGCGGTCGTTGCGTCGCTGTGATCTGCAAGACCGCCCTTGAACTGCTGCTCTGCACCGGCCCTGGAGATCTCCTGATGCTTCTCGAAGGCAGCCTGGAAGCCAGCCTCGTCGACTGTGAAGCCATTCTCTGCTGCCAGATCCCTTGTGATCTCGATCGGGAAGCCATATGTATCGTAGAGCTTGAAGGCCAGGCGGCCAGAGAGCTCTCTGGACTTGCCCTTCAGAAGGTTCGGAAGCATCTTCTCGAACTCTCTCTCGCCCTTGACGAGGGTATCGCTGAACTTTGCTTCCTCCTTCTCCAGCTCATCATAGATGAAGTCGGTCCTGGAAGCGATCTCAGGATATGGTCCGCTGTAGAGGTCCACGACTATCCTTGCCAGGCTGGAAAGGAATGCATTCTCGATTCCGAGCTTCTTTCCATGCCTGATAGCTCTTCTTATGAGACGGCGGAGGATGTAGCCCTGTCCGACGTTGGATGGAGCCATGCCCTTCTGGTCGCCGAGGATGAAGACGCTTGTCCTGATGTGGTCGGCAATGATCCTGATCGAGGTATCCTGCTCCTCATCATCTCCGTACTTCTTTCCTGTAAGACCCTCGATGCCGCGGATAATAGGCTGGAAGACCTCTGTCTCGTAGACGCTCTTCTTGCCCTGGAGGATTGCAACTGTTCTCTCGATGCCCATTCCGGTATCGATGCACTTTCTCTCCATCTCAACGAAGGCACCATTCTCATCCTTCCTGTAGCCCATGAAGACATCATTCCAGATCTCGAAGTACTTTCCGCAGGAGCAGCCTGGGCGACAGTCGGGACCGCATGCCGGGCGACCTGTGTCGATGAACATCTCGGAGTCGGGGCCGCAGGGACCGGTCTCGCCTGCAGGACCCCACCAGTTGTCCTCTCTTGGGAGGAAGTATATCCTCTCATCTGGGATTCCAAGTGATCTCCAGGTATCTGCGGCAGTCTCGTCGCGAGGAACATCATCGTCTCCTGCGAAGACTGTGACACTGAGCTTGGCCGGATCGAGTCCGAGGACCTTTGTCAGGAACTCGTAGCTGTACTCGATAGCCTCCTTCTTGAAGTAGGCGCCAAGAGACCAGTTTCCAAGCATCTCGAAGCAGGTGAGATGATGCGGATCACCTACTGCATCGATGTCTCCGGTCCTGATGCACTTCTGGTAGTCCGTGAGCATCTTTCCGGCCGGGTGCTCTGCACCGAGGATGTATGGTACAAGTGGATGCATGCCAGCAGTCGTGAAGAGAACTGTTGGGTCATTCTCTGGAATCAGGGATGCACCAGAGATCTGTCTATGTCCTTTGGACACGAAGAAATCGATATAATTCTTTCTTAGTTCATTTGCTGTTAAGGCTTTCATAAGCCAAGAGTATATTCCTTTTGTCCTATTTGTTAAAGACGGAAAAGCTAGAAGAGTTCCAGCTGTTCCGGGTTCTCCTTCTTCCTTCTGGGAGTACTCTTCATAGGCACCAAGACCCTCTTGAGATCGTTCCTCTTCCTCCAGACAATGACATTGGCATTCTGGGAGTATGCAGTTGCATATCTGTAGGCCGGATTCTGCACAGAGGACTCGAAGAGGATTACCGGAGAGCCCTCCCTGTGAGCGATATCGGCAAGGGCCCAGGAGGGGCCACCATCCTTCTCTTCCGGGATGACGACATACTGGCTGATCGCCATGAGAAGTCGGTTTCTCGGTATGCTGAACCACTTCTCGCTTTTCGATGAGGGAGGAAAGCCTGTTATCAGCAGGGAGCCCGAATTGACGATGGCGACCATGAGCTCACGGAAGGAGTCGGGATTGCACTGGTGAAGTGGAGACGAAAGGACGATTATCTGGGGAATCTTCTCGAGAAGTGCATTCTGGATGCAGTACTGGTCCACCCCGCTTTCGAATACGCTCATCATCACGCACTTTGCCGAACTTATCTCGGAGAGGGCCGAAAGGGAGGCATTGAAGCCTATCTGGGTCGGATTCTTCATTCCGATCACAGTGACACGCGGTCTTGAAAGCAGTGCGGAATTTCCTGCAAGGAAGAGAAAGTGCACAGGGCTCTCTCCAGTATCTGCCCCCTTGGGCCAGAGTGGATCCCTATCGTCTATGATCTCATATGAAATGCGCTGCTCGTAGGCCTCGAAGAGTGTCCTGAGGCGGTAGTAGGCCTCCCCGAGGGCGACAGATGAAAGGTTCGTTATATCGCACAGCGGCGAGATTATCTCGGGAAGCGGTCTTGAGACATCGATGCACTTTCTCAGGTTGTCGTACATCTTCCAGGCCTCTGCTTCATTCTTCCTCAGTACCTGGAAAAGCGTCTCGTATAGCAGTGCCTCGTTGTAGTTCTTGCGCATCGACAACCCCCTCCATCGAATATTACATCATCGCAAGGGCAAAGAAAAGGACGGAAAGGTCTCCGTCCTCAATTCTTGAACTCTATCACCTTGCACTCAAGGAGTATGTCGGGATTCATGGCAAGCATGTCCATCAGCCTGCACGATGGTCCCGACGGTACATTCGCACCATTCTCCCAGGCAACTACAGTTGCCAGCGAGACCCCCATCACCTCGCTGAAGAGTCCCTGAGAAAGCTGCAGAAAGCGCCTCAGCTTCCTCACCTGGCCAGCAGTATAGCTCTGTGGCCTTTCGACCTTTATCAGGTCCTTGTGCCTGGTCATATTGCCCTTCCTGGGGTAAAGGAGATCCTTTACCTCATCCTTGTATATGCTTACCATCGGACCTTACTTGCTGTAGATATGCAGAAGCTCTTCGAGCTCCTCCTTTATCCTGTTCCTGCACTTTCCACAGACTGTGGAAACACCTGTCAGCTCCTGAAGCTCCTCGAAGGTGTGGACCTTGCCGCTCTTTACAAGCTCCTCGATCTGGACGTCGGTGACATTCTTGCACTCGCACATGACCTTGGCGACCTTGTTCTTGTATGGGTTTGGAAGATTGTTCTTCTCAAGATAGTCGTCGATTGCGGCCCTGAGTGCCTTGTCACCCAGAACAGAGCAGTGGAACTTGTGCTCCGGAAGACCACCGAGCTTATCCATGATCATCGTAGGTGTGAGGTGGTATGCCTCCTCGAGTGTCATTCCGATCGCCATCTCGCTCATCATCGAGGTCGATGCAATTGCGCTTGCACAGCCGTATGTGAGCCATCTGAGGTCCTTTATCCTTCCATCCTCGACCTGGATGCCTACCCTCATCTGGTCACCGCAGGCAAGGGAACCTACCTCGCCCACTCCATCCGGTTCGAAATCCTCGTTCTCCTGCCAGAGATTGCGGGGATTCATGAAGTGATCCTTGACTGTATCTGTATAGACCCACTGGGACATGAAACTGCTGGCCATTACTTCTGCTCCTTGCGTGTAGACATCATTCTTACCCTGGAAATGATAGGAGGAAGCTTCTCGAGAACATAGTCGATATCCTCCTCTGTGTTATAGCGACCAAGTGAGAACCTGATCGAACCGTGCGCTATCTCGACATCAACGCCACAGGCGAGCAGTACGTAGCTCGGCTCGAGGCTGCCGGTCGCACAGGCACTGCCTGTAGACACCTGGATTCCTTCCATATCGAGATAGAGAAGTATCGACTCGCCCTCTGCACATGGGAATGAGACATCGAGAGTTCCCGGGAGGCAGTCGGTCGGATGACCGTTGATGACAACATTCGGAATCCTCTCCTCGATACCCTTTCTCAGCTTCTCTCTGAGAGACCAGAGATAGTCGTGCTCCTCTTTGATGCTTTGGGCAGCCAGTCTTGCGGCCTCGCCCATGCCTGCAATCGCAAGCGTGTTGTAGGTGCCGGCCCTGAAGCCATGCTCCTGATGACCGCCGTGGATCAGAGGTCGAAGAGGTACGCCTGGGCGGGCATAGAGAACACCTACACCCTTGGGACCGTAGAACTTGTGGCCCGACATCGAGACATAGTCGACGTCCAGATCCTCTACAGAGACCTCGATCTTTCCGATTGCCTGGGTCGCATCGGTGTGGAAGTAGGCTCCTGCTCTGTGGGCAAGAGCGCAGGCCTCCTTTATAGGCTGGATAGTTCCGATCTCGTTGTTCGCAGTCATTATGGATACGAGGGCAACATCGTCTCCAAGCTTCTCCTCAAGCTCCTTCAGGCTGATCTTTCCACTCCTGTCCACACTGAGGAAATCGACCTTGTACCCCCTCTGGTTCATGTACTTCGAGGTCTCTTCGATGCATGGGTGCTCTATGCTGGTAGTGATTATCCTGTTCCTCTTGTAGCCCTCGTCGATGAGGTCCCTGAAGGTCAGGAATACAAAGTTGTTCGCCTCGGAGGCTCCACTTGTGAAGACAATGCCCTTTGGATCGGCGTGGATGAGCTTTGCGATCTCGCCTCTGGCCCACTCGACAGCCGTATCGGCATCTCTACCGGAGCGGTGCATGCTGGATGCATTGCCGTAGAGCTCCACGTTGTCCTTCATGAGGTCGATGACCTCCTGGGCCATTGGGGTTGTGGCATTATTATCTAGATAAACATTTCTCATTTTAAATCCCGTTCAATTTCTAGGAATAAAGATATATTCAATGGGATGAATCGTCAACAAAGGAGAGGATACCATTTTCCAGTACGCACTCCTTTTCCCTACACAAACGGATATGATGTGCTCTTGCCCATCTGACATAGCCGCAGGTCGGCGGCAGATAATCGGCGAACATGGCCCTGAAAAGGGTCATTTTCAGGCACCTGGGGCACTTTTCAAAGCGCCTGTCATAGACAGTGCAGAGTCTGCTCTCGCTGTCGTAGAATTCGCAGGCACTCGAGGTGTCGATAAGCAGAAGGTTCTCTGTTATCACCTTCTCGTGACAGCAGAGCCCACAGCCGCTGCATAGCTTCTCCCAGGCATCCTTCTTCATAGGAACAGCTTCTCCGCCCTTGCCATCATCTCATCATCCAGAGCTGGAAGTGCACGTATTACAGAGATCGATATGCACCCCTCGTGGATTATCTCAAGATCTCCCTTTCCCCTGCCTCTCATATCTATTCCGAAGTCATAGCCATCGTTCATCGCCATCATTATGACCTCCCCCTTGTCCAACTTCTCTGGGCGGTCTGGATAGTTGATGTAGCCGATATCCCCAAGCTGTACCCTTTCAGAGAAGGGATTCGGGAAGTTCACATTCACGAAGGAATCGAGGCCTGCAAGGCTCTTCAGCCTGTCCAGATTCTCTGCAGTCCACCTTGCACAGCTCTCATAATCGAAGGGTCCACCCTTTACGAGAGGCCTCCCCTGCGAAAGCGATATTGCCGGAATCTTCTGGTATATGGCCTCTCTTGCAGCACCACAGGTCCCGGAATAGGTTATATCTGTCGAGCAGTTCGGTCCCCTGTTGATTCCCGCGATCACGAGGTCGGGGCGCGAGTCGAACAGCTTTCCCTTTATCGCATAGAGGACACAGTCCACTGGAGTACCGCTGCAGTGATAGCGGTTCCTTCCGAACCGGGTAAAGTGTATTTCGGATGTCAGATTCATCGAGTGGGATTTCCCACTGCAGTTTTCCGAAGGTGCGGCAATCCAGATCTCATGCCCACAGGCTTCAAGCGCCTCTGCCAGGGCAGGAAGTCCTCCCCTGTCATAGCCATCATCATTTACAAGCAGTATCTTCATTCTCTTCCAGCTCCAGAGAAGAAACCTTTGCAGGTCCACCTGGGCGGAAGACTCTGATCGTAGGCTTGAAACCGAATATCCTCTCATAGTCGGAGAGGAAACCTGTATAGCTTGTCTCGCCCTCTTTGGTAAGGATCAGATAGATGGAGCCGCTTGCGCCGTTGCTGACAAGCGAGCCACCGAAGATGTCGGGACACTCACCGGATCTCTTGATAAGCCAGTCGACCTCGGGGCAGGAGATCTCGAAGACATCCCTCATGCCCATGTAGATATCGCGCAGCGCCCTGCCAAAGCCCCTGGCGTCGGCCCTCTTGAGTGCCAGACAGCCCTTCTTGACCTTTGCAGACTCTGTTATCACATATTCGCAGGTCCTTCTCTCATGCTCGGTTATTCCGGAGATTATGTGGCTCTTCAGCTCATGGATCGGACAGTCGCGCAGCGCATATCCATCGGTTATGTGAAAGGAAAGGTTGACGCAGCAGTCATGTGCATCCTGTCTCTTCTCCTCGATCTCGCTTCTGAGGACCTGGGGCGGGACCTGCGGATCTACGATGATTCCGTATGGCAGCCCACAACTGTTGTCTCCGAAGGGATATTCGATCAGGCTGTAGTCCATGCTCTGCATGTCGAAGTAGAGGACCTTCCCCTCCTCTGCATAGAGCATCGTTATCAGGTCCCTCAGACGGCAGTGCACATGAGAGAACTGATTCGTGGCCTGATATGCGATCCTTATTATCGCATTCCTGTCCAGGCCGAAGGAGAACATGCGGTCAAGTGCGATCAGTATGCCGATTGAAAGTGCAGATGAGATCGTGAGGCTGTCACAGAAGAGCAGAGCGCCCTTCAGTGTTATGTCGAGGCCGCATGGAATCCTGTGGCCCTCGGATACGAGGAAGGAGAATACACCCTTGATGTAGTTGACCCACCTATCCTCCTTTCTGTACTTCAGTGCTGCCAGCTGGAACTGCTTCTTCTCGTTCCTCGTGGCATCGAAAAGCTTTACAACATTGTCCTCTCTTCTCGAGATGGAAAGCCTCAGGGCAAGAGCTCCGGTTCCTGTAAGACAGAATCCCTTGCAGAAGTCAGAGAAGGCACCCATCAGGGTACATACACCGGGAACCTCTGAAAGGACCTCCGGATTCCTTCTGAAATACTGTTGATGATAGGAAACTATCTTGTCCATCGTGAAACTCCTGCCTGTACTCCTGTTTTATTAGAGTTTAGCAAAAAAACAGGAGAAATTGCCAACAAAAAAGCGGAAAGCATTGCCTTCCGCCCTTCATGCAATCAGGAGTCCCTGGATTACTTGTTGAAATTTGCGTATCTCTTGTTGAAGCGATCGACACGACCGGTCGTATCGACAAGCTTCTGGGTACCGGTAAAGAATGGGTGGCAAGCAGAGCAGATTTCAACTGAAAGGTTCTTGGAAGTGGTCTTTGTCTTGATGACATTGCCACAGGAACACTTGATCTCTCTGAGTTCATAGTTAGGATGGATATCAGCCTTCATAATAGTTTTCTCCTTCAAAAAATTATCTATATCCTACATTCACTGCTTTCACAGGGAACAAGATTTCATCTTACAGAGCTCATGATCTGAGTGGCTGTGTTCACAGCCGACGAGGACATGGACCCTAGGAATTCCTTATTATTGTGAGTTTTCTTCATCTTGTCAATGAGGAAGACCGACATCTCAAGGTCATCCATATTGCCAACTGCGGACCTGAGGAGGAAGAGTCTGGACTGCTCATCCTTTGTAAGCAGCAGATCATCCCTTCTGGTTCCGGACTTCTTGATGTTGATGGCAGGGAACTTCCTGCTGTCCGCCATCCTTCTATCAAGCACGATCTCGTTATTGCCTGTACCCTTGAACTCCTCGAAGATGACCTCATCCATCCTCGAACCTGTCTCGATGAGAGCTGTCGAGATGATGGTAAGCGAGCCACCCTCCTCGATGTTCCTTGCGGCACCGAAGAATCTCTTTGGCTTGTGCAGTGCATTGGAATCGACACCACCAGAGAGGATCTTTCCAGAGGCTGGAACAGTCTGGTTGTAGGCCCTTGCGAGTCTTGTTATCGAATCCAGCAGGATGACGACATCCTTCTTCTGCTCGACCATTCTCTTGGCCTTCTCGATGACCATCTCGGCAACCTGCACATGCCTTGTGGCCTGCTCGTCGAAGGTGGATGCGACAACCTCCGCCTTTACGCTCCTTCTCATGTCCGTTACCTCTTCAGGTCTCTCGTCAACTAGAAGGACAATGAGATGGACCTCTGGATGGTTGGTGCTTATTGCATTTGCGATCTTCTGCATCAGGACGGTCTTTCCGGTCCTTGGAGGCGCAACGATAAGAGACCTCTGTCCCTTTCCAATAGGACAGAAGAGGTCGACGACCCTCGTCGAGATATCCATGACATCGGGCTCGGAAGAATTCGATGAATACTCCAGATGGAGCTTCTCATTGGCAAACAGCGGTGTCAGTGTATCGAATGGGACACGGAGCTTTGCCTGCTGTGGAGTCTGTCCATTCACCATGGTGATGCGGAGCATCGCATGGAAACGGTCGACGTCCCTTGGGCTCTTCAGCTGACCATAGACAGTATCTCCGGTCCTGAGGCCACAGCCCTTTACCATGCCCTGGGATACGTATACGTCCTCGGAGCCAGTAAGATAGCTGTTGATGGAGTATCTGATGAAGCCATAGCCATCAGGAAGCACCTCGATGGTACCCTCTACCATCAGGGCTCCACCCGAGAGGGCGTGTATCTTCATCAGCTCCTTTATGAGGTCCTGCTTTCTGCAGTCAAGGATGACCTCCTCGCTTATGCCCTTCTCTCTGGCCATATCCCTGAGCCTTTCGATAGGGAGCACTGCAAGATCGGAGATGAAGAGCTTGGGAGCATCCGGATTCTCCTCCAGATTGACCTCTGGAATCGTCTCCTCCTGACCTCTGCGGTCCTTCATCTTTCCATTCTTCTTGTCGAAGCGGTTCCTCTTGTCGTACTTGTTGAATCTGCCCTGCCTCTCGCTTCGCTCCTCTTTCTGTGCACCCTCTTCAGGAGTCTGTGCTGCTTCTGCACCCTCGGCTGCAGGGGCAGCGGCTTCGGAAGCCTCCTCGATCGCACTCTCGCTGACAGGAGCACTCTCCTCCGGGCTGGAAGCTACAGGTTCGCTTGCGATGGCCTCTTCGAAGTTGAGCTCCTCCTGGGTCTCCTGAACTGCAGCGCTGTCCTTTACAGCCTCCTTGGCTCTGCGACCTCTCTTCTTCTCTCCACTCTTCGGGCCATCCTTCGATGTCCTCTTTCTCTCCTTGCCTGCCCTTGTGGCAGTCTTCTCCTCGACTACTGGAGCTTCACTGACCTCTTCAGCAGCAGGAGCGCTCTCTGTGGTGGCCTCTTCGGCTACCTTCCTGATCTTCCTGATGCGCGGAGCTCTCTTGATAACAACCTTTGCTGTTCGGGATTCATTCTCCTGTACGCCTTCTGGTACAGCCTGTACTTCAGTCTCAGAGAATTCTTCTGATTCCATTCGTTATCTCCATTTCGATTATCATCACCCAAAGCGATATGTAACAGATTTCAATGATGATATAAGGATTCGATTAGATTCTTGATTAAAAAAGAGAAGGATACTGTCCTTCCATAGAACACAGATTAAATATATTTCCAATAGGCTGTCATGTCAACAAGGTCTTCATTCCCAGGAGGCTCCATTATGAGCAGGAATGCGCCCAGAAGCAGAAAGCTGCAAATGGACGCACTGACCATCTTTCAGACTGATTCCATGGAAATGTCCGTGCCTCTCGGCTCAGCGTACTTCCTTCTTCCTTCCTGCACTTCTCACGATGGCAAGCACAAGGCCGACAGCAAGGAGAATTGCAGAGAGGTATACAGCAATGTGCGCAAGCAGATCGGGATGCTTTACATAGAAGGTATCTGGGCGCTCGGAGCTGTAGACTGGAACATCGTAGATGTGCCAGGTCATCTTGAACTGCTCTACAGGGTCGACGATCCTTCCTGTTGGCAGGATCATGCAGGTAAGGCCGGAGTTGGTGCTCCTTACCATGCTCTTTCGGGTCTCTACGCTTCTGAGAACAGCAATTGCAGCATGCTGCACAGCCGCCTCTGCACAGCCGGACCAGCGGTCATTGGTAAGATTCAGGATGACCTCGGCACCATTCTCGACGAACTCTGCATTATGGTAGCCGAAGGTGTCCTCGTAGCAGATAGGAGTAGAGAACTTCACGCCGGATGCCTCGAAGACGACAGCTTCATCCCCCTGGAGCCACCAGTTGTAGTCGTTCGCAAGCAGCATCCTGTACATCCAGGGAAGCTGCTTTTCATATGGGAAGTGCTCTGTGAATGGGACCAGATGCTGCTTTGCATAGCTCTGCTTTATCCTGCCCTCATCGAAGAGGATTACAGTGTTGTAGTCCATTCGGTTGAGTGTTCCATCCTCGAGTACCGGCCCCTTGGATGGGTCCTTCAGGACACCTCTCGGATTTCCAGTGACCAGAGGAAGACCAAGCTCTTCACCGAATTCGACGAACTCCTTTACGAGCTTTGCAGTCTTCTTGTTGCTCATGATCTTGTCGGTCTCCTCGTATGAGTAGCTCATATGCCAGTCGACGGAGGGAACGAATGCAGTCTCGGACCAGACAACGACCTCGGGATCCCTTCTGATCGCCTCGAGCGAGAGTCTTCTGAGGTTGCTGAAGTTGCTCCTGTAGGTCTCGAGTCCACCCTTCCAGGAGTCATGGTTGTGCTGGATTGCAGCAACTCTCCAGTACCTGTCAGGCTCCTCCGAACTCCACTTGGCACACCTTGCAAGACCGAAAGTCAGCCAGAGGATGAAGATGAGTATATATCCGACAGGGAAGACCCTGTTCTTCCTGAGATACGATACGAAGGACGGATCGCTGCCACAAAAGAGATCTGCCACATAGCGGGCCAGGAAGGCCTGCGGAAGGATAATGAGAAAGATGATTCCCCAGACTCCAGTGAACTCTGCAATCTGCATGAGGGGCAGATATCTGTAGAGCGAATAGCCGATGTTCCCATATGGATAGCCGGCAAACCAGCTCTCGGCCAGGTATGCGTATGCGACCCAGATTATCGCCTGCACGATATACGAGAACTTCCTGAAGAACCTGTCTGCGGCCTTCAGGGAGAGGAACAGGAAGACCATCTCTGTTCCCTTGATCACAGTGACAATCAATATGGCAAGCTTGTGAAAGCCCGGAAGCCAGTAGTTGAAGCAGAGGTAGAAGGAAACTCCGAAAACAAAGCCATAGAGGGCGGATGCGAATACGGAGGTATTCCTGATCACAGCAAGGACGGGAATCAGGGCAAAGAAGGCAACGAAGCCCCAGCCCCTGCTGGTGACGAAGCCAGGGAAGGCAAGAGAGTAGATGAACGCAGAAACCAATAATACAAAAACCTCAGAACAGTAGGTCCTGAGGTTTCTTCTGTTATAAAAGTTCTTCAAAACAGAGTTTCTCCAATAATCTTACTCGAAGTCCTCGCTGCTCGAATCGCGGAGGTTCCATACGGAATCCTTGAGCTCCTTTCCTGGGCGGAAAATTGCTACACCGTGAGTATCTACAGCAACAAGGTCACCAGTCTTTGGATTACGAGCCTTCTCTCTGCCCTTTCTAGTTCTTACTTCAAAAGTACCAAAACCGCGAAGCTCGATGACCCTATCCTCCTTGAGACCATCCTTGATCTCTTCGAACAGCTCATCAATGACCATGTGGATGTCAGTGCGGGAGATACCGAGCTTGTTGTGAAGACTTTCAATCATAGCAGCTTTGGTAAGCTTCTCTTTTTCCATGATATAAACTCCTGGGAATCTTGATTGTCTTTTTTTCAGTACCTGCCCCATCTATTCGATCTAAATGGAGCAGCCTGTATGTTTGCGTATTCTTAGGTGTGAATACTTTTTATGCGAGCTTTGCGAAAGCGTGGTACATTCTTGACTTCTTTCTGCTGGCAGTGTTCCTGTGGAGAACACCCTTGCTTGCAGCGCTGTCAAGAAGCTTGAAGCTGAGAGCCATGGCTGTCTGAGCTGCTTCCTTGTCGTTTGCTGCAACAGCTGCATCGAACTTCTTGATAGCAGTTCTTACTGCACTCTTTACCATACGATTGTGCATTCTGCGATTAGCGTTCTGGCGCTCTCTCTTTTCAGCGGACTTGTTAGACACTTTATTCCTCCGTTCTAAAATACTCTTGTTATTTTAGTTTATTTCTTTTGTATTACAACTTTAACTAAAGCTGCGCGATTAACAAAACTAGCAAAAAACCCAACTTCGGTCAATACACAGAAAGAACTTTCTTCATTCTGCGCTGAAGAGTTCGTCCTCGAACTCCTCATCGACCTCCCAGTGCCCTGTATCAGAGTTGTAGCTGACACAATCGAATGGGATGGAAAGACTTCTCCCTTCGCTGCCCTGCACTGTGATCTTCCTGGACAGGATATTCACAGCACTGACCCTCCACAGCTCATGATCCAGCTTCAGCCTGGAGCCCTCTGGAGGACAGTTTGCCTTCTCCTCAAGGTAGTAGTCGTACTCGTATGCCAGACAGCAGAGCAGCTTTCCGCATGGGCCGGAGATCTTCGAGGAGTTCAGCGAAAGGTCCTGCTCCTTTGCCATCTTTATCTGTATCTGCTGCCCATTCGTGTTGAAGCTGTGGCAGCAGAGGTCCCGGCCACAGACCGAGAGACCGCCGAGCATGCTCGCCTCGTCCCTGTCTCCGACCTGCCTCAATTCGATCCTCATCTTGAAGACCTGCACGAGGTCCTTTACCAGATCCCTGAAATCGACCCTGCCATCAGCGTAGAAGAAGAATATGACCTTCGGCTCACCCAGAAGAAAGTGTGCGGATATCAGCTTCATGTCGAGCTTGTGCTTCTGCACCTTCTCCCTGCACACTACAAGCGCATACTCCTCCTTGGCTGCATTCTCTCTCGCCTTGTTTATCTCGGAGGGGGTTGCCAGATGGTCGAGCCAGGCGACATCTCCGCTCACCTTGACCTTCTTCGGGACCCTTGAACCGATGCAGACCGGACAGGAGCCCTGGCACTCCTTCTCCTCTCCGGAGCCGAAGTTGATGCAGGCGCCCTTCACAGCGGCATCTCCCGGAACGTACCCCTTCACACCAGTAGGTGCCGGACCTATTATCACACCAAGGTCCAGGCCGTACTTGGTCTCATAGACGACCTGTGTACCTGCATAGAGCAGAGAATCCCACGCCGCCAGCATTTTATCATTATAGGATGTATTCTTGACCACGTAGACGTAGGCCATATCATCCCTTTCAACTACTTTCTTAGCCATGAGATAAAACTATCATGACCATTGGAGTTTAGCAAGCTGATGAGCAATCTTGCTTTACAAAAGAGACGTTTTGAGGTTTTCTATCACACATGGAGATTGGAAACATACATTTCAGATCCAACCTGTTCCTGGCACCGCTGGCAGGCTACACCGATGGCGCATTCAGAAGGATTGCGACAGAATTCGGTGCAGGCTGCTGCGTTACGGAGATGGTCTCTGCAGAAGGTCTGGCCCGGGGAAACGACAGAACAGAGGAGCTTCTCAGAAGATTCGATGGAGAAGAGGAACTTGTCATGCAGCTCTTCGGACCGGATGTGGACCCCTTCTCCCGCGCCCTCGACCACCTGATGCCCTACAGACCTACAATGATAGACATAAACTGCGGCTGTCCGGTGCCCAAGGTGATAAAGACAGGTGCAGGCTCCGCCCTGATGCAGGAGCCTGAAAGGATCGGAAGAATCGTCTCCTTCCTTTCAAGGAACACAGATGTGCCGATCTCTGTGAAATTCCGGCTCGGCTGGGATATGAACAGCATGAACTTCCTCCAGTTCGCCCATATCTGTGTCGACAATGGCGCAAAGCTGCTGACGCTCCATGCCAGGACCAGAAGCCAGGGCTACTCGGGCAGTGCCGACTGGTCCCAGATAAAGCGCCTGAAGGACGAATTCAGAAATACAGATGTAAAGATATTCGGTTCCGGCGATGTCCTTTGTGCAGAGGATGCAGTAAGGATGCTTTCCCAGACCGGCTGCGATGGAGTCATGTTCGCCCGTGGTGCGATCGGCAACCCATTCATCTTCTCCCAGGTAGGATCGCTCCTGGAGAGTGGAAAATGCCAAAGTCCCTCCGTCGATGAGATAATAGATACTGTAATGAGACATTATGACTACATGGCAGAGCTCTTCGATGAGAGGAGTGCAGGACATGAGATGAGAAAGCATGTCTGTGCCTATGTAAAGGGAATTCCCGGCTCGAGCAGAGTAAAGGCGGAGATAGTCAGGGCAGTCACCAGAGAGGAGTACCTTTCCGCCCTTTCAGCTCTCAAATGAAATTTTTTTGTTTGACTGTCAAATGTCCAGTAGGTTAGCATTTTCTCTACGGGAGTAAGTTAATGCGAGTTCTTATACTTGGTTCTGGTGCAAAAGACCATGCAATAGCATGGTGGTTTGCAAAGTCCGATCTTATCACAGATCTGTACATTACCCCTGGTAATGTAGCGACCAGCAAGTTCGCGACAAATCTGCCGCACATCAATCCTGCCGATCCGATCCAGGTCTACAGGGCCTGTGTGACCTTCAGGATCGACCATGTCTTCATCGGCACCGAAGCTCCACTGCTGACTGGAGTCGTCGACTATCTCAACCAGAGAGGCATCGACACCTTCGGAACTCCGACAAGAGCACTCAAGCTGGAAAGCGACAGGGCCTTTGCCCGCGCCTTTACAGACAGGCACAACATTCCGACACCGAGAAGGAACCTCTTCGCGAATTACGAGGATCTGGAGAAGTTCCTTTCAAGGAACGAGGGGATGAGGTATGTAATAAAATCGAATACGGTCGCACCCTCAAGAGTGATGCTGGATTCAAAGGATACAGCAGCTCTGCTCGCCTTTGCCAAAGAGCTTCTCAAGAAGGGACCTATCCTTCTTGAAGAGCACATAAAGGGTCTCTCCATCACCTGTACCCTTCTTGTCGACAACAGGGGCTATATGATGCTTCCTCTTACCAGTGACTACATGTTCACAAGCGACAAGGATGGTCTTCCGACAGGTGGTATGGGTGCAATCTGTCCAATAAAGCCAGGTGAGGCAATAGTAGAGAACATCAAGAGCTTCGTTGTCGAGCCGACGATCTATGGAATGAAGGTCGAGGATCTCTCATACAAGGGAGTGCTCACGATCTCGATAAAGGTGACAAATGATGACATGCCATTCGTCGTGGACTACCATATGCGCTTCAACGACCCTGCAAGCCAGGCCTTCGTGCCTCTTGTGAAGAACGATGCTGTCAAGCTTATTAACGCAATGAAGGAGGACAGGATATCGGAGCAGGTGCTCGAGGTCTCCAACGAATCCACAGTTGCTGTAGTGATCGCCTCCGAGGGCTATCCGATGAATCCGGTCACCAACCGCAGGATCGAACCTGTAAACCCACTTGTGCTGCACAACGCCTTCGATACACTGCCTCTTGTATTCACAGGGGCAGTCCTTGGAGAGGAGTCGGATGCACTCAAGACCAGTGGTGGAAGGAACTTCACTCTGGTCGGCAGAGGAATAAACATAAAAGCGGCAAACGAGAACGTCTACCGCTATATCGACAAGATAAGATTCCCCGGCTCCTGGTACCGAAACGATATAGGAACCAAGTTCTTCGCCAACTCCGAAGAGATCAGCATCTAGGGCGTCTGAACTCGTAGAGCAGTATTCCACAGGCAACGGACACATTGAGAGAATCGATGTGTCCGCTCATTGGTATGCTTGCAATGTAATCGCACTTCTTCCTTACGAGCTGACTGATTCCATCCCCCTCCGAGCCCATCACGATGACACTTCGTCTGGCAAAGCTCGTCGTATATGAACTTTCGCCGGACATATCTGCGCCATAGACCCAGAAGCCGTTATCCTTCAGTATGTCGATCTCTCTGCTGAGGTTCGTTACGACCGACATCTGTACATACTGTGCAGCTCCAGAGGAGACCTTGAGAACAGTCTCGTTGGCCTGCACGCTCCTTCTCTCTGGGATTATCACAAGGTCGACACCAAACTGGTCTGCAGAGCGCAGTATCGCTCCAAGGTTATGTGGGTCGGTTATCCCATCCAGCATCAGCACAAGTGCACCCTGGTCCTCCTTGAGAGAGGAGCAGAACTCCTTTACAGAGATCTCCTGGATCCTGGAGCCACCCTTTCTCGGACCCCCAAGGTCGAGCACAGCTCCCCTGTGGTCCACATCGGGCATCATCCTGTCCATCTCCACACGTGCAATCTTCCTGACTGCGACCTTTCCAGAGAATCTGGCCTGACGCTCGAGCTCGGCAATCCTATCACCGCCACCGCGCACAATGAACAGTGTCGAACCGGCTCCCGCCTTCTTGAGAGCCTCCTCTATTGCATGAAAACCATAAATCTTTTCGCCCATATCTCAGTTAAATTACAGGCAAAAATAACTTTTTGCAAGACATATACTAAAGGAGCCCAAAATGGGCTCCTCTACATCAGTTTCCATCGAATGGGACCGGCTCGGGCGAGGTATTCTCTCCTAGCGCATCGGAAAGCTCCTTCATCAGCTTCCTGGCCTTGATATCCAGAGCACCGAGCTTTGGAGTCTGGATCAGGATATGGATGTACATGTCTCCCCTGTTGTTCATGTTTCCTCTGAAGGATGGAACACCGCGTCCTCTCAGCCTCAGAGACTTGCCGGACTGGATTCCTGCAGGAACACCGACCTTGACCTTTCCACCATCGATGACAGGCACCTCGATCTCACAGCCAAGAGCAGCCTGCATGAACGAGATAGGTACCTGCAGATGCAGATCGCGGTCCTCTCTTACGAAGTATCTGTCCTCCTTCACATTGACGACTATGACAAGATCTCCGGCCGGGCCGCCATTTCTTCCTGCATTGCCCTTGCCCCTTGCGACCAGCTGGGTTCCATCATCAGAACCGACAGGGATGGTCACTGCAAGCTTCTCCTGCTTCCTCATTACACCGCTTCCATGGCAGGAGGAGCAGGGATTGTCTATTGTATGTCCTGTACCATGACAGGTAGGACAGGTGGTTATCGTCTGGAAGAAGCCGCCACCGTGGGCGACCTGACCGTGGCCTCCACATGTCGGACAGGTCCTGGAACCTGTACCTCCAGTACCGTGACAGGTATCACAGACAACATCGTGCGAGTATGAGACATCGACCTTGGTACCGAAGATGGCATCGTGCAGAGAGACCTGGACGTTGTACTGGAGAGATGAGCCCCTTGCAGGACCACTCTGTGCAGAGCCTCCCCTCATGCCGCCACCGAAGAACTGCGAGAAGATGTCGCCAAAGCCGGAGGAACCGAAGATGTCCTCGAAGCCCGAGAAGCCCGAGAAGCCCTGGCGATTGAAGCCTGCCTGAGAGGAATCGACGCCTGCAAAGCCAAAGCGATCATAATTGGACCTCTTGGTCTTGTCTCTCAGGACATCGTATGCCTCGGTCGCCTCCTTGAATCTTTCTTCAGCGGCCTTGTCATTCGGATGTGTATCCGGGTGGTTTGCCATGGCGAGCTTCCTGTAGGCCTTCTTCAGATCCTCATCGGAAGCATCCTTGCTCACTCCCAGAACTTCATAATAATCACGTTTTGCCATAATTCCCTCTCAACGACGAACATGCCGGCAGTTACCGGCATGTCCCCTACTGTACACTAATTCGGAAGATTATTTAACTTCCTCGAAGTCTGCGTCATAGGCATCGTTGCTGTTGCTGCCGGAAGCAGAAGCACCTGCATCCTGTCCACCTGCACTCTGATTACCTGCGCCTGCAGCCTGCTGCTTTGCCTGAGCGGCCTCGTAGACCTTCTGTCCAAGTGCCATGGATGCCTGCTGGAGTGCCTCGCTCTTGCTCTTCAGCTCCTCTGTTGTTGCATTCGAGTTGGCAAGTGCATCCTTCAGATCCTTGATCGCAGCCTCGGTCTGGCTCTTCTCGGCATCGGTGATCTTGTCGCCGTAATCCTTGAGGGCCTTCTCTGTAGAGTAGACCAGGCTCTCGGCATTGTTCCTTGCCTCGATGCCCTCTCTGACCTTCTTGTCCTCGGCCTGATGTGCCTCGGCCTCCTTGACCATCTTGTCGATCTCGGCCTCGGAGAGTCCTGAGGAGCTCTCGATCCTGATGCTCTGCTCCTTGCCGGTTCCCAGATCCTTTGCGGATACGTGGACGATACCATTTGCATCGATATCGAACTTTACCTCGATCTGAGGTACTCCCCTAGGAGCGGATGGAATTCCAACGAGGTCGAACTTGCCAAGAGTCCTGTTCTGGCTTGCAAGCTCTCTCTCACCCTGGAGAACGTGAATCGATACAGCTGTCTGTCCATCGGCTGCTGTGGAGAAGATCTGGCTCTTGGAGGTAGGAATTGTCGTATTCCTTTCGATGAGCTTTGTATTTACACCACCGAGGGTCTCGATTCCAAGAGAAAGTGGAGTTACATCGAGAAGCAGGATATCCTTGACATCCTTGTTGAGGACACCTCCCTGGATTGCTGCACCTACAGCAACGACCTCATCCGGGTTGACACCCTTGTGCGGCTCCTTGCCGAAGATCTGCTTTACCAGCTCCTGTACGTATGGGATTCTTGTGGAACCACCAACGAGGATGACCTCATCGATATCGGATGCGGAGATGCCTGCATCGCGAAGTGCGTTCTGGCATGGGATCTTGGATCTCTCGATGATCGGAGCGACCATCTGCTCGAACTTTGCCCTTGAAAGGGACATCATCAGGTTCTTTGGACCTGTGGAATCGACTGCGATGAATGGCAGGTTGATGTCCGTAGAGGTCGAAGAGGAGAGAGCGATCTTTGCATTCTCTGCAGCCTCCTTCAGTCTCTGGAGTGCCATCTTGTCCTTCGAAAGGTCGATGCCTGTATCGCTCTTGAAGCTGTCGAGCATCCACTGGATAAGCACCTGGTCGATATTGTCGCCGCCGAGGTGTGTATCACCGTTGGTGGACCTTACCTCGAAGACGCCGGTTCCAAGCTCGAGAATGGAGATATCGAAGGTACCGCCACCGAAGTCGTAGACAGCGATGGTCTCGTCCTTTGCGTTCTTGTCCTTTCCGAAGCCGTATGCAAGTGCTGCAGCTGTAGGCTCGTTGACGATTCTCTTGACATCGAGACCTGCGATTCTGCCTGCATCCTTTGTAGCCTGGCGCTGTGCGTCGTTGAAGTATGCAGGAACTGTGATGACAGCCTCTGTGACGCTCTCACCGAGGTAGTCCTCTGCGGTCTTCTTCATCTTCATCAGGACCTCTGCAGAGATCTCCTGAGGAGAGAGCTTCTTGCCGCGGATGTCGATCTTGATCTCATCACCAGCTCCGGACTCTACCTTGTATGGTGCAAGCTTCACATCATCTGCGACCTCATGGAACTTCTTTCCCATGAATCTCTTTATCGAGAATACTGTGTTCTCTGGGTTGGTGACCATCTGGTTCTTTGCAGGCTTGCCAACAACACGGTCGCTCTCGGACTTATAACCTACTACAGAAGGTGTAGTCCTATCACCTTCGGAGTTTACAATGACCTTTGGTTCATTTCCTTCCATTACTGCAACGCAGCTGTTTGTTGTACCGAGGTCGATACCAATAATCTTTCCCATTTTATTTCCTCTCTAAACTGTTGCTATTCTCAACTGTCCTTTTCTGGACAAACCAAATGTAATAAGGATGGGCACAATCGTCAAATACTGCTTTTGCCGACCTTTACCTTTGCAGGTCTTACGACTCTTCCATTGAGCTTGTAGCCCTTCTGGAGAATCATTGTGACCGTATCCTCCTTGAGCCCCTCGACCTCCTCCATGAGGCATGCCTCGTGCTCGTTCGGGTCGAATGGGACATTCGCGCTGTCTATGATCTCGAGACCCCAGTTGTTCTTGAGGATCGAAAGCATATTCTCCTCGATCATCTTGACTCCATCCCTGAAGCCATCGAAGTTCTTGCTCTGATCTGCAGCGGCAAGGGCCCTGGAGAAGTTGTCGATAGGCTCGAGAAGCTCCTTTACAAGGGCGGTGTTTGCATATCTGACAGCATCCTCCTTGTCCTTCAGAAGTCTCTTCCTGTAGTTCTCGGTGTCGGCCTGGTTCCTGATCAGACGGTCTGTCAGCTCTGCATTCTTCTCCTTCTCGGCCTCGAGCTCCTTTCTGAGCGCCTCAAGCTCATCTGCAGCCTTGTCCTCTCTCTCATCAGAGGTCGCACTCTCTGCCGTCTCCTCATCGAGAGTCTCTGCCACTACCTCTTCCTTGATCTCCTCGTCCTTCATTTCCTTTTCAGCGTTCTTTCCCATCTTCCTGTTCTTCTTTTCTCTTTTCTTATGTCTGCTCATATGTCTTCCCTTCAGTCAGCCATACAAAACAACACACACCAACCTCCTGGCTGATGTGTGAAAAATAATAAAGCTTAATCAAATGGTCAAGGCAGCTCAGTTACCTGGAGAGAGGAGATCCTCCTCTTCTCCCAGATTCTCTGGGAATTTCTCCATTTCAACGTTGCTTCTCTTGCCCCTTCTCGAGGCACTCTCGTCCTGATGTGTACCCTCGTAGGAGGAGATCTCCATCTTCAGCTTCACGAGACGGCTCTCCTCGTTGATCCTCTGCTGCTTGATGGCCTTGAAGCGGTGATCTGCCTCATCGGCCTCCTTGACCGCCTTGTCGACCTTTGCCTGCCAGTCACGGTGCTCGACCTGGAGGTTGAGAAGATCCTCCTTGGTCCTTGTGACGCTGTCATTGGTATCATGCAGTCTCTCCTCTGCAGCGATGATCTTGTTCTGAAGATCCTGCAGACGGTCCACAGTATTCGCGATGGTCTCGTTGACGCCCTGATTTAGCCAGGATACGGACTCCTTCAGCTCTGTCTGGCTTCTGCCGAGATTCTCGATATTGGAGATAGCAGAAGACGACATGCTCTTGAAGAGTCCATCGACCTTCGAGACCTCCTCGGAGAGAGCGGCCGAGAGTGCACTTCTGCAGGTCTCGATGTACACCTTCTCTTCCCTGCTTATGAGGTCCTTCTGATCCTGATGGAGCTGCTTTGCCTCGTCGCAGGTCCTTGCGATATTGCTTTCTGCCTCGCTTGTCTTGGCAGAGAGCTCGGAGATCGTGCTGGCGTAGCGCTCATCGACCCTCTGGAGTGCCTCTTCGACGTGGCTGTCCATTGTGGCCTTCGCACTGGCGAGGGAAGCGTTGAGGTTCTCATTTGCCTCTGCGACCTTGTTGTCTGCACTGATGCGGAGACTCTCGGCGCTGCTGATGATGGCATCGTTCTTGCCGTTGAGCACGACGATCCTCTCATCGACATCCCTCTTGAGGTCCTCATTCTCCCTCCTGAGGTTGTCGCTGCAGGCTGCAATATCGGCCTTCATGTCGACGATTGACTGTGCAAGGTTCTCCTTGAGGTCCATCGACTGCTTCTCGAGATTGTCGCTGCAGGCTGCAATATCTGCCTTCATGCTCTCGATGCTCTTGTTCATATCCTCCTTGAGGTCCATCGACTGCTTCTCAAGATTGTCGCTGCAGGCTGCAATATCTGCCTTCATGCTCTCGATGCTCTTGTTCATATCCTCCTTGAGCTCCTCGTTCTGGAGCTTGAGGATGTCCGAACAGTCTGCGATATCGACCTTCATATCGTCGACATTCCTGCCCATATCGGCCTTGAGTGCCTCATTCTGCTGTCTGAGGTTCTCCGAGCAGTCTGCAATATCGACCTTCATATCGGAAATGCTTCTCTCGAGATCGCTCTTCAGAGCCTCGTTCTGCTGTCTGAGGCTTTCGGAGCACTCTGCGATGTCTCTCTTCATAGCGCCGATCGAGGCAGCAAGGCTGCTCTTGAGCTCTTCACAGTGGTTGTCGAGATTCTCTGTGCAGCTGTCGATCTCGGACTTCATATCCTCTATGCTGCCCTGGATGGCATTCCTGGACTCGTTGACCTTCTGGTCTGCCTCTGTGGCCAGCTCCTTTCCTCTATCCTCAAGCGACTCTCTCGTCTGCGAGAGCACAAGCTCGCAGGAGGTGCGAAGGGATGAGAGGCTGGAAGCGGCATTCTGGCCATCCTCATCGATGGAGGCCCTGAGCTCGGAGACTCTTCTCTCGAGATCCTCCCTGGTGCTGCTGATGATATCCTCGCAGGAGGTTCGAAGTGTACTGAGAGAGCTCTCTGCCTGCTCGCTCGAGGACCTGAGCTGTCCCTCGAGCTCCTCATGGAGGGCTTCGAGACTCTTCCTGTTCTCATCGACCTTGGCTGAGTATGCCCTTTCGTTGGCCTCGTTCTCCTCACAGCGCTTCAGGAAGTATGCGTCGAACTCCTCCTTGCGAGCATTGAGCTCGTTGTTCTGGTTCGTGATGTAGCTCTCGGCCTCGACGACCTTCTTGCCTATGTTCTCTATGCAGATATCCGCATCGGAGTTGATCCTGGTCTTCTTCTCATCCAGCTCGGTGTTGGCATCGACGACGAAGCTTGTGATATCGTTCCTTCTGCTATCGATATCGTCGATGATCGAATTTGCATAGGAGGCGAACTCTTCACGCTTTCTTCCCAGCTCGTCGGTGAACATGCCAAGCATCTCGTTCTCTCTCTGCTGGTGCTCCTCTGCGATCTTGTTGAGCTCCTCTTCAGTTCTCTCGACGAGGGCCCTGTAGCCGTTCTCGCACTCCCTGAGCTCCTGCTTGACCCTCTCGGCGGCCTCCTCGAAGGCGTGTATCGTCTCGCTGACAGCTTCGGCCTTCTCGACCTCCTTCTGGACTGCAGCAATCCTGTCCTCCGTCTTCTCGGTCTCCATCTTCAGCTCCTGCAGAGCTACCTCGTAGCTCTTGCAGATGCCCTCGAGATTGACAAGATCGTCATGGTGGGTCTGGAGGCGCTTGAGTCCCTGATCGATGTTCTCGATTATCTGGTCGACCTCGAACCTCTTCTTGTCGATCGCTTCAAGACAGTCGTGCGTGGCCTCCTGGATTCTCTTTGTGGTCTGTGTAGCTTCAGAACGGAAGTTCGCCAGGGTATCGTTTATATTCTTGAGAGTACGGCTCTTCGAGTCCTCGCTCCTGAGAATGAACAGTATGATCATCGTCAGCACAAAGAGTGCGGCCGGAAATATATATACCATGAGTTCCACAGTGAAAACCCTCCTAGAGAACTATATTAATGAACTTGTCCCATCCTGTTAAGAGCAGATCGGCAGCTGGATAGGTGGCTGCTGAACCTTTTCCTGCAGGCAGAAGCAGCGTGTGCATTCCTGCATTTCTCGCCCCCTGCACATCCTTTCTGTAACTGTCACCGCAGTATAGAGTTTCCCCTGGCTCTGCACCGAGACTTTCAAGCATGACATCAAAAGGCACTCTGTTAGGTTTAAGATAACCCGAATCCTCCGTGGAGGCAACATAATCGAAAAGTCCGGAAAGCCCCAGCAGCTCGATTTTGTTACCGATCGGGAAATCGGAGAGTGCTGCTATGAGATAGCCCCGCCTCTTTGCCTCGAGAAGGGCCTCTCTCATGCCTCTGTACGGCCTTATGAAGGCCCTTGAAGCCCTCTGCCAGGGTTCGTATATGCACCTGTTGTAGCGTTCGATATATCCATCGATATCCTCATAGCCGAGAATGGAGGCCTCCTTTCTCCTGAAGTCCTCCATTCCAAGACCTCGCTTCCCTTCAAGTCCATCCTGGGCTCTCAGGGACTGCCTTGTAGAGTTGTACTTCATCGAGAAGAGAGGATGTGCTGCAGCAGCGGCAGCAAGGTATGCACTCGTCCTCCACTTGGGATAGAGGGTTCCATCGATATCGAAGCAGAGAGCCTTCAGGCCATGTTCCGCACAGAAGCCCATCAGCGCTCACCCCTTCTTCTTGCCTGCTTGGAGTTCCTCACTATCTTCTCGGCTCTCTCCCTCTCCTTGCCAAGGCGGGCCTTTCCGCCCGGCTTGTTGGCAACACCCTTCTTTGCTGGAGTGCTCTTCTTCTCAGAGCTCATGACCCTTCTGATCTCGAGTTCATCCTTCCTGGGTCCATTCTCGTTGAGGCTCTTGTTCCTGGCCCTCTCCCGCAGGTTTATCTCGATCGGGATGTATGAGAAGCCGAGCTCCTTCCTCATGCAGTTCTTGATGTAGCTGAGGTAGGTCTCCGGGAACTCCTTTATCCTGTTGACGAAGAGAAGGAAGCGAACAGGTGTGACAGAGACCTGGGTCCCATAGAGCACCTTGTAGTGTCCGGCAGCTCCGCGAGCTGGCTGGTAGTTCTCTCCCCAGGCCTTCAGGGCACTGTTGAGCTCTGCGGTATCGATTCTTCGGTTGAGCTGCTTCCAGACGGCCCAGACAGTATCGAGAAGCTTTCCGATCTCATCTCCCTGCAGTGCGCTGATAGGCACAAGAGGTGCAAAGGAGAGGACAGGGAAGAGGAATCTCACTCTGTCCTTTATCGCCTCGAGCTCATTCTCGACTCCCTTGAGTGCATCCATCTTGTTCAGGACGAGAACGACACCCTTGCCTCTTCGGACTATGAGCTGTGCGATTTTCTTGTCCTGATCTGCAAGTCCCTCTGTTATATCTATCATGAGAAGGACGACATCTGCTTCGTCGATAGTCTTTATCGCTCTGTTGACCGAGTAGTATTCGACATCATCCTCGACCTTGCTCTTTCTCCTGATACCTGCAGTATCGAGTACTGTGTAGTCGGTTCCCTTGTATGTGAAGGTCCCTCTCATGACATCCCTGGTAGTTCCAGCTATCGAGCTGACTATAGAGATATCACGGCCGGTGAGCAGATTCGTCAGCGTGGATTTTCCGGTATTCGGCTTGCCCAGGATTGCTATCTTTATGCTCTCCGGCTCCTCTGGAGCCTCCTCGACCCTCTCGAGAGACAGCATTCCGAGAAGTGTATCCTCGAGCTCCTCGATTCCAAGCCCGTGCGCAGCCGAGATTCCCACAACTCTCTGGTAGCCATACTGGTAGTAGTTCCAGATCAGGTCCTCCCTCACAGAATCGTCTATCTTGTTGACGGCAAGTACCATCTTGTCGGTGTATGGCCTCAGTGCCTTCAGAAGGAGCTGATCCTCGGCATTGACCTCGGTACAGTCCATCACGAAGATGATCAGGTCGCTCTGCTCGAGCAGCGACATCGACTTGTCCGTGACTGCTCCATCGAGCCCCTCGCGCTCTATCTTGACACCACCGCTGTCCACAAGGGTGACAGGATGGTTGCCAAGCAGCCAGCGCTCCGGGATCGGATCCCTGGTGACTCCCGGGGTCGGATCTGTGATTGCCCTCCTCTTGCCGATCAGGCGGTTGAAAAGTGTGGACTTACCTACATTCGGTCGCCCAATTATGCTTATCAGAGGAAGCTGTGTATCGATATCTGCCTTATTTATCAAATCCAATTTCTGCATGGAAATACTCCATTAAGTTGCTGATCTCGCGGTAGCTTGTCATATTAAGTGCCCTTTTGGCAAGTGCCTGTGCATCGGCAAGCGATATATTCCTTATCAATCTCTTCACTCTCGCCATCGATGAGATGTTCATGCTCAGATTCCTGTAGCCAAGACCCACCAGAAGCGGTGTGACCATCTCGTCACCGGCCATCTCACCGCAGATTCCCAGCTCGATCCCTGCCTCATCTGCCGCATCTGCAGTCACCTTCAGAAGCCTCAGGACTGCCGGATGGAGGCGGTTGTACAGGTGCGCTATCTTCTCATTTCCTCTGTCGACAGCGAGTGTGTACTGGACAAGGTCATTGGTTCCGACAGAGAAGAAGTCCACTCTCCTTGCCAGAATATCTGCAGTTATTGCAGCTGATGGGACCTCTATCATTATTCCCACCTTGATATTCTCATCGAAGGCGATGCCCTCGCTTCTGCACTCTCTCTTCACATCCTCGAAGAGCGAGAGCACCTCGTCGAGCTCTCCTGCTCCCGAGATCATGGGGAACATTATCCTGACATTGCCGAAGACAGAGGCCTTCAGAATCGCCTTGAGCTGCGGTCGGAAGATATCCTTGCGGTCCATGCAGAGGCGAACTGCCCTGTAGCCGAGCACAGGATTCTCCTCGTTCTCACTGATGCCATCGACCATCTTGTCCCCACCGATATCGTAGGTCCTGAAGCAGACATCTCCGCACTCCTTCATCTTCTCTGCGACCTGTGAGTAGACCTGGTCGCTGCCATGTCCTCCCATGAGCAGGAACTCTGTCCTGAAAAGACCGATTCCCGAAGCACCTGATCGTTTGACAGCCTCTATGCTCCTTGCATCCTCGATATTTGCTTCAACTGCGATTTCAACGCCATCGAGAGTGATTGCAGGAAGTGATGTATCTGTATCGGCAGAGCCGCTGAGGCCCGCCCTTATTCTCTCAAGCACTTCATCATCCGGGTCTATGTAGATTGCACCCTCATCGCCATCGAAGGCGACCAGGCTGCCTTTTCTCACGATCCTTGTCGCACTTGAGGCCGAGGTGAGACAGGGGACTCCCTCTGCCCTTGAAAGAATTGCAACGTGGCTTGTAAGTCCGCCCTTCTCGAGTACTATCGCCTTTACAAGGGAGAGATCCAGGGAGAGGAACTCCGAAGGAAGCAGATAGTCTGCAATGAGGACAGAGGAATCCTGGATAACAGGGCCTCCATGCCCTGAGCGGGTGATCGAGGCTATAAGCCTGGATGAGACATCCTCTATGTCGCTTATTCTCTCTCTGAAGGAGTCGCTTCTCAGTCTGGAGAGGGCCTCGACGATCTCTCCCTCTGCACTCTCGACAGCCCAGGCGGCCCTTCTGTGCCCCTCTCTGATATAGCCTTCCACCCTTCTTCTGAAGTCGGGATCGTCGATCATGAAAAGCTGGCTTTCGAGAATCGCAAGCGCATCCGGAGAGGGGCTCTTTGCCATCTCCTCCCTGATCTCCTTCATCACTCTCCTTCCAGCCTCCTGGAAGGCCGAGAGCTCTCTTTCCGCTTCCTCTTCGCTCTTGATTCTGCTGTGCTCGACAGTGGGAGTGTGATGGTTCAGAATATAGGCCCTGGCTACAGCGAACCCCTTCATAATGACATTTCCCACTACTTTTTCCATAGTAATGAATTGTAGACTATCGAAGAAAGGTAGTAAAGCCAAAGAACCTTCACTTGATCACGCCAAATGGATTAGAATTGAGCTGATGAAAGAGGAAGAAGAGAGAGTGTTGGGAGAAAAGAGCAGAGAAGGAAAGGATAAGGACCATCACATACTGAAGCAGATGATCCTCATTGCACTTCTCTGGGTACTCTGGGCCTCAGGTATAAGCGCGCTCCTCTTTCCGCGTCTTGAAAGGGCCTGGAAGGAAAGCGGCGTTGCCGAGCTGATGGCGCAGAGCCGAAGGTCGAACGAGAGTGTTCCTGTCGACAGAACCGTCTCAATCGCACTGCTTTCACAGGATGATGTGAAGCTGTATACGCTCGAGACCAGGAGACGCGGCTCCGATGTCTACCACGATACGATAGAGGCGCTGCTCAACGACTATGCATACGACTCCTACAGCGAGGGCTCTGTTTCCCTGATCGCACCGGAAACCAAGCTCATCGGACTGACCGTGAAGAGTGGAATCTGCTATGTGGACTTTTCACGCGAGTTCCTTGACAGCAGAGAGTTCGAAGGAGTGACTGCAAGCGACCTTGTCGAGAGGACACTTCTCAACTTCGAGAAGATCAGCAAGGTCATAATTCTTGTAGAGGGACAGGAGATCAAGAAGTAGAGTTCAGATCCTCTCGATTCCAAGTGCACGGTGCGTCTGTGCATCTATCTCGATAACAACGCCCTTTATCACACCATTTCCTTCAGCGACCACGCTTCTTATCGGGACCTGAGTCTGCTGTCTTCTTATCGATACAGCCGGATCCGATCCGATGACCATATCCTGGACTCCGGTCATTCCGATGTCCGTTATGTAGGCAGTTCCATTTGGAAGGATCCTCTCATCCATCGTCTGCACATGTGTGTGGGTTCCAACGACAGCAGATGCAAGGCCATCGAGATGGAAAGCAAGCGCCTCCTTCTCAAGGCTTGATTCAGCATGGAAGTCCACAAGGACGATGCAGCCCTGGCGAGAAAGCTTCTCTGCCAACTCTCTTCCGATCCTGAATGGATCGTCGGTCGTCGGCATGTCCGTCCTGCCCTGCAGATTGAGCACAGCGAACTTCTGCCCGCTCTTCTCGACTGTGCAGACACCATGCCCTGGAACGCCAGAGACGTAGTTCTGTGGCCTCAGAAGGTCCTTCTGGCTATCGAGCAGTGGGAAGATATCCATCTTCTGCCAGATATGGTTTCCGGATGTGATGACATCCACACCCATCTTCTTGAAGATGTAGTAGTCATCCGGCTCGATACCGAAGCCCTGGGATGCGTTCTCTCCATTCACGACCACGAGGTCGGCCTCTGTTATCTTCACAAGTGAAGAGAGCCCTACGAACAGGGCTCTCTTTCCGGGATCTCCTGAGACATCCCCAAGCATAAGTACCTTTACGCTCTTCACTATCTGGCGTACTCCACAACTCTGGTCTCGCGGATGATGGTGACCTTGATCTTTCCTGGGTACCTGAGCTCGGCTTCGATCCTCGCTGCGATATCCTTGGCGATATCCTTGGCTCCGTCATCGGTAACGGTATTGTTGTTGACAAGAATCCTGAGCTCCCTGCCAGCCTGGACAGCGAAGGCGCTGTCTACGCCGTCAAAGCTCTTTGCGATGCCTTCAAGGCTCTCAAGACGCTTGATATAGTTGTCGATGCTCTCCCTTCTGGCACCTGGGCGGGCAGCAGAGATGGCATCTGCAATCTGCACGATGACAGCCTCGATGCTCTGGGCCTCCACATCGCCATGGTGTGCATGGACGGCATTGACGACCTTCGGGTCCTCTCCGAGTCTCTTGCAGAGATCGGCACCGAGCTCTGCGTGGTTGGCCTCGCTCTCGGTCTCGGCACCCTTTCCAAGGTCATGCAGGAGTCCTGCTCTCTTTGCGATCTCGGCATCTGCACCCACCTCGGATGCGATCATGCCGGCAAGGATGGCGACCTCCTTGGAGTGGATGAGGACATTCTGTCCATAGCTTGTCCTGAAATGGAGTCTTCCGAGTGCCCTTATGAGCTCTGGACCCATATTTGGGAAGCCAAGATCGAAGACGACCTTCTCGCCCTCGTCGACAATTATCCTGCCGATCTCCTTGCTCACCTTGTTGACCATCTCCTCGATTCTTGCAGGGTGGATCCTTCCATCCTGGACAAGGCGTTCGAGTGCAACTCTGGCAATCTCCTTCCTTACTGGGTCGAAGCAGCTTATAACAACAGCCTCAGGAGTATCATCGATAATGATATCGACGCCTGTGAGAGTCTCAAGGGTCCTGATGTTCCTGCCTTCTCGTCCGATGATCCTTCCCTTCATCTCATCTGAAGGAAGGGATACAGAATCGGTCGTGATCTCGCCGCTGACTTCGGTCGCCAGACGCTGGATGGACTCTACGATGATATCGCGGGCCACCTTGTCTGCCGAGAGCTTTGTCTCTGCTTCGATCTTGTTGATGTAGACCTGGCCATCTCGATGGGCCTTCTGCTGCATCTGCTCGATGATCGCATTCTTCGCCTCTTCCTGACTCATTCCTGCGATCTTCTCGAGCTCCTGGATCAGGGAGTTCTCCTTGTCCTGGACGCTCTTTTCCTTCTGAAGAAGCGCCGAATCTCTATCCGAAAGCTGCTTCTTCACATTCTCAAGCTCCTGCTGCTTGTGTTCCAGATTCTCTTCCTTCTGCTGAAGTCTTCTTTCATACTTCTGCAGCTCGGATCTTCTTTCTCTGGCTTCACGCTCCTGCTGCTGCTGTTCCTTCAGCAGTCTGTCTCTGGTCTCCAGGATAAGCTCCTTACCCTGTGCTTCCGCCTTGCTGACGGCTTCTTTAGCGAGACGTTCTGCATTCTGTTCAGCAGAGGTCAACTGGGACTTTGCGTATATCCAACGGCCTAGATAGCCGAGGGCGATGCCAATCAAACAGCAAAGGAGGGCAATTAGTACACTTACCATACAATCCTCCAATGTTACTGTTTATGATACAAATGGAAAAGAATAGCGTCAACCATCGAAAATTTCCGAGATTCCCGGCTTCGAAAGGGCAAAGAAAAACCGCCACATCGTGGCGGCTTCAGGGACCTTACTCCCCTTTTGTGTCAGGCTTTCTTCAAGCCTTCTTCTCAGCCTTGGTAGCTTCCTTCTTCTTTGTCTTCTCGACAAGCTCGAGGATTACCATTTCAGCTGCATCCCCAAGTCTGTTGCCAGTCTTGAGGATTCTGGTGTAACCACCCTTACGTTCAGCGAACATAGGAGCGATTTCCTTGAAGAGCTTGGCTACGACTGCCTCGTCGTAGATGTCACTTGCGACGATTCTGCGGTTGTGCACAGAATCTTCCTTGGCGCGAGTGATCATCTTTTCAGCCATCTTTCTCACTTCAAGAGCCTTTGCCTTGGTGGTCTCGATTCTCTCATATCTGAAGAGAGAGGTCACCATGTTGCGCTTTAAAGCCTTGCGCTCGCTTGTGGTGCGAGAAAGCGCATTGAAACCAATTCTATGATTCATTGTTTTCTTCCTTATTTTCCGGAACTGTAGCAGTCTTAAGTATGCTGTAGTCGGTCATGCCGAGAGTAAGGTTCCACTCCTTGAGCTTCTCCTTGATCTCCTGGAGAGACTTCTTGCCGAAGTTTCTCGTCTTTGCAATCTCGTCCTCAGTCTTCTTTGTCAGATCCCCGATTGTCCTGATGTTTGCATTCTTCAGACAGTTGGAGGAACGTACGGTAAGCTCGAGCTCTTCGACAGATGTGTCGAGGATCTTCTTGATCTTTGCTTCAGCTTCGTCGACTACCTCAGCAGTGCTTACGAGGCTCTCGTCGAAGTTGATGAAGATCGAGAAGTGCTCCTTGATGATCTTTGCAGCCTCTGCAAGTGCATTCTCAGGGGAGATTGTACCGTCAGTGTAGACCTCGAGGATCAGCTTGTCATAATCGTTTCTCTGTCCGACCCTGGTAGGCTCGATGGAATACTTTACTCTCTTTACAGGGGAGAAGAATGCATCGATTGCAATGACACCTGGCTCTTCAGAGTACTTTTCATTGAGTTCAGAAGGAACATAGCTGCGTCCGAGACTGATCTCAACGACCATCTCAAGATCACAGTCATCCATCATGGTAAATAGCTCAAGATCCGCATTTGTGATTGTTACCTGGTCTCTCTCGAGAACAGCAGCAGTGACGGTGCCTGGTCCCTTGCATTGAATCGTAAGGGTAACACCTTCGCTATCCTCAGGCATTGAGATCTGAAGTTTCTTGAGTGCTGCGATGATATCAGCGATATCTTCACGTACACCTGGGATGGATTCGAACTCGCTGGTAATGATGTGAGGCTCTCTACCATCGTTGTTGAAGGTAGTGAACTGCACAGCTGTTACGGCATAGCCCTGGATGGAGGAGAGAAGAACCCTGCGCAGCGTGTTGCCGACAGTTGTTCCGAATCCTCTCTCGAAGGGGTAGGCAATAAATTTACCATAATCTGGGGTCGATACGGTGTGATCGTAAGTTATCCCGGTAGGCTTCTTGAAGCCCTTCAGTAGGTTCTTGCGTGCCATGATTACTCCTTAATAGTCTTGTTTTCGTGTTCAACGAACACAGAATCGATGTTCGGAGCCCGAAGGCTCCAAGCATCAGACGCGGCGTGACTTTCTAGGACGACAGCCGTTGTGAGGGATTGGGGTAACATCACGGATGGAGCGAACCTTGAGACCGAGAGCTCCAAGAGTTCTGATAGCAGATTCGCGGCCTACGCCTGGACCCTTTACGAAAACATTGACTTCCTTGAGACCATAGTCGAGAGCCTTCTTAGCAGCAGTCTCACAAGTAGTCTGAGCTGCGTAAGGAGTGGACTTCTTTGCACCTCTGAAACCGAGACCACCAGCGGATGCCCAAGAAAGAGCGTTTCCGTTGATGTCGGTAACAGTGATGATAGTATTATTGAAGGTTGCCTGGATGTAGACATTACCTTCGATAACGGTCTTCTTAACCTTTCTTTTTACTGTAGCCATAATTCAACCTACCCTTACTTCTTCTTACCGGCAACGGTCTTCTTCTTACCCTTGCGAGTTCTAGCATTAGTCTTGGTTCTCTGGCCATGGACTGGGAGACCCTTTCTGTGTCTGAGACCACGGTAGCAACCGATATCCATAAGTCTCTTGATGTTGAGTGCGACCTCAGTTCTGAGTGCACCCTCTACCTTGTACTCTTCTTCAAGGACCTTTCTGATCTGGGCAACATCCTCCTGGGTGAGGTTGTTGGCTCTCATGTTCGGATCGATGTTGGTCTTGGTACAGATATCCATAGCGGACTTATTGCCAATACCATAAATATAAGTCAGGGCAATCTTGACTGCCTTGTTCGGCAAGTCAACACCTGCAATACGTGCCATATCGGCCTCCTAGTTTATTTCTGTCTCTGCTTGTGCTTTGGATTCTCGCAGACGATGCGGACAACGCCGTTGCGTCTGATGACCTTGCACTTGTCACAAATCGGTTTGACACTTGCTCTTACTTTCATAGTTCAAGCTCCTTAAATTTTTTTGGTCCTGCGGCCAGTGCCGACAAAACCTTCGTGGTGATGCATCTTCATCAGACCATCAAGCTGTCTTACGGTGTCGAGACATACACCGACCATGATGATCAGTGATGTGCCACCGAATAGCATTGCTACACCTGCTGGGAAGTGGAACAGCTTCTGGATCAGAGTTGGAATCAGAGCGATGAAGGCAAGGAAGAGTGCACCAGGAAGAACGATCCTGTTGAGGACCTTTGTCAGGTACTTCTCCATGTTCTCGTTCTTGACACCGGGGATGGAACCGCCGTTGTCTCTGATGTTCTTCGCCATCTCGATAGGATTCAAACTTATCTGAGTATAGAAGAAAGCAAAACCAATAATCAACAAGGTGTATATGATGAGATATGGGGCACCCTGCGGATTCAGGAAATTCGCAACAGCCTGCAGCCATCTTACGTTGTTTCCAAGAGAGGATGCAATCTGCAGCGGGAATGTGAGCAGTGCAGAAGCGAAGATGACAGGAATGACGCCAGAAGGATTGATCTTGAAAGGAATGTAGCTGGAACCAGCACCATAGACCTTTCTTCCGACAACACGTCTTGCGTAGTTGACTGGAATCTTTCTCTGACCCTGTTCTTCGTATACGACCATTACTACGACTGCAACGAACATGATGATGACAACAATGAGAACGACTGGGTTCATTGTGCCAGCAGCGATGCTTGCAATAATGGTTGCAACTGCCTGAGGCATCCTGGCCACGATACCAGCGAAGATCATCAGAGAGATACCGTTACCGATACCGAACTGTGTGATCTTGTCGCCAAGCCAGATGAGCATCATCGTTCCAGCGGTGACCGTCAGCATTGAGATCAGAGTGAAAGGAATGACACCTATCGTCATTGCACCAGGAATAGATCTTGCATATACAGTTACTACGAATGACTGAATCATACAAACGATGATAGTACCGTAGCGTGTGTACTGCTGCATCTTCTTGCTACCCTGAGGATCCTGTGCCAGCTTCTTGAGAGATGGTACAACGAGCATCAGGAGCTGGACGATAATCTGGGTGCTGATGTAAGGCATTACACCGAGCATGAATATCGAGAAGTTACTGAAAGCACCACCTGAGAAGAAGTTCAGATACTCGGCAAAGCCGATGGTACTGGACTGGCTGACCGTCAGGAAGTAGTTTTCGAGAGCGTTTGGATCAATGCCAGGAATTGGGATCACTGTGCCGACGCGGCTTACCATAAGTAAGCCGATCGTCACAAGTACCTTATTCCGGATGTCCTTCATTCTCATCATATCAGTGAGAGTGTTTGACATTGTTACTTACCTTCTTTGAAGTTACTTAATGGAGCCACCAGCTTCCTCGATAGCAGTCTTGGCTGCCTGAGAGCACTTGACACCTTCGAAAGCGACCTTCTTGGTAAGCTCACCATTTGCAAGGATCTTAACAAGAACTTCTGCACCCTTTACGATGCCCTTTGCCTTGAGTGTCTCGACGCTGACGGTCTCGCCGTCCTCGTACTTGTCACTGATGACAGAGAGGGAAACGACCTGATAGGTCTCCTTGAAAAGTGCATTGGAGAAGCCACGGCGTGCAACACGTCTGTAAAGTGGCATCTGACCGCCCTCGAAACCAGGGCGAACTCCACCGCCGGAGCGGCTGTTCTGACCATCGTGGCCACGGCCGCAGGCTCTTCCCTTGGAGGAAGCGCCACGACCTACGATAGTCTTCTTAGTATTAGCACCGAATGGTGCGTTGATCTGTCCCATCTTAAATCTCCTCGACCTTTACTAAGTGTGCGACAGTGCGGACCATACCGAGTGTGGATGGTGTAGCTGCCTGCACAACACTGCTGTGAAGCTTGCCAAGACCAAGAGCCTTAACAGTCTTTCTCTGAGCTGGGAGTGTTCCTGCAACCGAGCGTACAAGAGTAATCTTAATCTGCTTTTCTGCCATAATTAACCCCACATTTCCTTGAGAGACTTGCCTCTGTTCTTAGCGACCTCTTTTGCATCGAAAAGGTTCTCGAATGCATCGAATGTAGCCTTTACCGAGTTGATGGCATTCTTGGAACCAAGGGACTTGCTGAGCATGTCCTTGATACCAGCTGCATCGGCAACAGCCTTGACTGTACCACCAGCGATAACACCAGTACCTGGAACTGCTGGGCGAACAAGAACCTGAGCGCTCTTGAACTTGCCAGTCATCTCGTGAGGAATGGTGGTTCCCTTGAGTGGAACTGTAATCAGGTGAGCCTTTGCATGGTCGGTAGCCTTTCTGATGGAATCGGTGACATCGTTTGCCTTTCCGAAACCATAGCCTACTCTACCGTCGCCATAACCTACAACTACGAGAGCTGCATAGGAGAAGTTCTTACCACCCTTTACAACCTTGCAAACGCGGTTGAGGGTGATGAGCTTCTCTACATATCCGTCTCTGACTTCCTTATCTCTAGACTTTTCCATTACCAAAACCCCTTAGAACTTTACACCAGCTGAACGTGCACCGTCAGCGATGGCCTTTACGATACCGTGATAGATGTAACCATTGCGGTCAAATACTACGGTGTCGATCTTCTTCTCAAGAAGTCTCTTTCCGAGTGCCTCGCCGAGCTTTGCAGCATCTGCGACACAGTTCTTGAGTCCCTTGAGTTCAGCTTCGGTAGTAGAAGCAGAAGCGAGAGTCTTACCATTTACATCATCGATAACCTGAACATACATGTGGAGGTTAGAGCGGAAGACAGTCATTCTTGGTCTCTCTGGAGTACCAGAAACTCTCTTTCTGATGTGAGCCTTTCTCTTGGCCAGCTTGCGATTCTTATCGACAATTCTGTTCATTTTTCTCTACCCCTTATTTCTTGCCACCAGACTTACCGACCTTGCGGCGGATGTTCTCGGTCTCATACTTGATACCCTTGCCCTTATAAGGTTCTGGACCTCTCAGGGAGCGGATCTCTGCTGCGGTCTGGCCGACAAGAGCCTTATCGATACCCTCGATAACGATCTTGGTGCCATCGCCACTGGCAGTGATACCAGCTGGTACTACGTAGTCGATGATGGTGGAATAGCCGAGAGTAAGAACGATGATATTCTTCTGGCCGTCCTTCTTGAACTCGGCCCTGTAGCCTACGCCGTTGATGAGAAGAGTCTTGGAGTAGCCCTTGCTTACGCCTACGATCATGTTGTTGATCAGCTGGCGATAGAGGCCATGAGCACTTCTGCTCTCCTTCTCGTCGTCCTTTCTGGTTACTACGACCTCGTTATCCTTTACCTCAATGGTCACCTTTGGGCTGACAGCCTGCTCGAGCTTGCCCTTTGGGCCCTCGACGACAACGTTCAGATCCTTGACGGTAACCTTTACACCTGCTGGGATGACAACAGGCAACTTACCAATACGTGACATTGCTGTTCTCCTTTACCAGATGGTGCAGATGAGCTCACCACCAACCTTTGCCTCAGTAGCCTTGCGACCTGTGATGACGCCAGTTGAGGAAGAAACGACCACAATACCATGGCCATTGAAGACCCTTGGCATATCCTTGTAACCGCTGTAGACACGGCGACCAGGAGTGGAGACTCTCTCAAGACCGTGGATGACCGGTGCCTGAGACTCGTCATACTTAAGGTATACGCGGATAACAGAGAGGTTGTCCTTTGTTACCTTCTTGAAATTCTTGATGTAGCCCTCGTTCTTAAGGATCTTGATGATCTGGAGCTTCATCTTGGATGTTGAAATATCTACTTTCTCATGCTTAGCCTGACTAGCATTTCTGATCTTAGTCAGCATATCAGCAATTGGATCACTTACTGCCATATCTCTCTCCTACCAGCTGGACTTGGTAACGCCAGGGATCTGGCCTTCACTAGCCAATTTGCGGAAGCAAAGTCTGCACATATCAAACTTGCGCATATATCCACGTGGTCTGCCACAAAGTCTGCAGCGGTTGTAGCTGCGAGTGGAGAACTTTGGATCTCTATTTGCCTTAATAATCAAAGACTTCTTTGCCATACTTCTCTACTCCTTACTTTGCGAACGGCATGCCGAGCTTCTTCAGCAGAGCATATCCTTCTTCATCGGTCCTTGCAGATGTAACAAAGGCGATGTTAAGACCGCTGACTCTTTCAATCTTATCGAAGTCGATCTCTGGGAAGATGATCTGCTCGGTAAGACCGAGGGAATAGTTACCGTGACCGTCGAATGCGTTCGGATTTACGCCTCTGAAGTCCTTTACACGAGGGAGAGCGATGCTGATCAGTCTCTCGAGGAAGTACCACATGTTGTCGCCGCGCAGAGTGACCATTGCGCCGATCTCCTGGCCCTGGCGGACCTTGAAGTTTGCGATGGACTTCTTTGCCTTGGTCTTTACAACATGCTGACCTGTGATCTGCTCGAGTTCCTTGACAGCTGCATCGAGGAGCTTCTTGTTTGTTGTTGCTTCACCAACACCGACAGATACTGTGATCTTCTCGAGTACTGGGATCTGCATAACAGACTTGTAATTGAACTCCTTCATGAGCTCAGGAGCTACGGTTTCCTTGTACTTTACCTTGAAATTAGGAACAAAATCTGCCATTTTAGAGCACCTCTCCAGTCTTCTTGGCGAAACGTACCTTCTTTCCGTTCTCCATTTTGTATCCAACTCTTGTTGTCTTGTCCTTGCTCAGGAGAGCAACGTTCGAAACATGAATTGGAGCTTCTACTACCATGATACCACCCTTATCCTGTGGGTTTCTTTTCTTCATGGTCTTGCTGACCATGTTGGCACCCTGGACGATGACCCTTTCGGTTTCCGGGTCAATCTTCACAATCTTACCGACCTTGCCCTTATCCTTTCCGGCAATGATCTTGACTGTGTCGTTCTTCTTAAGTCTCATGTGTCTAATCTCCTACAACACTTCCGGTGCGAGTGAAACGATCTTCATGTAAGAGTCGCGAAGTTCTCTTGCGACTGGTCCAAAGATACGCTTACCACGTGGGTTATTGTTGGCATCGATAACGACGCAGGCGTTGTCATCGAACCTGATATAGGTACCGTCAGGTCTGCGGTATTCCTTACTAGTGCGGACGATTACTGCCTTGAGAACGTCACCCTTCTTGATGGATCCGTTCGGCAGAGCGTCCTTGACTGCAACAACGATGATGTCACCAACTGAAGCAACATATCTATGGCTGCCGCCGAGAACCTTGATGCACTGCACGCGCTTTGCACCAGAGTTGTCCGCTACATTCAAATAAGACTGCATCTGTACCATGTCAATTCTCCTTTAGCGGGCTCTCTCAACGACCTGGATGAGTCTCCAGCACTTGTCCTTGGAGTAGTGTCTGCACTCCTCGATAACGACAGAGTCGCCGATATGAGCGTCATTCTTCTCGTCATGAGCCTTGAGCTTCTTAGTACTGGTAACGTACTTCTTGTAGAGAGGATGAAGGGTTCTATTGGTAACCTCGACAACGATGGTCTTGTCCATCTTGTCGCTCACTACAATACCATGAAAAATTTTCTTTCTAGCTTCCATTTCTAGCCTCTTCTACTTACTTTGAAACCTTGGCAATGCCAATTTCCTGTGCGTGGATCAGAGTGTTGAGTCTGGCGATATCTCTTCTGACATTCCTCAGTGCGAGAGGGTTGTCGAGATGGCCTACGACCTTGTTCATTCTGAGGTCAAGCAGTTCCTTTCTGAGCTTGTCGCGCTGTGCAGTAAGCTCGGTTGTGGACATCTTCTTATAGTCTTTCTTCATTTCCTTACTCCTGTTCTGCGCGAACAATGATCTTTGTCTTGATTGGAAGCTTTGATGCTGCGAGTGTCAGAGCCTCTCTTGCGATTGCCTCATCGATACCGCCCATCTCGAACATGATTGCACCAGTCTTTACAACTGCTACCCATCCGTCTGGAGCACCCTTACCATTACCCTGTCTGGTTTCAGCAGGCTTCTTGGTATAAGGCATATCAGGGAAGATACGGATCCAGACCTTGCCGCCTCTCTTGACGTGTCTTGTCATTGCAACACGAGCAGCTTCGATCTGGCGGTTTGTGATCCAGAGTGGCTCTGTAGCCATGAGACCATATTCGCCGAATGCAAGGGTATTGCCCTTGTGGGCAACTGCATCGCGGGTACCGCGCTGCTTCTTTCTGAATTTGATTCTCTTTGGACTAAGCATTGCGATTAACTCCTTGTTGGCTCAGCAACCTTCTTCTTGAGAACGCCGCCGGCATCCTCTTCTGGTGCTGCATGGTCGTAGATCTCACCATTGAATACCCAGACCTTGACACCGATTGCGCCGTAGCTGGTATTGGCAGCCTTGAAGCCGTAATCGATATCGGAGCGGAGAGTATGAAGTGGAACTCTACCTTCCTTCATCCATTCAGATCTGGCGATCTCTGCGCCGCCAAGTCTACCAGAACACTTGATCTTGATGCCCTGTGCACCACCAGCCATGGCCCTGGAAACACAGTTCTTCATAGCTCTTCTGAAAGCACCTCTGTTCTCAAGCTGCTTTGCAACGTTCTGAGCAATGTTCTGAGCATCGATTTCAGGCTTCTTGATCTCCTTGATCTTGATCTGAACCTTCTTCTCTGTAAGCTTCTGCATGCTCTCGGCGACCTTCTCTACGTTGGCGCCCTTTGCACCGATGATGATGCCTGGGCGAGCTGTGGAGATCACCAGGGTGATGCGCTGTGGCTTACGAATGATCTCAACGTCGGAGATCTCAGCATTCTGTACCTCTGGGCAGGCAAGGAGAGCCTTGCGAAGCTTGAGGTCCTCGTGAAGAGTCTCAACGTATTCCTTTGGATCAACATACCACTTGGACTTCCAGGTCTTGTTAACACCAAGTCTGAGTCCGATTGGATTAACTTTCTGGCCCATTACTTACCTACCTTAACTTTCTCGTCGACGACAACGGTGATATGAGACATTCTCTTGAGGAGAATATCGCGCTTTCCGTGGGATCTTGCCCAGACTCTCTTAAGACGTGGACCGTCATCAACCATCAGAGCTGCTACGTAGAGGGAATCCTCATCGAGCTTCCTGTTAGTGTTAAGAGCATTAGCACCTGCGGACTTGAGAACTTTCAGAATGAGATGTGAGCCCTTCTGTGGCATTGCCTCGAGGATGGCTACAGCTTCTGTATAGGACTTGCCTCTTACCAGATTGGCAACAGGGCGTACCTTTGAAGGAGAGACCATCAGATACTTGGCAATTGCATAATAACCTTTCTTAGTATCCATCTTTAGTACCTTTATTAACCTTTCTTATCAGATGCATGGCCACGGAACACTCTGGTAGGAGCAAACTCACCAAACTTGTGTCCGACGAGGTTCTCAGTAACGTAGACTGGGATCCAGGTCTTGCCATTGTAGACAGAGATGGTCATACCGACCATGTCCGGGATGATTACAGAATCTCTTGAATAGGTCTTAATCATCGGCTTCTGACCAGCTTTAACTGCTGCATTGACCCTCTTGAGGAGGCTTTCATCCACAAAAGGACCTTTCTTAATAGATCTTGACATTTCCTACTCCTACTTGCGCTTCTTGACGATGAAGCTTCCAGATGGCTTCTTCTTGGAACGGGTCTTGCCACCCTTAGCTGGCTTGCCCCAAGGGGTTGCTGGGTTGCGTCCTGCAGCTGTCTTACCTTCACCACCACCATGTGGATGATCGATTGGGTTCATGACAACACCTCTGACCTTTGGTCTCTTTCCAAGGTGGCGGGATGCGCCGGCCTTTCCGAGGGAAACGTTCATGTGATCTTCATTTCCAAGAGTACCGATAGTAGCTGAACACTCACCGAATACCATTCTCATCTCGCCAGAAGGAAGTCTAAGAGTTACGTAGTCTCCTTCCTTTGCGACAACGGTAGCACCTACACCAGCGGAGCGAACGAGCTGTCCGCCACGACCGAGTGTGAGCTCGATGTTGTGAACGATCACACCAAGTGGGATGTTCTTCAGAGGAAGAGCATTGCCGACTGTGAGTGGTGCGTTCGGACCAGCGATGACCTGGGTTCCAACGGTAAGACCCTTTGGTGCGATGATGTATCTCTTCTCGCCGTCTGCATAGAAGACGAGAGCGATGTTGACGCTTCTGTTAGGATCGTACTCGATGGTCTTTACAGTACCTGGTACACCATACTTATCTCTCTTGAAATCGATGACGCGGTAGGCTCTCTTGCAGCCGCCGCCTCTTCTTCTTACGCTGACTCTACCGAAGCTGTCTCTTCCAGCACCCTGCTTGAGGGAGGTGGTGAGCGACTTCTCTGGCTTCTGTCTGGTGATATCTGCTCTTACAAGAACAACTCTCTGGCGAAGGCCTGGAGTATTAGGCTTATATGATTTAAGTGCCATTTCTTCTTATCTCCTTATACACCTTCGATAGCGTCGATTGTCTGACCCTTGACGAGGGTGACAATTGCCTTCTTCCAGGATGCGGTGCTGCCCTTGATGTAGCCGCCCTTGCCTCTGGAGAACTTTGGCTTGCCCTTGTAGTTCATGACGTTGCATGCTGTGCAGTCGACACCGAATGCCTCCTTGACAGCTGCCATGATCTCGAACTTGTTAGCCTGTGGGTTGACAACGAAGGTATACTTCTTGCAATCACTCTCGCGAGCGATGGTCGACTTCTCACTTACAATAGGTGCAATGATTACCTGATCTGCTCTCATATCCATTACCTCTCACCGTAGAACTCGCCGAGCTTTGCAGCAGCGGTCTCAAGAACGAGAATCTTTCTTCCGTAAAGAAGTTCCTTAGCGGAGAGCTTGTCATATGCAAGAACGCGAACATATGGGATGTTCTTTGCAGCTCTTCTGAGCATTGCATCGTCGTCCTTCATGACAATGATTGTTCTCTGATCTTCAGTCTCGAAAGCCTTCATGATCTGAGCCAGATCCTTGGTCTTACCATTTTCGCTTGTGAAATCCTCAACTACGACCAGTCTGTTCTCCTGCACACCAAGGGAAAGAAGGCTCTTGTAAGCAAGTCTCTTTACCTTCTTTGGAATGGTGTAGGAGTAATCGCGTGGCTTTGGTCCGAAGATTGTGCCGCCACCGACCATGATAGGAGACTTCTTGTCACCTCTTCTGGCGTTACCAGTACCCTTCTGCTTGTAAGGCTTGGTGTTGCTGTAATTGACTTCAGCACGAGTCTTGGTGCATGCAGTGCCAACACGACGGTTAGCGAGTTCGTTGTTTACAGCATTGTAGATTGCGCCGTCGGAAACCTCTCTACCGAAGACCTCATCGTTGAGGTTGATAGTGCGGATCTCCTTGGCTGCTGTTGAATAAACTTTAGCTTCCATATCTTGCTCCACTACCCTTATTTCTTAATTGCCTTTCTTACGACAACAGTGCTCTGGTTTGGACCAGGAATTGCACCCTTGACCATAAGAACCTGCATCTCGCTGTCAACAGCGACTACCTTCAGATTCTGAACAGTTGTTCTGACATCACCCATGTGACCAGCCATGCGATGACCCTTGAAGGTCCTTGCTGGTGTTGTGGACATTGCTGTACCACCAAGGTCTCTGTGGAACTTGGAACCGTGGGTTGCACGACCGCCACCGAAGTTGTAGCGCTTCATACCGCCCTGATAGCCCTTGCCCTTGGAAGTGCCAGTAACATCAACGAACATGACGTCCTTGAACATATCAACACCGAGTACCTCGCCTACAGCAACTTCCTTGTCGAAGTCCCTCATTTCCATGACAGTCTTCTTTGGCTCGCAAACGTCGCCAAACTGGCCTGCATATGGCTTGGATACACGATTCTTCTTGACTTCGCCAGCACCGAGAACTGCAGCAGAATAACCATTCTTCTCCTCAGTTCGATTGGCGACGACTACGTTGTCCTCAATCTTTATAACAGTCACAGGTGTCAGGATGCCGTTTGCATCGAAGACCTGTGTCATTCCAATTTTTTTGCCGATAAGCCCTAACATCTCTTACCTCAACTTCACTGCTTAATTTCTACGTCCACACCAGCTGGGAGTTCGAGTTTCATAAGAGCTTCAACTACCTTAGGAGTTGGCTCCAAAATGTCAATCAATCTCTTGTGTGTTCTCATCTCGAACTGTTCACGAGCCTTCTTGTTAACGTGTGGTGACCTCAGGACAGTATATCTATTAGTGCGAGTTGGAAGTGGTACAGGACCAGAAACCTTAGCACCGGCCTTAACTACGGTCTGAACAATAGACTTAGAGCTCTGTTCTACAAGTTCAACATCGAAGCCTCTGAGTCTGACGCGAATTCTTTCATTAGCCATTTTAAAAAAATCTCCAAAAATCTCTTGTCGGAGTCACGCATGACCCCGACAAGTTAATTAAGTTCAAGCCTTGATATCGGTAACCTGACCGGATGCAACAGTTCTACCACCCTCACGGATAGCGAATCTGAGACCCTTGTCCATAGCTACACCATGGATAAGCTCGACATCGATGGTGGTGTTGTCTCCAGGCATGACCATTTCCTTACCAGCTGGGAGAGTGACTGTACCAGTGATATCGGTTGTTCTGAAGTAGAACTGTGGTCTGTAGCCAGTGAAGAATGGTGAGTGTCTGCCACCCTCTTCCTTGCTGAGTACGTATATAGTACCTGTAAACTTCGTGTGAGGAGTGATCGAACCTGGCTTAGCAAGAACCTGTCCTCTGACAACTTCCTTCTTGTCGACGCCTCTGAGAAGAGCACCGATGTTATCACCAGCCTGGCCCTCATCAAGAGTCTTGTTGAACATCTCAACGCCGGTACATACGGAGTCCTTGGTCTCCTTGATACCTACGATGGAAACTGGATCGTTGACGTGGATGACGCCCTGCTCGATTCTACCAGTTACAACAGTACCTCTGCCGGAGATGGAGAAGATGTCCTCGATTGGCATGATGAATGGCTTGTCGACTGCTCTCTCCGGAAGTGGGATGTATGCGTCCATTGCGTCGAGAAGCTCGTCGAGACACTTGGTCTTGTCCGGATCGTCCGGGTTGACCATTGCTTCGTAAGCTGATCCTCTGATGACTGGGCAGTTGTCGCCGTCGAAACCATAGGAGTTGAGGAGGTCTCTCATCTCTTCCTCTACGAGATCGATGAGCTCTGGGTCGTCGACCTGGTCGCACTTGTTGATGAATACGACGATAGCTGGTACACCAACCTGTCTAGCGAGAAGGATGTGCTCCTTTGTCTGAGCCATAGCACCATCGGTAGCTGCAACTACGATGATTGCACCATCCATCTGAGCTGCACCAGTGATCATGTTCTTTACATAGTCAGCGTGGCCCGGGCAGTCAACGTGAGCATAGTGTCTGTTCTTGGACTGATACTCAACGTGTCTGGTGTTGATGGTGATACCTCTTTCCTTCTCTTCTGGTGCGTTATCGATTGCATCGTAAGCAAGGGCCTTATCGCCGAAGAGTCTAGCACAGTGAGCGGTGATTGCTGCTGTGAGAGTGGTCTTACCGTGGTCGACGTGACCGATGGTACCAACGTTTACATGTGGCTTTGTTCTAACGAATTTTTCCTTAGCCATCAGTGTTCCTCCTTGTGACATCCAAGTCACAAATTCAGTATTTTATTATAAAGGCCCGTGCCTTTATCAATATTCGAGGTGCAAACTGACTGATGTTTCCCTGTGTGGCCAAGGAGAGAGTGGAATCCAGAGGTCGGCAGGCACCAGAACGGCCCTGACGACATACGTATAAGTTATTTAAAAAACCTATATATCTGGAACCACCTAACTTCTTTTCCTCACCGGATTCAGAGTCGGTTTGGCTCGCAAATCCGCACAGATACATACGTACCCCAGTGCGGACACCTTAAGAACCATATAGGTTTTATTTAAAAAGGTCAATACTTTTTATACTTGTTTGTTTTTTATTCCCTTTTTATATAATTTTGTCTTGTCGATATTTATTCATAGGGCTATTTTATACGTCAAGGAGAGAACAGCAATGGATTACACATACAGGACCAGAGGCACCTGCGCTCAGGAGATAAGATTCTCGATCGATGATGATGGAAAACTGCACGATGTCGCCTTCGCAGGCGGCTGCAACGGCAACCTCAAGGCGATCGGAAGGCTTGTAGAGGGCCAGGATGCAGAAAGCGTTGCCTCACTGCTGGAAGGAAATACCTGCGGCTTCAGGCCGACAAGCTGTGCAGATCAGCTTTCCAGGGCGATCAGGCAGGCCAGAGCACAGTAAAGCGACTTTCTTTTCCAAGAGATGAAAAAAGCAGCCCAGTTTGGACTGCTTTTTCTCTTGAAGAGTTCCGCCTCAGAACCTGATGTGGCTGAATGCCTTGTTTGCATCTGCATTCCTGTGCATATCTTCCTTCTTCTTGAAAGCTGCACCTGTCGAATTGAATGCATCAAGGAGCTCGTTGGCAAGCTTCTCTGCCATTGACTTTCCAGATCTGGCTCTAGCTGCTGCGATGATCCATCTCATTGCGAGAGCTTCTCTTCTGGACTCTCTGATCTCGGTAGGTACCTGATAGGTGGCACCACCAACTCTTCTTGCCTTGACTTCGACCATTGGCTTTACATTGTCGACGGCCTTGTTGAAGACATCGAGTGCTGGCTGACCGGACTTCTCTCCGATTGTGCTCATTGCCTCATAGAGGATGCTTGAGGAAAGGTTCTTCTTTCCATGGAGCATCATGCGGCAGATGAACTTCTCGACTGCGACGCTGTTGTATACAACATCCTGGCGCTGTGGCCTGACTGGGGTTTTTGCTCTAGACATAGTTCACTCTCCTCCCTATCAAGCCTTTGGCTTCTTTGCACCGTACTTGGAGCGGCTTCTCTTTCTATCGGCAACACCGAGTGTATCCTTGCTACCACGAACGATGTGATAACGTACACCAGGAAGGTCCTTTACACGTCCGCCTCTGATGAGAACAACAGAGTGCTCCTGGAGGTTGTGGCCAATACCAGGGATGTAAGCGGTGACCTCGATACCGTTGGAAAGTCTTACACGAGCTACCTTTCTAAGAGCTGAGTTAGGCTTCTTAGGGGTTACGGTCATAACTCTTGTACAGGTACCCCTCTTCTGTGGGCAGCCCTCAAGAGCTGGGGACTTGGTCTTGTTCTTCTGACTAGTTCTACCCTTTCTTATAAGCTGATTAATAGTAGGCATCTTTCGATACGCTCCTTAATTTTTTCGGTCTGCATTCTCACATATGCAGACCTGGGCGCCGCACAGGCGGCGCTTTATCAAAAACTGCAGTCAGCATGAGACAACTGGCCACGGGGACAAATAAGAGCCAACAGGCAGCTTATTCGTTGTTATCCTCCTCATCGAAGCCAGCAGCTTCGAATTCGGCCTTGTCTCCTACAGTCTTCATATCTGCAAGTTCTGCTGCGTCGAAGTCATTGTCGTCGATCTCCTCGGCCTTCATCTCGGCCTTGGCCTCTTCGACTCTGTTCTTCAGCTCCTCCAGCAGCTTCTCGTCCTCGAGAGTGACATTCCTGTACTTCTTCATACCAGTACCAGCTGGGATGAGGTGTCCAATGATGACGTTCTCCTTCAGACCTCTCAGCTCATCTTTACTACCAGCAATTGCGGCGTCTGTCAAGGCCTTGGTCGTCTCCTGGAAGGAAGCGGCCGAGATGAAGGAGCCCATTGCGATGGAAGCACGTGTGATCGAAAGGAGGAGAGGCTTTGCAACAGCCGGCTTGAGGCCACCTGCCTTTACTCTCTCGTTCTCGACCATGAACGCATGCTTGTCGACCTGCTGGTTGTGGATGAACTCAGTATCACCTACATCGACGATCTGTACCTTTCTCAGCATCTGGCGGATGATGATACCGAGGTGCTTGTCGTTGATATCTACACCCTGTGTTCTGTAGACCTGCTGTACCTCATCCACAAGGAAGGCCTGGAGAGCATTCTCGCCAAGGATGTTGAGAATGTCGTGTGGGCTCTTTGCTCCATCGCAGAGTGGCTCGCCTGCTTCTACAGTATCACCAGTTCTTACCAGGAGGTTTGCAGTTACAGGTACCTGGTGCTTGAACTCCTTGCCGAAGGCATCGGTCACTGCTACAGAGACCTTACCCTTGTGGAGCTCGCCGACCTCGACTGTACCGGAAACCTGAGCAAGGACTGCTGGGTTCTTTGGTCTTCTTGCCTCGAAGAGTTCTCCGACTCTTGGAAGACCACCTGTGATATCGTTGGTCTTCTGCGAAGCCTTGGAGAGCTTTGCAAGGATTGTACCTGCACCGATCCTGTCACCTTCAGATACCTGGATGTAGGCACCGCCTGGCATGGCGTAGGTCTCTACATCGTTGCCCTCGTCGTCTCTGATGACGATACGTGGCTGAAGGTTCTCGAGTCTGTGCTCGGTGATTCTTCTCTCGACATTGCCGGTCTCCTCGTTGACCTCATTGATAAGGGTAACGTCCTCCTTCATGTCGGCGAAGAGTACTGTACCGCTCTGCTCTGCAAGGATAGGTTCGCTGAATGGATCGAACTCGACGATCGGCTGACCAGCCTCTACGATCTGGTTCTCTTCGACACAGAGCTCGGAGCCTGGACCTACCTTGTGGATAGCTGGCTGAGCAAGGATGAATGCTCTTCCATCCATGATGCGGAAGACACCGTTGAGATCTGACTTCTCGACTGCACCATCCTTCTCATAGAGCTCTGAGCCCTTTGCTACAAGTCCGCCATCCTCTACATAGAGCTTGTCGTACATGCCTGTGATCTCCTTGAGTACGGAGGAGAGCTGGATCGAACCCTTTCTTGGGAAGATCCTTCTGCCATCGGCCTCGCGGACGATCATATTGCCAGTGATGGAACCTACGATGACGATGTGGTCGAAGCTGAGCTTGTTCGCCTCTGCGGCCGCAGATGCAGTACCACCCTGATGGAAGGTTCTCATCGTAAGCTGTGTACCAGGCTGACCAATGGACTGGGCAGCGATGATACCGACAGCCTCACCGATATCGACTGGCCTGTTGTTTGCAAGGTTTCTACCATAGCACTTTGCACAGACACCGTGTTCGGCCTCACAGGTGAGAACAGTTCTGAGGAAGACCCTTTCGATTCCGGCATCCTCTATTGCCTTTGCTGTTGTCTCATCGATGAGCTCGTTTGCCTTTGCAAGTACGAGGTGGGAACCATCTTCGTTGAGCTTGAATGGGTGGATGACGTCGTCGACTGGGCAGCGGCCGATGATTCTATCGGCAAGGTGCTCGACGATTTCGTCTCCGTCCTTGATTGCACTTCTCCAGATACCGTTGATCGTGTGGCAGTCATCGATGTTGACGACAACATCCTGGCTGACATCGACGAGTCTTCTGGTGAGGTAACCAGCCTCTGCGGTCTTGAGTGCAGTATCGGAAAGACCCTTTCTTGCACCGTTGGTGGAGATGAAGAACTCGATGATGGAAAGTCCTTCCTTGAAGTTGGACTTGATCGGGAGCTCGATGATCTCACCAGTGGACTTTGCCATGTTGCCTCTCATTGCACCGAGCTGTCTGATCTGGGTCCTGGAACCTCTTGCACCGGATGCTGCCATCAGGTACAGAGGGTTGAAGCCGTGCTGGCTGCTCTCCAGCTCCTTCATCAGAGCGTCGGTGAGTACCTCGTTGGTATCTCTCCAGAGGGATACGATCCTGTTGTATCTCTCTTCTGGAGTGATCTGACCGGAGCGGTACTGCGAAAGGATGGTTGCCTGCTGGTCATTGGCCTTCTCTACGAGATCCTTCTTTGCATCAGGAATGATCATATCGGAAAGACCGATGGTGGCACCGAAGAGTGTTGCATACTTGTAGCCAATATCCTTGATCGAGTCGAGGAGCTTGATAGCAACGGAAGCCTTTGCATCGCGGATAGTCTCGCCAATGACCTTCTTGAGCTGCTTGTCACCGAGAACATAGTTCTGGAATGGAACTCCCTCTGGAAGTGCTGCATTGAAGAGAATTCTGCCCGGAGTGGTCTTGAACCAGCTCCTGCCGTCTGCGATCTCCTTGCTTCCATCGGCCTGCACGATGACAAGGCCCTCTCTGAAGCGGAAGTTGATCAGAGCGTTGTAGCTTACGGCCTCCTGGTCGATGGCCGCCTCGATCTCTGCAAGGCTGTTATAGTAGTGTCCGGTACCCTTTACCTTGAAGCCGGTCTCTGGATCCTCATCCATCTGCTTCGTCATGTAGTAGATACCAAGGACCATATCCTGTGATGGGTATACGATCGGTTTGCCGTTTGCAGGGTCAAGCAGGTTTGTTGCAGAGAGCATAAGTGTCCAGCACTCGAGCTGGGCTGCCTGAGTGAGTGGTACATGGATTGCCATCTGGTCACCATCGAAGTCAGCGTTGAATGCATGACATACGAGTGGGTGGAGCTTGAGTGCCTTTCCATCGACGAGTACCGGCTCGAAGGCCTGGATACCGAGACGATGGAGTGTTGGCGCACGGTTCAGCATTACTGGATGCTCCTTGACGACAGCATCGAGCTCTGCCCATACCTCTGGAGTCTCCTGATCGACGAGGGTCTTTGCCCTCTTGATGTTGGTAGCAACATCCTTCTGGACAAGTCTTCTCATTATGAATGGCTTGTAGAGCTCGAGGGCCATCTTGGATGGAACACCGCACTGATGGATCCTGAGTTCTGGGCCGACGACGATTACGGAACGACCGGAGTAGTCGACACGCTTTCCGAGCAGGTTCTGTCTGAAACGGCCCTGCTTGCCCTTCAGCATATCGGAAAGGGACTTGAGTGGGCGGTTGGATGCGCCCTTTACAACTCTCTTTCTCTTCGAGTTGTCGAAGAGTGCATCGACAGCCTCCTGGAGCATTCTCTTCTCGTTGCGGATGATGATATCGGGAGCATGGAGAGAGATGAGTCTCTGGAGTCTGTTGTTCCTGTTGATGACCCTTCTGTAGAGGTCATTGAGGTCACTGGTAGCGAAGCGGCCGCCATCCAGCTGGACCATAGGTCTGAGATCTGGTGGGATTACTGGAATTACAGTAAGCACCATCCACTCGGGTCTGTTGCCAGAATCGCGGAAGTCCTCTACGACCTTGATCCTCTTGAGAAGTCTGGAGTCCTTGGCACCGCCCTTCTCTCTCATCTCCTCTCTGAGCTGTACAGAGAGCTCGTCGAGGTCGAGTCTGGAAAGCAGCAGACGGATAGCCTCTGCGCCCATTCCTGCCTCGAACATATCCTCGCCATACTGGTCGACAGCCTCGATATACTGCTCCTCTGTGAGAACCTGATTCAGGCGCAGTGCATCGACATCCTTTGGATCGGTGACGATGTACTTCTCATAGTAGAGGACACTCTGGAGGTCTGTTCTGGAGATACCCAGAAGGAGAGCCATTCTGGATGGAACGGATCTGTAGTACCAGATGTGGGATACTGGAGATGCGAGGGTGATGTGGCCCATCCTCTCTCTTCTGACCTTTGTATTCGTTACTTCGACGCCACAGCGGTCGCAGACCATGCCCTTGTAGCGGATGGACTTGAACTTTCCACAGTAGCACTCCCACTCCTTCGTGGTACCGAAGATCCTTTCGCAGAAGAGACCATCCTTTTCTGGTCTGAGAGTTCTGTAGTTGATGGTCTCTGGCTTCTTGACCTCGCCATAGGACCATGCCTTGATCTGCTCAGGGGAAGCGAGTCTTATCTGAATATTGTCAAAATCCTTAATCTCATTCATACCCTATTCCTCCTTAGATGGATCCCTTCTCTTTCTTGTTGATGATCTGCTGGTCACGTTCTGTGAGAGCGACCTGCTTTCCATCACTGTCATATACGCTCATATCGAGTGCAAGGCCTCTGATCTCCTGTACGAGTACGTTGAAGGCCTCTGGCATGCCTGCTGGCTGTGCCGGATCGCCCTTTACGATGGACTCGTAGATCTTGACTCTGCCGTTCATATCATCGGACTTGATGGTAAGAAGCTCCTGGAGGTTGTTTGCAGCGCCGTATGCTTCGAGTGCCCATACCTCCATCTCACCAAGTCTCTGTCCGCCGAACTGTGCCTTGCCGCCAAGTGGCTGCTGGGTAACGAGCGAGTATGGACCGGTGCTTCTTGCATGCATCTTGTCATCGACGAGGTGGTGCAGCTTCAGGTAGTAGATGTAGCCGCAGAATACTGGGTTTACAAATGGGATACCTGTTCTGCCATCCCTCAGGATGGTCTTGCTGGATACTGGAAGGCCTGCTTCCTTCATCTTCTCCTCGATCTGCTCCATTGAAGCGGACTGGAAGACAGGAGATGAGTACCACTCGTCGAGCTTGACTGCAGCCCAGCCGAGCTGGGTCTCCATCAGCTGACCGATGTTCATTCGAGAAGGAACACCGAGTGGGTTGAGACAGACATCGAGTGGAGTACCATCCTCCATGTATGGCATATCCTCCTCTGGAAGGATCCTGGATACGACACCCTTGTTTCCGTGGCGGCCTGCCATCTTATCGCCCTGAGTGAGCTTTCTCTTGGTTGCGATCAGGACTGTTATCTTCTCCTCTACGCCAGCAGGAAGCTCGCTGTTGTCGCTCTTCTTCATCCTCTGGATGTCGATGACTGTACCCTCTGTTCCATGTGGGACCTTGAGGGAGGAGTCCCTGACCTCCTTGGCCTTCTCACCGAAGATGGAGTTGAGGAGCTTGAACTCAGGAGTCGAATCGCTGACCGACTTCGGTGTCACCTTGCCTACGAGGATAGAGCCTGGGCGCACATATGTACCGATGGTAACGATACCTTCTGCATCGAGGGCTGCGACCATCCTCTCGGAGGTGTTCGGAATATCTCTTGTGAGCTTCTCTGGTCCGAGCTTGGTCTCACGGATATCGATCGAAAGCTCGCTGATATGGATCGAGGTGTAGATATCCTCTCTGACGACTCTCTCGCTGATAAGGACAGCATCCTCGTAGTTGTAGCCGTTCCATGGAACGAAGCCGACAAGGATGTTCCTTCCAAGAGCAAGCTCGCCATTCTGGGTTGCAGGTCCATCTGCAAGTACGGTTCCCTTCTCTACGACCTGACCGACATCGACGATGGTCTTCTGGTTGAGACAGGTATCCTGGTTTGCTCTCTGGAACTTCTGTACCTCATAGGTATCGATCTCGCCCTCGATCTCGCACTCCTCTGGATTTACCTTGACGCGGACTTCGGATGCGGATGCGTAGATTACTACACCCCCCCTCTTTGCCTTCACCAGGACACCGGAGTCGTATGCGGTCTTTCTCTCCATTCCAGTACCTACTCTTGGGGCCTCTGGGAAGAGAAGAGGAACTGCCTGACGCTGCATGTTGGAGCCCATCAGTGCACGGTTTGCATCATCGTGCTCGAGGAATGGGATCAGGGATGCGGCAACAGAGATTACCTGCTTCGGAGATACGTCCATGTACTTGATGTCTTCCGGCCTTCTAGTTGAGTAGTCGCCCTGATGCCTTACAGGAACCTCCTGATCGAGGAAGTGGCCATCCTTGTCAAGCTTTGCAGACGCCTGGCCAATGAAGTACTTCTCCTCATCGGTGGCATCAAGATACTTTACGATGTTGGTGGCAACACCATCGACGACCTTTCTGTATGGAGTCTCGAGGAAGCCATACTCGTTGATGCGGGTATAGTTTGCAAGGGAGACGATAAGACCGATGTTCGGACCTTCAGGAGTCTCGATAGGACACATTCTGCCGTAGTGGGTGTAGTGTACATCTCTGACCTCGAAGCCTGCGCGGTCCCTTGAAAGACCACCTGGGCCGAGAGCATTGAGTCTTCTCTTGTGGGTGAGCTCGGCAAGTGGGTTCACCTGGTCCATGAACTGTGAAAGCTGCGAGGAACCGAAGAACTCCCTGATTGCTGCGACTACCGGCTTGATGGAGATGACATCCTGAGGGCGTACAGTTGCAGCGACCTCGAGGTTCATTCTCTCGCGTGCGATCCTCTCCATTCTGGAGAAGGCGCTGGAAAGCTGGGTCTGGAGCAGCTCGCCTACAGAACGGACACGTCTGTTTCCAAGGTGGTCGATATCATCGATGTTGGCCTCTCTGATATATACCTTGATAAGGTAGCCCATTGTATTGACGATATCCTCCGGAGTGAGAACTGTGCACTCTGTGTTCATGTTCTCCTCTTCAGGATTGCCGAACTTCTTGTTGAACTTGTAGCGGCCTACAGCACCGAGGTTGTACCTTCTGTCGGTGAAGAACATCTCTGGAAGGTCCCTTTCGGCCCTCTCCATACTGATCATCTCACCTGGCATGAGGACATCGTAGATGACACCAAGGTAATCCTCCTTGGTAGGCTCGTCCTCGCCCTCTCTGGTGTACTTTGTGGACTCGAATTCGAGACAGTTGAGGATCATGTCAGAGTGCAGGGTTCCCTCACCGTCCATGTCTACAAGCTCTACAGACTTGATGCCTGCGGCAATGAGTCTGTCGATCGTATGTGCAAGGAGCTGGTCTCCGGCGCGGACGATCTTGACCATCTCGCCATCCTCTTCGCCGTAGATGTCCTTGTATGCAAAGCGGTTCTCGACCTCTTCTCTGTTCTCCTCGCCGAACTCGACGCTCTCGCTCTTGTAGAAGGCCGAGACGATCTTCTCTCTGGAATCGACACCGATTGCGCGGAGGAAGAGAGTTCCGAGAATGCGCTTCTTTCTATCTATCTTAGCACAGATGATGTCTCTCTTCTCATCGATCTCGAACTCCAGCCAGGAGCCGCGGTAAGGGATGATCCTGGATGAGTAGACACCCTTCTCCCTCTGGAAGATGACACCAGGGGATCTGTGGATCTGGGAAACGACGACACGCTCGGCACCGTTGACGATGAAGGTGCCTCTTTCGGTCATGAGAGGGATATCGCCAAAGAAGATCTCCTTCTCCCTGAGCTCGCCGTTCTTGAGCTCAAGAACTATTTTTGCCTTTACTGGTACACTGTAGGTGGCGCTCTTCTTCTTGCACTCGGTCTCTGTGTACTTCATGTTATCGAAATCAAGAGTATAGCCATCGTAGTTGAGAGTCATCTCTTCATTCTGACTCTTGATAGGGAATGTATTTCTGAAAACTGCTTCAAGACCATATCTTGGATCGATCTCTTCGCCTTTCTTAATTCTCTCTATCTGCAGGAAGCGCTCGTAGCTATCGGTCTGCACGCCAATGAGGTTTGGCATCTCACAGACTTCCTGGAAATCAGAACCAATGTATTTACGTTCAATGATTTTGCCTTTGGCAACCATCAATGTACCCTCCGATAATTGGACAGAAAACTGTCCGATTTCTCTGTGCATCGCTGCACGTGTTGATTACTGTCATATTTAGACAGTATATGCCACCAGAGAGGTCAAGCCCCTCCAGTGGCATCTGTCCGGGACCGAATTGGGTCCCGAAAAGTTAACGAGTCTTACTTGACTTCGATGACACAACCAGCTGCTTCGAGCTTTTCCTTCATCTGAGCAGCCTCTTCCTTGGAAACGCCTTCCTTCAGCATGCCGCCCTTCTCGCAGAGATCCTTGGCTTCCTTGAGGCCAAGGCCGGTGATAGCGCGGACTTCCTTGATACATGCAATCTTCTTTGCAGCATCGACGGAAACGAGGGAAACGTTGAACTCGGTCTGCTCTTCGACCTCTTCTGCGGCAGCAGCAGCGCCTGGAGCAGCAACTGCAGCAGCTGCAGCAACAACACCGAACTTCTCTTCCATCATCTTGATGAGGTCAGCGACCTCCATTACGGACATCTGAGCAATAGACTCGAGGATCTCTTCTTTTGTAGCCATATTATCTTCTCCTTAAGATATTTTGTGACAGTCTAGCAGGTTACGATTTAACGAAGACTAGGACTGTATTTTCAGTTTTCAGAAGCAGCAACGCCGCCCTTTGATTCGACATACGCAAGCAGTGTAGCAGCAAGCTTCTGCACAGGTGCCTTCATGGTACCCATGAGAGAAGCGATGAGCTCCAGCCTGGTCGGAAGCTTGGACAGTGCCTCCACCTGATCTGCACTCATGAGCTCTCCATCGATGAGAGCACCCTTGACCTGCATTGGGGAACCGTTCTTGATTGCAGCATAGAGGGCCTTGGCAACGACATTGGATTCATCACCCTTGGCAAGAGCAATAGCGGTAGGACCGACCATCTGCTCCTCTGCACCACTCTTTCCAAGCTCCTTCATTGCGATCTTGGCGAAGCGGTTCTTGATGACGCGGTACTGTGCATCATTCTTCCTGAGCTCGGTTCTGAGCTCGGTGATCTGTGCAACAGTCATGCCTCTGTACTCTGTGAAGATGAATCCGTTGTATCCGGAGAACTCATCCTTGAGAGCCTTTACAGCATCTTCCTTGGCAGGGGTAATACGAGTCTGATAGTTTTCCATTCTTGTCTACCTCCTTACTTGTCTTCGCTGACCTTGGTCTCTACGCGAACGCCAGGGCCCATTGTCGAAGAGAGTGCTACGGAAGAAACGAAGTCTCCCTTTGCATCTACTGGCTTCTTCCTGATGATCTCAGCAAGAGCGACAGAAGCATTCTCGGCAATCTGTTCAGCTGTCATGTTGACCTTGCCGACAGCGAGGTGTACAACACCTGTCTTGTCTGCGCGGAACTCTACACGACCCTTGTTCAACTCAGCGAGTGCTGCCTTGATATCAAAGGTGACTGTGTGGGTCTTTGGGTTCGGCATGAGGCCTCTTCTACCGAGAACAGGACCAAGACGACCTACGTCCTTCATCATATCCGGGGTTGCAACTGCAACATCGAAGTCCATCCAACCACCTCTGACCTTCTCGATGAGATCGGTATCGCCAACATAGGTTGCGCCGGCATCAAGAGCTTCCTGAGCCTTCTCGCCCTTGGCGAATACGAGGATCTTCTTCTGAGCATGGAACTGGTTTGGAAGAACGACTGTATCTCTGACTGTCTGGCCCTTCTTGAGAGTAAGAGAGACTGAAAGCTCTACAGTTTCGGTGAACTTTGCATAGGCACAATCCTTTACGAGCTGTGCTGCTGCCTGCATGGAATAGAGCTGATTTCTATCAACCTTCTTTGCAGCTTCCTGATATTTCTTTCCTCTTTTCATCTTACTTCTCCACCTCTACGCCCATTGAACGAGCAGTACCTGCGATGACCTTCTTGGCAGCCTCGATTGTGAATGCGTTGAGATCCGGGAGCTTGGTAGTAGCAATCTCGGTAAGCTGAGCATCTGTGAGCTTGCCGACCTTGACCTTGTTAGGGGTGCCACTAGCAGTCTCGATTCCAAGTGCCTTCTTGATCAGAACTGCGGCAGGAGGAGTCTTGAGGATAAAAGTAAAACTCTTATCGGCATAGACAGTAATGATAACTGGGAGGATGAGTCCAGGTTCATAGCTCTTGGTCTTGTCATTGAACTGCTGGACGAACTGTGGGGCGCTGACGCCATGAGGGCCAAGAGCAGGACCGATTGGTGGTGCTGGTGTAGCCTTCTGGGCAGGACACTGCAACTTGATTACTGCAGTAACCTTCTTCTTTGCCATTTTCTTTCTCCTTACGTTGAAGTATGGTCTGAGTTGACCGATATACGTACTTCACGCTGGTAATAACGCCAGTCATACGATCTGGCTTCCACCCGGACAGCAAGTGCTTGTGCGGGGAGATTTAGATTTCAGCTTGACGATGTCAAAAATCGACTAAAGGGGCGGCGTCAAGTTCCGTCCCTGTAGTATATTTAGAGAATTACTTTCTCTACCTGGAAGTACTCGACTTCAACAGGTGTTGGTCTGCCGAAGATCTCAACAGATACCCTCATTCTGCCCTTTACGGTATCGATCTCCTCGATGGAGCCTGTGAAGGACTCGAATGGGCCATCGATGATCTTGACCTCCTCACCAACGGTGAAGTTCTGCTTAGGTCTGAATGTGGTCTCTGCCGGCATTTCGCCAGTCTTCTGCATGATCTCTTTCATCTCCAATGCGCTCATTGGAAGAGGCTTCTTGCCAGGCATTGCGGTAACAAAGCCTGTAACACCCTGGATTCTCTTGATCTTGGAATAGGAGTTCTTCCAAGTGGCATCTTCTGGGAAGTCGATCTCGACAAGAATGTAGCCAGGAAGAAGCTTCCTCTTGACCTCTTTCTTCTTGCCGTCCTTGATTTCGGTGACGATCTCAACTGGAACCTTTACATCGAAGACGTTGAGAGCGAACTCCGGATCCATCTCTCTCATCTTCTCGATGGTCCTCTGGATCTTCTGCTCGTAACCGGAATAAGTGTGAACGATGTACCAACCCTTAGCCATTTGAATTCCTTGTGATTAGAAAATCAGGAAGATTCCCTTGAGAAGAAGGAAATCAACGAGACCGAGTACAATAGCGAAAACAATTGTTGCTACGATTACGACCTTGGTGGAAGCGATCACCATCTGGCGTGATGGCCAGGAGACCTTCTTCATCTCAAGAACACAATCCTTGAAATATCTAACAATCTTGTTCATCTACTCTTATCTCCATTCCGTCTTTCGAGGTACCAGCAGGCCAAGTAGGATTCGAACCTACAACACCCGGTTTTGGAGACCAGTGCTCTACCGTTGGAGCTATTGACCTGCTCGTACCTCGAAAACAATCCGATTTCTCTCGGACTTATTTGATCTTTGTTTCTCTGTGAAGAGTGTGCTTGCGCTCGAAGGGGCAATACTTCATAAGCTCGAGCTTACCCGGAGTATTACGTCTGTTCTTCTCAGTAGTATAGTTCTTCTGCTTGCACTCTGTGCACTGAAGAGCAATCTTTTCTACAGGGCCTTTCTTCTTATCTGCCATAACATTTATCTCCTCGGTCTGTACCGTCTAGAAAAAAAGAGAGCCCACGGGCGGATTTGAACCGCCGACCCCCGCCTTACCAAGGCGGTGCTCTACCACTGAGCTACATGGGCAATAAAATTTTTGTGCACTGCGCATACAGGTTGGTAGGGCCTGATACAACATGCAGAATGTACTATAAACAAAGCAAAAGATACTTGTCAATAGCATTGCAATAATTTCCATATCACTTTCTGTAGGTTTCTATAACCCTTTCTACCTTATTATATATATAGGCTGGCCAATTCCCTCACATTCTTTTCCAACACATCAGAAGATTCTGTAATATTCCTTTTGTACTTGTTTATTTGATAAAAAATTATTTATAGTAAACCGACTGAAACAAGCAATGGGGAGGGACGTATGTCCGCAGAGAATCGCACAAGATTCGGAAAAACAGCAAAAGACATCGCCGAAGACTTCGCAGAGCAGCTGAAGTACAGCTTCGATGCCGATTTATATCATACAACGCCAGAGGGCCACTACCAGGCACTGGCAATGGCAATAAGAGATAGGATCATCCACCAGTGGGACCTTTCCAGGAAGACCCAGAGGGCCAAGAGCGCAAAGAGAGTCTACTACCTCTCTCTCGAGTTCCTGATGGGCAGGGCAATGACCAACAACATCATCAACCTCGGAATCGAGAAGCAGGTCAGGGAGGCTCTCTCCTCTCTCGGCTACGAGCTCGAGGAGCTGATGGATGTCGAGCCGGATGCAGGTCTTGGAAACGGAGGACTCGGCAGACTCGCAGCCTGCTTCCTGGACTCTCTTGCCACACTTGAGCTTCCTGCCTATGGCTATGGCATCAGATACAACTACGGCATCTTCCGCCAGCAGATCAAGAACGGCTGGCAGGCAGAGCAGCCGGACAACTGGCTCAAGGATGGAAATCCCTGGGAGCTGAAGAGACCCGACCTCGTCTACCCTGTCTATTTCGGCGGTGAGGTAAAGTACCTCAGAGAGAATGGAAGGGACACCTTCAAGTGGGTGCCATCCGAGCAGGTGAACGGAATGGCCTACGATACTCCTATCGTTGGCTACGGTGGAAAGACCATCAACACACTCCGTCTCTGGTCTGCACAGGCACCGGATGAGTTCTCCTTCTCCGAGTTCAACTCCGGTGACTACACCGAGGCAGTAAGGAACAAGATCAGCGCAGAAAACATCTCCCAGGTACTCTATCCGAACGATACAGGCTACATGGGCAAGGAGCTCAGGCTGAAGCAGCAGTACTTCTTCGTCGCCTGCTCACTTGCAGATATCGTCAGAAGATTCAAGCGAAGAGGCGACTGGGACTGGAAGAACTTCGCCAACAAGGCAGCGATCCAGCTCAATGATACTCACCCATCCATCGCAGTCCCTGAGCTGATGAGGATCCTCATCGACCAGGAGGGACTCTCCTGGGATGAGGCCTGGGATATCACAGAGAAGACCTTCGGATATACGAACCACACTCTGATGCCGGAAGCTCTCGAGAAGTGGTCTGTACCGATGCTCCAGTCCATCCTGCCACGCCATATGCAGATCATCTACGAGATAAACAGCCGCTTCATCCAGAAGGCCGCTGCCTACTTCCCTCTCCAGACCGACAAGATCGCGAGAGTCTCCATCATCGAGGAGTCCAACCCGAAGATGGTCAGGATGGCGAACCTTGCCATCATCGGAAGCCACAGCACCAACGGTGTTGCCGCCCTCCATTCTGACCTTCTCAAGACCAGCATGTTCCCTGAGTTCAACCAGATATTCCCTGAGAGATTCAACAACAAGACAAATGGAATCACACAGAGAAGATGGCTTCTCGATGCAAATCCTCGGCTTGCAGGGAAGATCACCGAGGCAATCGGAGATGGATGGATCACCGACTTCTCGAAGATCGCAGACCTCAGGCAATTTGCAGATGATGCCGGATTCAGAGCTGACTTCGCGAAGATCAAGGAGCAGACAAAGCTCACTGCAGCAGACTTCCTGAAGAGGGACTGCGGCATCATAGTGGATCCATCCACCCTCTTCGATGTGCAGGTCAAGAGAATCCACGAGTACAAGAGACAGCTGATGAACGCTCTCAACATCATCATGATCTACGACAGGATGAAGAACGACGAGGCCTTCAGGACCAGCTTCCCTCCGACCACCTTCCTCTTCGGAGGCAAGGCAGCTCCGGGCTACATCAACGCAAAGCTGATCATCAAGTTCATCAATAACATCGCACGCGTAATCAACTCCGATCCACAGGTAAACAGGATAATCAACGTCTTCTTCATGCCGAACTACCGCGTCACCATGGCAGAGAGAGTAATTCCTGCTACCAACATCTCAGAGCAGATATCGACAGCAGGCCTTGAGGCCTCCGGTACCGGCAACATGAAGTTCATGATCAACGGCGCTCTCACAATGGGAACCCTCGACGGTGCAAATGTCGAGATCGCAGAAGAGGCTGGAGCCGACAACTGCTTCATCTTCGGCCACACCGAAAGCCAGATCGCAGCACTCTCCAGGGACTACGATCCAGAGGAGTGGATCATGGCAGACGAGGGAATCAGAAGAGCTGTCGAGCTTGTAGAGTCCAGGTACTTCAACCTCACCGAGCCAGGAATCTTCGAGCCTCTCATCAAGTCCCTCACCGAGTACGGTGACAGGTACAAGATATTCGCAGACCTCAGGATGTACCACGACAGGCACAACGAGGCGACCGACCTCTACAGGAACAGCTTCGACGACTGGAACAGGAAGGCCATCATCAACATCGCCTCCTCTGGAAAGTTCTCCTCCGATAGGACCATCCAGCAGTATGCCGACGAGATATGGGATATCAAGCCATGCAAGGTCAAGAAGAGTACAAAGGACTCTGTTCTTCAGGACGCCTACAATCCAAAGGCAGCCCGATAAGAGCCACAGGGAAAGACCTATAGCCGCATCCAGATCCTGGATGCGGTTGTTTTCTTCAACCAGAAAGAAACAAAATCGGGACAACTCCAAGCCTCACTGCACCCTTTTCTCCCCTAGATTTCAATCAGGGAGGACAGAATGACATCATTCATAGAGATATTCATCGAGAATGGAAAGAGTCTTGCAGGTGTTGACAGTGCAATAAAGGCGCTGCTGCAGGAGAAGAGATTCCTCAAGAGGGAGAAGGCTGCGCTTGCCGCATTCTACCGATATCTCGAGAAGCACTACCCTTCTCTGCTATGCGAGAGCAACCTCTCCATAACGCTGTCGAGACATCTCTGCTACAACGAATTCTCGAAGCTCTGGAGCAACCTGCTTTCAAGCAGGAAGAAGGAGGCTGCAAGCGTGCTTGAGTATCTGCGCTCCGGGCATGCCGACAGGAGGCTCATAACGCTGGCAACAGCAGGTGACGAGGTCTTCAGGCTGTACACAGGCAGGAACGCAGACGATGATGAGGTGCTGTGGCTAAAGGGCGCCCTGGCCCGGGCCTACATAGCATCCGGGGCTGGTCTTGTCCAGAGAAGCTACAGAGAGGATGGCAGAATGGATATAGAGGGCCTCATCTTCTCGAAGGGGCGATGCTGGCCGATTCCTGCACTCATGATGAAGAAGATGACAGAGACGCAGGAGGACGGGACTCTCAGCATCCTGGAAACGGAGGAGTTCAAGACACCGGGCCTCCAGCTGCCAAAGGTCGACATGATGCTGAACGAGAGCTCCAATGGCTACTTTCCTCTCTCCAATGTACAGAATCTGATATCCAGTATTCTGTAACATCCAATACTTCCCGACTTTAGGACTTGAGATACCCTAGAAAATGAAAAAAACCGCAAAAGAGGTATCTCAAATGCGGTTTCTGAAGTTTTGGGAAAGAGAAAGAAGGTCCTATTAAACCAGTATGCTCAACTGGGGATTCAGATCAAGCTTCGTGATTGAGCGGAATCTTGTTGTGCTCATGGTCCTCTCGAGCTTCCTGAATCCCAGGAAGTCTGCAAACAGCGGGGAATTATACCCATTACTCCCTTCGGTCATTATTAAAGTATTAGATGGTACAGAATACTAGAGTGGTAGCAGACTATAGAGGAACTGCATAAGAGGAGCAAGCAGCAGCGAGGGCAGGAAGTTTCCGGTCCTGCAGTCTCTCAGCCCAAGCAGATTGAGCGCCAGGAAAACAAGCAGAAGGCCACCAGTCGAGGCCATTGCTCCGATGCCATCAGCTCCCAGCAGTGGCTCGACAGCACCACCACACAGTGTAAAGAATCCCTGGTACAGGATTATAGTAATTGCCGAAGCAAAGACGCCAAGGCCGTATGTCGAGGCAAAGACGACTGCCATGAAGCCATCCATGATCGACTTGATCAGAATCAGCTCGTAGTCCCCTCTTGTTCCTGCGGCTATCGAGCCTACGATGCTCATGGCTCCGGTGCAGAAGAGAAGCGAGGAGTTCAGAAAGCCCTTGGCAAAATCGCCTCCGCTCCTTTCTCCATTTCCGGTCATTCTCTCTATCCTGTCGCCGAGGGCAAGTACCCTATCCTCTATCTTCAATGCAAAGCCCACGAAGCCACCGATTATGAGTGCAAAGAGGTTTGCAATCGAAGAGGGCGCCTCCAGTGCCATGCCTATACCGAGCACGAGAGTCGTTGCGCCTGCAGAGAGCATGACGACCGTCTTGAAGCTCTCAGTGATTCTCTTCCTGAGCAATAGACCGAAGAATGCACCTATAATTACTGCTATGGCATTGATGAATGTGGCAATCATGATGTGTGCTATTATAGGAACAAGGAGATTTCATGTCCATGAAGGTCGTACTACTTGCAGCAGGTATTTCGTCGAGAATGGGAGAGAGGAACAAGCTGCTTCTTCCATTCAAAGACTCGACGCTCTTCGAGGAGGCGCTGAAGACTGCACTCTCCTATACTGACGACATAATCGTTGTAACAGGATACGAAAGGGAAAGACTGCTGCCTGCAATCAGGAGATACGGCGTGCAGGAAGCCTACAATGCAGAATATGAAAGAGGACAGGAGAGCAGCATCGACAGAGCACTGTCCTCCCTTTCAGAAGACATTCTCATCTGCCCCTGCGATCTCTCTCTGCTGACAAGGGAACACTATATCAGGGCAGAGAACGCACTGAAAGACCATCTTTCGGCAAGACCGGTCCATGAAGGCACTCCCGGTCACCCGGTCGCACTTTCAAAAGCGATGGTCCTGAAGGCAAGAAAAAGGAGCGTCCCGCTCAGAACGCTCCTCAAGGAAAAGAACATATATCTCTATTCAGAGGACAGGGCCTCGGTATGCGATGTTGATACACCCGAAGCCTACAGGGCCCTGATCACTGGACAACTCTGATATCCTCACCCTCAAGCACAAGCCTTATCTCCCTCTCTGTCGAGAGCTTTCCTGAAAGCATGGCCTTTGCCAGAGGATTCTCGATCTCGTTCTGGATTGCCCTCCTGATAGGTCTTGCACCGAAGGCAGGGTCGAAGCCGACATTGCCGATGAATGCTGCGACCTGAGAGTCCCAGCCAAGGCGATATCCCCTCTTGGCAAGTCTTGCTCTGAGTGTCTCCAGCTGGAGTGTGACGATCTTCTCGACCTGCTCCTTTCCAAGCGGATTGAAGACCACTATCTCATCTATACGGTTGATGAACTCCGGCTTGAAGCTTCCCTCCAGGATAGCAAGGACCTTCTCCTTTGCAAGATTTCCACCTGATGCAAGAATCTCCTGGGAGCCCAGGTTGCTTGTCATTATGACGATGGTATTGGTGAAGTCGACGACCCTACCCTGTCCATCTGTAAGACGTCCATCATCGAGAACCTGCAGCAGGATATTGAACACATCCGGATGGGCCTTCTCTATCTCATCGAAGAGAATAACAGAATATGGTCTTCTCCTGACTACCTCTGTAAGCTGTCCACCCTGATCGTAGCCGACATACCCTGGAGGAGCTCCGATCAGCCTGGATACGGAGTACTTCTCCATATACTCGGACATATCGATTCTTGTAAGTGCCTTCTCGTCATCGAAGAGGAAGGAGGCAAGCACCTTTGCAAGCAGTGTCTTTCCAACACCTGTAGGACCTGCAAAGAGGAAGGATCCAAGCGGTCTGTGCTCATCACCGATACCGGTCTTGTTCCTCCTGATCGCATTGGCAACAGCCTGGATGGCCTCATCCTGTCCGATGACCTCCTTCGACATTGTTGCTTCGAGATTGAGGTACTTCTCCATCTCAGAGCCCATCATCTTGGCAACAGGGACACCTGTCCAGTTGGAGACGATCCTTGCGATGTCATCCTCTGTTACCTCCTCTCTGAGAAGGCGTCGCTCGGAGTCCTTGCTCTTCTCGAGCCTAGCCTCCATCTCCTTGATCTCCTTCTCCCTGGCAGGGATGATTCCGTACTTGAGCTCAGCTGCCCTTTCAAGCTTCGCATCCCTTTCGCACGCTTCCATCTCGCTTCTCAGGCGGTCTATCTCACCCTTCTTCTGCTTGAGACCCTCGATCGCACTCTTCTCATTCTGCCACTGCAGATGGAGTGCATCATGCTGTCCCTTGAGCTCTGCAAGCTCGGCCTCGATCTTTTCGAGCCTCTCCCTGCTGGCAGCATCATCCTCTCTTGAGAGTGCACTCTTCTCGACTGAAAGCTGGAGCATCTTCCTATCTATCTTGTCCAGCTCCTCAGGCTGGCTCTCGATCTCCATCTTCAGCTGGCTTGCAGCCTCATCGACAAGGTCGATTGCCTTGTCAGGAAGAAACCTGTTCGTGATGTATCTGTCCGACAGTGTAGCTGCGGCAACAAGGGCCTCATCCTTGATCCTGACACCATGGTGCACCTCATACTTGGGCTGGAGGCCTCTGAGGATTGCGATAGTATCCTCGACTGTCGGTTCCTTGGTATATACAGGCTGGAATCGTCTCTCAAGTGCCTTGTCCGTCTCGATGTACTTCCTGTACTCGTCAAGGGTCGTTGCTCCGATTGCGTGCAGCTCTCCACGAGCCAGTGCCGGCTTGATGAGATTCGATGCATCTGTCGAGCCTTCGGAGGCACCAGCTCCGACGATGGTATGGAGCTCATCAATGAAGAGAATGACGTTTCCATTGCTGGCGGCGACCTCGTTGATCACACCCTTGAGTCGCTCCTCGAATTCACCTCTGAACTTTGCACCTGCAACAAGAGCACCCACATCGAGAGAGAGAAGTCTCTTGTCCTTCAGCGTCTCCGGAACATCCTTCTTCGCAATTCTCTGTGCAAGCCCCTCCACGATTGCGGTCTTGCCGACACCCGGCTCACCGATAAGTACAGGGTTGTTCTTTGTCTTTCTGCATAGAACCTGCATGACCCTTCTTATCTCCTCGTCCCTGCCGATCACAGGATCGAGCTTGTCCTCACGGGCCATTCTGGTCATATCGCGGGTGTACTTATCGAGGACCTGATATGAAGCCTCCGGGTCCTGATTCGTGACTCTCTGATTTCCTCTGATAGCCTGGAGTGCCTTCAATATGCCCTCTTTTGTGGCACCAAGGCGCTCAATGAGCTGTTTTTCCTTTCCACCAGTATCGAAGATGCTGAGGATGAAATGCTCTGCTGAGACGTACTCGTCCTTGAAGCTCCTGGCAATCTTCTCGGCGCCCATGAGAGTATTGTAGGCGCTCTGACTCAGCCCTCTCTGGACATCGCCATAGGCCTTGGGAAGGCTACCAATTATATTATCGAGCCCACTCTCGATAGATTCTACGTTGACACCAAGCTTCTCGAAGAGAGGTCTTGCGACACCCTCCTTCTGCTCCAAGAGCGCAATGAGTATATGGGCAACCTCTATCTGGCTGGAGTTCTTCTCTCCGGCAAAGCCGACAGCCTGCTGGATGGCCTCCTGCATCTTTACAGTATATTTACTGAAATCCATATATTCGTCTCCTTTCCTTTTTCAAAAAGAAGATCCTTCACACACACTCGAAAATTAATAAGGGTCGAGCAAAAAGGCAAATACTATGGCCTGAAGAACTGAATATATGTCTTGATGAACTTCTTTGCATTGTCCTTGTCGAAGCTGCCAAGGAAGGCGATCTGGAAGCAGAAGCACTCCAGAAGTGTATAGATATGATTCGAGACCATATCGATATCGGTCCTGTACTTGAAGGTTCCTTTCTGGATTCCCTGCCTGAGAAGTCTCTTGAAGAGAATGGAAAGCTTCACTGTCCTCTTCTCGATTATCTCGGAGAAGTCGACATTCTCCTTCTTCTGCTGGAGCATTACATCCATAAGGGATCTGAGAGCTCCCTCATTATCCTTCGCCTGTTCGATGATATCGTTGCAGATCCAGATTATCTTGTCCGCTTCATCACCATACTTCTTGTCGAAGGCGACATGGGAATACTGTGCGAACATCCTGCCGGTGACAAGCTTGACAGCGAAGTAGTATATCTGCTCCTTGTCCTTGAAGTACTGATAGAGCGTCGGGCGGGAGAGACCACAGCGGGATGCAATGAGAGATAGATTGCTGTCCTTGTAACCCTCCTGGGAGAAGACCTCGAGTGCGGTCTTCAGGATGTTGATCTTCCTTTCTTCGTGATCTATCTTCTTCGGCATATTTACATTCTATAGTTGATTTGTCATAAAAGACAAGTATCCTTTTATTGTCAACAGATTAATGCTATCATCAGAGGCTGATATGGCACACCTGATCTCCTTCTATCTCTACCTCATTGTCGGCGCGATCACACCCGGACCCAATACCATTCTGAGCATGGTAAATGCCAGCAAGGTCGGCCTGAAAAAGGGCATACGACTGAACTTCGGAATGCTTGCAGGAATCCTTGTCATAATGTCATGCTGCTACCTCTTTTCATCCCTGGTCATCTCGGCCCTTCCTGCGATGGAGAGGATAATGAGGATCGTAGCTGCAGCCTACATGCTGTATCTGGCATACAGATGCCTGAGCGCAAGGAGAATCTTCAGCACAGAGAACTCAAGCAGCTCATTCATCCAGGGTGCGACAATGCAGATAATAAATGCAAAGGTCTGGTTCCTGGGGCTTACTGCAATTCCCGCATACATCCTAGCCCAGGGCTACAGCAGGGCAGCAGAGTACCTGCTTTCGATTTCGATTGCACTTGTCTGCTTCCTATGTGGTCTTGTATGGGCACTCTTCGGCGCCTTCCTTTCAAGACTCTTCGGAGAGCACGAGAAGGTGATGAATGCAGTCTTCTCGCTTCTGCTGGCATTCTTCGCAGTTACACTTCTCATCTAGAACGATATTGTGCCCCTTAGAAAGTAATAATTTGTATTTTTTAGCAACTTTATATACCGAAATCAGAATGATTTCTTGAATAATAATAGAACAGAGGGACAAAATATGATCCTGGCCAGCAATCTGACCAGGATCAATAAGATCTAGAAGTTCAGAGTATCCGAAAGCGTTGCGACCATCACAGCCTTGATAGTGTGCATTCTGTTCTCGGCCTCATCGAATACTACGCTGTTCCTGCTTCTGAAGACCTTGTCGGTAACCTCCATCTCATCGAGGCCGAAGGTCTCCTTTACATACTTGCCAGTCGTGGTATTGAGATCGTGGAAGGATGGCAGGCAGTGCTCGAAGAGACAATCCGGATTTCCGGTAGCGGCCATCAGAGCATCATTCACCTGGTAATCCTTCAGAAGTGCAATCCTTTCTGCCATGAGGTCCTCTTCACCCATCGAGCACCAGATATCCGTGTAGATGATATCAGCGCCCTTCACAGCTTCCTTGATATCGTCGCTGATCGTTATCTTCGATCCGCTCTCCTTTGCAAAGGCCTCGCACTCCTTTCTGAGCTTTTCTGCAGGGAAAAGTGATTTCGGAGCAGCGATTGCAAAGTCCATGCCGACCTTTGTTGCACCAATGAAGAGAGCATTTGCAACATTGTTCCTACCATCTCCAACGAAGCACAGCTTCATCTGGTCAAGAGGCTTTCCAAGGTGCTCCTGAGCGGTCAGGAAGTCTGCCAGTACCTGTGTCGGGTGGTCATCATCCGTCAGGCCATTCCAGACCGGGACCTTGGCATACTCTGCAAGCTCCTCGACTATCTTGTGGGCAAAACCTCTGTACTCGATGCCATCATACATCCTGCCAAGTACATTGGCTGTATCCTCCAAGGACTCCTTCTTGCCCATCTGGCTGTTTGTCAGGAAGGTAACACCTGCACCCTCATCGAAACAGGCGACCTCAAAGGAGCAGCGGGTCCTTGTGGAGGTCTTGTCGAAAAGGAGGACAACATTCTTGCCGGCAAGCAGCTTGCCCTTTACACCTTCAGCGCACTCCTGATGCTTCTTTTTCTTCTTCAGCTCGGCTGCAAGAGCGATGAGATACAGAATCTCATCCTTTGTATAATCTTTGAGAGTAAGAAAGCTTCTTCCCTTCAGGTTCATAATTATTAAACTCCTATGCGAAGAGAATACCGATTTGCCCAGTTAGAGTCAACTATTTATGCAATTCTGATTGCATAAATATGCATTACTCTTCTTCTGGAAGGTCGACATCAGGAAGCTCCATTCCGGAGAGTCTTGCCTCGATCCTACCGCTCTTGAGCGAGAGATCCTCAAGCCTCTTGGCAGCCATATCGACACTCTTCTCTGCGAGCTTTAGATTCTCGGAAAAGACTGCAAAGCTGCGTCTCATCTGGGCAAACAGCCTCCACACTTCATAGCTTCTCTTCTCGACGGCCAGAGTCCTGAAGCCCATCTGCAGACTGTTAACAAGAGCTGCAAGCGTAGAGGGTCCGGCAAGTGTTACACGGAACTTCTGCTGAAGCTCTGCACCGAGGCCGGAGACAGAAAGAAGCTCTGCATAAAGGGATTCTGTTGGAACGAAGAGGATTGCAAAGTCGGTAGTCAGTGGTGGATTGATGTACTTGTCCCTGATATCCTTGGCTTCGCTCAGGACCCTGTTCTGCATCGCCTTCCTGAAGAACCTGACAGCCTCGAGGTCCCCCAGCTCCTGTGCCTTCAGATAGTTCTCATAATCTTCTCTGGGGAATTTGGAATCTATAGGCAGATATACAGATTCTCCGTCGTGGGCTCCAGGCATCTTTATAGCAAACTCGACCACTTCACTGCTTCTGGGTCTTGGATGGTAGTTGAGAACATACTGCTCTGGAGTCAGTATCTCTTCCAGAATCGCATGGGCCTGCACCTCACCCCAAACGCCTCTGATCTTTACATTGGAAAAGAGTCTTGAGAGATCCCCGATATTCTTTGCCAGTCCCTGCATCTCGCCAAGCCCCTTGTAGACCGATTCGAGCTGCTTCTGAACCTGCTCGAAGGATTTCGAGAGTCTGGTCTCCAATGTGCTCTGCAGTCTCTCATCCACTGTGACTCTCATCCTCTCAAGCTGCTCGGCATTCTCCCGCCTGATACCCTCCATGCTGTGATGGAGAGAGGTTTCCAATGTCCTGTTCCGCTCATCCAGGGCATCAAATCGCTTGTCTATCGTCTCTCTGAAGCTTTCAAGGGCATCGTGAAGGTCCTTTGTCTGCTCCCTTCCAAGTCGCAGCATCCGGTTTTCAGAGCTGCTGCGTCCTGTCCTGAATATGATGACAATGAGAAGAAGTATATTTGCAAATGCAAGTGCAATTAGAATCTGAAGGTAGTCCATATATACATCATAGGACAAAGTGGAGAGATTGTAGCAGGCAGATGGTGAAAAAACAGCAATCAGGGAAGAAAAACAGTTTTTTTGACTGCTTACGTAAGAACAGGACCCATCCTCCCAGATGGATCCTGCTGTTCCCTAGTTTCTATATGGAACTTACTTTACGAGTACTACTTCACCATTCGGATAGTGCTCTGCGACATACTTCGTGACCTCTTCGCTCTTCAGAGCCTTTACAAGAGCGACGATGCCAGGATTGTTCTCATTGCCTGCCTTGACTGCGATGACATTCACATATGGAGAGTCTGCACCCTCGACAAAGAGGCCATCCTTGGTTGCGATCAATCCTGCGGGAATTGCATAGTTGCCGTTGATGATTGCAGCATCTACATCCTCATATGTCCTTGGAAGAGAAGCAGCTTCGATCTCGACGAACTTGAAGTTCTTAGGATTCTCTACGATATCTGCAGGGACAGCTTCCAGACCCACATCTGCCTTGAGCTTGAGGAGGCCGGCAGACTGGAGAAGCAGGAGAGCCCTTCCTTCGTTCGTAGGATCGTTCGGAATGGCAATCGTAGCACCATTTGGAAGATCTGCAAGGGCCTTATGCTTCTTGGAGTAGAGTGCAATAGGTTCGATATGTACGCCACCTGCATTCACAAGGTGGAAGCCTCTCTCGTTGTTGAAGGAGTCGAGGTATGGGATATGCTGGAAGAAGTTAGCATCCAGGTCTCCAGACTCGAGTGCTTCATTGGGTGTCACGTAATCTGTGAATTCGACGATATCGAGCTTGTAACCCTGTGCAGCCAGATCGTCTACGACGAGCTGGAGAAGAGGTACATGAGGATCAGGAGTTGCACCGATCTTGATGACATTCTCACTCTTCTTCGATTCTGCTGCTCCCTGAGCGAACAGAGCAGTTGCAATAAAAGCAATAAGCAATGCGGTTGTAAGCTTTTTCATATTTTCTCCTTATATGGTTTCTTTATTTGCGATAATCTTCATATATGCAAGGTCGGAACATGTCCGATCATCCTAAAACAGTAAAAAATGTGTGGTGGTGTTGAAATAATATACTATGCCCTGGAAGGGCACATCATGGAGGTATTGCACATTGCAGTAATGATGTTTCTCATGCTATATACCTCCAAATCGAATATGCCTATATCCTATAATATAGGTAGGAATTAATCAAGTACTTTCTACCTTCTTGCAAGCATTCTTCCAGCTATCCTGTTTCCTACTACCTGTATGACCTCTACCAGCAGCAGGATTATGATAACACAGCAGAGCATGTATTCAGGTCTGAAGCGCTGATAGCCATAGCGGATTGCAAGGTCTCCAAGTCCACCACCACCGATTGCTCCTGCCATTGCAGAGTAGCCGATCAGGTTGATGATAGTAAGCGTGATACCGGACACAAGGGCCGGCATTGCCTCTGGAATCATAACCTTGTAGATTATCTGCCAGTTCGTGGAACCCATTGCCTTGGCTGCCTGGATGACACCAGGATCCACCTCCTTGAGTGCACTTTCGATTATCCTTGCAACAAAAGGAGCAGCTGCAATCGACAGAGGGACTATCGTTGCCTTGGTTCCTATACTTGTTCCGACTATCTTCCTTGAGAGTGGAATCAGAAGGATCATCAGGATTATGAAAGGAAATGACCTAAGCACATTCACTATCCTTCCGAGAACACTGTTGACTAGTGTATTCGGGATTATTCCTCCCTGCTCCGGATTGCTTGTAACGTGCAGAAGCACTCCGATCGGAAGTCCAAGGACCAGAGAGAAGAGCGTCGAAAGGGAGACCATGGTCAAAGTCTCGCCCGTTGCCTTCATTACTAGATTCACAAGCTGCTGATTCATATGGTCTCCTCCACGCTTACACCACTCTCTCTGAGCGCTCTGATCGCTACATCGGCGTGTTCCCTATCGATATCTACAATCATGACACCGACCTGCTCTCCCTTTATCTCCTGGACTCCGGCAGCCCTGATGTTGAACATGGCTCCAGTATCCATCGTCACTCTGCTGATCACGACATCATCGGTCTTTCCACCTCTGAAGCCCAGACGGTACTTTCCTCCATCCTTCGACCATCTTATTATGTCCTGATTCGAGAACTTGACATTCGACAGGAAGTCCTTGGTCACTTCGCTTTTTGGAGAAGCAAAGATGTCTGCAACATCTCCCTCTTCGGCAACGCATCCGGCCTCGAGGACAGCAACACGGCTGCAGGAATCCCTTACGACCTCCATCTGGTGCGTTATCATGACAACCGTAAGCCCCATCTTCTTCTGTATGTCCTTGATCAGGGCAAGGATTGCTCTGGTCGTCTGGGGATCCAGTGCACTGGTTGCCTCATCGCAGAATAGAATCTCTGGCTCGCAGGCAAGTGCCCTGGCAATTGCGACCCTCTGCTTCTGTCCACCAGAAAGCGTGGATATGGGGGCCTTGCCCCTGCCGTCGAGACCGACGACCTTCAAAAGCTCCTCGCACCTTTTTCTGATATGCTCCCTGTCCATGCCGCATATCTCCATTGGGTACGCTATGTTCTGCTCTGCATTTCTTGAAGAGAATAGGTTGAAGTTCTGGAATATCATACCGATCTTCCTTCTCTCCTGGATCACATCCTTTCCGGTAAGGGTATCGATCCTCCTGTCGTCATAGTAGATCTCTCCACTATCCGGTCTTTCCAGCATGCTTGCCAGTCTGACAAGAGATGACTTTCCGGCACCGGACTTCCCAATGATTCCATAGATCGTATTGGAGGGGATCGTCAATGAAACATCATCGACTGCGTGTAGAGTCCCGTAGTAGCGCTTCAGGTTTTTCAATGTAATCTGCATGTATCTCTCCTGATGTCATTCTGCTGAATAATACACTAACATCTACAAAAAGACATTGAAAGGTAAATAATGTTATATTTACCGCATGAGACTCTATATTTCCGACCTGCACTTTCACCACGAAGCCCTTCTGAACCATCTCGACCATAGGCCCTTCTCCTCCGTTGAAGAGATGAACGAGCATATGATCGAGAAGTGGAACTCGAGAGTAAGAAAATCTGATGAGGTCTTCGTTCTCGGAGATATCTCCCAGGGAAATGTAGAGAACTCAATAAAGGTGCTGAATCGGCTGAATGGCAAGCTTTCTCTGATGATAGGCAACCATGACAGCTTTGCCCAGAAGTCGAAGTTCCTCTCCACCTCTACACGCTTCAGGAAGATAAGCCACTACACTGAAATAAGCGACAACAACAGAAAGGTAATCCTCTCCCACTATCCGATAATGTTCTACAACGGCCAGTTCGACCAGAACCAGAAGGGAGAATTCACAACATACATGCTGTATGGCCATGTGCACAACAGCTTCGATGAAGTGCTGATCAACCACTTCATCGAGGAGGGAGAGAAGTACAGGAGAACGACCAGAGAGGGTTCTCTGATACCGACACCCTTCCAGATGATCAATGTATTCTGCATGTTCTCCGACTACCAGCCACTATCCCTCGATGAGTGGATAGAGGTGGACAGAGAGAGACGCAAGCAGATCAAGGCCGACCTTCCAGCTCTTCTAGAAGGTCCTCACACCCCATAAGGATGTCCTCATAGCAGGTCTCGAAATCATCAGTATACCAGGGATCTGCAACATCTCTGTCAAGCAACGACCTTATCTTCTCACTGTCATTGAAGAAGCTCCTGAGATTCCTCATGTTCCAAAAGTCCATTCCTATTATGAGGTCGAACTCTTCCAGATCGGAGAGCCTCATCCTTCTTGCTGTCTTTCCAGCAGTATTGATTCCCTTCGAAGCAAGGAGTCTTCTTGCTGGTGGATATACTGGATTTCCTATCTCCTCAGTGGAGGTTGCAGCACTCTCTGCATGATACTTGCCCTCGAGCCCTCGCTTCTTCACCATGTCGTTGAAGACGAACTCGGCCATAGGACTTCTACAGATATTGCCGTGGCATACAAACAGTATTTTTATCATAGTGTTCATAACCCTCAATAAGTGTTCAAATCCTTATCATGAAAGAAATTGCAAAAAAAAAACGATTTTCTGGCCACTTTCACGTAAATCTCCATAAATGTCCATAAACTATCGGCATTTTTGTATAGAACGTGTGTAAATTGTGTAGTGCATGTACAGGGCATGGACCCGAGAACGCTCCTCAATTCAAAAAAAAGATGAAGCCCAAAGACCGATATCTTCAGGCTTCATACCCAGTATTCTACAATCAATAATCCCCTGTCAAGGATGAGGGATCCTCACAAGCACAATGCTGTCATGATTGATATCCTGACCCAGCGTGTACTTGTACTCCCTCGGAAACTCCTTGGTGTACCTGAACAGCATCAGGGTCAGGTTGTAACAGTCATGGTAAACCGGCAACGTTGTGTATAGTGCCATATCTCATCTTCTTCAAATGGATGAATGGATAAATAGTTTAAAAAGCCCGTACAGGACGTACCCTGTAGCCGTTGCCGCGGCTGTAGTAGCTCTGGTTTCCATTGCTGAAGCGCTGTTCCCACGCGTCGCTGGAGGAGTTGGTGCCCTCACTGGACGACCAGTAGTTGCTGTAATCAAAACCGCCCTGACCTTTATTATTAAGGTTGTTATACATAAGATTCAGTTCGTCTATACTCGGCAGGAACCAGTCATCATATCCTCCGTAGGTGTAATCATTGCACAGCGTGGCTGCATTGGGTTTCCTTGAATTGCTGGCTTTTGACACTATGATTGCCGTATTCGTCTTTCCAGTTCCGATTCCCGTCTGTGTACCGTATTCCCCATCATCACCCCAAACGGAGTATTGATTGATGTCTGAGGGCGCGGCCTCCAAATATCTCCAACCATCTGAGGTGTAACCTTTGTCATAGAATATATAACCTCCAGCAGGGCCCACATCACCGAAATAATATATCCCAGCCTTTTTCTTGATCTCTGACTTAAGAGCCTCTGCTTTCAAAGACTTGTAGCAATCAGGGTACTGGTTTTCCAGACTGTCAAGATTGGTCAAGGCTTGTTGGAACTCCCCGGAATACATAAGTGCCTTCGCTTCATCGTACACGGCCTTACCTAGTTCAGTTTGGCATTCCTTGATGCAGTCTTCGGCTTTGTAGAAATCATATGCTTCTTTGTTCTTCGTCTTCAGTTCGTTGAACTTGTCTACGGCATCCTGATACTTGCCCAGTCCTTGGAGCCTCAAACCCTCATCGTACAATGTGCTATCAAAGAACATCTTGTCGGTTATGTCCGATGTATCGATTGCCCCAAGACTGTAAGAGCCGTTGCTTGCACTTACCACAATCTTCAAGGTATTTTCATTTATAAGATCGTATCTGAAATCATTGTACCAATTGGAAACATAGATGAGGTCATATTTGTAATCCGAATCCTTTTTCAGACCACCATAGTATGTAATGACCGTCCCATTGCCGTATTTGATTTGGATTTTGAACAGCTCCTCGGCGTTCACATAGTATGCCCCAGACGAAGTTGTGGTGACATCTTTTGATTTGCCGTCCTCGAAGAGGTAAATCAGGAGTGAGCCATTATCCCTCACCGCAATTCGATACGTTAGTTTACCGCTTGATGTGGACTGGTTCTTATACGTGCCGGAAAGATAGTCGGTACTAACCGAGAAATGCCCAGTCGGGTCACCGAAGTCATCAACATCATTAGATTTAAACCACTTGGTTTCGGCAAACACAAAACCACAGCACAAATAGAAGAACAGCAAACAAACAGCAATTCTTTTCATAGCTTGCGGCAAGAAAGATAAGCATAGTTTTTTCATATTATTCCCCTTCGAGTATGTTGCTCCTCAAGTATAAACGAGTACCAGACATTATTGGAGACAAATATTCATAAAAAAAGAAGCGCCACCGAAATGACGCTCCTAACAGTTTCACATAGTGATGATAATCGCGCCCATGCCCAGACAGGTCCGGCCTTCTTGGGTTCCGGCACACCATCCACAAGCTCGAACATCTGGGCCGATGCCCTCTCATAATTCATATGGGTGTAGACATTCATCGTGACCTCAATCTCCGAATGGCCCATGATGTATTGGAGGACCTTCGGATCCATTCCGGCACCGGCCATGTTCGTGCAGAACGTATGACGGCATACATGAGGCGTTATGTGAGGAAGGGGTTTGTCGGGATGGAGCTTGCGGTACTTGATCAAAGCCCAGCGGAACTCATTCTCTATGTGAAGAGCGACCTTCGGGCTATTGTTCTTGTCGAACAGGAAGAACCCGCTGTATCCGTCAATCAGGAACTCCTTCTTCATTCTTGGACGTTTCTTGAGAATGTTTTTCAGAGCCTCAAGTACATCATTGGTCATCGGAATAAAGCGTCTTCCGCTTTCAGTCTTTGTCTTCTCTATGTAGTAACGTCCCTTGTTGTCTCTCAGAATCTGATGGTCGACACGGATGCGCTTATTCTCGAAATCAAGATCGTTGACCGTAAGGCCACAGAACTCACTGACGCGCATCCCGGTTCCGAACAGGACCACGAACTCGTCATAACACTTGCTGTAGGTTTTGTCGTTCTTGATGAAATCCATCCACGTTGTGTATTCCTCAGGAGTTAGGGCAATCCTCCTCTCCGAGTCATTCTCAATATACTTTGTAATGACGAAATCGAATGGCTTCCTTCTGATGACATCCTCTTCGAAGGCCATCTGAAATGCTGGCTTGAGAACTCCACGTACACTAGTAAAGGTGCTGTAGCCCTTTCCACCCTTGTGAAGCTCTATGAACCACTTCTGAGCATCCGAAGGTTTGATATCTCTGATGCATCTATATCCGAAGTCCTCTTTCTTCAGTACGCCTCTTCCGTATTTCAGGTCAACTACGTGCAGGGTGTCATCCGCCACTATTATGCAGTCTCCCGTACCGAATCCTTCTGGTACATAGTCCGAGAAATCCAGCTTCTGCTCTATCAGGACTATGGGATCCCTGCAGGTCTCCCTTGCAGCAGCGACAAGTTCCATCACGAAGGCCACATAGCCATCCGTGCATTCCTCCATCTCGTCGGAGTCATATTCCGATACGGGTCGTCTGCTTCGCATGTGGAGTGCCTTCTTCAGCTTGTGCTCGGCAAGGGCATGGGCTGCAGTTCCTTCCTTTGCAGCTTCCGTCTCCTGCCAATCGAACTCAAGTTCGAGTCTTGCCGATGGAGTGCATGAAAGCCATCGATGGGATGACGAGGCAGAGAGTATTGCGTGCGTATCAGGCATTGCCGATCACCTCCGCTTCCCTCAGCACATCCTCGTATTTCTCCGGATCGATCTCGATGAGGCGGGATGCACCGAACTTCAGGATGAGTTCTCTCACTTCTGCCGTATGGCCATCCCTGCTCTTGAGGGCAAGGACACCTCTCACCTTCTCGAGGGTGATGGACGGCTTCTTCTCTGCGGCAGGAGGAAGATCCGGCTGTCCACTGCCCTGCGCCTCTACTTCATCTTTCCCGCAGAGCCTGTCAAGAGTCTCCACGACCCTGCTCATCTGCTTCGAAAGTTCAAGCAGACATCCAATTACTTCAGACGGTAGCCTTTCCATTGCATTCACCTCCCTTCTCCGTCTCGCAGATGGCCAGTTCGTCGACACTGTCTCCAGGTATGAGTATCGTGATCCTCTTCTTGTCTCCGAAAAGGAAGGAGATTATTCTCTCGCGGATACTTCTGCTCAGGCATGTGACTGCACCGGATGTCTGCGGCTCTTTCAAACGCTGACCTTGAGTTTCTGTCTCATGTTCCAAACCCCTTCAGAGGGCCGGTATCGTTGTGGCCCGCTATCAGTAAGTCGCGGAGAAAAGGGAAATCTGACGCTTGTGGGGAAAAATATTTAGAAGTTATTTATAGGAGCGGGAACATTGACAGCTAGAAGTTTATGAATCAAGCTAGCTATGAAAGGATATCCCGAATAAAGAATATCTGGTTGAGACCTCGTGATCTTGACATCTGAGGCGGTTCATTTGAGCTGGCTTTTTTTATGTCAGACATGTTTAAATTCTTACGTAAGAAGAGAAACCAGTATTATTCTCTCGGAAAAGAGGAATTCATGATAAGAACACTGAAAAAAATTTTTTTGTGCTGTTATTCAAAGTATATAATGAAAGAATATTAAATATTGAGGGGGATAATGATGAAAAGAGTTCTTGTTCTGTTTTTTGTTGCATTGATTTGTATGGGTTCCATCTTTTCAGATGAATACACTGTTGCAAGTTATCCATATTATGAAGGAACTTTTGGGACCAGGAAAACCATGAAAATTCGCTATGATGACGAGACTGATAAATACATGTTCTATGTCTCAAATTCATTCTCAACGCATTGGATGGTTTTTACTGCCGAAGATTTGAATACAATGAGGAAATCAGTAGAAAAGGCTCTAGAGTGGAAAGATATAGCTTTAAAAAACAAAGCTGAGGTATCTAAGACAATACCAGATTCAGAATTTATGGTAGAACTTGTTGAATCTTCCTCAACAGATTTTTTCAAGGGAGTTAACAAAGTCAAAGTCCAATTTGCTTTTGCATCAACTGAAAATGCAGCCTTAACTTCGTTGTTGATTGTTGGAGGAACTACTCCATCAAGTTCAAATAGATATATTAAACTAGAATTTGAGGGTCAAATAATATTAGATATTCAAGAATTTGCTGATGCTATCAGTGAAGAATCTATTAACGCTGAAATCAAAAAACATAACGAATCTGTTTCCAAAGCTGATAGTTTATTTATATAGAAAGGAACTGAGTATTTATCTTCCTCAATGTTGACACTTGCAAACACCCTCAAGCAGCACGTCGCAAACTCATCTTGAAAGCAGAGAGGAAGGTATTGGCGACATCGTAGATCGCATTCTCTACATCTTCTCTGGGCAGATTGAATCTTCTTGCCATTTCAGAAGCGAGCAGCGAGCACTGTCGTGGAGAAAAGGGAAATCTGACGCCTGTGGGGAAAATTATTGTTTTTCTAAACGACACTCATACGTATGAGGGTAAAAGCTGGGAAACCTTCCCATTATCGCTGAATCGCCAATCGCAATGGCAGATGGGTCTTCCAATGTGATAAGTGCGATGTATAATGGAGTGACAATCCGATTATAGAGAGGGGAATCATGAGAAGGGTTATCGTTCTGCTCCTGATGCTGTCTTCACTGTCCATGGTACTGCACGCTACACCGAAGACTGGGTATGTAGATACAGGAATGAAAGAAGACATGTTTTCAATTGCATTTTTTTCGAACGAATCGGATGATGATTGTGTTTACTTGACTATATCATCCACAAGTGCTTCTGAAAAATATAGTGCAGGATTCACTATAGGATCCGACACTGCAAATGAGGAAATGAGGTCTGCAGATACCCTGTATGTATGCAGGGAGCTGTTCTCCGGCAAGGAACTGCTCTTGTTCTATAACAAGGAACATTCTCTGGAGGTTTCAACTGGAGCAGCATTCTATGACGTCCTTGCAACTGATATGGATTTTTTCGATCAATCGATTCCTGATTCGGAAATAAGAAAACTCAGCAATGTTGCAGCCAGGGAGATCATAAGGGAGATACTTGAGGCACATGGCGTTCTGATCCTGATAGAGAAATATGACACCGAATCTGAGAATTTCAATAACATCAAGCTGATAGACATACCATTGGACCCTGCAGAGTGCAGAGAGGCCTTGAGGAGGCTTGAAGCCTTCGAGAGAATTCCATGACCCGAATTGCCATCATATAAGCTGCCTGCTGGTCTTCCATCAGATTGTCACAGATTGAATCATCGATATGCGGAAGATCCGATGCAGACCATCCATTAGGGGATATCCCGATTGCCGAATGCCTGGTCCGGTGACAGCAATCTCGACAGCACCCAGATTACCTCATGCATAGCCGATTCCTGACCGCAATGAATACCCATATCAATGCAATTCAGAAAGTATTCTTCTGGTATAGTCCAGTACAGACTCGTTCATTGAAAGAGGAAGCTCTATGTCCTCGGTCCATCTGTCTTCGTAGCCCTGTTCTCCGTATGGCAGATAAGGTTCTCCGACTACATATACGTTCCTGTATATACCTATCTTCTTTACAAACCATTTCGAGATCGAATAGACAAGATCCATATGCCTTTCTGCTTTTGAAGGGTCTCCAACAAACTCGTGGACAGCAGTATTCCTCAATCTTCTCAGGGCATGGATATCATCAAGAATCCGTTGATCCGGAGGGAGCAGGCCATTTCTGTCTGCAATCCTGATCAGTTCCATCAGATCGGGATATTCACCATTTCCCTTGCGCCCATACAGGTTGTTCAGGGACAGGATCACCTTGATTATATACTCCAGTATCATTCCCTGTTTTATGATGCTGCTATTTGGATCGCTATCGACATATTCGAGAGCAAATCCTACCAGGCTGTCCAATGGAGAGTGACCTTTTACAAAACTGAAGTCCCTATTATTCCTCACATACCGATACATATGAACGATTATAAGATGAATAGCATACAGTTGAAAAGAATCGAATAGGATCATTGTTCTTCAAGGATATTCACTGCATCGGATAGATAGTCACCCCTTCACGCATTTCATTGCAGTCAAGAATCTTCCCTTCATCTCCTATAGCCACTCGGGTCTTTTAGGTATTGCCAGTGTATCTGTTACCCTGAGCCAGGCCCCTCTCCAACAGGCCCGGATCTGTCTTGTACCTCGCCTGCAATTCACGAATATAGTCAAGATCATAGATTCCCTTATCAATCATGTCCATTCCTCCGATCTCAGCTCTATATTTGTCTCATCCTCAATAAATTTTCGGATGTCAGATTTAAGATGACGCCTTCCGGCATAGCGAAAAAATGCCAATTCATTGATCGCATATTTGCCAAATGCATCTTCGTATATTTGTCGATACTCAGCTCGCTCGATCAGCTGGCCTGTCAGCTTCCGGCTGAATATGTCCACCAGCAGCTTTTCAAGCGAAGCCTGTTTGCTTCCCGGCTGTGGTGCCGGAGCTCCGGATATCAATTTCTGGACAATAATCATATCATCCGCACGATACCGGTAATACTCCTCCATACCAGGATCCAGCAGCACCCGAGGATACTTTTCCAGCAGCATATCAAAGACTGTTGTCTCCAGCCCACTTTCCACTTCAATAAAGTAAGCGTTATGTGCCAGCTGATGGTTCACGAACTCATTCCACTGATAAAGCTCCCATGTCTGATATGTGATCAGCGGATTCTCTTTATCAATCAAACTGACCAACTCATCCATCAGGGAAGACGCCTTGAAATGATAAGGCGATTTCACGGAAGATTTTGAATAATGTCCGCGTCCAACCTTCATGATCTGCCCGTCGTCCTGAAGATCCTGCAGCATGCGGTATGCCTTCCGGTCCGAATAAGCTGCCTGGGATTCTTTTACCATCCCAACAAAATCCTTTGTGGTAAACGACGGGTTTTCTTTCAAGAAGATTGTGATTTGATTTTGTTCGTTCATCCCTGCCACCTCCTTCAGCATATTGCAGTTTTGTCACTTTTTATAATTTTTGACAAAACTGCACATCAAGTAAGGGACACCTGATGCACGGGGATGTCTGTTTTAAAGCAAAAAAGGCGCCTACCTCTCATTAGCACTGAATTCATCGGTAAGCGCCTGCCTTCACTAAGATATATCACAACAAGTGCGAAAGTTATACACACAAGCTAACCCAGGCACCTTGCAGATGTATCGAAGGACAGCCCCAGTTTCTTTGCAACTTCATTATGCCTCTTCTTCCTGTTGTGTATCGTGACGCTCTTGCCCGTATCGGTGAGCTTGAGGAATTTCATGAATGATACAAGTTCTTTCCGTGTCATCCTGAATTTCTTTGCATCCTGAAGTATCCTCGAATCTATGCGTCCTGCAAGAAGCATGGCGAAGGCAACCCCCTGCATCAGGGCCCACTCGCCTATATCGAGGGCCTCGAAATCCATTCCGTTCTTGAGACGGTCGTAGTAGGTCTCTATCGACCATCTCGACTTGTAGCATCCAAATCTCAAAAACCACCATTCCTGACTTTATAAACAAAAGGTCATATACACCGGTATGCACACTATATTATCTTTTATTATCAAGTTTCTCGGATGAATAATATAACTCTCACCTATTCTTGTTTTGTATTTATCCATGAATCTCTTCAATGAAGTTGTAGTGTATTTTTTCCCTGACTTAACTTCAATTGGATACATCTTATATTTCAACTTACTGTTATTTGAAATTATGAAATCTATTTCTATATCATTACGATGCTTTTCTGTTGAGTAATGAGTATAAAAATACAGTTTATGTCCATTCGCTACAAGCATCTGTGCAATTACGTTCTCATATAGCATTCCTTCATTAATAGAAAGCTTGTCATTAAGTATCTGCGCATATACCCTACTCTCAAGCAATTCATTCTCATCAAAAGCATGGCTTAGCAAGAGTCCGGTATCACCCAGATAACATTTTATGTAAGTACGATCTTCGTTTATTGAAAGTCCGACATCAGGATCATTGCACAAGAAGCATTCGTTTGAGATCATAGAATCAGACAACCAAAAGAATGTATCGCTGTATTGATCTGCATAACTGCCTTCTTGTATATCTTTGAACACCACACGTTTCTCATGTTGTGACAACAAACCTGGAATCTGGTCAAAAATAGCCAATACTTTACTACGATACTGAGCCTTGATCTTCATAATGTCATTACGATACAACTTCAAGATATCTCGCTTTTCAGCATCTACAAAATTAAAGTTTTTCTCATTTTCGATATAAAGAATAACTGGTTTGGGCATCCCTCCAACCAGCATGTACTGTTTAAACAGCATCATTGCTTTGTCATGCATCCCTCTTTCCAAAGGTTCTCTCTTTTTAAAACAGCTCCTTATATAATTTATTAGTTGCTCTTCTCCAAGTGCCCAAACAAACTCCTCGAAATCAAGCGGATACATCGTAATACTCCTCTCCTCCGAAGGAATTACGATATCCTTTACATTTTCCTTGATTGATATCAACGATCCGGTCTCTATATAATCGTATCTTCCATCTGCAACAAGATACTTTATTGCTGCCCTAGCCTGCGGAAACATCTGCACTTCATCAAAAATCAGTACAGACTTTCTCAAAACAAGATTGACTCCATAATAAGTGCTCAGTAGCATGAATAAATCATCCAGCTTATCAAGGTATTGATTAAAATAACCCTCTACAACCTTATCTTTTTTTGCAAAATCAATAAGGATATATGATTCATATTCCTGCTTGGCAAATTCCTCTACGATTGTGGATTTGCCAATACGTCTAGCACCTTCCACCATTATCGCTTTTGTTCCCTGACATTCATTTTTCCAATTCAGCAATTTGCTATAGATTTTTCTTTTTAAAATCATGACAAATCTCCTTGATAACCATAATTATGGTTTCAATCATGTCATTATGACTATACGCACATTTGGAGTCTATCCAATCTTTGATTATACGCATATTTTATCGCTTATTTTGACTATGCGCAATATAATTCACTTCTATCTTTTTGATTATGCGCACATGTGCACTTTTTAAACCGACATTTATACGTATATCATCACGGTACAGATCCAGAATATCCCTTTTCTCGATATCGCTTGCAAAAATTTTATTAGAAATTCACGCTATGCGCACGATTTTCTAAATCTTACCGCTACACGCAGAGTACGACCCCTCTGAATTCCTGCACAATACGCAAGATAAATACTGACATTGGGAGTGCAGGTTTTTCGAATATGCACAGCACTCATGGGAGTTATCCTGCAAAGCGAATACTTTGCACCCCCCCTTTGTCTGTCACGATTTCTGGAATAGCTTTTTAGTGAAATGTGATTACAAATGCGATCTGATGTCTCCATATATCAGGCCTTGAGCATATTGATCGGCACGACGTAAATGCCATCATCTCGTCTGTAAAGTGGACCGGTTGCTGTCAGTACCATCAGAAATACAGGAGAAGGAAAGTCACTCTTGGTCTCTATCTTTTTCTTGAGGTTGTTGAGGGATCTGGCCCCCTCCTCCACGAGTTTTTCCCCTCCAAGTTTTATTTCGACAGCAGCCCATTTACCGTTTTCCAAATGAATCACAGAATCACATTCCAGACCAGCATTATCACGGTAATGCCTGATTTCCCCTCCAATCATGTCAGCATAGATCCTCAGGTCCCTCACTGCCATATCCTCGAAGAACAGACCGAAAGACCTGAGATCCGAAAGCAGATCCTCAGGACCGATATTCAGAGCCCTGCATGCAAGAGAAGGATCGACAAAATGCCTTGTGGGAGTAACTCTGATAGATGTCTTCGACCTGATGTTCGGATTCCAGGCATCCATATCCTCAATGATGAACAGGTCCTTCAGGGCTTCGAGATAATTCGAGAATGTCTTTGGGTCCATTGCCCTTTCGTTCGACTGCCTAACATCCTCCATTATAGTCGTCAGCGAAGATTCGGAGGAAATGTTTCGGGCATAGCTTCGCAGTATCATTCGGAATGTCTCTGGTTTGAGGTTCCTGAATTTCTCGTTATCTGAATCCTCGAACAAGAACAGACTGCTGTAGTAGTTTCTTGTTATTTCCACAGCAATATCCTTGGGGGATATAACAGAAATAGGCCAGCCACCACGACAGAGAAGGTATGCGACCTCCAACAAAGTGAAATCCTTGTTCTCCTCAAATATTTCAGGAGCACCTCCACTGAACAATTCAGAAAGCGAGACCTTCCCTTGAGAATCCTTTGATTCAAACAGAGACATCGGCCTCATCCTGATCGGAGTAATTCTACCTGCACCCGAATGGTGGACTTGTGTTTTATCCGCAGGTGTCGAACTTCCGGTAAGGATGTATTTCCCAAAGACATACTCTTCATCCAGATCGTTCTTTACCTGATTCCAGATATCTGGGACTTTCTGCCATTCATCAATGAGTCTTGGCTTATCCCCTTTCAGGACCAAAGAAGGATTCATTGATGCAATTTGGATCGATTGAGATGTGTTGAGTTTTACAAAGCTTCTCTGGTATCTCATGCAGGTTGTGGTCTTCCCACAGAATTTGGGTCCTGCAACAAGCAGAGCACCAGATGTCCTCAGTGCTTTTTCTATCTTCTCATCAATGTAACGGTCATAGTATTTGGTCATGTGAATGAAAATCCTTAGTCAAGTAAATTTTCGCATTAAAATCCCAAGATTTTCAATATAAAGTTCACATGATTTTCAATTTTCCTCAACAGACAGGAATCATATTCGGAAGTTTTCGAAGGTCTTGAGGAAACAATCATCCATCGCATTAATTCTGGTGACGGTCAGGAGTTCAAGGTCTCTGCCATCCTAAAGAAGACCTTCTTCTCCATACTCTCGCCAGCATCTGATCTCATCAACGATTCACTGTCAAAAGGTGATTGCCATTCACCTTTTATCAGATGAACTTGCTCGCTAATAGCTTCCACATCTCCTGTATTGACAAGAAACAAGGTTTGATCTGATTCCGGAAAGCGCAATCGAACCTTTGCAGGTTTCCTTTTTGAACTATTATCAGGGAAAAGGTTCTTTGCATTTGAACCTAAAAGTAGAGCAATACACACTCAATTAAGACACAAGCAAAGCCTTCAAAGAAACAAGGAAAATTCGGGTTTCTCAATAGAGAAATGATGCTGGTTCGATTGACATTGCGTATTTAGTAACTATTAGCCGACTTTATGGATCTGAATGCTCAGAGATCGGAGGTAGACCATCCGGAAGGAATACCACTGTCTCCTGAAGTCCAATCGTTCATTGTCGATGGCTTTCTGAAGGTTCCACTGTCTGCAACACCTGTAACCCAATTCAACGTTGGAGAGGTCGCAGTGGTGATATTGGTAGCACTGCAGGAGATACTGCTGAGTTCCGTACAGCCATTGAACATATAGATATAGCAGTAATCTTCCAGGGTTTCTGCAGGTAGTGCTGGAGCAGATGACAGCTTCGTGCAATCACGGAACATACCCTGGTAGCAGTAATCCTCAAGCTCGGTAGCAGGAAGCTCCGGTGCTGCTGTAAGTCCAGTGCAGCCACAGAACATATAGCTGTAGCAGTAATCGTCAAGCTCGGTAGCAGGAAGGACCAGCTTCTTTGTAGGATGATTCTTTATGTGGGTATTATCCCTGAAGAGGTTGGCGAATGCCTTATAGAACACTTTTGTCGCACTCGCATAATCATCCATATCGATCAGACTCATCACATTGCCATATACATAGCAGTCCGAAGTACAGTTGATCCTGAGATCCTCCCAGCTTGAACGATCTGCAAATATGCATATACTGGTCCCTTCCGAGACATCGATTTCTCCTGTGTAGGCCAGTTTTGTCTCTCCACCGTCAGTCGAGTACCTCAGGGATGAAGGGGCAGTTGAAAATGAGAGCTTGCCATCAGAAAGGAACTCGAGTGTGAGAGGAACCGAGCTGTCTGTGCTGGGTGCCGAACCACCTCCCTGGCTCTCATCGCTACTGCTATCACAGGAAACAAATACTGAAAGCATGAAAACAACGGCAGCAATAAAGACTAGTATTCTCTTCACTTGAATCCTCCATCATAAATCAACATGGAATGAGCTTCTGTTCTATTTTCCATCGGCTGAACAGTGCGGTCAACAGAAATGCCGATACTTTTCTTCAGTAGCGACAACTGGTCAGCATACAGAAAGATGCCACTAGCAGCGATTACTTTCGTGATTCTTCTTCAGTGCGCAATGCATCCGAAGACCGACATCAAAAGTAGAGCCATGCAATCTGTGGTTGATTGAGAATACTTCGCGTGAGGCCTAACATCAGAATCAGATGTGGCATTTTCAGCAAGTTCATGCCTCGATCTGCGGGAAAAATCCCCCCCTTTTCCCGGGTTAAAATCATGCAGGGATTACACAGTGATCCGGCCTCCCGTAACAGGGAGGTCTTTTACTTGGATGATGCTTTCAGGCGAATGCAGACCAAAGAAAGAAGCTGTTGCCATATGTAAACCCCCTCTTGCTGGGATTGACAGCCTCTCTTCGATAGAATCATAAGCAAAGGGGTTTTGCTTGCAGGATAGTGCAAAGGGGTTATAGGCGACGTGTTCCATTCATCGATGTCCAACATGATAATTGCACTATCCTGCAACTCATATATCGTTCCTTTCACATAATAGATGCAGCAATCCCAGCATCTGGATTATCATATAGATTCTTCTGATATGTACGATGAATACCCAGATGGACTTGAAGAAAGGGGGGCCTATGATCTTTTCCGAACAGCTTAGAAGACAGAGGATGCTCCAGGGGCTTACCCAGGAGGCTCTCTCGGAAATATGCAACGTCTCAAGACAGGCGGTAGCAAAATGGGAAGCAGGATCCAGTGTTCCCAGCTTTGAAACGGTGATACGGCTCTCGAAGCTGTTCCACATATCGGTCGACGAACTGCTGCAGGGCAAGGAGTCCGAATATGTGAAGATGCAGCACGACAGCCGGAAGAGGATAGAGGAAAGCCTCAATGAGAAGCTTGTGAACGATGCACTCAGAACTGCAATGTGCGAGAAGGACCATGAGAAGCGGATATTTGCCTTTCTCAGGTTTCTCGGAGAAAACCTGCATGGACAAAGGGTCTACATATTCGAAAGGGATGGCAGAGGACGACTAAACAACACATATGAGTGGTGTGCTCCCGGGATAATCCCACAGCAGAAGAGGCTTTTGAACATCCCCTTTTCCGATATCGGTTCCTGGAAGAATTCATTCAAAAACGATGAGTCGGTATTCATATACAACCTTGAGGAGATCAGGGAGAGCGATCCTGATGTATACAGGTGGCTGAAGCCCCAGAAGATACGGACTTTGATCGCCTGTCCCCTCTTCGAAGGAGAGGCCTTCTATGGCATAGACAACCCACCGGCCATCTACATGTCCATAACAGAGAACCTTCTGAAGATCGTAGGCCACTTCATAGAGTCGATGATCCAGGAGAGGGACCTCTTCTACAGCCTCAAGCTTGAAAACGAGAAGAACAGGCATTTGAACAGTGTGAACAGTACAGTGACCTACACTCTCGACCTCGCTACAAGGACCATCGAATTCGACGACTCCTTCAGGAAAGTCTTCGGCGTCGAGCCAAGGACCAGGACACTTGAAGAGCTAGAGGGGTTTCTTCTCGAGCACTCCGATTGCGGGAAGAACATCCTGAATCGGGCTCTGGACAGGATCAGGAGCACCAGGCAGTGCGTCTCGTTCGATATTTCATACAACTCCTCCTCTGGCAGGAAGAAGCTTATCACCAACTCCCTCTGCCCTCTTTATGATGATGAAGGAAGACTTAAGATAGTATATGGGACGCTGAAGGACAATACAGAGAAGGATGTCATTTCCGACCAGTACAAAAAACTGCTTTCATACGTTCCAGGAGCAATATGCAGAATAGCTCTGAAGGAGCCCTTCAACTGCGATTATGTGAGCGAGGGTCTCTACTCTCTTCTAGGCTATCAGAAGTGGAGAAGACAGGGCAGCTGGACGAGGGAGCTTCTCCTGAATTCGATACTGCCATCGGACCAGAAGCGCTTCTGCTCCTTTCTGGAAAACAGCTCCAGGAGCACATCTACCGATTCGATCTGCCTGACTGCAAGAAGGGTCGATGGTACTGAAATGGAGATGCTTGTATCGCTGAGGACAGCACCTGATGTGGATGGGATCATGCAGGGGTATCTCAACATCGTCGACATCTCGAAGCACACTCGCATAAGAAGAGATTCGTGAAAGGAACTGATGCAAACTGAAAGTAGAGAAAGGAAACAGCTTATCAATGGATTCCTGATCCAGACAGACCTATGATCTACATAGGTATCCAGTCCTTTTCTCTCCAGGCTGGAGCCTGATGCACAGATAAGGTACTCGCAGCTGCAGATCAAAGCTGCTCTGCGGGTACCTCCTGTTTCTCCGACCTTATCAGGAAGATGGCAATGGATTATGAACGCTACAGAAGAGCGATAGATCTCCGCTGTTCACGAAGATGCTTTATCGACAAGAAAATCAGGCTGCACGATATCGATGCGCTCGAGGAGCTGATAGAAACCTGCAATGCCATCTCCGGTCTGAGCATCAGACTAGTAAGGGATGCAGACAGACTGATTGGAAGAAGACTCAAGACCTTCAACCTCTTTGAAGGGGCAAGGGACTTTATCCTGATTGCAGGAAAGACCTATGACCACAACAGGATGGAAAAGGAGGGCTACTACGGAGAGAAGCTAGTCCTTGAAGCGACCTTCAGAGGACTTTCATCCTGCTGGATCAGCACAGGGCTCGATATGAAGGCATGTCCAAAGCTCCCTGCAAGTGAGACCATCGACTGTGCAATAGCCCTTGGATACTCGGATGAAAGGCATTCACTGAGAGAAAGAATCCTGGAAGGACATCTGAAGAACAGAAGAAGGAGAGACAGATGGTCTCTCATCGATGGGCAGAGTGATGAAGCATACCCGCCATGGTTCCTTTCAGGACTCGATGCAGTGATGAAGGCACCATCATATCGAAACCTCAAGCCCGCAAGGTTCTATCTATGGCTGGACCAGGTCGCCTGCAGAGCAGCAGAGAACCACAGCAAGGTGATGATCGACATGGGAATCGCCAAGCTTCACTTCCAGATCGGAGCCGGTGGTGGCCACTGGAAAAAGGGGGATGGTGGTCTCTTCTCTCTCCAGTAGCAGATAAGAAAGCAATCATTTCGATTTTTCCTGAGAAAACAGGAGTGTTCTCCTCTTCTGCATTGAGAAATTCTGGAGTTGGTAGGATAATATACAGGCATCTCCGAAGTACATCACAGAATTTTTCCAGGAGAGAATCATGATAACAGAAGATGAAAATGAGAAGAAGCCAAACGGGAGGGCACTCTTGCCGATTGTCGTCTTCCTTCTTCTCTATCTTGGAACCGGCGTATTCTTTGAATATTTCCATCCGATCGAAGGCCAGATGGGCTTCTATATAATGTCCGTCGTGGTCGCCTTCTCGATAGCACTGCTGGTGGCCTTCGCCCAGAACAGAAGCCTCACATTCGATCAGAAGGTGCACATCTGTGCAGAGGGAATCGGGGATGACAACATAACGATAATGCTGTTCATATTCCTCGCTGCAGGTGCCTTTGGAGGAATAGCACAGCAGGCAGGAGGTGCTTCCAGTACTGCAAATCTGCTTCTCAGCTGCATCCCGGGGAAAATGGCGATTCCGGGCCTCTTCCTGATTGCAAGCCTCATCTCGATGGCAATGGGTACAAGTGTAGGTACCATCACGATTCTTGTCCCTATCGCAGCAGAGGCAGCCAGCAACGGAGGCCTTTCACTTACTCTCTGCATCGGTACTGTCGTCGGTGGAGCAATGTTCGGCGACAACCTCTCGTTCATCTCCGATACGACGATTGCAGCTACAAAGACACAGGGTGTCCTGATGAAGGACAAGTTCAGGACCAACTTCCTCATCGCACTTCCTGCTGCTGTTGTGACCCTTCTTATCCTTGTGGTCCTCGCCCTCTCAAGCGGATCCACTGCGATGGGAGAATACTCCTACAGCCTCATCCAGGCAGCTCCATATTTCATCGTGCTTGTCCTGGCACTTCTTGGCATCAACGTCTTCATTGTTCTTGGAATAGGAATAGTACTCTTCATCCTGGCAGGTATAGTGACTGGTACTGTCACATACATCTCTGCCTTCACCTCGATGGGAAACGGAACCTCCGGGATGTTCGAGACGATGATCGTAACGATCCTCGTTGCCTCCATCGGCTCCCTGATAAAGGAGAATGGGGGCTTTGTTGCCATCCTCGAGTTCATAAAGAACCACTTTTCAGGAAAGCGCGGAGGCATGTTCGGTATCGCACTGCTTACAATGCTGATGGACATCTCGACTGCGAACAATACAGTTGCCATTGTCATGGCCGCCCCTATTGCAAAGGATATCAGCGAGCACTATGCCATCGAGCCAAGAAAGACAGCCTCACTTCTCGATACCTGCTCCTGCATAATGCAGGGCATAATACCATATGGAGCACAGTTGCTTATAGCATCAAGCCTCTGTGGTATCTCCAGCATGGACATCATCCCATACCTCTTCTATCCATATCTTCTGGCAATCTGCGTATTCATCTCGATAGTCAGAGAGAAATAGATACAGGATCGTGGCCACCTTCATCCTTGTGGTGACCACTCCTATGACTGCTGCTCTTCAATATGGGCAACTTCTAGAATGAGAGTGCGAACATCAGAGGGACAAGAAGGAAAAAGACGATGAATATGAAGAACAGGGAGCCCTTCTTCAATGAGAGCAAAACCTTGAGATACTCTCTGCCCGAGACCAGCTTGCAATCCACATCACCATTTGCTGCCATAAGTGCCTCGGCATACTCCCTCTTTCTGACCAGGAGATGGACGCTGCCATCCCGAATGCCGAGGATCAGAGAACTCTGAGCGGATCCGATATGCCTTCTGCAGCAGGGCACCTTGTAGACCAGGGGAGAACACACTCTCAGACCTGAAAGGAATGAGCTTCCTCGAGGAGTGCAGGAGCGGTGGATTTCAAAGAAACTGTCAGGCTCCCCTTCCCCACATACTGGACAGATATCCGGAAACTCGATATCGCAGGAACAGTGATAGGAACTGGCAGGATTCAGACTGCTGTTTCCCAGGAATCCCTCTTCGGCAACAGGGAAAACAAAAAGGAACCAGACAGTTCCGGAAAGACCTTTTTTCAGACGATCGGGGATAACGAACACAGCTCCTCCAGAAAACTGTACTCATCCGGCTACCCGGACAAGTACAGTCATGACAGCTATTATACTATTCGGTTATAAGGACCATTGTGAAATCATTCAGCGAGATATTTCTCGTTGCATTGACACCGCTCTTCAGCTTCCACAGAGCTGCACTGGTAGCATGGGTCTTCTGGGCAGTGAACAGATTGATGCCCTCATCCTTTGCTTCCTGTGCAAGGTAGCCATCGACGACACCGCCACAGAGGTTGTTTATTCCCTTTGAGAAGGCCTCGTCATCGAAGTTTCCACCAGGACCATCGGTGCCATCGGTATCTACCGAACAGGCAACAATCCGCTTGGAGCCGGCGATGGTCTGGGCAAGTGAAACACAGAACTCCTGATTACGTCCACCTACTCCCGGATTGTCGCCACAGGTCACAAGCATTTCGCCCATCGAGAAGAGTGCGCACGGTGCCTTGAAAGGACTGCCCTCTGCTTCGATCAGCTGTGCTATTCTGCCCAGATAGACACCGACAGCAGAGGCCTCGGCATTGGTCCTGCGGCAGAGCAGATGGGGCTCGAAGCCCTTTTCCCTGGCCATGTTCATTGCAGTGGGCATGAAACCAAGATGGCTTGGCATTATACCAAATACTCTGGCATCCATGCTCTCGTACTCCTCCTGTGTCATTGGAGGTGGGACATCCACAGGGTTTTCCAGTGTGTCGCGGATCGACTGTGCAACAGTATCCCAGCAATCCCACTTCTTGAGCGCTTCGATTGCCTTCTCTCTTGTGGTTGCATCCGGCATCGTATGGAGCCAGGTATTCCGGGTCATCAGATCCCTGTATCCTCCGATTCCTGCAACAGTTGGGTCGTTGATATCAACTGCAAGGATGTGGACCATCTTCGCAGGTCTCAGAAGCTTTGTGATCCTTCCACCCTTCATTGCATCGATCTGCACACGAACATGGGATAGATCCTGTGTTGGAGCACCATGCTCGATCTGCATCTGCCTGGTCATGTCCGTGACCTCTTCAAGTGTGATCTTCCCTGCAGGAAGCGTAAGAAGAGATGAGACACCATTTCCAACAACAGTGAAGACCAGATCGCGCGGTGTAAGCTTTGCCTCCCTGATGCTGGCAATAATTGCGTTGCAGCCCTCGACGCAGGCAGCATCCGGAACAGGGTGCCCTGCATGGATCAGACGTATCCTGGAAAGATTGTCCTCATCTCCATGCTTTCCTATTATCACACCACCAGTAAGCCAGTCACCCAGAATCTCCTCCAGGGCCTTGGCAACTCGATTGGAGCCTTTTGCAGCTCCGTATACGAAGATTCGGTCGATATCATCCCTGGTGTACACATCGATGCCGGTGCGGATATCTCCCTTGCCTTCATAATCAGGATTTCCAATATAGAGCTTTCCATCGAAAAGCCTGACAAGCTTCTTGGTGTTGTAGTATGGATCAGTTGCTTCCATTGCTGCTTCCAGGATATCGACAGCAATATCTCTACCTTTGATATTTCCATGGGACTTCAAGTCCTGCATATTCAGAATTCTCATATTCACCTCACCAATCAATTTTTCTTTGACCTATCCCAGCAGCGGCCAATTCAAGGGCCTTGTTGGCGTGATCGATCATGCCGCATCTCATGTAGGACATGACACGAAGACCTGCAGCATATTCCATCGCCCTGAAACCAGGAGAAAGAGAGAAATCAGCAACTATAAGACTATCGTCAGCTGCCGCCCTCCTTGCTGCTTCGACTGCTTCGGATACTGTCATTCCATCGAAGATATCCATCCTGACCACCGAGCCCTGTGGCCCTGCGATCAATGACTTTGTCCTGGACCTCAGAAGAGCAAGCCCCTCAAGGTCTTCTGAACATAGTGGATTCTCAATGAGGATGAGAGGATAGGACCTATATAGTCGCGCTGCTTCAGCAATCAGACCGTCCCGGTCCGACTCCCTGTCAACAACACCATAATATTTTCCATCCTCCTTGCAGTATCTTCCATTTCCATCGAAGTCTGCCCAGATACCGACCTTGCCCGAGAAGCCGCTCTCCTCTATGACCTTTGTCATTGCAGAGAGCAGGTCATCCACAGTCGGGAAGAAGCTATCCGGGTAGATCAGATTTCCACTATGGACATTGACCTTGACCTTGAAGTTGTTCCTGATGTATTTCTCCCAATTCTTCTCGCAGACCCAGAGTCCGTTGATGGCATCATCCGTATCTGCAAGGCCATATGCGATGAATCCCCAATATGGAGTACCGGAATAACTGCTCTTTGCTCCAAAATTCATTCCAGAGGCGATAGCTCCGGATTTTGGAAGAGGAAGCAGACATTCAAGTCCGCTCAATGAGGAGACATAGCTGTAAAGTGCCATACCGGATGCCATTGCAGCAGCTTCGCAGACAGCCTGCGAAATCGAAGGGATGAATGGGGCGACCCTGCTCTCTTCCCTCATCTCTGCAAGAATGGAATCCACACCCTTCTGATCGAGAGCATCCAGGCCTTCGAGCCTTGGGGCCAGATAGGAGTTGATGTACTCGACAGCATAGGCAATATCCATTCCTTCAAGGTCCGGATTGATTCTCATTGCAGGGACAGAGATGCCATTGTCCACTGTAACTGTTATCTCAGCAGTAGGTACGCTGATCACAGTGTATACAGCTCTGGACTCTACACTCTTTATTCCAATCATACGTCCTCCTGAAATCTTCTACCCTTGAGCGCCTTCCTGCCCAGATACACAGCACGATCGCCGAGCTCTCTCTCGATCTCCCTGAGACGGGTTCCAGCAACTCCGAATGCAGCCTCACGGATTGTCGATGCATTGATACCGACACTGTAATCGGCAATGGCGGCATTCTCACCACGTGATAGACATGGCATGACTCCATATCCGTTCTCGTACGCATACTGGATCATCTCAAGGGCCTTGGAGATGGTCCCGACCTGGTTGACCTTCAGAAGCACGCAGTTGGCGGCCCCCGTTCTGACACCCTCCTCCACTCGCTCCTTTGTGGTAGTGAAGAGATCGTCGCCCACAATCTGGATACCAAGCTTTCTTGTGATTATGGCTGTGCCCTCATAGTCATCCTCATTCAGAGGATCCTCCAGGCACACGAATGGGTAGTCATCGACCATATGCTGATAGAAATCGATCAGCTCCTCCTTTGTAAGCTGCTTCGGAGAGAAGAGACCTGTGTAGAGACCGGTCTTCGGGTCGAAAAAGGAGTCTGCTGCAATATCGATCTGGAGACCGATCCTGCCACCATATCCACAGCCTTCGATTATCTCGGAAGCGAGATCCCAGATTTCCATATCGCAGCTGAAGTAGCCGGCAGGAATATTGAAGAATCCGGAGCATACGGCAGATTCCGGCATTCCGGTCTGTCGAAGTCCTATTCTCTTCCACAGGGCCTCCTTCCACTCATGGTAGACCCTGCCCAGCGCTTCGGATGCCTCCGAAAAGGATGCAAAATCATAGGCAATGAAGGAGCAGGTGGGCTTGCCACCTCCTCTGGAGAGCTTGTCATAACGGGCACTTCCATAGTAGCAGCCAAAGGAGGCAAGAGGCAGAACAGTCGCCTCCTCTCCTCCAATATGTCGATAGAGAGGAATCTCCTGAACAGCTGCCCCGGCCTTCAATGCGGCAGCGGAAACTGCAGCTGTGGCATTTCCTCCGATCAAAAGAGATGGATCCGAAGCAAGCTCGAGCATTGCATAATCCACATCATGCTGTCGGGTAACATCCATACCCTTCAGACGAGGTGCGATGACATCCTCGATACAGCGAACTGCAGACTTGACACCCTGACCAAGCCATCTCGCATCGTCATCATAGGAAAAAGCAATTTCATGACTTCCGACCGAGAGGCCTGCAGTACAGACTGCAGTTCCCTTGTGTCCATCCTTAGTCACCACGGTGGCTTCTACTGCCAGGTTTCCCCTATCGGAGAGAACCTGACGAGCATAGATGGAAGCAATTTCCTTTCCTTTCATAGATGCCTCTCCCATCAGCCTATTCCAAGGCCCATCATCCTAGGTACAGCCAGAGTTATAGATGGGAAGAAGGCTACAATGATGGTCGCAAAGACAAGGCCGACAAGGAATCGGATATTCGCAGCGGATATTCTTTCAAGCGGCAGTCCGGTCATCGAGGATGAGGCATAGAGATTCAGCGCTACTGGAGGTGTGATGAACGCAATACCTACGACAAGGACCATGACGATACCGAAGTGGATCGGACTGATTCCATACTGCATTGCAACAGGAAGCAGGATCGGGGAAAGAATGCACATGATAGGTGTGACGGAGACGAACATTCCAACAATGAAGAGGATACCGATCATGATCAGCATTACGATGTAGTAGCTGGTCGTAATACTGTTGAACAGTGAAAGAATTGCCTGTGGAATCTTCAGATAGGAGAAGATTACGCCCATGGCACTTGATGGAGCGAACGTCAGGAACAGACCGCCCATGAATGCCATGTTGTTGCCATACATCTTGTAGATATCCTTGAGGGTGATCTTCCTGTATATGAAGAGTCCGACGATGATACCATAGACAACTGCGACAACGGAGGCCTCTGTTGCAGTGAATATGCCAGAGTAGATACCGCCGAGAATGATGATAGGCATCATCAGTGCGATGATGGAATCCTTGAAGGCGACTACAACGCGCTTGATATCGAAATGAGCTCCGCCTCCCTTGAGGCCACGTCTCTTGCAGTAGACATAGTTGAGAACAGCAAGCACAACTCCTACTACCAGAGCTGGACCGAAGCCTCCCATGAACATCGTACCGACCGATACATCATTGGCACATGCGTAAACGACCATTGGAGAGCTTGGAGGAACGATGATACCGAGAGAACCTGCTGTGGCCATGAGTGCAGTGGCATAGTACTTGTCGTAACCATTCCTTACCATCTCCGGAATCATGATCGAACCAATGGCGACTACAGTTGCCGGTGCAGAGCCTGTTATAGCACCGAAGAACATACAGGCGATGATAGCAACGAGACCAAGACCACCGGAAATATCACCGATAAGGGTCTTTGCAAAATTGCATATCTTTTCCGAGATGCTTGTATGCTCCATGATCGTTCCACAGAGGATGAAGAATGGCAGCGATACAAGGGAAGAGTTGTTCAGTCCGGAATAGAGGGCCTGGACCATGAATCCCATGTTTGTAACGGGATTGACCTTCAGAAGGACGATAAGAGCGACCATCATGGAGATACCAATAGGAACACCCATGAAGAACATTATGAACATTACAAGAAACATCAGACCAGTTCCGGCTCCCATTACCTACCTCCCTTCTTTCCGATTTCGATTGCAGGCTTCAGTTCGCCTGAAGCCACCTTGTCCTGGTACTCCTTCTCCCAGACTGCAAAGTCCATTGCAGATCTGGATTTTCCCATGACTGCATCAGGTTCTGTTGCAAGTCGGCAGATATCCTGAATAAGACGGATGAAGCTTATTGCCAGCATGACCGGGATGATCACATAAGGAATCCACTTTGGAATTCTCAGCAGTGCTGTCTTGGCTGGAGAGCGCATCAGCTTCGTGACCATCTGGACAGATGGAGAGAAGAAGAAGAAACAGAACAGCATGAAGACTATATCGCTTGCGATCTTGAAATAGCGCTGGATTTTCTTGGGGAACAGCTCCACGAAGGCTGTGATACCCATATGCTTTCTATAGGTGATTGCAGCTGAGATCGAGAGCCAGCCCATCCAGATGAACATTATCATTGCCAGCTCTTCTGCCCATACAAAGGAGTAGGCAAAAACATATCTTGTGATTACCTGTACTGTCTGCAGTACTGTCTCGAACAAGAAGAATATTACACAGAGGTCAAGTTCCCACTGGTTTATCAAGCGACTGACCAAAGGTCTCTGGACCCATTTTCCAATCTTTGAATTCTTTATTTTCTGTACTATATCCATACAATCTTCCTGTATTTACTTGTATGCCCTGTCTGGGAATCCAAACAGGGCATGTACATTTCAAAAAACTGAGTGTTACTTTGCGAGCTTCTGGACAGCTTCGACAGTTGCATCGAATCTCTCAGCTCCAACGTCCTTGCGGATTGTTTCCCAGGATGACATGACGACCTTCTGGAATGCAGCAAGCTCTTCCTGAGTTGGCTGATAGACCTCCATGCCGTGCTCCTGCAGGTACTCGAGAACTCTCTGATCGAGCTCTGCAAGCTTCTTCCTCTGGAACTTCTGAGACTCGGTAGCGGCCTCCTGGATGATCTTCTGATACTTCTCAGGAAGAGCATTCCAGGCTGCGAGGTTCATGGTGACAGGGGATGCGGATACGTTGTGGCTTGTGAATGTGATGTACTTCTGTACCTCATAGAGCTTTGCAGTCTGGATGAGGGTAAGTGGGTTCTCCTGTGCATCGACAAGGCCCTGCTGGAGTGCTGTGAAGAGGTCGCCCCAGGCAACAGGTGTAACAGCAGCACCAAGAGTCTTCATTGCTGCAATCTGATAAGGATCGGACATAGTGCGGAGCTTGAGGCCCTTCATGTCATCAGGAGACTTGACGAAGCCCTTGTTGGAGGTCATGTGCCTGAAACCTGTCTCGTAGAGGGTCAGGAGCTTGATGCCAAGGTCCTTCTCGAACTGTTCGGCGATCTTCTGGAATTCGGCAGAATCATCGAATGCGGCCATCTGTTCCATCGATGTGAAGAGATAAGGGATGCTGTATGGATAGAATGCATCGGTATAGTCACCATATACACCATGTCCGTTGAGGTTGAAGTCGATACCACCAGTCTGAAGACCATTTACGATATCCTCATTGGAGGAGGCAAGAGCGCCGCCCCAGTAGATCTCTACCTTGACCTTTCCATCGCACTTCTCGTTCACGAGATCCCTGAAAAGACAGATGGCCTGTGTATCCGACTTGATATCGAACTGGGACTCCTGGCCGGAGACGGAGAACTTCAGGACTACTGGCTTGAAATCCTCTTCGGCAACAGCCTTTGGTGCCTCAGCAGTCTGAGCTGGAGCACTTTCCTTTTTTCCGCAGCTGACAAAGAGCATGCTTACAGCCAGCAGAACGATAAGAATAGCAATCATTGAACGCTTCATATTTACACTTCTCCTTTTTTGTATATTCAGTTGACTCATTAATCTGGTAATACCAGTTTATTATGTAAAAAAAAGAGCTGTCAAATTAATTTTGTATACCATCGCCAATTCTTTGTGATAAATCACTTGAAGTAAAGAAAATACCGGGCCATATCAGCCCATTGTATACAAAATTCAGGGAACTATAGCGTTATGGAATCAGAAGAGAATCTGCCAGAGATTCGACAGTGGTATGATGAAGACCAGACCCAGAATGCAGTCAAAGGGCTTGACCTTGCTCAGGCCCAGGATGCGAAAAGCGACTATCAGATTGATGATGCCTCCCACTGCCTGGAAATCTCCATACACCTCGTTCTGAAGGAATGTTGTCAGGAGACCTGCAAAGCAGAAGCAGACTGCGTAGACCATCATCTGGGGAATTGCGATCAGAGATACCGAGAGACCCATTTTCGATGCGAATATCATTGCTGTGAAGAAATCGAGAACGGACTTTGCAAGCAGCACCGAGCTGTCCCCTGCCGAGGCCTCCATCAGCACACCGGTCACACCTGTTGCCCCGAAGGCAAAGAGGACGACCAGCGTTGAGAACTGGTTGACATCGAAGCCATTTGAGGAGAAGCGTCCAAGAAGTCTGGTATTGATGCGATTGATCGACGAATCCAGGTGCTCTGTAAGGCAGAACAGACATCCGATCGCAGTTCCCATAATGAGGGCCAGCACGACCGCTCCCAGATTCCTTGTTCTTGTGAGCAGGTTAATTCCGATTGCCATTGCTGCAAATCCAAATAGATTGCTCAACGTCTCCTTGACACGCTGTGGAAGTCGCTTTGAAAGCAGCCCTCCCGCAACCCCTCCCAGGAAGACACATACTACGTTGGATACAGCGCCGACAGGAATACTCATACTGTTCTCTCTACTTATTCTCCATGGAAACACGCCTACAGGCCTGCTTGAATCGCTCAAGATGCTGCCTTAGCAGCTTTCTCGCCTGTTCGGGATCATGATTCTGCAAGCTGTCGATGATTATCGAATGATACCAGATTGTCTCGTTGAGCATCTCCTTCCTCGCATCATCTGTGGTCTTGAGGAAATAGGATTTCTGAAGGATATCCTTGATCATATCATGACAGGCCGAATCTATTACCATGGCGAACTTGTTGTGGGAGGCCTGACAGAAGGCCTCGTGGAACTCCAGGTCCAGATTGAGGTACGCCTCGATATCATCCTTTACATTGGATGCCCTGCTGATTATATCGCGCATATGCTCGATATCCTCTTTCGTGCACTTCTCGGCAGCTATACCGACTGCGTGAATCTCGATCAGCTCTCTGATCTCTGCCAATTCCGTATATGAGACCTGATTCAGGGCCAGATAGTTCGAAAGAGGTATTGTTACATAGGACTCCGATATATTGACCACCTCTGCACCACTGCTGCCATGGCGGGTCTTTATAAGCCCATTGCTTTCAAGGACGCGAAGTGCTTCCCTGATCGTAGGGCGGCTCTTCTGGAAAACTGTCATGAGAGTTCGCTCGGAAGGAAGCCTGTCGCCAGCTTTCAGATCTCCCTTTATTATCATTTCCTTGATCTGATCCACAATCAGATCGGAAGCCTTCTTTGTTTCGATTGGCTCGAAGGACCATTTTATCTTCCTATCTTCTGTCTTATCCATGTTGTTTTCATCTTAAAGCCTATTATCCAACTGGTCAAACCACTTTACCAATTCTGGATAAAAAAATAAAAAGTCCAAAAGAATGCACTATTCAACTACAGATTTTCAGAATTTCTTCGTAGAAAGAAAGAATGTCAACTTAGTTTGATATGACACAATCTCTGGAACAGAGACCTCAGAAGTCGGTATTCCAGAGTGATATGCCCAGATTAGCGATAAAGAACAGATGGCCTGCATTCAGATACAGGCCATGGAAATATCATCTACTCTACATCGAGATCCAACCGAAGACGTTGGCGATGGAGCTGAGAAGAATTATTGCCAGTATGACAGGGCTGACATATTTGATGCAGACCTCGAAGACCCTTCTCCTCTTGAATGGATGTCCATTCTTCATCACCTCCTCTGCAATCTTCTCTGTCGTGATGTATCTGGTGACAAGAATGCAGATACAGATGGCCGCTATAGGCATCATGATGGTGTTGGTAATGAAGTCGGAGAAGTCCAGGAAGGCCATTCCTATTATCTGGATCATTGCCAGTGGACCATAGCCAAGGGAGGAGAGGGTTCCGAGCACGATCATGAAGATGGCCATCAGGAAGGTGGCCTTGTTCCTTGAAATATTCAGCTCATCCTCGAGGGAGGAGACTGCACTCTCTGTAAGTGCGATGGCACTTGTCAGGGCTGCAAACAGGACAAGAACGAAGAAGAGGAAGCCACCCAGGCGGGCAATGCCGGTAGAGGCAAGGACCTTTGGAATCGTAACGAACATCAGCGATGGGCCTGCATTCAGGGCGCTTGAGTCCCCACCGGAGAAGGCGAAGACTGCCGGGATTATCATCATACCGGCCAGAATTGCGATACCTGTATCGAAGATCTCGACCTGAAGCGTTGCGTGCTCGATGGAGACCTCATCCTTCACATAGGAACCGAAGGTTATCAATATGCCCATTGCAATGGAAAGCGAGTAGAACATCTGTCCCATGGCCGATACGACTGTCATTGCCGAAAAGTGCGAGAAATCGGGGATGAGGAAGTACTTCACTCCGGCCATTGCACCCGGCAGAGAGAGTGAATAGCCGCTTATCAGCAGAGCAAGCAGAAGAAGAATCGGCATCATGAATGAAGAGACCCTCTCGATACCATTCTTCACACCTGAGATTATGACGACAAGAACTGCGGCCATGAAGACCAGGAACCAGAGTTCAGGCTCGAAACCGCCAGCGATGAAGGCGGTGAAGTAGCCATCCTGGGCAACTGCCTCCGTATTGTCCCTCATATACTCGAAGAGGTACTTGGTCACCCAGCCCCCGATTGTCGAATAGTATGGGCAGATAAGTGCTGGGATGATAGCATTTATCCAGCCTCCAAAGTGATGGAATCCACTGTTGCCATACTTGCGGAAGGCGCCTACCGGACTCTTCTTCGTAGAGCGACCGATCGCAGTCTCTGCAACGATCATCGTATAGCCGAAGGTCACTGCCAGAATGACGTACACGAGAAGGAATATTCCTCCTCCGTACTTTGCAGCAAGATATGGGAACCTCCATATATTGCCAAGGCCTACAGATGCACCGGCAGCGGCCAGAACATATCCAAGCTTGCCAGAGAACTTGCTTCTCTCTTTTCTGCTCATGATTGTTTTCCCCTTATTCACTATCCGATAAAGTACATTAAATCATAGCACAGAAGAACATGGAGGGAGAACCACTTATTCGACATAGAAAGACTGCATGTTGAAAAGCAATAGGCCCTTATTCACGTCGAATGAGGGCCTATCCTGCACCATTTTCCCTGATGTCCTGAAGCCTGGATCTGGAAATCACACTTCAAGCCCGTGCTCTCTCATGCTCAGGAAGAGATGCTTCTCATCGAATTCGAATTCCACAATCCAGGGCATCAGCTTCTTTATCCTCTCGAATTCACTATAGCCGAAGGAGCTATCGAAATAGTTCATCACTGTGCAGATTGCAGTTCCGTGACCTGCAATTGCAATAACCTTTCCAGGATACCTTTCCAGTACCCTGTTCAGGGCAGATATGTTCCTCTTCTGTACCTCTTCAAGGCACTCCCCATCGGACAGCCTGTATGAAAAATCGTTCCACTGCCGCCTTGAGAAGGCAGTAAAATCCTCGATCCAGCAGCTATCGACCCTTCGTTCTCTGAAGTCTTCCATCAGCTCGACTGCAAGACCTCTCAGCCTGGCAAATTCCTCGATGGTATCGACTGCTCTTCTGTAGGGACTCGAGATCACTGCATCAACATTCTTGTCCAGGAGAAACTCAGTAACAAGACTTCTATCCCTCATGCCCCTTTCGGTCAGCTCCCGATTCCTGTCATCATGATTGCTGTAATTGGGTTCTGCATGACGTACGAAGTAGACTCTTGTCATCTATCATCTCCTCTTTGGAGCAGGCAGTTCTTCATACATCGCTTCGACAAGGTCCCTTAGTGCCTCCCTGTCTTCGACATCATCGACAAGAAGCATCTCCTTGGCGCCCTCGTATGGAAGCTCAAGGGACGCATCGCTCATCATAGCCCTGGCAGCTCTGGTAGGCTTTACAAGGAAGCGGTCATCATAGATGCCACCTATTATCTTTCCTCTGTAGTAGATTATGAATTCACCCATCATTGCCTTGTAGGAGATATCCTCAAGTAGCGAAAGCTGATCGATGATGTACTCAAGATAACTTCTGCTGGATGCCATTCCGTTCTCAGAGCCCCCTATCAAATAAGAACACAACATAATGCAGATTTCAAGACAAACAGAAAAAGCAGTCAGCCCTGATTGGACCAACTGCTTTCTGACAATTTATCTATTCTGTGAAGGGATCAGGCTCTGTTGAACTTCGATTTCGGCTGCTTGCAGCGTGGGCACTTCCAGTCATCAGGAAGGTCCTCGAAGGCAACTCCATCGTGCTCTGCCGGATCATATACATAGCCACAGATCGAGCAGACATACTTTCCTGAGGCCTCCTTCTTGGAGAACTCTACTTCTGCAAGAACGGTTGGGACTGGGTTGTCAAGGTCCATCACTCTCTTTGCTTCGAGGTTCTCATAGCCCTGTGGTGTATGGGTTCCCATGTATACAGTCGGATGCTTTCTGATGAACTCTCTGATCCTGTCCTGAGTCACTCTGGCTGCTGGAAGGTCATCATAGACGATGGAAAGCTTGTCTGCATACAGCGCCTCGTCCACATATGTGATGTCTCCATGGATCATGTAGAAGAGTCCATCGAGCTCGACGATTACGATGCTGTTGCCCTTGGTGTGTCCCTTTGCCTTGATGAAGTAGACTCCATCGATTATCTTCTGGCTTTCAGGGAAGTTGTAGTATGCACCATCTGTGAAGGTCACAGGAACGATATTCTCGATACCCTGGAGCTCAGCAGCTCCAAGCTCCTCTGCATTGACATATATCTTCGCATTCGGGAAGGACTTCAACTCTCCGGAATGGTCTGAATGCCTGTGTGTGAGCAGGATCTTCGTTACCTGCTCGGGCCTGTAGCCCAGAGCCCTGAAGGCATCCTTGTAGGAGCAGATATCCTTTCCGGTAAAGCCAATGCTCGTCTCATCCGGATTCTCTTCAGGTGTACCGGCCGGAAAACCTGTATCGACAAGAATGACCTCCTTGCCGGTATCGATCAGGTAGTTCTGAAGACTTCCTCTGTACCTTACGTTGATATCGTACTTCTCAACGCCCTCTTCTCCACCCATTACCATTGGCTGAGTGTAGAAACCATCCTTTCTGAATTTTACTGCTTTGATCTCCATTCGATTATCTCCTTAAAGAAGTGATGCAATGCACTTTTCGACTGCAGCCATATCGGCAGTCGGCTCGAAGCGGGCAACTACATTTCCCTCTCTGTCAACGATGAACTTCGTGAAGTTCCACTTGATATCCGGCTTGGAGGCCCAATCCGGATCTGCTTCCGAGAACTTCTTCTCGAGAAGGGCCTTGTACTCGTGCTCATCGAAGCCCTCGAAACCCTTCTGTGACTTGAGGTAGGTGTAGAGAGGAAGCTCGTTTGCACCATTCACATCGCTCTTCTTCATCTGTGGGAAGGTAGTGTTGTAGTGGATGGTACAGAAATCGTGGATCTCGTCATCCGAACCCGGAGCCTGGCTTCCGAACTGGTTGCATGGGATATCGAGCACCTCAAGTCCCTTCTCGTGGTACTTCTCGTAAAGCTTCTCGATCGGAGCATACTGTGGAGTGAAGCCACAGCCTGTTGCCGTGTTGACTATCATGATGACCTTTCCCTTGTATTCGGAAAGACAAAGCTCCTCACCCTTTCTTGTTGTTACAGAATAATCATATATCATCTTGTCGATTCTCCTTCATTCTTTTCTTCCATCTCAGCTAGCAATCTGTTGAGCAGACTGCGAAGAGAGATCAATTCATCATCCTGAAGCGGCATGCAGGATCTGATACAATGTGGCACATCCCTTGCCTTCTCCTTCAGAGCCAGACCCTCGTCTGTTGGCGAGACAACGAGCTTTCTTTCGTTGTCCCTGGGTCTTGTCCTGGATATGTAGCCAGCCTTCTCAAGACGCTTCAGAAGCGGAGCAAGTGTACCGGATTCAAGATGTATCCTTTCTCCAAGCTCCCCCTCGCTCATCTGTCCGAACTCCCATAGAACCATCATGACTATATACTGGGTATATGTGAGATTCAGCTTGTCCAGGGGCTTCCTGTACTGTCTTACAACCTCTTTCGCACATGCATAGAGAGGAAAGCACAGCTGGTTCTCGAGTCTCAGTTCATCATATGTTTCGGGCATATTCTAATTCCTCAAAGTCCGAGAAGCTCTGTCCAGAGTCTTACCTCTTCCTCTGTTCCTTCAGCACCAAGTCTCTTTCCATCGAGAACCTCTGCCTTTCCTCCGACGACCTTCCTTATATGCTCTACGCCCTTTTCTACCCCGCTGGCAGCTGAAGTGCAGAATGGAACCACCTTCTTTGCGGAAAGGTCGACAGAGTCGAGGAAGGTATCGACGATGCTGGGCTCTCTGCCCCACCATACAGGATAGCCAACGAAGAGCGTATCGTACTTTGAAAGATCGGGAGCAGCTCCGGCCATCTCAGGGCGGCAGGATTCATCTGCCATCTCGGTGTTGCATCTCGAATCCTTCACTGTGTAGTCGAGATCCTCTTTTGTATAAGGTCTTGCTGCCTTGATCTCGAAGAGGTCTGCCTTCTCTGCCTTTGCAAGCTCAGAAGCGACCTTTGCCGTTACACCCGATGCTGAAAAATAAACAACCAATACTCTGCTCATATAGAAAACCTCCATACCATATCGTGTGCCATAATATTGTGCACAACCTATACATAGAATCTATATGCAGAACTGGATACCCATCAATTCAGAATAGCAGTCAAATCTCTCAGAATGAGACATTATCGTCAAAATCTCTCATTTTCAGACCAGATACTTCTTCACAGTCTCGGGGATGGATAGCATATAGACCTCAGTAAGCAATTCGGGATCGGCCTCATACTTTCCGAGAATCCACTCGCATGTGAAGCAGACTGTTCCATTGACGTATATGCGGACCAGCATCCTCATCTTCTCATCCAGGGTCCGCCCAGCACTGGCCTTGTCGACCTTCCTGAGAAAACTCGAATAGTTTATCTCTGTCATATTGAGAACGAAGGCATCATAGCCACTGGTATGGAGAAGCAGGTTCTTCAGATACTCCCTGTGCTCACAGTAATAGTTGGCAGCCGCAAGCAGACACTTTCTCAGGCCATTCTCCTCATAGTCTATCTTATCGAGTATCATCTCCAGATCCTGGCTATAGGCCCAGGCGATGAGATCGTACTTGTCGCGGAACTGTCGGTAGAAGGTAGCTGAGGAGTAATCACAGTTATCCACAATATCCTTGATCGTTATTCTATCGACGGACTTTCGCTGTGCAAGCTCACGGAATGACTCTGCAAGGATATCTTTAGCTGTCTTTCTCTTCATCTTTTTCCCTCCAGATGAGATGAATCATAGGAAAAGAGGTTCCCTCTATCAGTTTCAGAGAGAATTCCTGCATACACATCCTGTACGTAGACATATTCCTTACTAAAGCTGATCTGGTCTGCCATCATCTATCCTTTTCAATCATGCCAGGAACAAGTTCATGGTCGAACATGGAGAGGACCTGATTGACCTTATCCATTCGGCAGCTCTCCTTTCCTTGCTCGAGGTCGCGCAAAAACCTCAGTCCAACACCGCAGCGGATTGCAAAGTCCTCCTGAGTAAGTCCTGCCCTCCGTCTTTCCCTTTTCACAAACTCCGAAACTGAATTCATACCAGATATTTATACCATATAAGGTATAAAATCAAATAGAATATATTAGATTATACCCTATATGGTATAATTCAACCATATCTGAAATGAAAACCAGGCTGTACAGGCTCTGTATACACTGAGACCACTATGTTTTCTGCAACCACAAACACACTTTTTCGGGTTTTCTATCTTTCCCATTACAAGCATAATTAGTACATGGCAGACCAAAAGGACAACATCTTCCAATATGTGAACAGCAGGATGTTCTCTGTACTTTCAGGAAAGGACAGGGCCTTCAACTATGATCTGCTCTCCTTCATATACGATATATTCACAAAGTACGAGCACAGAACAAACATATTCAGGGATGAACTGTCGGACAGGCTGACCGATTACATCAAGGAGAGAAACTACGAAGAAATAGATGATGATGAAGGGAACAGTCTTTCCGATAGAACTCCAAGGGACAAGGCTCTGTACAAGATAAGACAGTATATATCCTGTGGATGGCTCGAGGAGGATACGAGTGAAGGCTTTGCAACTGTTGTTTCTCTGACTGACAATGCCATCGCGCTGATGAATACTCTGAGATCCATCATCGACAATACGAACAATCCAATCGAGTATACTGGATACTTCTACATGATACATGAAGCTGTCATCCACTTCGACTTTGCTCGCAGCAAGGCGTTTCTTGAGCAGATTGCCAAGAACACCAGAGAGCTATTCAACAGCCTCCAGGGATTGAACTCTTCCATCAAGCGATTCATCGAGCGCCTTATAGACAACAGAGAGCTGACACCCAGGGAAATCCTCGATACCCTCCTCTACAAATATCAGGATCAGGTGATACTCTCAGTATTCAACAATCTCAAGGGAAAGGACAATCCAAGCAAGTTCACAAGCGATATCATAGAGAGACTCAAGCTTCTGCGATTGAATGAAAATAACATGAAAAGAATGATCAGAAGCTGTGCAGGGACTACAGGAAACGACTACTCTCTTGAGGCTCTGAAGCGCCAGGAGCTTTTTGTCGGGGAGACGCTGGATGAGGTCATATCCCGTTTCGAAGAGGTCGATGACTTCATAAGGATAATCGATAACAAGAATACCAAATTCCATACATCGGCAGTTGCCAGACTGAACTTCCTGATGAATTCCAGGCAGGATATCGAAGGTCTTGTGATAAAGGCAATGAGGGCATTGCGGCTATCGGATCCCAAGAGTGAATTCGAGAATATAATTCCCATCTTCTACTCGGACAACCTCGATGACAGATCCCTATTCACCAGAAGCTTCAATCGCAACAGAAGTACATCAGTCACGCTGGATGAGGGAGTATCCGCTTCAAAGGAAGAGATCGAAGAAGCCTTTTCAAGCATTCAGGCAGAGGATCAGTTCTCTGGAGAGAATATCAACGCCTATGTCGACCAGCTGCTCGGACATAGAGACAGGATATCCTCAAAAGAGATCGAGACCAGCTCGATTGAGGATCTGATCAGGCTCATGGCAATACAGGTCTACTGCTCATACAGTGGCATGTGCTATGAAGTGGAATTCTCGGATGATATCTATCTTGCCTGCGGATACCTGACAAAATCCTTCGAGATAATCAGGAAAAGACAGGAGGAGAAAAAACAATGAGCAACAAGAACAGTGAACTGAATTCCTTTGTCGAAGAGTTCACAAAACTCAACCAGACCGGACAGGGAGACTTTGCAAGAATAGCAAGCAAGCTCCTGAATCGATCATTCATAATAAAGGCAATAGACCGGGACCGTGCAGATTACTATTTTCTCTGCGAGAACCGGAATCTGCTGATCCCCTATTTCGATATCATCGACTATGAACTTGTGCATGATACAGCAAATGAACTCTTCTACATAAGGACGAAACAGGACAGGAACCGAGTCAGGCTCAACAAGTTCGATACAGCGATAATGCTTGTGCTGAGACAGCTTTACTACATCCGCAGCAAGGAGCTGACATCCGACAACAGGATAATAGTCCATCTGTATGAGATCATGGAAAAGATAAGAACAAGCCACATCTTCTTTGGAGACCGCAAGGTCAGCCACTATGAAAGCACACTGAAAAAGCTCAGGACATACAAGATAATCGATTTCTCTGCCACCAGTCTCACTGAAGACATGAACATCCAGATACTACCATCGATAGCTGTCATCATTCCACAGGACAGTCTGGAGGAGATAGGCAATCGCATATCACAGCTGAACAGAATCGAAACACAAGAAGCAGGAGGTGATGACAATGAAAATGATGAGGAGGATTAAGCTCATCAACTGGCATGGTTTCTTCAACGACTCGATCGACGTCAACGGAGCCCTTCTCGTCACAGGAGACAATGGTTCTGGCAAGTCTACCCTTCTTGATGCAATCTTCTTTCTCCTAACTGGTGGAGATGACAACAGATTCAACGCAGCTGCAAATGAGAATGCAAACAGGACTCTCACATCGTACATGAGAGGCAAGACAGGCATCGAAGGAAAACAGTTCCTGAGGAACTCCCCTGATCTGATATCCCATATTGCCCTTGAATTCTTCGATGACAGTATACGGGCTCCATTCACAATAGGTGTCGTCCTGGAAATCCAGGAAGGCACGGAGAAGGTCGGAAGGAACTTCTATCATATAAAGAACACAGGTATCGATGACAACTTCTATACTTTTATCGACCAGAGTGGAAAGCTTTCTGTCTGCAACTTCCAGACAATGAAGCGCAAGCTGGGTTCGGATATCCTGAATCCTATCTCTGGCTCGAAGAAGGATATCAGAAGAAGCATATACAGCATCCTGTCGCTCGAGAACAAGCGCTATTACGACCTTCTTCCCAAGGCAATAGCATTCAAGCCGATTTCCGATGTCAACGATTTCGTCTACCAGTTCCTGATGCCTCAGAAGGATGTCGACATCGAGAACGTCAGACAGAATGTCCGCGCATACAATGATATCAGGAATAAGATAGCAACCGATGAGGAGAAGAAGGGTCTTCTCAATCTTATTAAGGAGAATGCAGACATCATAAACGAGAATACTCTGCAGACTGCACTTCTCTCCGCATTGAAGACGGACAGGAGCATAGAGCGGTACGAGAATGATATTGCCCGATATGAGAGAACGATATCCGAATCCGAAGTATCCAAAGCGGCCTGCAACGATAGAAAGGATAGTCTCAAGCAGGAATTGGAAATCCTATCCCGCACAATCTACGATCTTGAGAACAAGGAATCATACAGGGCACTTCGCGAGATAACAGACAGACTAGAAAAGGAAAAAAGGAGACTGAGCGATTGCAGGAAGAAAGAGTCGGAGTTCAACAGTCTGCTTCTGGCCGAGGAGAACATCTGCGCAGCTCTCAAGCTCAAGAGGCGCTTCTCTTCGCATATTGAAGAGAGGGATTTTGCGGCCCTCTCCACTGCAGCATCCAGCTACAGTACTGAAATCGACGAGCTGAAGGAATCGCTCTCCAATTCCATCTATGACCTTTCCAACAGAAAGAAGGAGCAGGAAGATGGTCTGGAGAAGCTGATGAATACAAGAAGACAGCTTGAGCAGGGCCTGCAGGCCTATAGTGTTCGAATAGAAGAACTCATCTCTTCAATCCAGGAGCGCGTCATGCAGCGATATAGCGAACAGCTTGTCCTGAAACCACTGTGCGAATACCTGGAGTTCAAGCAGGGAACAGAAGGATGGAGGAACGCAATCGAAGGAACTCTGGCCGACAGGAGATTCGATCTCATGATCCCGCATCGATTCTACGAAGAGGCCCTTGCAGCCTATAAAGAGAATAGATTCTCCCGAAAGATAGATCGAATCGGCATTGTCGACAGTGATGATATCAGAAAGGCCACTGCCTACGTCCACCCTCAGGGAAAGGAGACCCTTTCTGATTTCATATCCACAGACAATGAACTTGCAGCAGCATATCTGAAACTGTGCATAGGCGATATCGTCTGTGCTGACGAAGAATCCCTTGGGAAAGAGACAGCTGCAGTCACACAGTCCTGCATGCTCAAGAAGGACGATTACATCCTTCAGATCGATCCTGCCAGCTATCGGACACCGTACATCGGCAAGGAGGCGATCAGGATAAAGCTCGAAGAGACCTGCAGAAGGATCGAAGCGGTGCAGAAGCTTCTCGAGTCGATACGAGATAATCTTTCCGAAAAGGAGAGAACAAAGAGGATGGCAGGACAGTCCAAGGTCGGAAAAATACTCTCATACAGCAATATCTGGGCAGAGGTCGACAACGCAGAGAGCACTGTTGCCAATCTTCAGAACCAGTATGACAAGCTGAAGACAGATGCAGGCACTATTGTTCTGGATATCGAACGCTACAGGGAGGAGAAGGCCAGGACTGAAAGGAATATCGATAGCGTAGAAGAAAGAATAAGAAAGCTTTCAACGGACATAGTGCTGGCCAGGAGCAAGAGAGACGAATGCAGCGAGAAGAAGAATGTGCTCTCTGCCGAGCTGGAAACAAGCCTCAAGGAGAATGATATTGCTGGAAAGTTCCTGAGCTTCAAGGAAAAGAACAGAAACATGAAGGAAGCCCAGATTGCTTCCAGGCTCAACGAGCTAAGCAGTACGAAAAGCAAGGCGATGAATGCTATGATCTCCGATATGACAAAATACATTGAACGCTACTCTTTCGATGCAACTGCGAACATGGATAGCATCAATATATTCTGCAAGGAACTGAATGATGTAGTTACCCGAGAGCTTGTGACCTTCCAGCAGCGGCTCGATGAAACAAGAGAGAATGCGGCAAAAATGTTCCAGAACTCCTATATCGCGGATATAAGAAAGCATATCAAGGACGAGAAGCGCAACATTGCAAAGCTGAATAAGGCACTGGAGAACAAGCCCTTCGGCTACGATGGCGAGATCTATCAGTTCGTTGTAGGCAAGAGCAGGAACAGAAGCTTTGCAGACTACTACGATATCTTCATCGGAGATGAGAACTACATTGTAGATGATCTCTTTACCAACCAGCTTTCCAGCAGGCATGCCAGCCTGATGCAGGAACTGTTCGAAAAACTCACGGCCGACAGTACCGAAGCGAACAACCTGAAGATAATCAACCAATATACAGATTACAGGAGTTTCATGAGCTACGATATAAAGATCCGTAACAAGAGAGGAGAAGAGTCCTACTTTTCAAAGGTGAACAAGGAAAAGAGCGGAGGTGAGACCCAGACTCCATTCTACGTCATCATAGCCGCCTCCTTCGACCAGTTAATCCACAGCTCCTATGGACAGAACTCCTCCGGCTGCCTCATCATGCTCGATGAGGCCTTCAACAATATGGATGAGGCCCATATCGATTCGATGATGAAGTATTTCCGCCAGCTCGATATCCAGCCGATCATTGCAGTTCCGACCCAGAGGGCCAGGACAATATTCCCATATGTCGATACTGCTATCGCATTGGCAAAGATCCGTGATCGAGTGTATGCAAGACCATTCATGAAGGCAGAGCATCATGGCCACTGATCATGCAGAATCGATGCTCAACGCCCTTCTGGACAAGTTCGACAGAAGCAGTATGGCCTTCGGTACAGAAGGAAGGAAGAACAGGTCCATATCCATATCCGTCGGCAGAGATAAAGTACTGAAGGAGTATACAGTACAGGATTGCTATCTCTTCAGGCCCGATATCGAAGCTGCCGCAAGAAAACTTGAAGACGACGGCCTCTGCACTATATTGTGGGATGAGGAGCGCAATACTCTCGAGAAGATATTCCTGAATCTCGAGAATATCGACAAGGCCTTCGCATATGCAGGAAGAATTCGGCGTTCTGTTGTGGACCAGAACGAGTATGATGCGATTGAAAAAAGACTTTCTCTGGCATCAGAGGATGTATCCAGACAATTCCTGCAGGAGATGTCTGTTCTTGTTTCATCCCACAGGAGCCACGCAAAATGGTACTCTGACCTTGATGAGCTTGATACCCTTCTATCTATTATCAAGGCCATGGAAAGCCAGAAGACAGAGATTCTCCTACGCAATTTCAGCAAGAGGAATTTTGGAGACTCCAAGCTCTTCGAGAGGTATTCTTCGAAGCTGACGAGCATCTACAGAGCTTTTGGAAAGGAACCGGATATAGACTTCGAGACCATCTGTGAGACTCACAGCATAGTAAGGAACACTGGCTATACATATCTCAAGAATGGCATCACGTTGACAGTTGGAAAACTCTGTGCAGACTTGAACTCCTACCCCTTTGAATTTGCACTCTCCCACAAGGCCATTGATACCATAAAGATCAGTTCGATCACAGCAAAGAAACTTATCACTATCGAGAACCTCACTACATTCAACTACTTCAATGATCCGGAAGCCATAGTAATCTACCTTGGGGGCTATGCTGGAAGATATGAGATCGAGCTCATAAAAATGATATATGCTTCATGCCCGAATATCGAGTATCTCCATCTGGGCGATATCGACTGGGGAGGATTTGAAATCCTTATCGACCTGAGAGAACGCACCAGCATCGATTTCAGGCCATATCTGATGAGCATTGCACAACTGGAAAAGTATAGAGTTGAATGCCTCCCTCTGACCAATAACGACAGGAACAATATCAGCCGAATGCTGGATGATCCTAAAGCAGATGAGTTCAAGGATGTCCTTACCTACATGCTTGAAAACGGCTATAAGCTGGAGCAGGAATCATTGCAATTCACTGACGATTGAGAAGGCAGATCCAAACAGGCCAGTCTTCCAATATCCGTACACTTCCCCTTCTCATGTCGGTGACGCCAGGGGCCACATAGCAGCTGTACCTCGACATGTCAAAGAACATCTCCACCTCCGAATTCATCGACTATGCTCCTGAATTCTCCAATGCCTGCACCCCTGTCGAAGCATAGTCCCACCTTGCCGATGCTGATCCTTACAGGACTCTGATGTCCACTCCCTTTCCTGCAGCTGCCGATCTGTCCTCCGGTACCTTGACGAATGTGCAGACCCTGTAGTCTGCACTCCCTTCGGGGGCCGGAAGCGACCTGAGTATCTCTGCAGAGGCTGTACCAACATTGCCATTCGTCTGGCTCCTGCTCCATGCAAAGAGTGTGCTCTTCGGTATCCCGAGTCTGCGTGCCACGTCTGTCAGCCTGATGCCACTGTTGATGACAGCGACAGCATTGCGTTTGAATTCTTCTGGGTAACTGTTGTTCGTCGTTCTATTCTTCATGTGCGATATTTTCCGGATTTCCCGGATATTTTGCACTATGCTACGAAACTACGCTTACGTTACTGCCGCCCAATACATGAAATAATTTCATACATCGACAAAACGGCAGTAAACATTATTTTGTGCCGGAATATCGGGCGAAGGGGATGAGACCGTGACTGATACAGAATTACTGTTAAACAAGCTTGCGGATTTACAAAAATTCAATCGTAACGACCTGCAGTCAATCATGATATCGGATCATATCCATGCGACGGACAGCACAGTAAATCACATGATCATCCGTCTGCTTCAGGAAGGGTATATTGTTCGGGTTGGACGGAACCAATATTCTGTGTTCTGTTCTAAGAGGCTATATAAATTTCCTCACTCAGAGCAGGTGCTGTCTCTGGCGGAAGAAATGAAAACAGCACACCCCTTCCTGGATTTTCGGGTGTTTGAGCTGACTCAGTTAAACGAGTTTGTTAATCACCAAATTGCGCATAATATCATTTTCCTTTCAGTGGAAGGCGGTCTGGAGGAGGATGTGTTCTACACCCTTTGGGAGAAGCATAATGGATCGGTTATGTTGAAGCCGAGCATCGACGATCTTTACCGGTATATGACAGAAGATATCATCGTGATTGGGAAGCGGGCGACAGAAAGTCCAAAAGGAATTCAGGAGTTTTGGGATACACGTCTTGAAAAAATGCTTGTGGATATTGCAATAGATAAGCTGCTGAAACAGGTTGTCTATGAGGGCGAGTACCCGGCTATTTTTCATGATGCGATAAAGAAATATGTGATTGATAAGAATACTATGGCCCGTTATGCGAGAAGGCGCGGCGCTTTGGAAAAATACAGAATATTTCTTAAAGAAAAAGCAAATCTTGAACCGGATGAAATCGATATATGATCACCAAAGATAATTATGGCGAAGAGCATATCCGTCAGTTGCAAATACAAAGTCGGAAAGACCCGCAGCTTATTGAGCGTGCCCTGTATGCGTTAGGTCTTCTGGAAGCGTTGAGACAGACTGGGATGGACTTTATATTTAAGGGCGGAAGTTGCCTGATGATACTTCTTCCGCAGGTAATGAGGTTGTCTACCGATATTGATATCGTTGTCGATCCCGGAACAGATGTGGAGATCTACATTGAAAAGGCATCCCGATTATTTCCGTTTGTACGGTATGAGGAGCAGGTGCGTATCGGAAAGAACAATAGAACAGATTCTGAACTCCAGTAGAGCTACCTCAATACCCAGGCAAAGGCCTTTGCAGTACGGATATCAGCATCCTTGAAGTGATTGCCCTGATTCCATTCGAGAGTGCAATCGATACCCCGCAAGTGCAGCAAGGTCTCAGCTTCTCTTATATTTTCTCCTACTGTGGCCATCACAGGATTCTTCGTCCTTTCTTCCCTGTCTCCAAGGCTTAGATAGACACGCTCTGTTCTGATTTCATGTTCCTTCATATAGTCAAGAAAGCCAGGAAACCAGATCGAGGGCGATGCAGCAGCGACACCTGCAAAGATATCGCTCTGATAGCTGGCCCACAGCGCAAAGAGACCGGATAGTGAGTAGCCGCCAATATAGTAGGTCCTGCTTCTATCGGTACAAAGAGAAAGGACTTCTGCCAGAGCATCCCCTGCTCCCCCTCCAAAGTCATCTTTTCCGAAAACAGCAGGTGCCTTCCAGGGAGAGAGATCGTCATTCCAGCTTTCTACCTTGATGGCAAGAAGCAGGAAATCCCTCTCTGTACTCTCCTTTATCAGAGAGAATTCCCTCTCTATCTCTTCAAGGTCATGGTCACCGACCATCTGAACAAGAACTGTCCGTGCTTCTGGATTTCCATACTCATATCTGCTCATAGGGAATCGACCTTTCAGGATATCAGATCAGCGGACCGATGCAACATCATATTCTCTGGCCTTGAGATGAGCAATGATTGCAGCCTTCATTCCTTCCTCATCGCCAGCCTTGAGCCGTTCAAGTATCTGCCTATGCTCGATGACGGAAGCAAGTGCCTGATGCGTCTTGTTGCTGCCACTCTGATAGTACACATAACGATGGTTCATTATATTGGTGTAGGCATTGGTTATAGTGGAGTTGTTGAGACTGCGGACAATGATCAGATGGAACTCCTGACTGGTCTCAAGTTCCTTCTGGGTTATATCCGAATAGGCACTGATATCATTCTCTCTTATCAGTCTCTCGTCCTCAGTCACATTCTCTTCCAGCATTCTGATAATATCGTGACTGACCTTGCTTGCTCTGATAGCGGCAGGAACAGCATAGGTCTCGATCATGATCCTTGCTTCGATTGCCTCATGAATATCTTTGGAGGTGAAATTCATTACCCTCATACCGCGCCTGGGATATGCGACTATAAGCTTCTCGGAAACAAGTCGATTCATCGCCTGCTTCAAAGGTGTATCGCTAACCTCGTAATACTCGCATAGACTTCTGACATTCAGCTTTTCGTCAGGACCAAGATCCCCTGTGATGATACGTCGCTTTATATCACAATAGACCTGATCCACGAGAGGAGTATTCTTCAATGATGGCATAACAAAATTCTCCAATCGGCAATATTCTCGGCAACCCTGCCAACTCATTATTTTATCAACAACTAGACAGCAATGCTAGAGAGTGCAGGTCCTGCCCTTGACCAGGAGTCATCTGAAAAGATTCGGCAGGAAGAGTATGAGTCCAGGACATGCAGCAAGGACCAGTACATTCAAGACCATTATCAGATAGAATGGGAGACACTCTCTGGTAAAGTCCTTCACCTTCACTTCCGTAATATCGCATACAGTGTACATTACAACACCAACTGGTGGTGTAACGTTGCCGACTGCACTGCAGAGCAGATAGATGATGCCGAAGTAGACGAAATCGATATTCATTGCCCTGACTGCAGGAAGCAGAAGAGGGATGAGGATTATCATGATCGTTGTTCCATCAAGGAACATTCCAAGGATGAGGCAGATGAAAATGAACATGCACATGAATGCGTATGGAGTCTGAACGAACTGAAGTATCACGCCTGCAATTGCTTCAGAAAGCTTCTCATTTGTCACATACCAGGCAAATACATTTGCACAGCCAAATATCATGAGACTGTTGCACGCAGTCACGGCAGCGTCATTGAACGACCTGAAGATTGTCCTCGGTGTTGCCTCGCGATATAGGAACAGTCCAAGAACAACCGCATATACAACAGCAATCGCACCTGCCTCGGTCGCAGTGAACACACCGCATCTTATTCCGACGATGATTATCACAGGAAAGAACAGTGCCGATAGCGATGTCTTTGCTGAATTGAAGACCTCTTTTGGCCTTGCCCTTCTCTCCCTTACGGGAACATAGCCCCTCTTTCTTGAAATATAGGCATTGATCGCCATCTGCTCGCAGCACATGAGCACACCGGGAATGAACCCTGCCATGAACATCTTTCCTACCGATACATCGGAAATGAACGAGTATAGAATCATTCCTACCCCAGGAGGAATGATGGGAGTTATCAATGACGAAACGGCTGTAATGACAGCAGAGTACTCTCGCGAAAAGCCATGGCGCTCCATCTCGGGAACCAGCATCTTTGCTTCCATTGCGCAATCTGCGACATTCGATCCCGACAGTCCTCCCATCAGGGTCGAAAGCAGGATATTCACATGTGCAAGACCTCCTCGTAGATGACCGATCAGCACCTCACAGAAGCTCATCAGCCTCTTGGTGATTCCTCCCGCATTCATGCAGACACCCGAAAGGATGAAGAAAGGAACGGCCAGGAAACTGAATTTCATGATTCCTGCATTCACCAGCTGGGGAACGATGAATGTTCCGACCTGCGGGTTCATGAAGAAGTAGATGCCACCCGAACAGAGCATGCATATGTAGATCGGACAGCCAATACAGAGTGTAAATGCCAGGACAATGAGAGGTATCCAGATCATCTCTGCACCTCCCTGCTCTTCCTGATATCCATGCATAGATGGTATGTGTAGATAATGGCACTGACGGTCATTCCAATGACCATGGTGGCGTATATCCATCTGTAGTTTATATTCAGCAAGGGAGTTGTCCTGTATTTGGCCTTCTTCATGAGAATCAGGCCAAGATATGATGTAGTACCCAGAGCGATGATGCATACGACATCGACAGCAAGCCTGCAGATCAGCTTGCCTCGATCACTCATCATATCGGTGAAGAAGTCGAGCTTGACAGCTCGTCGTGAATATGTAAGTGGTATAAGGGCAAATGCCAGGGCCGCAACGAACATGATAAGAGAGACCTCCTCGCACCATCCGATCGGCCGACTGAAGCAGTACCTCATGATGACTGCAACAAAATTCAGAACGACAGTGAACATTATCAGTAGCCCACTGAGGCATTTGAATACATCAGAAACAGTCCTGACTATTCTATCGATCATTCTTCCTCTCCCTTATACCTTACGATTGCTGCAGGGCCATCCTGGAATGAAGATGACCCTGCCCATATGCTATTTGACTTCGGCCATCTGCTTCTTGACGAGATTGTAGGTATCAAGACTCCAGAGGTCTGCATACTGAGGAAGTGTTGCTTCTCTGAATGCTGCTATATCGAAGTCCTCGATTATCTTGACTCCATCGGCAATGAAGGCATCGAGAGCCTCCTTGTTCCCCTTCGGCATCAGTGTATTGCTGAAGTACTCACCAGCTTCGTTGGCAACCTGGATAAGTGCCTTCTGTGCACCAGGAGTGAGGCTATTGAACCAATCGGTGCTTACGAAGAAGAGGCTCAGCATCTTCTGATGTCCTGTCATGGTGACATACTTGCAGACCTCCTGGGTCTTTCTGGCATAGAGTGTGGAAAGAGGATTCTCCATACCATCGATTATACCCTGCTGGATTGCTGTATAGACTTCGGTAAGTGCCATTGGGGTTGCTGTTGCTCCCATGTAGTTCATCATTCCGATTGCTGCGGCATTGTTTGGAACACGTATCTTCATTCCCTTGAGATCCGAGGGCTTGTAGACTGGCTTGTTAGTCATGAGATATCTGGTACCGTCCATCCAGTTGGTTGCCAGTATCTTGACCCCCTTCTTCTCCAGCTTCTCGACCTTGTCCTTGAACCATTCAGTCTCAGCCACCTTGTACAGTTCTTCTTCCGTATCGGTAAAGAATGGACCATTTATGATATCGAAGTTCTCTCCAGGAAGCATCTTCGAGAACCAGGCCGCATCGGTTGCTGAAGCGATATTCTCGCCCATTGCGATCATCTGATGGACCTCATCGGATGAGCCTAGCTGGGCATTTGCATAGACCTCGATCACAAGCTCATCTGTCAGCTCCTGTATTCTCTTCTGCATGAAGAGACCTACCTGTGTTCTTGGATTCTGGTCATTGTTGGCGGAATGCCAGCGGAGGACAGCAGGAGCTTTCTTTGCTGTGGTCTGGGCTTCTGATGTACCGTTTGCAAATACAGTACCTATTGCAATTGCAATCACTGCCAATACTAACATTGCTTTTTTCATGTGATTCTCCTTTTTCTATATTGTTTCTTCGGGTCAATTGGTTCCTTCCAGGATGACCCCTTGTTCCTTGAGAGTTCTTCTGAGCTGTTCGATTGAAATATCTCTGGTCGATATTCCCTCTTTCGAGCATATGGCAGCAGCTGTTCCTACTGCCTGTCCTGTCGCCATGCAGGTTCCCATGACTCGGGCACTTGAGTGTGCTACCCGATCTGCACTGATGCTTCTTCCTGCCAGGAAGAGATTCCTTGTTCCCTTTGGAATCAGACAGCCGAGCGGAATATCATAGGAGCCAGCATTCCTGATTGTCGCCCTGATGTGGTTCAGCTTATCGCCGTGAATATCGATTTCGTGACCACCCTTGGCAATACCATCAGTTCGCTTGACACCATCTGCAACCTCCTGCCCTGTCAGATAGTATTCGCCGATTATCCTTCTTGATTCGCGGATGCCAAGACGAGGTGCGATACCGTCAAGGACTGCATTCTGACAGCCAGGAATGTGCTTGACGATGAATCGATAAGCATTTTCGACCTGTTCGCTCAGCGCGATGATCGAGTCGCCAAGACTTTCTGCTGTCATGCAATCCCGGGAAACAAGCCTTGTCGTATTTACAGTCACCACTGTCCTATCCGTGCTATTGGGATTGAAGGCAAGCATTGAACAGGAGTGGAGCTCTCCACTCTCAATCGCCCTTTTCATCAGCGGTCCATTGCCACTGAAGAATACCTTTGGATATCCAAGATCATAGAGCTCCTGTGCCAGCTCCTTGGCACTCTTCTCGCTATTTGGATTCTCTGCCAGCCCACAGTTCTCTGGGTGATCGAGGATGAACTGAAGCAGCTTCATGGGCTCTATGTTCTTCAGCTGGAATACCATTGTCATTGGCTGGAGAAGCCCTTCACTATCACCCATTTCATATGGAACTCCACATAGGACACTGACATCTCCATCCCCGGAGCAGTCAATGAAAACATCTGCAGAAAGGCGGATATCCTGCAGCTTGTTCTTGATTTCGACGGATTTCAGGATTCCATCATCGTAATCCACTCCTACTACCTGGGAGTACGGAAGCAGCTTCACTTTGTACTCTGCCAGCTTGCGGATGATGACGAAGCTCATGATCCTTGGGTTGATCATGACAATACAGATATTGCGCCTGTCATAGATAGAACCTACATACCCATTGAGTTCCCTGCAGGCCTCGAACAATTCCTTGGCAACACCCCCGACAATCCACTCGCCACCAGTTGTCCTGCAACCATCAATGGGCAGACCCGATAGCAGATCGCCACCAAAGACCGAGGAACTTTCAACGATAACTGTCCGGGCTCCATTCCTGGCAGCAGAGATTGCGGCTGCAACTCCAGCGGCCCCTCCCCCGATGACTGCCACGTCATAATGTAGTTCTTTCATCGCATTCTCCATTTTAGGTTTTAGGCCTAATTTATATATTCAGCGTAAATCCCACCTTCCAATCTGTCAATCGAAAATATTTCCATATCAGGAATTAAGAGTATTCTGGCCTGTAGATCAGCTTCTGGATTTCCATACTCATATCTGATCATTGCTGCCGCCCTCCCAATATATTGCACCCAGAAGGAACTACAGGAATGCAGTTGATTAAGGTAAAGGCTCTATGGAAGTTTTAAGGGTCAAGCTGATAGATCGACTTTGATCAGGTAAGAAGGGATGCCGAACTGTTCGTTTTTGATAATGAAGACTTGTCCTTCTATTCAAGAGAACTCTTTATTCAAATGATGGACAGAATAATGTAATCTCGTAACAGTAGCAAAGGAGTTTGCAATGAAGAAGTTCACATCTCTTATTCTGATCCTCATTCTTCTCAGCACAGCTGTTCTGGGCCTTGGAGCGAGGGACAGCAGACCGCTGTTCGTCTCCATCGTCAAGATGGATCTGCAGCAAGTCGAGGACAAGTACCCTACCCACGTTTCCTGGGAGGTCGCCCCATCTACTTCAAGTGGAGTTCTCCAAGGATACTTCACGGCCTCTGCCGAAGAGCAGCTCGAATATGTCCACAAGGTCAGAGATGTCCTCTTCTCAAAGGATGGCAGGGATCTGCTTGCAGACAAAATCGGCCTATCTGCCAACAGCCTTCTCGAGGCACCTGGATACTACAATGGAAGTACCTCATATGGCTTCCAGTCCCTGTTCGATGTGAAAATCAACAGAAGTCTCTCTCTCGATGATGAAGGAAGAAATATCATTGTCAGTACAGTAGATCCTGCTGATGCGGACAGGCTCATGCTATATGGTTCTGTAATCTGCTATCTGCTTGCGCAGGAGGGAGCACCCTGGAACAGATTCAGGACAGCAAAGACACCTGATGAGGTTACAGGAACCTACCTGCTCATCAAGGACGAAAACAGGAATCGTCCACTCTCCAATGAGGAGATAACAATCCTCGGCAAGGAGGTCCAGGCTGTTGTTGAAGAGTTCAACAGAGCAAGTGGAAAGGAGATGTCTGCAGATGATATTGCTCTCATATCCCGTCCAGGCGGTGTCTCACTCGCCTATGTAGGGGGGTATGAAGATATCCATGGAAGCATCTATACAGGTCTGACTCACGAAGCCTGCGACAGATTCCTCAGAAGATGCAAGCTCCAGGGACAGGTCGAGGACTACAGGCATGAGTCCGATGGAGTCTGGGGCGACTGGGCATCAGATCCAAACGGAGAGATCTATACTTCCTGGGCCAGGGAAGCTGGATTTGAAGAGCTGTTCGAGGAGTGCATACGCACATTCGGCCCTGCAATCTGGACCATCCAGAAGGATTTCTGCAGCAGATACGGCTGGGGTGAACTTTCGAGAACAGTCAGGCTATGAGCAAGGAGATGATGATGAGAAAACAAATGAAGATTGCAGCAGTATTCCTCTTTCTGGTGTCCGCCATACTGCTTTCAAGCTGCACAAGCACAGTATCTTCTGCCAAGGAAGAAACAGAAGGTCTTTCTTGGAGCGAAGAGTCCACAGTCAGCTATCTCGGCCCTGCAGGAACATACACAGAAGAGGCAACTCAGCTATTCTTCGGACCGAAGGCCAATCTGTTCCCACAGAGGACTGTCGACGAGGCTATTGCAGAACTTAGAGCAGAGCGCGTGGATTTTGCTGTAATTCCACAGGAGAACACGATCGGTGGCCCTGTTGTGAAGTATGTAGATGCTCTGATCGCCCAGACCGATGTCTACATAGTCGGCGAAGTGGTCCTTCCCATAAGCCAGACATTGATGGGGATACCGGGAACGAAGCTTGAAGATATAAGGACGGTCCTCTCGCACACCCAGGGGCTTGACCAGTCAAGGACCTGGAGAAGCAGCAATCTGCCTTCGGCCAAAGAAGAGGAGACAGCAAGCACTGCAGCCGCTGCAAAGCATGTAGCAGAGGCAAAGGACTCCTCCATCGCTGCAGTTGCAGCACCGGGAGCAGCAAGGCTCTATGGACTTGAGGTTCTTGCCGAGAATGTGCAGATAAGTCTGGCGAACAGGACAAGGTTCTACGTCCTTGCAAGAGAACCGCTTTCTGGAGAGTACTCCAATGCACTTCTCGTGGCCAGGTGCAGTGCCGACAGGATAGACGACATCATTGTCGCACTGAACAGAAGCGGACTCGAGCTCGTTGCACTGCACGACCGCCCGGAAGGCAGCGCACTTGGAAGCTACTACTATACAATCGAGCTGAAGAGTGCCTCCTCTATAACTCCAGAACAGATAAAGGTCATGGAAGGACTGGATGACGTCAGGTACTTTGGTACCTTCTGCGTCGTAGAGAAGTAGAACAGGGAGAATTCAGATCGGTATCTGCCTCGAAACAGATACCGACAACCGTTCATCTATAGTTATAGAGTGCATCCCAGAAGAGATTCTCGTGCTCTGCACAGCATCTGAATATCCTGCAGAGCTCCTGGACCTCTTCTTCCTTCAGGTCTCCTGCCTGTCTATCCATCATATCGATCCATCTCTGGTTTGCTTCGACATAGGATACATCGACGTAGGAGTCGAACCAGCTTCTGTACGGGGATGTCAGGATCTCCTCTGCATATCTGCCATTCATCACCTGGCCGATGTATGCATAGGCCCAGGAGCACTGCAGCAATGCAGTCAGACCTGCAATCGTCCCCTTCATCTCAAGCTGCTTTCTCATATAGGCCACGTAGTCGGAAATCACCTTCGATTTACTGCAAGCTGCAATCTCCTCCTCGCTCACGCCTATCCTCTTCATATTGGGAAGGTGCACGCACTCGGTCTCGTGGGTCGTCTGCCTGATGACTCCTGTCAGGAAATCTCTGAGAGCCGAGTCCTCTGCTCCTTCCTGTGTCAGCCTCAGAATATCGATGTAATCCAGAAGGTACATGTAGTCCTGAAGCATGTAATTGCGAAAACGATGCTCGGCCAGAGTTCCCTTTGCCATCTCGTTGACAAAGGGCTTCTCTGTAGCCTTTATCCAAAGGTCCCTGGCGCTTTCGTAGAGAATTCCTGAGAGCTTCATAGACTATCTGAACTCCCCTGTCAGGTTGAAGTTGTGCGCCATCGGACCTGAGCCCTTTCCAAGGTCGAGCATTGCAGCAAGTGCACCTGAGATATAGGCCTTTGCCCGGTTTACAGAATCTATGAGAGAGTAGCCCTTGGCCAGGTTGGAGGCGATTGCACTTGAAAGTGTGCAGCCGGTTCCGTGGGTGTTCGGATTGTCTATCCTATTGCCCTTGAACCAGACTGGATCCGCTCTCTCGGCAGAGAAGAGGACATCGTTTGCATCGTTGATTCTGTGGCCGCCCTTTACAAGAACTGCACAGCCATAGCTATCGAAGAGAAGCCTGGCAGCCTCCTCCATCTCCTTCTCGCTTTTTATGCTCATACCGGAGAGTATCTCGGTCTCCGGGATATTCGGTGTGATCACAGAAGCAAGTGGAAGCAGCTCGCTCTTGAGAGTCTCGATGGCACTTTCTGCAATGAGACGGGCTCCACTGGTTGCGACCATGACAGGATCGACAACGATATTGGTAGCCTTGAAGTGCTTCAACCTCTCTGAAATAACTGAAATCAGCTCAGAAGAGGATACCATTCCGACCTTCACTGCATCTGGGAATATATCCTCGAATACAGCATCCAGCTGCTTCGAAAGAAATTCGGGGCTTACCTCGAATATGCCAGTAACACCGGTAGTGTTCTGAGCAGTGAGGGCCGTGATGGCACTCATTGCAAATACTCCATTCATGGTCATCGTCTTGATGTCAGCCTGGATACCGGCGCCTCCGCTGGAATCCGATCCAGCGATCGTCAATGCTGTTCTCATTCTCTTCTCCTTGATATTTTCTGCATCAACTTTTCTATAGCGACAGAAAGTGGTGCTCCCAGTCTGCCGCTTTCCACTATTTCAATAGTTCCTCGATACTCCTGATATAGATGTCCGCAGTCGCCCTGACACCCTCCTGATCGCTCTCCCCATTCTCATCGAATACTCCGACTGTCCTGTAGCCTGCATCTGCTGCAGTCTTCAGTGCGTAGAGGGAGTCCTCGAAGACACAGACCTCGCCTCGTTCAAGACCCATGAATTGGGAGGCCGCATCGTAGATCTCGGGAGAGTGCTTGCTGGAGCCTATCTCGGCGCTTGTGAATATCCTTTCCATGTACGGAAGCAGACCATTGCGCTCAAGAGCCCTCTCGACATGCTCTCGCGGACTCGAGGTGGCAGCACATATCCTGATACATCCGGCCTTGAGAGCTGCAAGAAGACTCTCTGCTCCGGCCTTTGCCTTCACTTCATGGAAGTAGAAGTCCCTCAGCATGTCACCGATTCCCTTCCCTATCTCAGATTCCGAAAGAGAGGGAAGATAGTGTGTCCTGAGGTAGGAAGCCCCCTGCTCCATGCTCATGGAAAAAAGGATTTCGGCAAGGCCTGCTTCGGGGACTACTCCCTTCGAATGCAGGTACCTTGCACCGAGCTCCTTCCAGATTCCCATCGAGTCCAGAAGAACACCGTCGATATCGAAGATTGCGCCTTTGATCCCTTTCGTGAAATCCAATCTATTCATATCCTACTTCGCTTCCAGCATCTCCTCTGTAACCCTCTTCAGTCTTGAAGTGGCTGCAAGGATATCCTTCTGGGCATAGATGGCACTGATTACAGCAATACCGCAGATTCCACTGCCAGCAAGCTGAGGTGTATTGTCCACTGTGATTCCACCGATAGCCACTACCGGTATGGAAACCGCTTCGCAGATGGCCTTCAGAGTCTCGTATGAGACGTCGTCCGCATCGTCCTTCGAGCCTGTCGGGAAGACAGCTCCGACGCCAAGGTAGTCGGCACCTCTCTCCTGGGCAAGCAGTGCCTGCTCCACAGTCTGTGCAGAGACACCGAGTATCTTGTCCTTTCCAATGAGAGAACGCACATTTCCAGCCTCCATGTCGCTCTGGCCCACATGTACTCCATCTGCATTCATCCTGAGTGCAATATCGACATTGTCATTCACTATGAAGGGAACCCTGTACTCCCTTGCCAGAGCCTGCAGTTCCACAGCTTCCCTGTAGAAGTTCTCGTCATCGAGATTCTTCTCCCTGAGCTGCAGGAAGGTAACACCACCCTCCAGACTCTCGCGAACTACATCATGAAGAGTGCGTCCACCAAGCCAGTGGCGGTCTGTAACTGCGTAGAGCAGAAGACTTCGATCAAGATTCTCTTTCATGCTTCGACCTACCTGATCTCGTACTTTGCACCCTTGTCGAGGGTAGAACCGTCCATATTGTAGATTGCATCGATGATCCTGTTCCTGTAGGTCGAGTTGCCATCACCCGGCTGCATCCTTGCCCAGCCTATCTCGCCAGCAAGACCCATTGTGCAGACTGCAGCTGCAGCTGCCTCGAGCCTGTTGTCCGGATTTGCGACCAGGAAGGCAGTCATCATGCCGGAAAGCTGGCAGCCTGTTCCTGTTATCCTTCCCATCTCTGCCCTGCCGTTTCTGATCACATAGCAGCTGTCTGCATCGGCAACGAGATCGATCGCACCTGTGATTGCGATTATCGAACCGGTCTTTTCTGCAAGTTCCTTGACAAAGGCAACGGCACTGTCAAGAGTCTCCTCTGTAACTGCGTCTGCAACATCGGCATCGACACCCTTTGTCGTTCCACTTCCATGAGCAAGTGTCTTTATCTCCGAGATGTTTCCTCTGATCACTGTGAACTTCACCTCTTCCATCAGCCTGATCGCAGTGCTGGTCCTGAGAGCGGATGCACCGGCTCCAACTGGATCGAGAAGCACTGCATGTCCAAGTTCGTTGGCCCTATTTCCTGCCAGGAACATTCCCTCGATGCTGCTCTTGTTGAGTGTTCCGATGTTGATGTTCAGGCCACCGCAGATTGTCGTGATATCCTCGACATCATCCGGTTCATCCGACATGATCGGGCTGCCACCACAGGCGAGCAGGACATTTGCGACATCATTGACTGTTACATAGTTGGTGATGTTGTGTACAAGTGGTACACACTTTCTTACGTTCTCAATACATTTTCCGAGCATATCGACCTCCAGAAATAAAAGAAGATATGCCACATAGACATATCCTTCGATATCCTGTCCAGTCGAACAGCGGTCTCAGTATCCCTACGTTGGCATTATCCAAATCAGGTAATGGGTCCGGGACATACCTCCCGTTCTCAGCCTTCCTGCGAAAGCTCCCCTAAATCTAGTCCTACTCTACACCACGCACCCTCCACTTTCAAGAGCGATCAGGGAAAAAACGAACTTCAGGTCGAACAGTCGATGAGAAGATGGAACCTGAAGCAGAAGAATGCCAGAGTTGGACAGTTAATTTTGAAACGTTTTAATTATTTAAGACAAAAAATATTCTCTTCAATATAGCGGTCATGGCAGGACTATAAATATCTTTTTCTGATATATGCAAAAGAGTTGACATTAGAAAAATGGCGTGAGATTATTTACTTATTAAAACCTTTTAATTATAAGCAGGAATCCGAACTCTGACGGCAGGATATTGTCCGAAGGACTCTCAGATTCGAGGAGCTTGAAAGATGACGATAGAGGAAAGAATCAACGAAGCCAATGCAAAGGTCATGGATATCCTTCAGAACGGCAATCCGATCTGGACCGATGTCCAGAGAGCAATCGATGTGGTTCCGAACATGAAGAAGAACCTTATTCTGCACCCGGGTCCACCAATTGAGAAGGAGCACATAGTCTTTCCTCTCAAGAACTCGATCTCTGGCGCTGCAGTCCATGAGGGACTCGCAAGGAACGTGGACGAGGCCTGGGAGAAGGTAATGAAGGGAGAGATCGAGATCGCTCCGGCCCAGAACTACAACTGCTCCTGCGCAGCTGCAATGGTCATGAGCGCCTCGATGCCGGTAATCGTGGTCGAGGATAGGACCCACGGAGGAGTCGGCTTCAGCACCCCGCACCCAGGTCCAAAGCCAAAGGTACTGAGATGGGGACTCTATGACGAGGAGGTCGAGAGGGACCTCAGGGCCTTCGAGGAGGAGTACTGCCCTGCCCTCGGCAAGGCCGTCAGGGCAAGCGGAGGAATCGATGTGATCAACATCCTCTCGAGGACAGCTGGCATGGGAGACGAGAACCACAACAGACAGCCGGCAGGCTCGATGTGCCTGGCACTGACACTGGCTCCCTACCTCATCGACACAGGAGCTTCGGCAAAGGCAATGAAGGACTTCTTTGCCAACGACCGCTTCTTCCTCAACCCTATAATGGCAAGTGCCTGCGCAATGATGGCATCTGCAAAGAAGATAAAGGATTCGACTGTCATGGTCGGCATGGGAGGAAACGGAGAAGAGTTCGGCATCCAGGTCGCAGCTACCGGGAATACCTGGTACAAGACCACTGCCCCATATATCGAAGGAATTCTTCTCAAGCCGAGCTACAAGAAGTCGGACATGCTCCGCTATATGGGAGACAGCTGCATCACCGAGGTCTGGGGCCTTGGAGGCATGTCTGCAATCGCAGGACCGATGTACATGAAGCTCACAGGCTCCGCATTCGAGGATGCGATCGACAGGACAGAGAAGGCAAGGAAGGTCTCGCTTGGAGAGCACACCTTCGCTCCGATCCCATGGGATGGCTACAGAGGAATGCCGGTCGGCGTCGATGTAAGGAAGGTCGTCGGCTACAGCATCCTCCCGATAAGCCATGGCGGCTCGGGACTGAAGACCGGAGGCCAGGCCGGAGCTGGCGCTGCCGAGCTCCCGATGGAGTGCTTCAAGCTGGCACTCAAGGGTGTTGCTGCCGACATGGGCATCACAGTCAACAAGGAGAGCGTATGAACATCTGTACAAGAATAGAGAAGAATCGCTATGTCGATTCACTGGATACCCTTTTCATGATGAGCGTTCTGAATGAGCAGGAGGGCATCGAAGTAGCCTTTGCAAGTCTTGCAAGCGACTCCTTCAAGGAGACCATAAAGGCCGAGAATCTGCTCACTGACGAGATCAGAGCTCTCAAGGGCTCCGACTTCGTAATCGTTGCAAGAGCAGAATCCGAAGCAGCCTTCAACAAGGCCCTCGATATCATAGACAAGGAGTATGCCTCTGCGAACAAGGTAGAGAAGAAGACATACAGGACATCGAAGGATGCTGTAAAGGAACATCCGGATGCCAATCTCTGTCAGATTGCAGTTCCTGGAGAGTTCGCTCTTTCAGAGGTCACGAAGGCCCTCAACCTTGGAATGCACTGCGTAGTCTTCAGCAACAATGTCCCGCTCGAGGATGAGAGGAAGATGAAGGAGCTTGCCAGAGAGAAGGGACTTCTCTGCATGGGCCCCGACTGCGGCGTTGCCAATATCAACGGCGCGGCCCTGGTACTTGCCTCCATCAACAACCGCGGCCCCTTTGGAATCTGCGGAGCCTCTGGAACCGGCATCCAGCATGTAGCTGCAATCCTGCATGAGTGCGGTACTGGCGTAAGCCAGACAATAGGAACAGGTGGAAACGACCTCAAGGAGCCGGTCGGAGGCATCATGATGCAGATGGGCATCGATGCACTTGAAGAGGATCCGGAGACCAGGTACATCATCCTGATCTCCAGAAAGCCGGCAGACTCCGTGCTTGCACCGCTTTTCTGCAAGATCGAGAAGTGCACCAAGCCTGTCGTCGTCTTCTTCATGGGCTGCGACAGGGAGACTGTCGAGAAGCACGGAGGAATCTATGCATCCAACCTCGACGACTGTGCACAGAGGGCACTCGAGCTCGTAGGAAAGAGCTACAGGCTCGAAAGTGATGAGGAGCTGCATCAGATTGCAGCAGAGGCGATAAAGGGAGTGGCCCCATATCAGAAGTACCTCCGTGGCATGTACACAGGTGGTACCTACCTTGACGAGGCAATGAGGGCAATGGAGGGCATCATCGGCCCTATCTACTCCAACGCACCACTCTCACCCGAGTACAAACTTGAAGTATCAACCAACAGCATCAGGAACTCTGCAGTCGACTATGGTGAAGAGGAGTTCACCCAGGGTCGCCCGCATCCTGCCATCGATCCCGGTATCCGCCAGCCGTATATCATGAAGGAGGCAAGAGACAGGGAGGTCGCAGTGATCATCCTCGACTTCATCCTCACACCTCCTGGCCATATGGACCCAGTAGGCTACGTCCTCAGAGATGTCGTCAATGCACAGAAGGAGGCAGCAGCCGAGGGCCGCAAGCTCATCTTCATCGCGACCGTTCTCGGTACCGATGCGGATATCCAGAACAAGAAGGAGCAGTGCAGAAAGCTCGAGGAGGTCGGTGTCATCGTCGCAAAGACCAACTTCGTAGCAGCAAAGCTCGCAGCAGAGATCGTAAGGATGCTCGGGGAGAGAAGATAATGGATACATCAAAGATTCAGGAACTGTTCAAAAGTGAATTGAAGATAGTCTGCGTAGGACCATCTCTCTTCTCGACGGCCATCGAGAAGCAGGGCTTCACGACCTACCAGGTCGACTGGATTCCACCAGCCGGCGGCGACAGAGAGCTCCAGGCTCTTCTGGAGATCATGGGTGGGCTCGACTGATGAAGATACTTGTCTGCAATGCGGGAAGCACATCACTGAAGTTCAAGCTCTTCGACATGCCCTCCGAGAGGGTTCTTGCCACGGGCGGAGTCGAGAGAGTCGGCTCTGCCGACGATGCGATCTTCAAGTATGCGAACCCGCTAAAGGGTGAGAGCATTCTTAGAGAGAAGCAGTGCATACCTGACTACCAGGCCGGAATAAGGATGTTCCTATCCGAGCTTGTCGAGGGTTCCCTCTCTGTACTTGAAAGCGTTGGCGAGATAGAGGCAGTCGGCTACAAGACCGTCCTTGCAAAGGGCTTCTATGGAGTGCATGAGCTTACAGAGGAGGTGCTCGATGGCATGAAAGCCTGGCTGGACCTCGCTCCGGTTCACAACACAGCCTACCTCCAGTCCATCGCCGCAATGAAGGAGGTCCTTCCGGATGTGAGAATGGTCGGCTCCTTCGAGACTGCATTCCACACCACAATTCCACTTGAAAGGAAGATGTATGGAATTCCATACGAGTGGTATGAGAAGCATGAGATCCAGCGCCTTGGCTTCCACGGCGCCTCGCACAGCTACATAGCCTCACTGCTCGATGAGAAGCAGAAGAGCTATCGTGCCATCTCCTGCCATCTCGGAGGAAGCGGCTCCATCTGTGCCATCCAGGATGGAAAGAGTGTCGATACAAGCTTCGGCATGTCTCTGGAGACTGGCCTCATACACGCCAACAGAGTCGGAGAGATGGACCCTACACTGGTCTACCACCTCGAGAATCTGGGCCTTTCCAGAGAGGAGGTCCACTCCACTCTGATAAAGAACGGTGGTCTCAAGGGAATCTCCGGAGTAAGTGGTGATATACGCTATGTCGAAGAGAGTGCACAGCGGGGCGATAGAAGATCCCAGCTTGCCCTGGACACCTATGTAACTGGCATCGTCCACTACATCGGCTCCTTCTATCTCGACCTCGGAGGACTCGACTATCTAGTATTCACTGCAGGTATCGGAGAGCACTCATCCTACGTCAGAAAGGCTGTCTGCGATAAGCTCTCCCCTATCGGAGTGAAGCTCGATGAGGAGAGGAACAGCATGAATGCCGAAGTGATCAGCACAGACGATTCAGCTGTGAAGGTACTTGTGATACCGACAGATGAAGAGGTAGTCGTGGCCCGAAGGGTCTTCTGCTGCAGATAAGTGTTTAAAACGTTTAAAAATTTTTAGTCATTTTTTGGTATCCTGTTAACTTTTGAATAAGAGGCTAACAGGATATTTTTATACAAAACCTTCTTATTTTGCTTCTATACAATAAAAAACTGTTGACATGGTAAAATTCCCATGTTTCAATTCAGTTATTAAAACCTTTTAATTTGAGGAGAGGGTATGAGAAAAATTGGTATTCTTCTTTTGATTTCCCTTGTTGCACTTGCTTCAGTATTCGCTGGTGGTGCACAGGAATCCAGCACTGCTCAGCCTGCATCCACAGAACCTGCATCAAAGTACGGTGGAGTTCTCAGAGTTGCACAGGCTACGCTCGACTATTCCGAAACAATCGGACTTCCCTTCATGACGACAGGAACAGAGACCGAGACTGTTTTCACAGCTCTTTATGACAAGCTCTGGACCCGTGGCGCCGATGGCAAGATCAAGCTCATGCTTGCTGAAAGCTACACAGTAAGCGACGACGGCCTCGAGTACACCTTCACTCTCAAGAAGGGCATCAAGTTCCACGACGGATCAGACCTCACTGCAGAGGTCGTTGCATGGAACTACAACCAGGCAATCGCTCACAAGATGTTCTCCGGCGTAAGCAAGGCCGAGGCTGTTGACGAAAGCACCGTAAAGGTCGTCCTTTCCAAGCCGAATCCGTTCTTCCTGATGGCAAACTCCGCAAAGTGCGGCTGGTGCATCACATCCAAGGCAAACTACGACAAGAACGGCGAGGACTATGCCAGAAGAAATCCAGTCGGTACTGGCCCATTCAAGTTCGTCTCCATGGAAACTGGAAAGAAGGTCGTCCTTGCAAAGAACGAGAACTACTGGGCAGTCGACACCGATGGCAGCAAGCTTCCATACCTTGATGGTCTTGAAGTATCCGCAATCTCCGATCCAACAGTTGCAGCTGCAGCTCTCGACAACAATGAGATCGAAGTCTACAGCGGCACACTCAACAAGCTCATCGAGAACCTCGAGGTATACGGAATCGAGAAGTTCAACGTCGAGAAGGGTGCTGTTCCTACCAAGGCTCAGGGCATCAGATTCATGGCAAACAACAGAAATGCCAAGCTCCTTGCCGATGAGAGACTCAGAAAGGCAATTGCCTACGCTATCGACGGCCAGGCCATCGCAGCAGCAATCAAGGACGGCACAGTCCAGTACACCACCCAGGTCGCTCTCAAGGGCGCAGCCGACTACGTAAACGACGCTGTCGTATACGACTACAATCCTGAGAAGGCAAAGGCCCTGCTCAAGGAAGCTGGCTATCCTGATGGCTTCGAGATCGAGATCAACATCGACCAGACAGCAGAATCAAAGAGATTCGCCGAGCTCTATCAGTACTATCTCGGACAGGTCGGCATCAAGGTCAAGATCATGGCATATGCAAACACCGAGAGAAACGCTATCCAGGATCGTGATGATACCTGGGATCAGCTCCTCGTTTCCGGTACCGGTATCGTTGGCGAGTCCACGAACGTATGGGCAAACTGCGGACCAGAGAGAAAGAAGTGGAGAAACATGCAGCCATTCGACACCGAACCAGAATGGGAAGCACTCTGGTACAAGGTCGCAGACGCAAAGAGCGAAGCTGAAGGCTACAAGGCACTCCAGGACTACTTCCGCTATGCATATGACCACTGCTGTATCTACCTGTTCATGCACTACTTCGCAGACTGCAAGTACAGCACCAAGAACGTCAACCTGCAGCTCGACAAGAGCGGTATCAGATGGCTCGACAGCTCCATCGCATACTTCACTGCAAAATAGGCCGCTAATGGCCAGACCCATCCAGGTGACAGCTCTTCTGTCACCTGGAATCAAATCAAACAGAACGAGAGTTTGAACATGTTAAGGTATATTCTCAGCAAGCTCGGCCAATCGCTGGTCGTTATCCTGTTAGTCAGTATCATAATTTTTTCCATAATTGAAATCCTTCCTGGCGATATCTCTGCAACAATTATCCCAGAGGATGCAACAGAGGCTGAAGCCGAGGCCATCAGAGAGGAGCTCGGACTCAATGACAGTGCGCCTGAACGATATTTCAAATGGCTATTCGGTGCGCTGCATGGTGACATGGGAATATCGCTCAAGACAAGGGAGCAGGTCGCAGAAAAGGTCATGCATGCCCTTGGAATCACACTCAGCTTCACAATTCCAGCACTTCTGATAGGAACACTTATCGGTATCCTGCTCGGAATTGCCGCTTCCCTCAACAGAGGCAGATTCGTCGACAACTTCGTCTCCTTCATTGCGAATGTCGGCAATGCGGCCCCTGGCTTCTGGATCGCAATCATGCTGATCCTTCTCTTCTCGGTAAAGCTCAAGTGGCTTCCGGTCCAGGGCTATACCCCATTCTTCGCAAATCCGGCCAAGGCCATGCGCCAGATGGTACTTCCTGTACTGGTACTCATGCTGCCGACTATTGCGGCCATCACAAGACAGACAAGGTCCTCGATGCTCGAGACACTCAACCAGGAGTACGTCAGGACGGCAAGGAGCAAGGGTCAGAAGGAGAGCGTTGTAATCTTCAAGCACGTTCTCAAGAACGCCCTTACCCCTATCCTTACGATGCTCGGTCTCAGGCTCAACATATGCTTCGCAGGTGCAATGATCAGTGAAAGCATCTTCGGTATTCCCGGCATGGGAACTGTAATGATACAGTCGATCCTCAATCAGGACGCCAACGTAATGCTTGGTGGTGCTGTCACGATGTCGATCGCAATTGTACTCATCACCTTCATAATCGATATTCTCTATGGCGTTGTAGACCCGAGAATCAGAGTAGCGAGGTAAACGATATGAACAATCTCAAAAGAACACTCAGGGTAATTGTTTCCCGCCCAGTATCTCTCTTCGGTTTTGCCATCCTGGTCCTGTTCGTTCTGGTAGCCATCTTCTGCTATCAGCTGGCCCCATACGATCCGAACGAGATCAATCTTGCAGAATCCCTGGCAAAGCCGGGCATGAAGCACATTCTCGGAACCGACGAGAATGGCAGGGACATCCTCAGCAGGATCATTGTCGGAAGCAGGGTCACACTTGAAATCGCCATCGTCTCCGTATTCGTTGCAGGCTCCATCGGAAGCGTCCTGGGCCTCGTATCCGGATATTTCGGAGGAAAGGTGGACATAATCATAATGAGAATCACAGATGCCCTGATGTGCATCCCGAAGATCGCACTGGCAATGACTCTCACCTTTGCACTCGGCAGAGGCACCTTCTCTCTGATGGTCGCCATCGGACTCTCATCCGTTCCAGGCTACATCAGACTGATCAGAGGACAGGTCATGAAGACCAAGAACAACGACTACGTCCAGGCACAGACCATCATCGGTACGAACAAGCCGAAGGTCCTCTTCTCGGAGATCCTTCCGAACTGCATCTCTCCTCTGATCGTCTATGCGACCACCAATCTCGGCGGTTCGATCATCACAGAATCCTCACTGAGCTTCATCGGCTGTGGCGTCCAGCCACCCAACGCAGCCTGGGGTTCAATGGTAGAAGCTGGCTTCAGCCTCATCAGAGTCTACCCCTACCTCTCAGTCTATCCAGGTATTGCAATTCTCGTTGTAGTACTCGCTTTCAATATGTTCGGTGATGGTCTCAGAGACGCACTCGACCCAAGAATCAGCAAGAGTCTTTAAAGGAGAATTCCATGATGGACAAAGATGTTGTAATCGATGTAAGGGATCTTTTCGTAGAATTCCAGATGAAGAGATCTACCGTATACCCGGTAAATGGTGTCTCCTACTATGTAAAGCGCGGTGAGATCGTCGGCTTCGTCGGCGAGTCCGGCAGCGGCAAGTCCGTTACCCAGCTCAGCACGATGAGACTTCTTGCCCAGCCACAGGGACACATAGTGAACGGCAGTATCATGCTCGAGGGCACAGATGTAGCTGCACTGAAGCAGAACGGCAGCGAGATAAGGGAGATAAGAGGCTCCAAGATCTCAATGATCTTCCAGGAACCGATGTCCTCCCTCAACCCTGTACTCACAATCGGAGACCAGATCACAGAGTCCATTCTCCTGCACCAGAATGTTACAAAGCAGGAGGCCAGGAAGAAGGCCGTAGAGCTTCTGGAGCTGGTGAGAATCCCGGATGCAGCTACAAGACTGGACAACTATCCGCACCAGTTCTCAGGTGGTATGTGCCAGAGGATCATGATAGCAATCGCAATGAGCTGCAATCCGGACCTCCTGATTGCAGACGAGGCAACGACAGCGCTTGATGTAACAATCCAGGCGCAGATACTCGAGCTTTTGAGGGATATCGTCCGCAAGACGAACACCTCTCTCATCATAATCACTCACAACCTCGGTATCGTTGCCAGATATGCAGATAGAATCTACGTAATGTATGGCGGTACAGTTGTCGAAAGCGGTTCCGTATTCGACATCTTCCAGCGTCCAAAGCACCCATACACTGTAGGTCTTCTGAACTCCATCCCTTCCCTTTCCGATCCAAAGGACAGAGAGCTCGTTCCTATCGAAGGCTCGACAACTGTACTGACCAGGCCTCTGAAGGGTTGTGCCTTCTACTCAAGATGTACACAGCGCTGTGCAGGCTGCGACTCTCTCACTGCCATTCCAGAGATGTACAAGGTCGCAGAGGGACACTTTGCCGCCTGTGTCAACAAGGATGTGCAGCGTCTCCAGCTCGAAGGTGGAAAGAGAGTCCTCGACGAGCACAAGGATGCTCCTAACATCATCGAGATCAAGGATCTCAAGATGTTCTTCCCTGTATTCTCCGGAGGAGTCATCAAGAAGAAGATTGGCGACAACAAGGCTCTCGGTGGAATCAATCTGACGATCAGGAAGGGTTCGAGTATCGGTCTCGTAGGAGAGTCCGGCTGTGGCAAGACCACACTGGCAAAGTGCCTCATGAGACTCTACAGGCCGACCTCTGGTCAGATAATCTTCGGTGGCAGGGACATTGCACAGCTCAAGGAGTCGGAGCTCAAGGATATCAGAAAGAAGATACAGTTCGTCTTCCAGGATCCGTATGGCTCTCTCAACCCGAGAAAGAAGATCGGCTACATCATCGGTCAGCCACTTATCAACAACAAGCTTACAAAGACCAGGGAGGAGTACGACAGGAGAGTCGATGAGCTCTTTGGCATTGTCGGTCTGGACCCATCGATGAAGGATAGATACCCTCACGAGCTTTCCGGTGGACAGCGACAGAGAGTCGGTATCGCAAGAGCGCTCGCAAGCAACCCGGAGATCATTGTCTGTGACGAGCCGGTCTCCGCACTGGACGTATCCATCCAGGCCCAGGTCCTGAACCTTCTCGAGAAGCTGCAGGCCGAGTTCGGTCTCACTATCATCCTCATCGCCCACGACCTTTCAGTCGTAAGGCACGTCTGCGACACTATCGCAGTCATGTACCTTGGACAGATCGTCGAATACGGCAGCTGGGACAAGATCTGCTCTGAAGCAAAGCACCCATACACACAGATGCTCTTCTCTGCAATCCCGATTCCAGATCCTGAAGCGGACAGACAGAGGGATTTCAAACTGCTCAAGGGAGAGATTCCATCCGTTCTCAACGTACCTAGTGGATGCAACTTCCATACAAGATGCCCATATGCTACAGCTGAGTGCTCCCAGGCAAGACCAGAGCTGAAGGATATTGCTCCTGACCACCTCTGCGCATGCCATCACCCACATGGAGGAGAGGAATGAGCCACTGGTGGATAGACTATCCCTGGAGATTCATACAGACCAACTTCAGAGAGATCGATATGGAGAGTATCGATGCCGTGGAGTATGTGAAGACCCTGAAGGAGTTCAATTGCAATGTTGTCGCCATCAACACTGGCGGCATCATGGCAAGCTATGATACAGACCTGGAGTTCCAGCCGAGGAGCACGCACATGACAGGGGACACGCTCTCCGATCTTATCGATGAGTGCCACAGAGCTGGGATCAGGGTCCTTGCCAGGATGGACTTCTCCAAGACAACAAGAGAAGTCTACGACAAGCACCCTGAGTGGGCCTACAGGAACAAGGAAGGCCAGATCATGGAGTACAACGGCTTTGTCCAGACCTGCTTCTCCGGAGAGTATCAGCAGCAGAAGGCCTTCGAGATCACCCGCGAGGTCATGAACAAGCTGCCGATCGATGGCTTCTACCTCAACATGGGCGGCTACAAGACGACCGACTACAGCTACAGGAACTACGGTCTCTGCCAGTGCGAGAACTGCAAGAGGGCCTTCAGAAAGATGTTCGGCGAAGAGCTGGACGAAGAGAATCTTCCAAAGCTCAAGCTCTTCCAGGAGAGGATGTACAGCCAGACGATTGCAAGACTCAACAGCATGATCAAGTCGATTGATCCCGAGGTCGCACTGAATGGTGTCGACTACCAGAGGATCGAGGCCAAGACCGAGTTCGGGAAGATGGGTCCGGAGTGGATGTACAACTCCGCTTCGATCGCAAGAGGAGGAAGCACTCTCGAGGGTGTTCCCAGAGTAAGCACCTCCTCAGTGGACTTCATCGGCTTCTACCTCAGGCACAGCTCCGTCGGTCCTGAAATCCAGAAGCTGAGGCTCTACCAGGCAATTGCCAACGGTGGAATGCTGGACTACTTCATCATGGGCCTTCTGAAGGATCACAGGGATAAAAGCAGCTTTGCTGCTGTGAAGGATATATTTGCCTACATGGCAGAGCACGAAGAGGTCTACAGGGGACTGAAGCAGAGGACCGATGTCCTTGTCATCCGCCAGCAGAGCTATGTCGTCAGTGACGAGAACAAGGGGTGGATCAGAGCCCTGACAGAGAACCATATCAGCTTCGGCGAAGTCGAGATGAAGTTCCTCACAAAGGATGCTGACCTATCGCACTTCAAGGCAGTGGTCCTGGCCGATGTGGAGAGGGTCACCGACGATATCGTCGCCCTTCTCGACCACTACGTAGAAAATGGTGGAAACCTCATCGTCACCGGAAGATCCGGCCTCATCGATGACTCCTTCCTCCCAAGAAGGAGACTTCCCTTCCGCTCTCTTGGAACAAGCTCGGATGCCCAGGTCCTCACAGACCAGCTCTCTGCCCTCTTCCAGATAAACAAGAGAGACAGGAAGATACTCCCATCTCTCTCGGATACTGATATTCTCTACATCGGTAATACCTATGTGAGAAACAGCTATGGGGAGCAGGTGGAAAAGCACCTTTCTCTCATTCCGCCACAGCCCTTCGGCCCACCGGAGATATGCTATGCAAAGGAGTTCTCCTCTGAGCCGGGCCTCACAGTGAACCACTATGGAAAGGGACAGGGAATCTACATCGCATGGCCAGTTGCAGAGAGGTACTACCAGGATGGTTATCCAAGCTCCCAGCAGCTGATACACGACGTTTTAATCTCCGTCGCCAAGGTGGAAAAGCTTGACTGCGGCACCCTTTCTCCTATGGTAGAAGTGACTGTTGCAGACAGGCAGGATGGCTCTGCTTCCCTTGTGCACCTGGTCAACACCTCAGGCTGCATGGGAAAGAGCTATATGGCACCTCTTGACATAAACAACGTCAATATAAGTATTTGCACCAGGAAACCGACCGAGGTCTCTTCCCTGGGCGGCGGCAAGGTGGAGTACAATTGGGACGGTCAGATGACTCATATCAAACTTGACAGATTGGGGGGTTTTGAAGCTATCCTAATTAAGTATTGATAAACAACAAGTTAGGGATGGAAGAGAATGAGTGACATCAAAAAGGTTGCAGAGCTTGCAAACGTTTCAATAGGAACCGTATCCAATGCGTTCAAGCGCCCGGACAAGGTAAGCCCAGCAACCAGAGAGAGGATCCTCAAGGTCTCCCGTGAACTCAACTACTTTCCAAACCAGCTTGCCAGTGCCCTTGTGACCTCACAGACCAAGATCCTGGGCCTGATGGTCTCCTACTCCTTCAGTGCGAACAGGGGCAAGGCGATAATAGAATTCTCACGCCGTGCAGCAGAGTACGGCTACATAGTAATGCTCGCCACCGTCAACATGAAGCTCGAGGAGGAAGAGGAGGCCATTAGCCGCTTCCTGCAGTACCGCGTCGATGGTGTCGTAATCTACGGAGACTACTCCGAGACGATGACCCAGCACTTCAAGAAGCTCCAGCAGAACAACGTCCCATTCATAGCAGTAAAGCGATACGACGAATCCTACAACAACATAAATGTCGAGGCAGACGATGCAATTTCAGAGATGGTCGACCAGCTCCAGAGGTTCGGCCACAGCCAGATCTGTGCAATCGTCGGCAACTTCCGCCACAAGGATGGAAGCCTCGGTGTCAGAGCAAAGAGATTCGAGACCTTCAAGAGAGTTCTCAGGGAGAGAGGAATCCAATTCACAGATGACGACCTCATCATAGTAGAAAAGGACTCCAAGGAGTGCGGAATCGAAGCTATCGACAAGATTCTGGCAGAACGCAGAGGCAATATGCCTACCGCCCTCTTCTGCATGTACGACCACATCGCAATCGGTGCAATGACGAGGCTTATGCAGCGCGGATATAGAATTCCAAGGGATATTTCTGTCGTAGGATATGGAAATTACGAAGTTGCAGAATACAGTGTTGTCAGCCTCTCTACAGTCGATACAAGGGAGACGGAGATCCTCCAGCAGGCACTTTCGATGCTGATGGACCGCATCGACAACCCAGAGATGGCAACCGAGAGCAAGGTGATCCAGCATCGCTTCATACTGAGGGATTCGATAGGCTTTGCTCCAAATACCAACTGATCCAAGACGATGAGCTCTGCGCGCAGAGCTTTCCTTTTTCTTCGCGTACACAATTACCAAATTAGCATTCCAACAGATCATATTTGAGTTCTTGGCATAGGAGGCATTTATGCTACAATTGGCAGGAGGACGGAATATGAGACTGCACAGACTATTTTTGACAGCATTGATTCTCACAATTGCCATCTCCCTCTTTGCCTCTGGCGCAAAGGACGAGCAAACGGCAAAGGCCAGCACCTACACCAGGATATCTGCCGAGGAAGCAAAGAAGATAATGGACAGCGAGAAGGACTATATCATTCTCGATGCCAGAAGCCAGGGGGAGTATGACTCAGGCCACATTCCAGGGGCAATCGTCATCCCGCACACAGAGGTAAAGTCGAAGGCCGGAACGATCCTAAAGGACAAGAATCAGAAGATACTTGTATACTGCAGGAGCGGAAACAGGAGCAAGCAGGCCTCCTCTGCCCTTGTGGAGCTTGGATACACAAACGTATATGAATTCGGCGGCATCAACAGCTGGCCGTATGAGATAGTGAAATAGAAAAGGAAACAGAGTATGGGATTCTTTGATTTTTTCCGCACCCCGGATATCAACGAGGGTGTCGAGGAGTTCAGAAAGACGGAAAAGGCCTTCCTGCTGGATGTAAGAACAAAAGACGAGTACGCCCAGGGACACATCCCAGGAAGCATCAATCTGCCGCTCGATGAGATTGCTACAGTGGCAGATATCATCAGCGACAGGAGTGCTCCGGTCTTCGTCCACTGTCTCAGCGGTGGGCGCAGCGCAGCTGCAGTATCGCATATGGAAAGACTTGGATACACCAATGTGAAGAACATCGGTGGAATCGGATCATATAGAGGAGAGATAGAGAGATGAAGGTTGTAATTGTAGGTGGTGTTGCAGGCGGTGCAACCGCAGCAGCCAGACTGAGACGTCTGGATGAGAAGGCAGATATAACAATTTTTGAGAAGTCCGGTTTCGTTTCCTACGCCAACTGTGGACTCCCCTACTACATCGGCGGTGTCATCACCGACAGGGAGGAGCTGACTCTCCAGACCCCAGAAAGCTTCATGGAGCGCTTCAGGATCAAGGTAAAGACAGGCCATGAGGTCACCAAAATAGATCCAGCAAACAAGAGCGTCAAGGTCAAGAATCTCAAAACAGGAGAAAGCTGGGACGAGAGCTACGACAAACTGATTCTCTCCCCAGGTGCTCGTCCTGTCAGACCTGACCTCCCAGGAATCGACAGCAAGAAACTTTTCACACTTAGGACTGTCGAGGACACCTTCCACATCTATGACTTTGTCGAAGAGACAAAGCCAGGAAAGGCTGTAATCATAGGTGGCGGCTTCATCGGAGTCGAGACTGCAGAGAACCTCAGGGAGAAGGGACTCGAAGTGACCATCATCCAGCGCCCCAAGCAGATGATGAACATCTTCGACTACGATATGGCCACCTTCATCCACGCAGAGCTCAGGAAGAATGGAATCAAGCTGAGGAACAACAGCAACGTCACAGGTTTCCAGGAGAAGGATGGAAAGCTCGAAGTAACCGTTGCCGACAAGGAGAGTGAAACAGGAGATATCGTCATACTGGCAATCGGCGTACAGCCAGACAGCCATCTTGCCAAAGAGGCAGGCCTCGAGCTCGGAATAAAGGGAAGCATCCTTGTAAACGACAGGATGGAGACCTCTGCTCCTGATGTCTATGCAATTGGCGATGCAGTTCAGGTAAAGCACTTTGTAAGCGGAGAGGATGCTCTCATTGCACTTGCAGGACCTGCAAACAAGCAGGGCCGAATAGCCGCAGACAACATCGCAGGTGGTGACTCCCACTTCCGTGGTTCCATGGGCTCCTCGATCATCAAGATCTTCGACCTCACTGCTGCAGGAACAGGTCTGACAGAGAAGGCAGCAGCCAGAGCCGGCCTGGACTATGACAGCGTAGTTCTCTCCCCTGCCTCCCACGCCTCCTACTACCCGGGAGCAAAGGCAATGACAATGAAGGTCGTCTATGAGAAGAAGACCCTGAAGCTTCTCGGTGCCCAGATTGTCGGCGCTGCCGGAGTCGACAAGAGAGTCGATGTTCTGGCAACTGCAATAATGGCCGGCGTGAGGGCAGATGAACTGAAGGATCTCGACCTCTGCTATGCACCACCTTACTCATCTGCAAAGGATCCGGTGAACATGGCCGGCTTCATGATCGAGAATATCGCTACAGGAAAGATAAAGCAGTACCACTGGGAGGAGGTGGAGAAGCTTCCTCGCGACGGCAGTGTTACACTCCTCGACACGAGAACTGTCAGGGAGTACTCCAGAGGTCATGTAGATGGATACATCAACATCCCTGTAGATGAGCTCAGGGAGAGACTCGGAGAAATCGATTCATCCAAGCCTGTCTATGTTATGTGCCAGAGTGGCCTCAGAAGCTACATCGCCTGCCGAATTCTCATCCAGAATGGCTTCGATGCCTACAACTTCAGTGGTGGCTACCGCTTCTACTCTAGTGTAGTCAAGGAGATTGCCACAAGTTCTGAGACCTACCCTTGCGGAATGGATAAATAACCCATTTCGATGTCTCAATAGCAGATTGGAGAGCCAGTTTATGGCTCTCCATATCTATTTTCAGACATCAATTGGTTTTATTCTATTCATCACCTTCTATTCCACCAGCTCGTTCGAAGAGCTATAAATCCTCTATCTAGGACCTGCTTAATGTTGTATACTTGACCCATTGAGAACAGGACCATGACAAGGGGAGATTGTCTCCCGGTCTTCTTGTTATGCACAGGGGAAATCATATGATCGACAGGAATTGCTGGAGTGCGGAGTTCGAAGCTAGATTCAAGAGACACGAAGAGGAACTCAGATACCTATACCTCGGACTATACAACAACGACGAAATGGCATACGACTACTTCGTTTCCATGCTGTATAGACTCTGGTCTGAAAGAGCAGAATCTCTGAAGCTTATAGATAGAGGTAGAGAGGAGCTTGACGACTGGTACAAGGGCAACCACCTTACCGGTATGCTGATGTACGTCAACGCCTTTGCAGGCAACCTCAAAGGTGTAAAGGAGAAGCTCGACTACATCGAGGACTGTGGCGTCAACTACCTCCACCTCATGCCACTTCTCGAGAGCCCCAAGGGAAGAAGCGATGGCGGCTATGCAGTCAGCGACTTCAGAAAGGTCCAGCCTGAGCTTGGAACGATGGAGGATCTCAACGAACTGGCAGAGGCCTGCCATGAGAGAGGCATCTCCGTCTGTCTCGACTTCGTAATGAACCACACCAGTGAGGACCACGAGTGGGCAAGGAGAGCCAGAGCTGGAGAGAAGGAGTACCAGGACAGATACTTCTTCTACGACAACTGGGATATTCCGAATCAGTTCGAAAGTACAGTGCCTCAGGTCTTCCCTGTCACAGCTCCGGGCAACTTCACCTGGAACAGAGATACCGGCAAGGTCGTAATGACCACTTTCTACCCATACCAGTGGGATCTCAACTATGCAAACCCAGTCGTCTTCAATGATATGACCGACAACATGCTCAATCTCTGCAACCACGGCGTAGATATCATCCGTCTCGATGCAGTTCCATACATCTGGAAGCAGCTGGGGACCAACTGCCGCAACCTTCCACAGGTCCATACTCTTGTCAGGATCATGAGAATGGTCTGTGAGATAGTCTGCCCAGGCACCCTTCTCCTTGGAGAAGTCGTCATGGAACCAAGCAAGGTAGTCCCCTACTTCGGTTCTGTCGAACGCCCAGAGTGCCACCTGCTTTACAACGTCACAACCATGGCCACCATCTGGCACACTGTGGCCACTCAGGATACAAGACTTCTTGCCCACCAGATGGAGCAGGTCTTCAGCCTTCCAAAGGAGTACACCTTCCTCAACTACCTCCGCTGCCATGACGATATCGGCTGGGGTCTCGATTACGACTATCTGAAGAGATTCTCGCAGCAGGAGGTACCACACAAGAAGTACCTGAACGACTACCTTACAGGAAAGTGGCTCTCGAGCTTTGCCCGCGGTGAACTCTATAACAACGACCCGAAGCTCGGTGATGCAAGACTCTGCGGAACGACCGCTTCTCTTTGTGGCATAGAGGTCGCAGAGCAGACTGGCGATGAGGATGCAATGAAGAAGGCTCTCGCTCTAGACACGATGCTGCACGCCTTCATGTTCACACTCAGCGGTGTCCCAGTTCTCTATAGTGGAGATGAAATTGCGCAGAAGAATGACTATTCATACCACAATGACCCAGTGAAGGCCGATGACAGTAGATTCCTCCACAGAGGCAATCTTGACTGGTCCAAGGCCGCGCTCAGGAGAAAGAAGGGGTGCACAGAGGAACGCATCTTCTCGGCGATCAAGAACCTTGAGAGGCTCAGAGGTGAGCATCGTGTGTTCGACTCGGCAGCCGATACCTGGCTTGTCAGGACCGGCAACCACAACGTCATTGGAATCGGACGCTACTACAGGAAGGAGAAGCTGATCTCGTTCTTCAACTTCTCCGACAACAATCAGACAGTATGGTTCACTGAGGATGGAGAATTCACCGACCTCATAAGTGGAAACAGCCAGAAGCAGCCATATACAGAAATAGAACCATTCGACTTCAAGTGGTTCTGCACGGAGATGTGATATGAACAGAAAACTTATCTTCCTCGATATCGATGGAACCCTTACCGAAGCTGGATGCAATGTACCACCAGATAGTGCACTTGAAGCAGTAAGGAGAGCAATGGCAAAGGGCCACAAGGTCCTTCTCTGCACCGGCAGGAATCCGGGAATGCTCGCACCGGTACTCAAGTACGGCTTCAATGGTGCTGTCGCCTGTGGTGGTGGCTATGTCTTCACTGGAGATGAGGTCCTTTACGACTGCCCGATGACCGAAGAGCAGAGAGTCACTGGACTTGAACTATTGAAGAAGCACGGTGTCTTCAGGACAATCGAGGCAAAGGATGTCACCTATGGGGACGAGGACCTCGGAGAGTTCCTTGCAGGAGCAGGTGAAGGCAACAGCGAGCTCATGAGATGGAGAAAGGCACTTGCAGAGCAGCTCAACATCCTTCCGATGAAGGAGTACGATGGCCGCCCTCTCTACAAGATAGTATTCATGTGCACAAGCTACGACCAGCTTGATGAAGCAAAGGCTGCACTGGGAGATCAGTTCAACTTCGTAGTCCAGGATGTCGCAGCCCACAGCTGTCTCAATGGAGAGCTTGTAAACAAGAAGTTCGACAAGGGCAAGGGAGTAAGGATCGTTGCAGAGCACTTTGGTATCCCTCTCGAGGACACTATCGGCTTCGGCGACAGCATGAATGACCTTGAGATGATCGAGACCGTTGGAATGAGCGTCTGCATGGCAAATGGCAGTCCCCTTCTCAAAGAGAAGAGCAAGATGGTCTGCCCTGCCGTTACAGAGGATGGACTCTACAAAGCCTTCGAGGAGCTTGGACTCATCTGAGTGTAGAAAATACGATTTCTTGAAACAGTTTTTTGTTTACAGAAAACGTTTACGACCATATCATAGTAAAGGACTTATCCGCGCGCGAGGTTAGCTCCACGCGGATATTTCATTTTTAGGAGGGAAAAATGGCTCTTGACTACAGAAAATGTGCAGAGCAGATCTCAGCCAATATCGGCGGAGGAGCAAACGTAGTCAGCGCAGCACACTGCGCAACAAGACTGCGACTGGTCATTGCAGACAACAGCAAGATCAACAAGAAGGCCCTGGAGGACGTCGAAGGCGTAAAGGGCATGTTCGAGTCGAATGGACAGATCCAGTTGATCATCGGAACAGGAACTGTCAACAAGGTATATGATGAATTCCTTGCAGTTACCGGCGTATCGGCCGCAACCAAGGATGATGTCAAGAAGGCAGCAGCATCTCAGATGCCGCTCTGGAAGAAGATTCTCAAGACTCCTGGTGACGTATTCGTACCTATTCTTCCTGCAATCGTCGCTTCCGGTCTCATGATGGGTCTCGTCGAGGCTCTCGCAAAGGTGATCCCATCCTTCGGCCAGTCCGGATGGTTCCTCTTCCTCGACATGGTAGCAAACACTGCATTCGCACTCCTGCCAGTACTCGTAGCTGTCTCAGCTGCCAGAGTATTCGGAGCCAACATCTTCCTCGGTGCAGTCATCGGTATCATGATGGTCCACCCTGCTCTTATGAACGCATGGACTGTCACACCTACCAATCAGCCTGCTGTATGGATCCAGCTCGGTTTCCTGAAGATCTCCGCAGTCGGTTACCAGGGCCACGTAATCCCTGTAATCCTCTCCGTCTTCCTCATGGCAAACATCGAGAAGAAGCTTCACAAGGTCGTTCCTGAGATGATCGACCTCTTCGTTACCCCACTGGTAACAGTCATGGCAACTGCATTCGCTACCTTCATGGTAATCGGACCGGTCTTCTCCATTCTTGAGAACTACGTCCTCGCATTTGCACACTGGCTCGTAACCTCCACTGGTGGTATCGGTGCTCTCATCATGGGCGCTATCTATCCATTTACAGTTGTCATGGGTCTGCATCACATGTACAACGTCATCGAGGCTGGCATGCTCGCATCCGGCGGTCTCAACATCTGGATGCCTATCGCATCCGCTGCAAACTTCGCACAGTTCGGTGCATGTCTCGCAGTTGCCTTCAAGTGCCGCAATGCAAAGCTCAAGTCAGTTGCACTTCCATCCTCGCTCTCTGCCGCTCTCGGTATCACAGAGCCAGCAATCTTCGGTGTCAACTTCCGCTTCATGAAGCCATTCATCGCAGGTGTAATCGGCGGTGCAGTAGGTAGCCTCTTCGGAGCAATTGCTGGAATCGGCGCAACCGCATACGGCGTTACCGGTATCCCAGGCTTCCTCATCATCGACCACAAGATCCCATACACAATCCTGCTTCTCATCTCCGGTGGCATCGCATTCGGTATCACGACCTTCATCTGGCATGAGGAAGGAGAAGAGGCTCCAAAGGCAGAAGCAGTAGAAGAAAAGGCATTCGATGCTCCTGTCGTAATCCGCTGCAAGAACGGCGAAGTCAAGCAGCCTGTCAAGGGTTCCGTTGTCAAGAGAGAGGATATCCCAGACGATACCTTCGCTTCCGGAGTTCTCGGTGATGGCGTTGGCGTTGAACCATCAGAGGGTCTCGTAGTAGCTCCATTCGATGGCGAAATCACATCTGTTGCAGAGAGCCAGCATGCAGTCGGTCTCGAGTCTGCAGGAATGGAACTCCTCATCCACGTTGGTGTCGACACAGTCAACATGAAGGGTGATGGATTCACCTGTCTCGTAGCTGAAGGCGACAAGGTCAAGGCTGGTCAGCCACTTATCCGCTTCGACATGGCAAAGATCGAGAAGGCCGGCTACAAGAAGACCGTTGCAGTTCTTCTCACCAATTCAGAGGACCTCGAAGAGGTAGTCTGCGGTTAATAGAAAATAAAAACACAAGGAGAAAACATATGAAGACATTTGAGTACACTATCAAGGATCCAGTAGGAATTCACGCACGCCCAGCAGGACTTCTCGTAAAGGAAGTCAAGAAGTTCGCTTCTGCAATCACAATCACCAAGGGCGAGAAGGCTGTAAACGCACTCAAGCTCATGGCTCTCATGGGCATGGGAATCAAGCAGGGCGATACCATCAAGGTATCCGTTGAAGGTGCTGACGAAGAGGCTGCAGCTGCTGCAATCGAAGCCTTCTTCAACGCAAATCTCTGATCCTTTCAAAGAAACAAGGGAGGAGAGATGATTTCCATTCAGGGAAAGGGTGTTTCCACTGGCGTAGCCATGGGACCACTGTATTTCTATCAGAGAGCAAAGACCTCTATAACAAGAGAGACTGTCGCAGACACTGCCAAGGAGTGGCAGCGCTTCAAGGCTGCCCAGGCCAAGGCCATCGATGAGCTCGGAGAGCTTGCCGAGAAGGCCAGGGCCGAAGCCGGCGACGAGGCTGCCCTTCTCTTCGAGACCCACCAGATGATGGCAGAGGACCTCGACTACGAGGAGAGCATCCAGGGCCTTATCCAGGATGAAGCTCTCAATGCCGAAGCTGCCGTAGCTGATACAGCAGAGCAGTTTGCAACGATGTTTGCAGGTATGGACGACCCGTACATGCAGGCAAGGGCTGCAGACGTAAAGGATGTATCGACAAGGATAATCGGTATCCTCTCAGGCGCAGTCCAGGGAGGTATCGACTCGGCAGTTCCTGTGATCCTGGCAGCTGACGACCTCGCTCCCAGTGAGACTGTCCAGCTGGACAAGGCAAAGATCCTCGGCTTCGTAACAGAGGGAGGCAGTGGCTCGAGCCACACAGCCATCCTTGCACGCACTATGGGAATCCCGGCAATAATCGGCGTGGGCAATCAGATAAAGAAGGAGTACGCAGGCCGCGAGGTCATCATCGATGGCACCAAGGGTGTTGTTATCGTAGATGCCGATGCTGCTACCAAGAACATGATGATTGCAAAGATGGAGGAGCAGAGAAAGACCAGAGAGATGCTCGAAGCCCTCAAGGGCAAGCCGAACGTCACAAAGGACGGACACTCCATCCGCATCTACTGCAATATCGGAAGCCCGGACGATGTCTCATCCGTACTCGGAAACGATGCAGGTGGCATCGGCCTCTTCCGTTCGGAGTTCCTCTATCTCAACTGTGATGACTATCCAACTGAAGACTACCAGTTCGAGGCCTACAAGAAGGTCCTTTCGGATATGGGCGACAGAGAGGTCATCATCCGCACACTGGATATCGGCGCCGACAAGCAGATCGGATACTTCAACCTTCCAAAGGAGGAGAATCCGGCAATGGGCAACCGTGCACTTCGTGTCTGTCTGAACAGACCTGAGATCTTCCTGACACAGCTCAGAGCTCTCTACAGAGCCTCTGCTTTCGGAAAGCTTCTCATCATGTTCCCGATGGTAACAAGTGTATGGGAGGTCAAGGAGGCAAAGAAGCTCTGCGAAAGAGTCAAGAAAGAGCTCACAGCAGAGGGAAAGGCCTTCAGCGACGATGTAAAGATCGGTATCATGATCGAGACTCCAGCTGCTGCAGTCATCAGTGACCGCCTGGCAAAAGAAGTAGACTTCTTCTCCTGCGGTACCAATGACCTAACACAGTATACATTGGCCTGCGACCGTCAAAATGCAGACCTCGGCAGGTTCTACGACCCGCATCACCCTTCAGTTCTTCGCCTTCTGAAGCTCGTCTGTGACAATGCTCACAAGAACGGCATCTGGGCAGGAATCTGTGGTGAGCTTGGCGCAGATCTCTCACTGACCGAGACCTTCCTTTCTATCGGCGTAGATGAGCTCAGTGTATCACCAAGAGCAGTCCTACCTCTGAGACAGAAGGTCCGCGAGACCAATGTCGCAGTCGTAAGGGACAAGATCATCGAAGATCTTATTGGCTGATATATTCAGACAACTCTTCGGGGCACCCTCAGGGGTGCCTCGTTTCAACTAAAGGGAACAGTTAATTGAGCGAACAGGTACAAGCAAGATGGCATCTTATCTTTCATGGAAGTGTACAGCATGTGGGCTTTCGCTATACTGCCATGTACTTTACCCGCGACCTTTATATAACCGGCTGGGTCAGAAACAACGATGACGGTACAGTCGAAATGGAGGCGCAGGGAAATCTCTCAGCTCTCAGGAAGTTCCTTCTCAGGCTCAAGGGAGCCAGGCATATCCATATTGAAAATGTGGAGATAAAGGAGATTCCAACTCTCCCCTTCGACAGGAAATTCAGAGTCCTATAGAAGATTGGACTTCTGTTTTCTGTACTCGTTCGGCTTCATGCCGTACTCCTTTTCAAATACACGGTTCAGATTATTCACATCCGCATACCCTACAGCCTCACAGATCTCATAGATCTTCATATCTGTCTCAATGAGAAGCTTCCTTGCCTGGTGTACTCGTACCAGAGTCAGATAGTTCTTGTAGGTGATGCCGGTCCTCTTCTTGAAGAGCTCAGAGAAGTATGTAGCGTTGATATTCAGGTTGCTGGATATATCCTGAAGCGATATATTCCTGTTGTAGTTTGCCTTGATGTACTCCTTTGCAAGTGTGATGATATCGGTCCTGTCCCCATCCAGCGTTGCACTGCCAGTTTTAATAAGGATGTCGTAGGCATCCATGACCCATATTCTAAGCCGATCGGTATTCTTCAGACGGTCTATTGATTCAAGTCTTGATATGTACTGCTTTCCAAGAGCACTGTCGATATCGACAATTCTGGACATCCTGGAAAAGCCATATTCAACAAGGCGAAGAGAAGCATTCCTGCTCTCCTCATAGCCATACGAACCATCAGAGAGACGAGAAAATACCCTTTCAGCAATTCTTTCGCACTGTTCGAAGATGCCCTGATCCAGAGCAAGCTCAAGCTCTCCTACATCGCCATCTGTGATGATGCCATATGGGATATCAGCTGAGGAGAGAGACTCTCTATAGCTTTCGAATGGAGAGAGGGCACTCTCGCTCTGGTGACTGCCCTCGGCCCTGGCCTTCTCCTCCTTTATCTTTGCAATAATCTTATTCCAGGCCTTTATGAGCTCCTCCTCCTCGATAGGCTTTGTTAGATACTCATCGACCCCCAGTGCTATCGCCTTCTTGGCATATTCGAACTCTGCATATCCACTGAGAAGGATGAAGTGGCTGTGGCAGCCCCTTTGATTCAGCGCCTCTATCATATTGAGTCCACTGACCTCTCCCATGCGGATATCTGTAATAATGACATCGGGCATGTGGGCAACTGCCTGCTCGATACCATCCTCACCGGAGTATGCAGTATAGATATCTCCGACATCATCAAGATACATGGAGACGAGGATCCTGAGACCTTCGACTATAAGTGGTTCATTATCGATCAGAAGCACGCTGTAGCTCATTCTTTCTCCTCCCCTGAGCTTCGATATGGGAAGCGTACCGTTACTGCAAGACCACCCTCTTGAGGTACGGTCACATATACTCCATATGTGTTCCCGTAACTGAGCTTTATTCTTTCTGCAATATTCACAAGACCTATGCTGGTCTCTTCGTTCGGATTCTGTTTCCTCTCAAGACAGTGTGAGAGTCTCTCCTGAAGCTTGGAAAGCCTCTCCGCATCCGGAGTCTGTCCGTCATTGGTGACAGTCACAATAATGTCCCCCTCCTCCAGAGTGCAGCTGACAAGGATGTTCATCTTCACATCTCTGCCTTTCAGGCCATGGACAAAGGCATTCTCTACTATCGGCTGGATTATCATTGGAAGTGCCTGGGCATCGGCAAGGGACTCATCCATATTTATGTCGAGTTTGAACATATCTGGATAGCGGAGGCCCTGCAGCATCGAATAATCCTTTGTGTATGAGATCTCTTCTGCAAGAGTATGCCTCTTGCTTGTATTGAGCATGATACGGAACATTCTCGAGAGCGCCTTGACCATCTCGGCAACCTCCATATCCTTCTGAAGCAGCGCCTTCATCCTGATAGTCTCGAGCGTATTGAACAGCATGTGCGGATTGATCTGGGTCTGAAGGGCAAGCAGCTTCGAGTTCTTCTGCTCTATATCGGCAAGATACACCTCGTTGATGAGCTGCTTGATGCGCGTGATCATCTTGTTGTAGTTGCGTATCAGGTCCCTTACCTCGAGACTTGCATGCTCCACATCGACTATCTCATAGTCACCACCCTCGGCCAGCTTCATCTGACGGCGCAGAGTCAGAATCGGCTTTGTGATGCCATGGCTTACTGGCAGAGAAATGATGACGACCAGGAGAAGGCCGACTACCATACAGAGGACCGCAACGAGATTTATGACAGTCTGGTGGACCTTGAGATTCTTCTTCGGAAGAATAATGGCAAGCGAGAGCTTTCCATGGTCTGTTTCATTGGAATATATGATATTTTCAGTTGAATTCTCATCGTATGAGCCATCAAGATTCTGAGAGTCGTAGACCAGGCTACTCTCTCCATTATGGATAACAACTCTCAGATTCTTCAATGTTTCACTGTCGACCTTGCTCTTCTCTCCCAAAAGAGAAGATGGTTCATAGTCGACAAGCAGAGTACCGATATATAGGTGTTCGTAGCTGAAGATTTTCCTAGAGAAGGTAACGAACTGTGCCTTATCCTCTGTAAACCGCTTGTAGCTGGCATCGTGGCTCTCGGTGATGGTAATCGTATCTTCATTTTCGATTATCTTCTGAAGCCAGCGCTGGGAGCGTAGAGCAGAATCGTCTATCTGGTCATTTGTAAGTCCATAGGTGTAGAGCTTGCCGCTTGCCGACAAAAAGGAGATGCTGTTCGCATTTTTCAGCAGCGTAGAGGTGGTTGCCATCATTCGTCCAGCCTGGGCCATGTACTCTATCTCTTCTGTCTGCGAGAGGCCTTCATAGTGGCTTAGCTTGTTGACGAGCTCTGGGTCTACAAGCAGAGATTTTGTGATGCTGTCGAAGTCATCGATGAAGGTATTGAGGTTGTCTATTATCTGATTTGAATAGGTGGAAGCAAATTCCAGGGCCGCATCTTCAAGCTTTCTGGCAGCGACCTCGGCCATCAGGATGATGGCGATGGTAAGAGGGATAAGGGATGCAAAGAAGTAGCTGAATATAAGTCTTGTTCTGATTCTTGCAGGACTCTTTGCCATATTCTCCTCCCCTGTTAATTCTAGAGCATTTCTCTCTTCAGATGTTGCTATTTAAAACAAAAAACAGCAGCAGGCGGACCTGCTGCTATATACCTTGCTAGACAAGAGTTACTTGTTCATCTTTGCGTACCACTCTCTAGCTCTCTTGGTGACTTCCTCGCCACCTGTTGCATACCACTTCTCTACGAACTCATCGAACTTGTCGATTGGCCATTCGCCGATGATGATCTTGGAAGCATACTGGACATACAGAGTGCGTGCATTGATATCTGGATAGCCTTCATAGATGGATGAAGGAATACCGTTGCCTGCAATCTCCTTGCCCCACTCGCCCTGATGGCGGAGGTTGGAGATAGCCTGGTCATATGCCCAGGCGTTTGCCTCGGTCTTGGTGGAGTCGAGGGTTCTTGCCATGCTGTCGACTGTTGCAATTGCCTGTCCTGGGTTGAGGATGAGGTTGGACTGGTTCTTGTAGTCGATAGGATTCATGTGCTTTGCACCCTTCTCGTCTACTGTACAGTGCATGCCAGGAACGCCATAGTAGAAGTCATCCCAGAGGTCCTGATCGCCATATGCATTGAGGAACTTCTCGATTGCAGCAAGCTTTGCTGGATCGTCGGTGTTCTTGAAGCAGAGCTCATAGTCGGAGTTCAGGAAGATTGGATATACATTCTGGAAGCCAGGAGCGCTGATTGGTGGGAGGACCTCAAGAGTAGGTCTTACACCAGTGTTCTTCTCGATGGAGATGGAGCGCTTGAAGCTGGACTGTGGGATGTGGTAGTAGATACCAACGAGACCGGAGTCGACCTTGCCGTCCCACTTGCTCTTGCTATTGAGAAGGGTCTCTTCATCGATGAGGCCTTCCTTATACAGCTCGCTGATGAACTTGAGAGCAGCCTTCATGTTAGGTGTGACTGCGGAGTATGTGAGCTGTCCATCGTACAGATCCCAAGCTGGGAGTCCTTCGAAGAGAACAACACCATACATGTTGAAGAGGTAGTCCATCCATCTTGCTTCCTGTCTGCCGCCAGTAGGAATCTCATCGTTGAGGCCGTTGCCGTTTGGATCCTTGGTCTTGAAGGCTCTGAGGACGTTGACGAACTCCTCCTGGGTCTTAGGCATCTCGAGACCGAGCTTGTCCAGCCAGTCCTTGCGGATACATGCACCATAACGGGCATAGCTGATTACAGATGGGGTACCCCAGATTCTGCCTTCACCAGTTGGATCGACAGCTGCAAGCATCTTCCATACGCTAGCTGGAACAGCATTCCAGAGCTTGGTTCTTGGAAGGATGTCTGTGAGGTCGAGGAGAGCACCGTTCTCGGCGAGGCTCTGACCCAGATCCCTTGGGTGGAAGATGTCTGGAAGGTCGTTTGCAGCGATTCTCAGATTGAGCTGCTCCTTGTATGTCTTGCCTCCATTCCACTCAACATATGGCTGCCAGAGGCCGATGCCTGTGAGCTCCTTGTAGAAGTTGTAGCCAGGGCCTCCCTTTGGGGTCTCAAGATAACCTGCGTTACTTGTCCAGATCTCCATATCGATGTCGCCGGAGCTGGCTGCAGCTTCGCTCTTTTCAGCAGCGCCATTGGCAAATACCATAAGGGCACAAGCGAAAACGAGCATAAGAACTAATGCTTTCTTCATTTCTATTCTCCTTTTTGAATAAATTCCCTTTTGCCGGGAAAAGAGACTTTGCCCCTTTTCCCATTATCTAACTAATTTTCCGGCAGCATTTGAAAATCATGGAGTGCAGAACTTCTGCTTTTATATGTATTTCTTCGGCAAATACCTGTACTGATGGATATTGGTCGCACCCTATCAGGAAAAGAGCGAATAGAATCCCCTGCTCTTCTCCTCGAAAGTCATATCCCTTTGTAGCATGAAGCGATCCGAAAGACGAATATCGCCTGCCGATGCACCAGCTTCCAGAGTGAACCATCCCCTCTCAGAGATGAAAACTCCATCCTCCTGATAGAAGGCAAGCTGACCGAATCTGACGAAGGTACTGACTCTCTTCTTCTCCCCAGCTCTAAGTTCGACTCTTCCAAAGCCTACAAGCTCACGTACTGGACGGATAACAGAGGCATTCTCGTCACCTGCAAAGAGCAGGACAACCTCTGTTCCATCGACAGGACCGGTATTCTCGACAGAGAGTGAGACCACGACACCCTCCTTTTCTACCTTCACCTCGAGTTCTGAGTACTCAAAGTCTGTATAGGAGAGTCCATGACCGAAGGAGTATCTTGGGTCATGAGGACAGTCGAGATAGCTTCCATATACACCGATACTGGTGTATGGGGTGAATGACGAGCCGTTCATTGGTCGGTAGGAAAGTGGAATCTGACCGGCGTTGTAGACAACGGATACAGGAAGCTTGCCACAAGGATTGAATGTACCAGAAAGGATATCTACTACAGCTTCAGCACCGAACTCCGAGGGGCTCCATGCTTCAAGAATTGCATCGAGATACCTATCTGCTGCATCGCTTGAGATAGGTCTTCCATCGAAGTGGACTCCTATCATCGGCTTTCCAAGCTCCTTGATTGCAGTGATGAACTTCTCCTGTCCCTGAGGCAGGTTGACCGATGCCGAATCGGTGCCCTCTCCCATTGTTGCAATCTTCCTGGTGCCGTGCTTTCCACCAAGGGTAATGATTACAAGATCAGCATCCCTTGCATTCTCGATGGCCTCTATGTAGTGACTGTCATCATCACCGACGACATCATAGCCGTAGGAGTATACTATTCTGCTCTCGGGATAGCGTCTCTCGAGCTCTTCGAGAAGAGACCTGCACTCGGGCTTCTGGTGGTGCAGGAGCTCCTCATAGTCCTTGTCGTCACTTCTCTGGATCGGAGTATTTCCAATCGTCTCGACCTCGATACCGGCGGCTGTCCTGTCCTTTTCGTGCTGCATGGCGTAGTTGCCCTCTGCAGTACTGTAGTGGGTGTAGCTTCCGAAGAAGAACCTTGAACTCTTTGCGTGTGGACCTATTACTGCAATTACCTTTGGAGAACTCTTTATCGGAAGGATGCCATTGTTCTTAATAAGGACCATGGACTCCCTGGCACTTTTCTTGGAAATCTCGGCATCGCCCTCCATGACGAATAGTCGGTCGAGCTCTTCTTCGCTCATGGCAAACGGATGCTCGAAGAGACCCATGCGGAACTTTACAACGAGGATCCTGTAGACAGCTGCATCCAGGACGGCCATATCGCGCTCGCCCCTTCTGAACTGTTCTACCAGTTCATCGGAGATAGACCTCTTCATAGGAGTCTCGAAGTCCATGCCTGCTGCAAGGCTTCTGTAGGCAGCCTCCTCCCTCGAATCGAAGAGCTTGTTCCTCTCGAAAAGCTTTGTGATTCCTGTATAGTCGGAGACAACGAGGCCATCAAAGCCCATTGTGCCCCTTAAAATCCTTGTGAGTATCTTCTTTGAGGCAGAGGTACCCTCTCCGTTTATCGGAGTATAGCATGGCATTACACCGCGAAGACCTGCTTCGCTCATGCACGCCTGGAATGGCTTGAGATAGACTTCATGATAGGTTCTGTCAGAGACTTCGAAGTTGCTGGATTCTATACCGGCAGCACTTCCATGGAAGCCGGCAAAGTGCTTTGCAACCGCCTCTATCTTCTGCTCTGTGCCGTGCTCCTTCTGTACCCCGCGCACATATGCTGCTCCCATTGCAGAGGCCAAGGTAGGGTCTTCGCCATAGGTCTCGCCCATTCTTCCGTTTCTTGGATCCGTGTTTATATCGAGAACAGGAGCAAAGACCTGAGATGTTCCCATTGCACTCTCCTCCCTGCCTACAATCTCGCCGATCTTCTCTTCAAGCTCTGGGTCGAAGGATGCACCTCTTGCAAGACCATTTGGAAAGGAGATTGCCTCCTGGACAGTTGCGCCACAGATTCCCTCCAGATGGCAGATTGCAGGAATATGGTGTGTACTCTTTGCCATCACCTTCTCCTGCCACTTTCTCTGGAATTCGACCGAGCCCTGCCTGGTCTTTATCATTCTCATGTAGGTCATTGCGAGCATGCCAGCGCCCTGAGGATACTGCTCCTCAAAGGTCTCCTCGTCAGTCGGAAGAAGGCGCGGCCAGAAGCAGACCACCTGACCCATCTTCTCATCAAGGCTCATCCTTGAAATAAGGTCCTCGGCCCTCTCTTCTGCTGAAAGTGAACTGTCTCTATACTTTTCCATGCTGTTAATCTCCGTTTACAGATATAGCAGCATCATTGCTGCTATACCTTCTTGCTGAACTGTGAAACTTTGTATCAACCCTTTACCGAGCCGAGCATTGCACCCTGTGCAAAGTACTTCTGGAGCCATGGATAGACTGCAATGACAGGAATGATTGCAAATACGATCGTTGCTGCAGAGAGTGTTGCACTGGTGTAGTTGATATCGCCCATTACACCGAGCACCTCGAGATCGGATGCACCACCGAGAATCAACTGCCTGATTCTCATCTGGAGTGGGAAGAGAGCCGATCTGTTGATGTACATTGCAGGGTTCTTGTACTGGTTCCAGAGAGAGACACCGTAGAAGAGTCCAATGGATACGATAGAGGCCTTGGAAGATGGAAGAACAATTCTGAAGAGAGTTCCGAATATCGAGCAGCCATCGATTGTTGCAGCCTCCTCGATATCGTGAGGGAACTGCTTGAACGAAGTCCTCATGATTGCCATGTTGTAGGCAGAGAGGATGAATGGGAGTATCAGTACCCAGTAGTTGTTGCACAGTCCATATGCCCTCAGAGTAAGGAAGGCCGGTACGATAGGAGCCTTGAAGATCATGGTTCCTACGACATAGATCATCAGTATCCTGGAGAGCATGAACTCCTTCTTCGAGAGTGGATATGCTGTGATTATGGTAAGGGCCAGGGCCATCAGTGTTCCGATAATAGTAGATGAAATCGAGATTGCTGCTGAAGTCCAGAGAGCCTTGTCTGAAAGGATGTACGCCCAGGAGGCTGTGGTAATGCCCCTTGGGAATAGAGTTACAACGCCCAGATCTACAGCCCACTTTGAGCTGAGCGAGAGAGCAACGACATTGGCCAGAGGAACCAGAGATAGCAGAGCTACGAAGATCATGAAGGCTGTTACTACAGCTGTGAATATCTTGTCATTGAGTGCGGTTTTCATTACCAGAGTCCTCCATCCTCAGTAGTCTTGTTTGCAATGAAGTTGAATGTTCCGACCAGGATGAGACCTACGACTGCCTGGAAGAGACCGATTGCAGTTGTGGAGCTGTACTGACCGTTGAGAATACCGACGCGGTAGACGTAGGTATCGAAGATGTCGCCAACACTGAGTGTCATAGGAGTAAGGAGGTTGTAGTTCTGTTCGAAGCCGATCTCGAGGAACTTGCCGATGCCGAGCAGGAAGAGTGTGAGCATTGTTGGAATCAACATAGGAAGTGTGAGGTTCCACATCCTCTGAAAGCGGGATGCACCATCGACCTCTGCAGCCTCGTAGATACCAGGGTCGATACCACTGAGAGCGGCGAGATATACGACTGTACCCCAGCCGGCCTCCTTCCATACTGAGGAGAATGCGAAGATGGGTCTGAACCAGGATTCGATCTGCATGCCGAGAACAGACTTCAGGCCGAACCAGCCTCTTATGATATTGAAAAGGCCACCCTTTCCCATGATATCGAAGATCATGCCACCTACGATTACCCAGGAAAGGAAGTGTGGGATGTAGACTGCTGTCTGTACGGACTTCTTGAGAGGCATATACCTTATCTCATTGATTGCAAGAGAGAAGATTACAGGAATAGGGAAGATCAAAATCGTCTTGATGAAGCCGAAGATCATCGTGTTTATGAGAATCCTGGAGAAGTCCGGATACTTGAAGAGCTGCCTGAAGTTCTCAAGGCCTACCCACTTGCTGCCCCATACACCCTTGAATACAGAGTACTTCTGGAAGGCAATCACACTTCCGAACATCGGAACATAGTGGAACATGAAAAGGTATATCATGCCCGGTATTACCAGAACATAGTAAGGCCAATACTTTCTTATGTTGGACTTCAGTGTCATGGGCTTCTTGTAGTCTATAGCCCCACTCATCTCTTTCTGCTTCATTGCACAAAACCTCTTTTTACCATCCTATTGTCTTATGGGTTTTCAAAAAGACAGATTGGTAAACTTCAGTATTTTCGTGCTTTTCTTCGGGTATTTACCGACAGAAAGAGATTTGCTGCCTATTGCCTTTTATGGGAGTACATTGCAGACTCATCGACCCTGTTGACGAATACTCCGTCCTCTCTATAGGCCTTGATGTTGTCCAGAATGTAGCTGAGCATTCGCTCATCCTTGTCCGGCTGTGGTGGAGTTGCGTGCGGTGTGATGAAGACGTTGTCCATATCCCAGAGTGGGCTGTCTTCAGCAAGAGGTTCCGAGGCAACTGTATCAAGACCGGCACCGAATATCTTCCTCTCCTTCAAAGCCTCGATCATTGCCTCCTCGTCGATGAGGCTTCCACGGCCCATGTTCACAAGAACGGCTCTCTCCTTCATCGCCTCGAACTCATCCTTCCCGATTATATGGTAGGTATGGTCGTTGAGTTCGATGCAGAGGACGACATAATCGCACCTTGAGAGAAGCTCTGAAAGGCTGTCCCCCCTCTTTGATGCGTAGAGTTCATCTACGCAGTCGAGCTCTACTGCACTTCTTCGATAGCCCAGCACATACATTCCGAAGGCCTTTGCAAGCTTCGCAACCTCGATTCCGGTATTGCCAAGCCCCAGTATTCCGAGAGTTCTTCCTCTTAGACCCGACTGGAGTGGATAGATACCCTCCTGAGTCCAGCAGTGTGCCTTCTGATGCTCCAGCTGCAGGCCAATACTGTATGTGAAGTACATCATGAACATGAAGGCGTGCTCTGCAAGGGAGTTTGCACTCCTTCCCTTTGCACAGGTAAGTACTATATTCCTGTCAAAGAACTCCGGAGTGACTGTCTTGTCGATTCCTGCATGGGAGCAGTGCATCCACTTGAGCTTTGGAAATGAGGATACAGGAACAGGGGAATCGGAGTTGAAGATGATGACATCGGCATCCTTTCCATTCTCAAGTATTCCAGGAATATCCTTATGATCGACATAGACGACCTCGGCCGGCTTCAGGGCCTCGAATATCTTCTTCTGGTTCTCTTCCTTAAGCTTTACAGTAAGCAATACCTTCTCTATCTTTGCCATGACGTACTCCTATCAGAACCTTATCTCAAGAGCCCTGAGCATCTCTACCCTGTCGACCTCTAAATGGACATATCCATCCGAATATGAGAAGTCGATAGATTCTCCACTTTCGATATCGACAATGGACGATGGTCTACTTGAAGAAGGGACCCTGAGCTTTATTCCGTATACAGGCACAGGTGCATAGACAGAGCCGCCAAAGCAACCTGTTCCATTGACAAGGTGGACCATCATTCTTTCCCCATCCTCAGAGGTGCCGAGGGTCACCTCGACCATCGGGGTAAATGGAGAGTCCTCTACACTCTCGAGTCCTGCACTCTGTGTGAGAATATCCTTCATAAGGTAGAAGAGAGAGAGGTAGCCATCCATGTGGAAGCGCTTTCCTATATTCCATGTAATGTATATGACTTTGCCCTTTCCATAGCTGTAGACGACGTAACCAGGGTCCTCGGTCTCCTCTCTCGGATAGCAGAGTTCTGGCGGTCCATATGTGTGTGGAGGGATGAAGGAAAGATGCTTAGCAGCCGATTGTGGATAATCGCAGAAAGCGTAATCCTCACCGAAGTACAGAACATCGGTATCTGCTAGAGATGGAAGTTCCTTCCTGTCATTCTCTCTTATTCTCAGCATGCCTGATATCTGGTCATCTACAATCTTTCTGATGCCTGTTCTCTGCATTGAAGCATACGGAATTGTTTCATACTTGTTGTACAGGCTATCGTAGTAGTTGTTGGCACCGGACAGGATAAGTGTGCCACCCTGAGAGACAAAGGCATCGAGCTTTGCTGCCAACGGGGCTGGTACCTTTTCGAGACAAGGGATGATGACAGCCTTGAAAGCAGAGAGATCCGTCTCCTCCTTTATTACATTCGGTCCTACTTCACCAAATGGAATATGGCTCTCGGTCAGTGCCTTGATCCACCCCTTGGACTCCTCTGTAAGCTGGTCATTGCCTCCATTTCTCACGACAAGGACATTCTTGTACATGCGCATATCCTGATAGGTCTTCTCGTTCCTCTTCATGTAGGCAAAGGCCTTTTTCACAACTGGGTAGCTACTTCTATCCATGTGCCCTTCCAGTGGGCCCATTATGTAGTAGTCGAGGCCACAGAAGTTAGCGATATCCTGGCAGAATCTAAGCTCCATTCTCTCCTTGCCGACCGAGTTGTGGCGGTAGCGGAAGCCTATGAAATCAACAGCTGCGTTCGTGATGAGAGGACTCCCTTCAACACTGCTGCCACCTCTGGCAACTGAGGCTGAACCATAGTTCCAGGGAGCATCCTTGCTGCCGTATTCAGTCTTGGTCTCGGTGCGCATGAAGTCCAGCCCTCCAATCAGAGTATCCGGCCTGATGGATTTTATCATTCTGTAAAGTCTTCTGTTCGTCTCCCCTACCAGCTTCTCCTGGAAGGCCTTGTAGGTCCTGAAGACAGGATCGTCCATATTCTCCTTATCAGGTAGTTCCAGCCCGGAGAACTCCTTGAATCTTCTCTTGCAATTCTCGCAGTGGCAGATTCCATGGTAATTGTAGCTGTAGTCACGGGTCTTGAAGCCGCCCATGTTGAAGAAGACACCATCGATAGGGAGAGTCTTCAGCACCTCCTTCATGATCTCTAAGGATTTCTTCTGCAGAAAGTCTCCGCTGATGCACATATGCACATAGCCGTTGTAGTTGACTATGTGTCCATCCGGTCTGCGGTAGGCCCAATCCGGATGATGGATAAAGACCTCCTCGGAGGCTTTGGAGAAGTCCATTCTGGCAAGGACACGAATTCCCTCTCTATGACAGGTATCCATGATGGTCTTCAATGACGAGCCATGAAGAAAGCTGCTCTTTGTATGGTCTTCGACTTTTGTCTTATAGCTTGCAAGAAGTCCACCTACGTTTATCAATGCAACGGTCGCATCGAAATCCTTGAGGGACTTTACATATGATTCAGCTTCGATATTCTCCATATCGATCTCTCTGAAATTGGTCTGGATCATCCTCCAGGGGTAGTTCTTCCACCAGTTCTGCATGCCAGCTTCTCCCATTGTCTTAAATTATAAAGGACGTAAACTATTTGCCGAAGTGGGAGACTTCTGCTTTTCTCTGCATTTCTTTGGTTATAGATAGTCGGGTCTAAGACAAGACGTACTTTCTGCAGTACCTCTGAAAAGAACCGTATCTCTATCTTCTTATTGTAATCGTCCAGAAATACTTGTGGCTCTCTCCTGCCCTGAGGAGCTTGTAGTTCCTGTAATTCATATTAAGCCCATTGACAGAGCCAGCCTGTGGTTCGATACAGAGGTATTTGCAGCCATCGGGACTGAAGAGCGTCCAGCGATCGAATGAAGCCGAAACCCTGAATCTTACTCTCTTATTCACAGTTGCAATTTGTCCCGAAGAGAGGTAGTAGCCACTGATACTTCCAGTATTCTCACCGTGTGACTTGAAGGTCTTCTCCCTCTCTGTCAGTCCAAGAAGCCTGCCAGTTGGCAGCTTCCTCTCATCCCTCTCCATGCTCATATCGATTGGAACGGAGAAGGTCGCTACATCGGCAAAGGTCGTGTGGAGGCCGAATGTATATGGCATGCTCCTATCAGAGCTGTTGCTTATCTGATACTCGGCCTTTACGGAATTTGCACGAAGAGTATAGGTGACCTTCATACGGAAGCAGAAGGGATAGATGCTCTCGTCTGCGTCGAGGACAAGGCTGATTTCCGTATTCGAGAGAGATTCGAGCCTGAAGAAGCTTCTGTTTACCAAACCATGCATATTCATTCCGAGTTCGGGATGAGTAATCGGTAATCTGTATTCGTTTCCCTCAAAGACAAACCGGCCCCCATCCGTCCTGTTTGCAGGAAGCAGAATGGGGGAGCCAAAACGGAAGGCATCACTGCTGCTCTCGGAAGCCGGCCTCAGAATGTCCCTGCCCTTGTAGCGAAGGGAGATGATGTTCGCTCCCCTCGTTGCAGAGACTACCAGAGTCCAGACATCCGTCGATAGGAAGTGGAGACTTTCCATGCTCTACTCTCTAGCAAGGATACAGGCACAGCTGTGACCCTCTTCCACAGGATAGAGAACAGGGACCTGTTTCCTGCACTCGTCACAGGCGTGCGGACACCTGGTGTTGAATGCGCAGCCCGCAGGTACATTGAGAACGCTCGGAATCTCTCCTGTAAGCAGGTTGAAGCTTCTCTGCTTATCCTTCTCTGGGTCTGGGATTGGAATAGCTGAGAAGAGCATCTTCGTATAAGGATGCTTTGGATTGCTGTAGAGCTTGTCCCAGTCTCCTACCTCTACGATTCGACCCAGATACATGACAGCGATGGTATCGCAGACATGGCGGACGACCGAAAGGTCGTGGGCGATGAAGATTATCGTGATTCCCATCTTTGCCTGCAGATCCTCGAGGAGGTTCAGGACCTGTGCCTGGATGGATACGTCCAGTGCAGAGACTGGCTCATCACAGACCAGGATCTCTGGGTTGCTTGCAAGCGCTCTTGCGATTCCGATTCTCTGTCGCTGTCCACCGGAAAGCTCGTGAGGATATCTATCCACCATCGAAGGGTCGAGACCGACAAGCCTGAAGAGCTCCTCTACCCTCTTGTCGTACTCCTCTCTTGTCTTTGTCAGCTTGTTGTTGATGAGAGGCTGTCCAACGATGTAGCCTATCTTCTTTCTCGGATTGAGAGAGCCATACGGATCCTGGAAGACGAACTGTATCTTCCTTCTTACATCCTTGAGCTCCGACTCCTTGAGCTTTGCAATATCCCTGCCGTTGTAGATTATTTCACCTTCAGTCGGCCTGTACAGTCTCATGATGCACTTGGCAAGAGTCGTCTTTCCACAGCCGGACTCTCCTACGAGGCCGACAGCAGAGCCCTTCCTTATTGTCAGGCTGACATCGTTGAGGGCCTTGTTGTCTCCTATCTTCCTCTTGTTGACACCACCAGAGAAGACAGGGAAGAGCATCTTGATGTTCTTTGCTTCCAGGATGACCTCAGAGCTTCTCGAATCAGAAGCATTCTTGCTGCGGCCGAAGACCTGGGAGGTATCGACATGCTCGTTTATGCAGGCACTGAAGTGCTCGCCACCAAGCGCCTTCAAGGCTGGTATCTCTGTCAGAGAGGCGCACTCATCGAGTCTCTGCTTGCATCTGTCGAAGAAAGGACACCTCTTCAAGGGTGCAGTAATGGCCTTTGTGGAACCATCTATAGGGACAAGCTGCCTGTCCTTGTCATCGTCCAGACGAGGAATCGAATTGATAAGACCGATGGTATATGGATGGGATGGATTCTTGAAAATGTCGAAGATCGTTCCAGTTTCGACTACCGTTCCACCATACATTACATATACTCTGTCTGCGTAGCGGGCAACGATACCGAGGTTGTGGGTCACGATGATGAGAGAGGTGTTCGTCTTGCGGACGATATCCCTCAAAAGCTCGAGTATCTGCGCCTGGATCGTTACATCAAGCGCTGTCGTTGCCTCGTCTGCAATCAGGAGGTCCGGATTGCAGCTCATTGCGATTGCTATCATGATCCTCTGGCACATACCACCTGAGAACTGGTGCGGATAGTTGTCCAGTCTTGTAGCTGCATCCGGGATTCTCACCAGCTCCAGAAGCTCTACGGCCTTCTTCCTGGCCTCCTGCTTTGTAACATTCTGGTGCAGGAGAATGGACTCCGTGATCTGGTCACCGATTGTGAGTACAGGGTTGAGGGAGGCCATCGGCTCCTGGAAGATCATTGCGACCTTTGCACCCCTGATCTTCCTGATCTGCGGAGAGTTCTGCTTGTAGTGTGTAATGTCCTCGCCCTCAAGAACGATACTTCCATTCACGATATGGCCCTGGGGCTGGGCAAGCAGCATCATAGAGCTGAGCTGGGTCACGGACTTGCCGCTGCCCGACTCGCCAACAAAGCCGACGATCTCACCGCGCTTTACATAGTAGGAGACACCGTTGACAGGGTAGACTGTCGAACGCTTCATCTGGAACTCTACGAAGAGGTCCTTTACTTCCAATACAACATCCTGATTGTTTTCCATACCCCGCCTCCTACAGACTCTTGCTGATTCTTGGGTCCAGTGCGTCTCTGAGACCATCACCGAACATATTGAATGCGAGTACGACGATAAGGATTGCAAGACCCGGGAAGATGGAAAGGTACGGATATACTCTTATGAGAGAGAATCCATCTTCTACCATCGAGCCCCACGCAGCAGCTGGTGGCTGGACGCCACAGCCGATGAAGCTGAGAGAGGATTCAGTGATTATCGAGGCACCGAGATTCGTGGTGGCATAGACGATCAGAGGAGAGATGCAGTTCGGAAGGATCTCCGAGAAGAGGATCTTTATCCTATTCGTTCCTATGATGGTCTGGGCTTGGATGTAGTCGCAGCTCTTTACCTTGAAGACCTGTCCTCTTACGAGCCTTATGTAGCCAGGAACCGAGGCAAGGCCGATTGCTACCATCAGAGAGAAGGTATTCCTTCCCAGTGCGAAGGTGAGCGTCATGGCAAGCGCCATCTTCGGTATGCAGGTGAGCGCATCTGTAAAGCGCATGATGATCGCATCGACGATGCCGCCGTAGTAACCGGAGATGAGGCCGAATGCACAGCCTATCGATCCTGCGATGAATACGGATATTATTGCTATCTCCAGCGTTACTGTACTTCCGGAGATGATTCTACTGAGTGTGTCTCGACCGAGCTTGTCGGTTCCAAGCGGATGTTCCCAGCAGGGGGCGACAGTCTTGGCCCTGAGGTTGATCTGGCCTGGATCGTAGGGAGCCAGCTGCTTTGCGAACAGGGCGACGAGTACGAACAGGACTATGACGATGAAGCCGGCGAGAGAAGCCTTTCTTGCAAAGACAACGGACATTATCCTTTTGAAGTTCTTCATTTTGTGCTCCTCATTCTTGGGTCTACAACACCATACATGATGTCTATGAAAAGGGTGATCAGGACAACTGAGATCGACATGAACAGGGTTCCACCCAGCATGACGTTGGTATCCTGATCCAGGATTGCTGCCAGCATTATCGATCCCATTCCCGGGATACCGAAGATGCTTTCACTGATCATGGCGCCGGCAAAGCAGTTATTCAATCGGAGACCGAACATTGTAAGGATCGGAGTGAGCGCGTTCTTCAGAACGTGCTTGAGAATGACGACCCTTTCGTTCTGTCCCTTGCTTCTTGCGGTTCTTACGAACTCCTGATTGAGAGTCTCGAGCATGGCAGATCTGGTCTGTCTGGTGATTGCTGCAATCGTGGGCAGCATGAGGACCAATGTCGGGAGTATCATCTGCCTGATACCCTTGACGAAGTCGACAGAGAGTGCTGTGTAGCCCTGCACTGGCAGCAGATTGAGATGGACTGCAAAGAGCAGGATGAGCATGATAGCGAACCAGAAGCCTGGTGCTGCGCTACCGATATTCGCGATTACGGAGATAAGATTATCCCAGAATCTTCCGCGGTTCAGTGCCGCGATTATTCCAAAGCCGATTCCGATCACTGCGCCGATAAGGAGTGCTGCGATCGTGAAGCTCAATGTAATACCTAATGCATGGGAAACCTTTGCAAAGACATCCTCCGATGACTTCAGGGACTGCCCAAGGTCACCACGGATTGCGTTCGAGATCCAGATAAGATATCTCTCGACAGGGGTCCTATTGAGGCCCATCTGTTCTCTCATTATCTCAGCCTGTTCATCGGTAACATCCTCGGGGATGATTGCAGTTCCAACATCTCCAGGAAGTATCTCTATGATGGTGAATACGATCAGACTTACCAGAAGAACTGTAAGCAGAGACTGTATCACCTTGCTAATTACATATTTTCCCATAATTCTACCCAATATCCGGCACTGGCACCGAAGTGCCAATGCCTTGATTTCTGATTACCCTTACTTGAAATAGATCAATGCACTATCGACCCATCTGTCGCCGACCTTCTCGGTCTGGAGATCGACCTTGTTGGTGAAGTACTTGATATCCTTGTACTCATGCAGGAAGAGGTACTGCGTGCAGTGCTCGTGTGCATATGCGAAGTACTCTGCAAGTGCCTTGTATGCAGCGTTGATGTCCTTGGAGCAGTCAGATACCTTGTTCCAGAGCTCTACCCAACCGGGCTCTGTCTCGAATGGGAGCATGTTGTTCCACTTCTTTCTGGATGGAGAACAGTTGTTCCATACGTTTGCAGAGTCACCAGTGATGGAGGTACCGGAAACGAGGAGCTGGGACTTTACATCGTCGCTATCCTGGATCTTGTTTCTCTCTGCGTTTGCATAGGACATGATCTTGACCTTGATGCCGACCTCGCCGAGGTAGTACTGATAGAGCTCAGCAAGCATCTGGGAGTTTGCGGATGTATCGATGTTGATGTCGATATCGAAGCCGTTAGGATAGCCAGCTTCCTTCAGCAGCTCCTTTGCCTTCTCTGGGTTGTAGTCATAGGTGACAGGATTCTCGATGTAGTCGAGGCCGCCTGGAAGAGCGATCTGGTTGGTGTAGACGAACTCTCCATCAGGATACATATCTGCAACTGCCTTTGCGTCAATTGCATATGCAACAGCCTTTCTGAGTCTCTCGTCAGTGAAGAGCTTTGCATTTCTGCTGTTGGCCATGAAGCGGATACCGCTGACCTTGGTAGGGACCTTGCCTCTCTCGATTGTGAACTTAGAGATATCGTAGGTCTCGAGGTTGCCCTTGAGATCGGTGAGAGTACCGATGTAGGCATCGATCTCGCCATTGGCAAGAGCTGCTGCTGCAACTGTAGGATCGGAGATAACTGTGATCTCGAGAGCGTCAGCGTATGGGAGCTGGCTGCCATCTGTATCCTTTCTCCAGTAGTTCTCGTTCTTCTCGAGCTTGATAGACTTTCCAGCCTCCATGGAGACGAACTTGAATGGACCGGTTCCGACAGGATTGGTCTTCGATGCGTCACCAAGCTTCTCATAGTTGGCCTTGGAACACATATACATAGGTGTTCTTGCAGCGTTGCTCATCAGGAAGAATGGGTTAGGCTTGGTCAGGGAGATCTTTACAGTGTACTCATCGACGACCTCGGCACCAGCGATGTTGGTGATGAAGCCATACTCCTTGATCTTGTTCCAGTTCCAGGCAACGACATCAGCGTTGAAGTCCGAACCATCGTGGAACTTGATGCCCTGCTTCAGCTTGAATGTGTAGTCAAGACCATCCTCACTTACAGTGTAGCTGTCTGCGAGCTGCATCTCGATCTTGCCGTCTGCGCCACGTACCCAGAGCTTATCGAAGATTGCCTTCTCTGCAGTCTCCTGCTCCTGTCCTGTTGTAGCAAATGGAGTACCGAGCGTTACACAGTAATCGAAGACCTCCTGTGCAAGATGGACGGTTCCACCATACTTGGACTCTTTTGCAGGTGCGCTTTCCGTAGCAGCGGCTGCCGGCTTTGGAGCTGCTGCTTCACTGGCACCACCAGCAAAGAGGGACAATGCAATCAATGCAACAAGAACAAAACTAAAAATCCTTTTCATTCTATCTTCTCCTTTTTTGTAGTTCTATCTTCAAACGTTCAGGATCACATCCTGAGCGAGCAATTCACTTCTGAGCTTTGCGTATGGGACCTCTCTGGTATCGCAGTTGTCCTTGACGCAGATACCTGCAGCGACTCCGGCAGCCTGGCCCATGACCATGCAGCTGACAGTATTCCTCGTGGAGTTGTGAGCCAGAAGGTCATGAGTTACACAGCGTCCTGCGACGAAGAGATTCAAGGCACCCTTTGGCAGAAGCATCCTGTATGGAAGCCCGTAGTAGCCTGGTGGCTGAATGCGGGAGGAAGGGACCTTCTCGACCATATCCTGGAAACCGTAGAGTCCTATCTCGTCATCGAACCTCTTGGCCTGGCTTACCTCATCGTTTGTGAGCATCTTGTCACAGACTACGATCCTGGAGGATCTGATTCCGAGCTGGATTGCGGCCCAGTTCATATGGCTGTGCTCGAAGCCCGGCAGATCCTTCTTCATGGCTGCGGCAATCCTCATTACACGGATTCTCTCACTCATCTCTGCCTTTGAGAGGTTCTCGGCAGTGCTTGCATCGATCATTGGCCCCTTGGAGTTGTTGATCGTGGTCGCTTCGCCCTTCGAGAGGGACATTATGTTGGTAAAGTGCCTCAGGTCGAGTGCGCAGAGGTTCCTGCACCTCTCAGGATTCTCAGTGTGACGGAGCTTGTACTTGTGCATGTACCCCTCCTTGTCGTCCTTGATGACGACCTCGGAGATGACATCGGGAGCCTCCTTGCAGGCCCTTTCGAAGTCGACGCCGCCCAAGCCGAAGTTAAGGCTTGTCGGGCCACCGCAGACCTGGTCGTATATGCTCCAGTTGGAGACAGTCTCGAGACCTGCATACTTTGCGATATCGGCATCGCCAGAGCAGTCGATGAAGACCCTGGCCGAGACTGCACTGCGTCCATCCTTGTTCTCGATGAGGGCGTACTGGATTCTCTCTCCATCCTTGACGACTCCTACGAGCATTGTCTGCAGAAGGACCTTGACGCCAGCTTCCTGCAGCATCATGCAGAGGACACCCTTGAGACCCTCCCTGTTCGGATATGCAATATATGGGTCTGCATGTGCACTGTTCGGAGTGGCTATGAAGTCGTAGCCGACTCCCTCTTCAACGCACCTCTTGTAGAATTCAAAAGGAAGGCCTCCGACAATGCGTACTGCCTTGTCAGGATCGTATTCGGTGTTGTAGAAGCAGTAGAGTGTATTGCCACCATTTCCCATGGTCCCTGTTGGAACAGGAAGCTTTTCGATCAGAACGACCCTGGCTCCACTGCGTGCAGCAGCGATGGCCGCCATACAGCCTGCAGTGCCTGCGCCTGCAACGAAAATATCGGCTTCGATTACTGGAACATCCTTGGCTGGTTCCTGATAATATCTCATCATCAACTCCTTACATAGATGGGAATAACCTACCCTGATTTCATGATAGGAACACATTTCTTCAATCCTCAATACAACAAACCGTGCAAATTTCAACCAGCTTTTTTGTACTTTTTCGGGACAGAAGGAGTTTTGATAAATAAAAATTCTGATATAAAAAAGGAAATTGCAGAGAGCCTTTCTGCATAGGAAAATCAATGCAGGAAGGCGCTTCAGTTACTCGTAGAAGTACTTGCCGAGCAGAGTCTTCAGCTCTGAAATTCCATTGCAATCCAGGCTGTGCTTTATTCTCTTCACTCTGTAGTTCACAGCATTGAGAGAGAGCGAAAGCTTTTCGGCAATCGTCTCGTAGGTATCCCCACCGAGGATTCCATAGATGATGCTGATGTCTATCTCATCGCTGTTCTGGAGCAGTCGCTCGACAGTCATGACCTCAGCGATCTCAGGGCTGTCGAAGTAGGTGTTCCTCTTGAAAGGCTGTGTGTAGCGGGCATATGGCATGCTCTTGTCCGGATCGATGAAGCCCGTTGTCTCCCTCGATTCTATCAGTGTGTTCAAATACACCTGTATCTTCGTTCCATTGCCGCACCTCTGGATCGTGTCGTAGAGGTTGAAGACCACCTCTCCAAGGTTGCTTACATCCTCCGCAATCGAGCTGATGCTCGGAGAGAAGTATTTTACAAGACCGAGGTGGCCGAATGCGATGACCCTTGGAAGCGTCTCCTTTGTATACCCATGCGCCTTCAGGCCTGTTATGAAGGCAACAGCAGTTGCAATATTGCATACGATGACACCATCGTACTTTCTCGAAGAGGAGAGGAAGCGCTCGAAGGCGGTACTGAAATAGGGGTCCATCCTGAAGATATCATCTGCAGAGCCATAGACCTCCTGGAAAACCGAGGCCCTGTACTGGTCGCTGTATGGAGCAGGATTCACTCCAAAGAAGGCCAGGGATCTGCAGCCGATGGAGGTGAGGAACTCCATGGCATAAAGAGTCTCATCTCTCATATCGTTCCCGATCGAGCTGCAGTGCAGACCCGAATAGGGTGGCATGTTGGCTATGATGACAGGATAGACTCTCCGCTCATTCGCCTTGATGACAGTCTCTGTCAGGAAGTGCCTGGATGCGCTTCTTATGAGGACCATGGCAGAGTTGTCATCTGCAGGGATGCTGTCGATCGACTCTATCTCAATGATATCGACACGCTTCTTCCTGGCCGCCCTCTTGAGCACCTGGTATCTGAAGAGCCAGCTGTAGGATTGCTGATAGTCCCTGTCGACATAAAGATAGATCATGTTCCACTCATCTCCCGTGTGTGATTATACCATGTGAAAGAGATACAGTTTTCCCATTATTGTCCGTACAAAACCTTTCCAGCATGAAAAATGCCTACAGCAGGGCCCTTATATCCTCCTCGAACTTCAGAGGTTCACTTGTAGGATCGAATCTCTTCACTACATTGCCACTCCTATCGACAAGGAACTTGGTGAAGTTCCATCTGATATCACCCTTCTTTCTGCAGGTCGTGCTTATCTTTGTGATCATGGCCATTGCGGCCCTGTTCTTGACACCCTCGACTCTCTCCTCAGGCTGGGAGGCCTTCAGAAATGCATAAAGAGGCTCCTCGTTCTCGCCATTCACATCTATCTTCGCGAGCTGGTCGAACTGTGTCCTGTACTTTGCTGTGCAGAACTCATGGATCTCGCCCTCATCCCCAGGCGCCTGGTGGCCGAACTGGTTGCAGGGAAAGTCCAGAATCTCCAGCCCCTTCTCGTGGTATCTCTCATAGAGCTCCTCAAGGCCCCTGTACTGTGGTGTGAAGCCACAGCCTGTAGCAGTGTTCACAATTAGAAGGACCTTCCCCTTGAACCTCTGCATATCCAGTATCTCGCCCTTTCTTGCCCTGACAGTGAAATCATAGATGCTCATAGAATTCTCTCTCCGTAATTTCAATAGACTATCTGTAGGTAAAAGCGCCTTTCTCAGTTTCTCTTCATTCCCGATAGGAGGACTTCGTCGATTGCGCTTCTTATGTTGTTCCACTCCTCATCGCTCTTGTACATATTGTGTCTTATTGCATTCAGACAGCCACTGATCTGGAAGATCAGGATATTCTCCATACGGGTCCTGTAGAGACCATCGCTTCGCCTTCTTGAGTCGAGCAGAGGTTCTATGACAAGCTGTCTGTAGCGCTCTATTACACTATCGGAGAGGCTGGTGTCTGTCAGAAGGTTCATGTACTTCCGGTTCTGCCTTATGAAGACACACAGCGGCACTGAGCAGGGCCCTGCTTCGCTCTCGTCTATCAGAGTCTGGAGGTTGCCTATCTGAGAGAAGACATCGGAAAGGATCGCATCCAGGACATCGTGCATGTTAGAATAGTGCTGATAGAAGGTACTTCGACTGATCTCGGCCTCGTTGCAGATATCCGTTATATTGAGATCGGTATAGTTCTTCTTCTCCAGGAGAGATAGGAAGGCGTCCTTGATCACACTCCTGGAATGCACTGCTCTTCTGTCGTTGCTTCCTTTGGACATATATAGATTATATTCTCGTACATCCTGTACGGAAACGTTTATTATCATACGATATTCCGGGTTCTGTACGAGATAATCGGCCGATATATTATTAGATTAACCTTAGAACACAGGAGATTATCATGAGAATAGCAGCAACATATGATCCCGCTACAGGAGAGGTCTTCCAGCACTTCGGAAGAACAGAGTTCTTCAAGATCTACGAGATAGAGGATGGAAAGGTCGTATCCTCCCAGGTCATCGACAATGGAGGTTTCGGCCACCATGACCTGGTCACCTACCTGCAGTCTCTCAATGTGACAACACTCATCCTCGGAGGAAGAGGCCCAGGTGCAAAGAATGCAATCGAGGCAGCAGGACTCAGCGAGATTCCTGGAGTCTCGGGAAGTGCAGACGATGCAGCAGAAGCCTTTGCAAAGGGGGAGCCAATCGGAGACCCTGATGCAATCTGCAACCACCACCATCACGAGGGTGGAGAGCATCACTGCCACCACTGAGCTCGAGAAACATATCAAACTTCCTACCTTTCATGAAGAGGGTGCCTCAAGGCATCCTCTTCATGTCCTGTTGCCTCAGCTGCAGAACAGAAATACAATTCTCTCCATCATGATCAGGAAACTGAATGACCTGCTTGCAGGCTGGCCGATGACAATAGCAGGAGGAGTCTTCCTCCTTTTATCACTCATACTTCCAGGAGGAGAGAGTCTAGCCTGGTTCTCTGTATTCATCTGCGGAATCCCACTACTGTATCTTTCAATCTGGCGCATCATCCACAACAGAGGAATCAGCAAGATATCCTCAGCCCTCCTCATTTCGATGGCCATGATAGCTGCAATAGCGATCGGGGACCTGTTTGCAGCCGGTGAGGTCGCCTTCATCATGGAGCTTGGAGCCCTGCTCGAGGATATGACAACCGAAAGGGCCAGAAAGGGGCTGAGAAAGCTCATGGCACTTGCTCCCGAACAGGGAAGAGTCGTCAGGGATGGCAGGGAGACCATCATCCCGGTCGAGGAGATAGAGGAAGGTGACATTCTCCGCATTCTCCCGGGAGAGACGATCCCAGTAGATGGTTGCATAAGAGTCGGAGAGACCTCAATAGACCAGTCGGTAATGACCGGAGAAGGACTTCCTGTCGACAGAGCAGTCGGAGATATGGTCTTCAGTGGCACGATCAACTGCTATGGCTCGATAGACATAGAAGCGTCAAAGGTCGGCAAGGAGAGCTCGCCGCAGCGCCTTATAAGGATGGTCGAGGAGGCAGAAAACAGCAAGGCGCCCGTCCAGCGCATTGCAGATACCTGGGCCAGCTACCTCGTTCCAGTTGCACTTCTCATCGCAATTCTTGCATATGTGATAACAGGAAATATCATAAGAGCTGTCACAGTCATGGTCGTCTTCTGCCCCTGCGCACTTGTCCTGGCTACGCCCACTGCGATAATGGCGGCCATCGGACAGGCAACGAAGCATGGTGTGATAATAAAATCCGGAAGGGCTCTCGAGGAGATGGGAAAGGTCGACATAATCGCCTTCGACAAGACAGGCACCCTCACCTATGGAAGACCTGAAGTCAGCGATGTGATGGCCATCTCCGATATAGATGAAAGCAGGCTGCTTGCCATCGCCGCCTCTGCAGAGAGGAGAAGCGAGCACCCGCTTGCAAAAGCAATAGTGGCAAGGGCCGAAAAAGAGGGTCTTGAGCTCTATCCTGCAACTGAGTTCAGGATGTTCGCAGGAAAGGGAATCAGCGCAGAGATAGAGAAAGAGACCTACCTGCTTGGAAGCGAGAAGTTCCTTTCAGAGCACTCTGTTGCCCTGGACAAGAGGACAGAGGAGGCACTTGCAGGACTCCACTCTGAAGGCAAGGCAGCAATACTCATCTCCAGAGAGGAGAGCATCATCGGAGTCATCGGACTTTCGGATACTCCTCGTCCGGAAGCAAGAGAGTCCATTGCTCGTCTGAAGGAGATGAATACCAGAGTCGTACTGCTTTCAGGAGATAATCAGAAGGCAGCTGAGCATCTTGCTTCCTTGGTCGCAATAGATGAAATCAGAGCAGAGCTTCTTCCTGAAGACAAGGTCGAGAGCATCATCCAGCTTGGAAAGGAGGGCTGCGTCTCCATGGTCGGCGATGGTGTCAACGATGCGCCTGCATTGAAAACTGCTCCTGTCGGAGTTGCAATGGGTGCTATGGGAAGCGACATCGCCATCGAGGCTGCAGATATTGCACTCATGAGCGAGGATCTTTCGAAGCTTGTATATCTCAAGTGGCTATCCGTACAGACAGTCAGGACAATCAGAATGGCAATCACGCTATCGATGTGCATCAACTTCGTTGCAGTCACTCTCTCAGTCCTCGGAGTGCTGAACCCTACTACAGGAGCTCTAGTGCACAATGCAGGCTCACTCTTCGTAGTACTGCTTGCAGCTCTGCTCTACGACAGAAAGTACTGAAGGAAAAAAGAGGAGACCCTCCCAGGTCTCCTTATGCAGGCTATCAGCTGTATCAGCCGTCTGTCTTTGCGAGGGATGCAACGAAATCGGATCTTCCGATATCCTTTGCCTCACTGTCATCGCTTCTGTGCAGGTTGTGCTTCTTTCCATCGATATCGACTGGAGAGGAAGCGACCATCTGGTTCTTCACGTAATCGGCAGTAAGACCTGGACCGCACCTGTGTCCATAGCCAAGCACGATTTCGTACTTCGAGAAGGCCAGGACCCTTCTGATCCTGCCATTTCTTCTGACCGACTCCTCTATCTCATAGTCCAGCCAGACCTCTCTCCTGATTGCATATGCGCCAACGATCTCGGTCACTGCACCAACTACATCCCCTACTGGGACTCTCCAGATGATTGCATGGGTATAGATTCCATCGATCCAGTCCCCAACATCCTCAACGATATCCTTTACTGCTGCTTCCAGCGAATTCTCCATGAAGACGACCTCGGAAAAAGCATCGCCTCTCTCATAGGATGAAACAAAATATACATACTTAGGTTCTGCCATATGATCCTCCACCTTCCATGATAACATACAATCAAGCAACAAATGGGGCTCTTTTTGATATATATGAGAGACCTACAGCCTCTTTTCGAGCAGGACTAGGCCCACACCGCTTATCCCATTGAAGGTGCATGGAATGACTGCAATCTCGGAGTATCCAAGTCTGCTGTAGAAGGCCCTTGCAGCAGTATTCCTTTCGTTGGTATCGATCCTGAGATAGCGGCAGCCATTCTCGAGCGCATACTCCTCATAGTATCCTGCAAAGGCCCGTCCGTACCCCTTTCCTATCTCTTCCGGAGCGATTGCAAGAGTGTGCATCACCATCACTTCAGCCTCCGGACAGGGATACTTCCAGGGAGCAAGTGCATACACATCCACCTGCTGCTGGTTGAGAATTGCACTCCCGACAATCCGACCACCATCCTCGCAGACGAAGAGGTCAGCCCTCTCGATTGCGGCAAGCGCAGTCTCTCTTTCCGGATAGACACCGCGCTGCCAGCCGATGGAAAGAAGCCCTCTTTCCTCTGCACTATGTATCCTCTCGTAGATTCCGGACACTGCATCAATGTCACTGAAAACTGCCCTTCTTATTCTCATGCTCCAATTGAAGCATAGAGAGGAGAGGCAAATCAATTGTACACTGATAGGAAAGAAACTATCTTATGAAGTTGGTCCTCTCCTTCTTTGCAGGAGCAGGCTGCACGACTCCTTCTCTCTTTCCGGCCTCGATGCTCTTTATGAGCCAGGCCATGTTCCTGCCAAGGATCTGCATGACTTCGACGCCCTCTCTGTCCTGCATGACCTCTTCTGGTGTGTTGCCATGGACCATGTTCCAGTAGCAGGAAGAGACGAGAGGCATCTCGTTTATTGTCGCATACTTGTTCAGCACATCTATCGCAGCAGTTGTTCCGCCCCTTCTTGCAGAGGCAATCGAGGCTGCCGGCTTGCATCTGAGTTCTGCCGTCGCACAGGAAAAGAGTCTATCGAGCACTACCTGTATCTCTCCTGATGGGGATGCGTAGTAGACAGGGGATCCGAATACGAAGCCATCTGCCTCTCTGGTCTTCTCTGCAAGCTCGTTCACCAAGCTTTCAACCTCTCCGCTTACAGCTCTCTTGCCGACAAAGAATATCTCTGTCTCGATTCCTTCCCTGTTCAGGGCCTCGGCAACGATGGAAAGCGCTGTATATGTACAGCCCTTCTCCCTTCTGCTTCCATTTACAAGCAATACCTTCATGACCATTCTCCTTCTCTTTCTCCATTCAATTCTATTTCACAGGATTTTTTCTTTCAATGTGCACTCTCTGCTCGAATATCGAAATAGAGCTCCCTGCTCTATTCTCACTTGAAAAGAGTCCCAATAAATACTTTACTTAATCATTGGTATATCAACGAATTGTAGGCCGCCTGTGCTGGACCTCTGGATACAGAGGAACCTTGCCTTCGTTGATGCGATTATGGGGAGATGGAAGATAGCTGATGGAACAGAAATCACTCAAGACAATGGTCTATGACCGAATTACATATGACATTCTTAATGGAAGATACAAGGAAAATGATATCATCAGCGAGAAGACGCTCATAGAGAAGTTCGGTGTAAGCAAGAGTCCTGTCAGGGAGGCACTGATCGAGCTCTGCAACGAGGGAATACTCAAGAGTCTTCCAAGGACCGGCTACCAGATCGTCCCCTGCAGCTTCAAGGAGATAGTAGACATTCTCAACCTGAGGACAGATATCGAGTGCACCAATCTCAGAAGGGCGATAGACAGGATCACAGAAGAGAAGATCGCTGCAATCGAGGCGAACAGCAAGGCGTGGAAGTACAGTGAGCAGGTCCAGGAGACCTCGACGCACTGGGAGAAGAACCACAACTTCCACCTCTCCCTCTGCGCACTTTCAGAGAACGAGTATGCCTACAGGATGGTAAAGCAGCTTCTCAAGCTCTCATCCAAGTTCTTCGCACAGTACTTCACATATGCCTCCCAGAACGACTCGGAATCCAAGGGCGACTATCATGAGAAGATAATACAGGCCCTGAAGGATAGGAGCATCGATCGGGCCTGTGAGTATCTTGAGAAGGATATAAACAACGTCAAGGAGCAGATACAGCAGCTATTTGGTCTCTGAACTCTCCTGCTCCAGCATGGTCTCCAGAACGACCTCGTTGGTCTTTGTCATGCCATACTTTCCGACAACACCAAAGCTGTCGATAGTCTTCTCCACGTTCTCCTTGACAAGTCCATCTCCGGAGTGGAAGGACTTTCCATAGTCCACTGAAAGCTGGAGACCTGTGATGGCAGTATCCAGGGCCTGGCTTATCTTTGCTGCACAGCTTGCCTTCGCTCCATCGCAGAGCATTCCACCGATAGTTCCCAGAGTGTATGAGATCACATTGGACATCGCCTCATAGCCGTAGCCGAGCATGTATGCAATTCCACAGCCAGCTCCGGCTGCTGCATGCACAGCGCCACAGAAGGCCGACAGATTGCCGACAGTTCTCTTCTGGAGTATTGCTACAAGGTTGGCCACAGCAAGCGCCCTGAGAAGCTTCTCGTGAGGAATCTGGTACTTAAGTGCATACTCCACTACTGGAACAGAGACTGTTATTCCCTGGTTTCCGCTTCCCGAGTTGATCACAACAGGCATCACACAGCCGCTCATCCTGGCATCGGAGCCAGCTGCAGCGGCTGCCCTGGCGAGGATCCTCACATCGCCTCTTCCATACATATCCATCAGATTCTTTCCGATACTGGCGCCGTAGTCCCCCTGAAGTCCCTCATTCGCAATTGCCAGATTGTCCTTTATCTGGTTCTCGAGAACAGGAGCTATCCTCTCTATATCGCAGGAGTCTGCAAAGTCAATGATTCCCTGCACGGAAAGAAAGGACCTGTCAGGAACACTTTCATCCTTCTCACTCCTGATCTTGGCCTGCTCAAGGACCCTTCCATTCTTCATTACAAGGGAGACATTGGTATGCTCCCTTATGATCTCGACCTCAGCATTGTCGCTCTCTGTCGAGGCAACAATCCTGATAAATAGACCATCGACGTCAGGTACCAGGCTCACAGTGCAGAAGCCCTCTGCAAACAGCCTCTCTGCCTCCTCCAGGACCTCTGGAGTGACATGCTGCAGGATGCAGAGCTTTTCTTCAGGATTTGCCATCAGAGCACCCAGGATCACAGCGGCCCTGGCACCCTTCAGTGTCCTGGCATTCGGGATATCCACACTGTGGACGTTCTTTATGATGCTGCTACTGCAGTAGGCCTCGATCCGGGTCGGCTTCAAGCCGAGGACGGAGGCTGCATAGGCAGCTGCATATGCCAGAGCACTGGGCTCAGTGCACCCATAGGCAGGAATCAGCTCATAATCAAGAATGTCATAGTACTTCTCCAGCTCTTCACTATTCATGCTCATCTACCTTCTTCTTCCAATCACAGCGAGTGGACGATATCCTGTGCGGCCTTTATCCTCCACAGGTCGACGTTGTCAGGAAGTGTGCAGTCTGCACCGACTATCAGATTCTCGCGCCCAGCCTCCTCTATGATGCTGATCGCCTTCTTCTCTATCTCCTCTCTGCTTCCATCGACAAGCACACCGCTCCTGTCATCGAAGCCTCCGAGCAGCGTCTTTCCCGGAAGGATTCTTCTTCCATCGGAAAGCTTGTAGCGACAATCATGGACTGCCCAGTTGACGATGTCGGTATCCACATCCGCATATCTTGGCAGTACTATCTTCGCCTTGCAGATATGAAGCGCACTTATCATGCCCTCGCTTCTGATGGCATCCAGCACCATCCTGTCGTATGGCTTTATGTAGGTATTATAGAGCTCGTCCGTGAACCTGTCCTCCTCGTCTCCAAGTGCACAGTAGTAGATTCCATCACAGCCGATCTTCTTCAGCTCCTCGACAAGCTCGATGAGAGTCTCTGCAACGACCCTGAGGCCCTTGCCGACTGCTTCAGGATTCTCTCTTACGTGCCTTGATACCATGTTATCAAGCTCTGCAAACCTTCCCGGAATTCCAGTTGCATGGTATGCAGATACAAGTACTCCGTGGATCGTCGCAAGCAGAGGAAGGTCATTTGGAACCTCCCTCTTTATCGCCTTGAACTCCTCTATATAACCAGGGTACGAGGTCTTCTCGAATGGAAGCTTTGAAATCCTTGTCCAGTCCTCTGGCCTATTTACACTCTCGGGAATATAGAACATGTGCTCATTCATTATCTTGAGCATGTCCGGATCCAATGCCTTGCAGTATTCGATGTGGGCTCTCACGGATACATCACCGAACTTGTCCGATGAAGAAAAGTGATGCCAGAAACCTGTGAGAATCCTGTCAGGCTTCTCACCACTTATTACAGAGTACAGCCTTTCTCGTCTATCCATAGTCCAGCTCCATTAATCATCCTACTGATAATATCAGTAGACATGCACTATAAGTATCCTTCCGATTCCGTGATAAATCAACCAATTTGTATCGATGACCGATAATGCTCTATCGGAGAGCAAGTTCCCACTGAGAGGCAAGTGGCTTCATGCCAACAGCATCCAGGGCCCTGAGTGCCATCGTATCCGAACAATCCACATTGATCGCCTTCAACGGCTTCTTTGTGACCTCTGCTGCGTATGCAAGCAGCGCCATGCCCTCATCCAGGTTGGCAAAGGAAAGAAGGTGCACCTCCCCGTCCAGAGAGAATGCGATGTACGAATCCCCAAGTCGATAGCTTCTTGCACCTATTCTCTCGATGCACCTGACGCTGTTCTGATGGCTCGGCCTGAAGGAAGAGATGACGAAGGAAAGAGGAACCTCGAATACTTCAGCAGGAAGACCTGGAACACCTCCTGCATAGGTATACATCTCCCTGAGCTTTACGAATCCAAGCTTCAGGTAGAGATTCAGGGCCTCCGTATTGCCATGCAGGCACTCCAGTATCAGGGAACCGGTCTCGCCTGCAGATTTCGTGATGAGAGTGCTCCCAATACCACCGCCACGATACTTTGGAAGGACACAGAGACCGCAGTTGTAAAGCCCGATTTCAGATGGGCAGTTCAGCGCTATGCCGACAAGCATTCTCTGGTAGATGACACCAAAGGAGACCTTTGCATCATAGCCATTTCTGAAAAGGAATTGAGAGTAGTCCTTATAGGAGGGCTGCAATCTGATCGGATAATCTGCAAAGCCCTTTATGAAGCACTCATAGACCTTTACAGGATCTGCAGAATCCAGTCTGACAAGCGAGAAATCCAAAGCCATACTCCTATTATAGAACAGACAAGCAGGCAGGATAAAGGTTCTGAGGGAAATAGATACAACCCCTGTCCGAGACGTCTCCAGGAAGGCAAAGAGCAAGACCTCATCTTAGGATCGACTTCCTTTGAATAGGTCTCTTTTATACCTTTTTTCAATCGTCTTTCTTTCTATACCCAAATGAAGGTTCAGATACCATCTGCACAGATAGAGGACTTGTATCATAAACCATAGATGTATCCTGCTTCTTGGCGAAACTGGAATCACCGATACCAAAGAACTGCTCGAAGAAGGCTTTCAGCTTATCAATAAAACTATAGAGGATTTCATCCCTTTTTGTTTATCTTTCTGTTAAGAAACCACCAAATTCAATTTTGACCCAAAATATTCCTCTATTTCAAAAGAAGATTCTTGTCTCAAATATTGGAGTTGGATTTCCCCGTAGTTGAAATGAAGAGAAATCCGATAAGCACATGGTACTCCTGGAAGAAATCATTAAAGAAGTAATAAAACCCTAAGAATTAAGACAATAGAACAAAAAATTTGAAGGTGAAATGACGTTGTAGGAGTCAGGAGCAAATAACTGTCTAGAGTCAGGAGAAACTGAAGTCAATAGAAAAGCACAAACATCAGTCCTGATTCATTTGGTGTAGACTGTCACCGCAGTTTCTGGAAGTTCAATTCAATC